>Ga0213872_10000370_pt1 | contig 37683 bp, 28 predicted proteins | sample VelepicomBERX_R2_FD_160071 | JGI IMG/M metagenome (GOLD analysis project Ga0213872, IMG submission 160071) | Rhizosphere microbial communities from Vellozia epidendroides in rupestrian grasslands, the National Park of Serra do Cipo, Brazil - RX_R2 | ecosystem: Host-associated > Plants > Roots >... | reverse complement strand
TACGTCAATGGCGTATAGGGCGGCCTCAGCTGGTCGCTCTGACTATTCGGCGGCGGACGGCATGGCGCCGCCGCTATGGCCGTTGAGACGCTGCATGAAGCCTTCGGTCGGCAGGGCCGAGATCAGGGCGGTGATCAGGGCGGCCAGATAGGGCATCGACTGTACTACCAGCACCAGCGCCCACATGCGGGCGTCGAGATCCTGCCATCCCTTGGAGACCAGGATGGCGGCGGTGCAGATCCATTGCGACAGCATGAGGACGGTCTCTTCGCGGGCCATGGCGAAGGCGGCGGTCCAGGCGGCCTTGTCGGCCATCTTCGGCGTGCGCAGGAAGGGGATTGTCTTGGTGAACACGCCCGCCCACATGGCGCGGCCGATCGAATAGGTCAGCCCCATGCCGGCGATCGAGGCGCCGATGCGCTGGCGCCAATTGCACTTTACCCGCGTGGTGTAGAGGAACAGCTGGTGGATCAGCTTGGCGACGAACACCCCCACCGTCGGCATCACGAAGATCGACATCGGAAAGTCGAAGAGGCGCGGCCAGAACACCAGGCCGATGGTCCAGAACACCGACAGCAGGGTGAACAGCAGATAGAAGGCGTCGGCGAACCAGGGCAGCCAGCCGGTGATGAAATGATATTTCTGTCCGGCGGTCAGGCCGGTCTGGCGGAAGGGGTTCAACGCGCGCCAGTGACCTTTGAGGATCTGACAGGCGCCATAGGCCCAGCGATAGCGCTGCTTCTTATAGGCGGTGAAATCGTCCGGGGTCACGCCATGGCCGAAACGATGGTCGAGATAAACCGACTCGTAACCATGCTCCAGCAGGCGCAGGCCCAGCTCGGCATCCTCGGTGATGGTCCATTCCGCCCATTTGCCGGTATCGACCAGAGCCTTCTTTCGGATCAGCGTCATGGTGCCGTGCTGGATGATGGCGTTGTCTTCGTTGCGCGCCACCATGCCGATATCGAAGAAGCCGGCATATTCCCAGTTGATGCATTCCTTGAACAGGTCGTTTTCCCATTCGCGGTGATCCTGGGGCGCCTGCACCCAGCCGACCTTTTCGTTCTCGAAATAGGGCACTAGAACCTTCAGCCAGTCGGGCGTGACCTGATAGTCGCTGTCGATCACGCCGATGATTTCGGCGTCGCGGTCGGTCTGGGTCAGGGCGAAATTCAAGGCGCCCGACTTGGCGCCCGGCCATTTGCCCAAATGATAGAAACGGAATCGTTCGCCCAATTCGGCGCAATAGGCGGCCACCGGTTTCCACACTTCGGGATCGCGGGTGTTGTTGTCCATCACCAGCACTTCGAAGTTCGGATAGTCCAACGCGGCGAGACTGTCCAAGGTCTCCTTCACCATCTCCGGCGGTTCGTTGTAGCAGGGCAGGTGCAGGGAAACTTTGGGAAAACGGGTCGGCTGGGGCGACGTTTCGGGGGTGAAACGCCGGCGCATGGTGCGTGCCCAGGTCAGCTGGGTAAGTTCATAGCCGCCGATCAGCACGACGATCAGAAGGATCACCTGAGCCGGCACCAGCACCGAATACATCAGCTCGGCCGAGGGGGCGAAATCGCGGATCATCGGCACCGACATGGTCCAGATGATCAAGGACGCGGCGGCCTGCACCAAGACGGCGAAGAAGATCTTGCCGCGGATCTGCAAATGCCCCCAATTGAACAGCAGCCAGATCACCGGCAGCAGCGCCAGACCCGTGGCGCCGAAGGCCATCATCGGCCATTGCTTGATCTCGAGCACCGGCTCGACCATCGAGAATTTCGGGTTGCGGTCGGCGTCCCACACGCCCCAATGGGTGCCCACGGCCCACTCGATCTGGCGCTTCCATGGCTGGTCGAAGGATTCGAAGATGTTGTAGTCGAGCCCCAATGCCGTGGCCTTGGTCAGGAACTCGCGCAGGAACAGCGCCTGATTGATCAGCGACGGCTCGGATTGGCCGCGCGATTTGCCGGCCGAGGGCCAGCCGACTTCGCCGATGAAGATGGGCTTGTCCGGATAGGCATCGTGCGTGGTCTTGTACTGCTCGAGAACGAAATCGACCGATCTCTCGATCGGGATGCCGTTCCAATAGGGCAGGATGTGCAAGGTTATATAGTCGACCTCTTGCGCCAGTTCCGGGTGAAGCAGCCAGGAATGGGTGTCCATGGCGGTCGAAACCGGCTGATGGACCGCTTGTTTCACTTCGCGGATGTAATGGATCAGCTGCCGCGAGGTCATCATGCCGGTCTGGATCATCTCGTTGCCGACGATGACGCGGTCGACATTGGAATTCTCGTTGGCCAGTTTGATAAGGTTGCGAACTTCCTCTTCGTTCATGGCGAGGAATTGCGTTTCGAGGGCGACCTGTTTCTGCTCATCGCCATTCAGCGTATTGGCTGGGCGGTCGATCGGGAGATCGCCATTGTTCCAGGCACCGCGCAGATTGGCGCCGGCCGTGACGCGCAACCCGCGCTGAGCTGCCAGACCCGGAATGAGTTGGCTGTTTTCTGCTTCGGTGGCGTTGTAGATGCGGATGGCGCCGACGGCTCTGGAGACCAGCGCCAGGTCGTTGGCAAGCGATTCAGGCGTCGGATAACGCCCTTCCAGCGGATTGTCATCCTTGCGGTTGGCGTTGAACGAGATGCTTTTGATCTCGCCTTCCCACGGCACGCCGTTCTTCGGGCGGTTCAAGAGCCACCACCCGCCGATATTGCCGAGGATGATCACGAGAAGAACGAAAAAACCCGAAAAACGACGCATAAGACCCTTGAAATCCTGCGGAATGCGGCTTGTTGCGCCCGTAGCACGACCGGACGGCGAAGCGGGGCTGCGGGAGATGGTGCGATGAATAAGGCGGAAATATAGCGGATGGTTGCCAGGGCGTCGATAGAGCGACATTGATAGTTTTCTGCGAGTCTTTGTGACCATCGCCTCCGGCTCGGCGGGTCCGCCGGACGACCGGCGCGGCGCCAGTCGGCGCCGCGAGCATTTCGCGATTCAAATGGATCGCAAAATGCTCTAGATCCATAGGCTTTCCAAGATCGTTTCACGGACCAGCATGTTTCAGATCATTTCGCGTATTTCCAAGGATATCGGCGCCAATCCGGGACAGGTGGAGGCGGCTGTCAAGTTGCTCGATGGCGGCGATACGGTGCCCTTCATCGCCCGCTACCGCAAAGAAGTCACAGGCGGCCTGGACGACACGCAGCTTCGTTTGTTGGCCGAAAGATTGGTCTATTTGCGCGATATGGAGGATCGCCGCACCGTGATCGTCACTTCGATCACGGAACAGGGCAAGATGACCGACGAGCTGGCCGCCGAAATCGCGGCCGCCGACAGCAAGGCCCGGCTCGAGGATCTCTATCTGCCCTACCGCCAGAAGCGCCGCACCAAGGCCCAGATCGCCAAGGAGGCCGGTCTGGAGCCTCTGGCAGACCTTCTTCTGTCGGACCCCAGTCAAAATCCGGAGCAATCTGCCATCGCTTATGTCGATGTTGCCAAAGGCGTGGAGGATGTGAAGGCCGCGCTTGACGGTGCTCGTCAAATCCTGGTCGAACGGATGGCGGAAGACGCCGATCTATTGGGTCATTTGCGCGATCATCTTTGGTCGTCCGGACTTCTTGTGTCGAAGATGGCGGACGGAATGGCTGAGAAGGGAGCTAAATTCTCCGATTACTTCGATTATCGCGAGAAAATAGCCGAGATTCCGTCCCATCGCGCGCTGGCCCTGTTCCGAGGACGCAACGAGAACGTACTTCTATTGAAGTTAGAGCCGGCCGACGCCAGCGAAGACCGCGATGTGCAGACCCAGTGCGAGCTGAAGATCGCGCAGCGATTCGGCGTGCGAAATCAAGGACGTGCGGCCGATCGCTGGCTTGCGGACACGGTTCGCTGGGCATGGCGCATCAAGATCCATCTGCATCTGGAACTCGAATTGATGACGCGGCTCCGCGAAGCGGCGGAAGCCGAGGCGATCTCGGTGTTCGGCCGCAATATGCGCAGTCTTCTGCTGGCGCCGCCGGCCGGCATGCGCGCGACCTTGGGCCTCGATCCGGGCCTCAGGACCGGTGTCAAGCTGGCGGTGGTCGACAAGACCGGCAAGGTTGTGCATACCGGCGTCATCTATCCCCATGCGCCGCGCAATGACTGGACCGGGGCGATGCTGGAAATCGCCTCGCTGGCCCGCAAATTCTCGGTGGAACTGGTGGCGATCGGCAATGGCACCGCGTCGCGCGAAACCGACAAGCTGATGGCCGACGTGATTGCCAAGCATCCCGAGCTGAAACTGACCCGCGTCATGGTGTCGGAAGCCGGCGCCTCGGTCTATTCGGCCTCGGAAGCGGCGGCGCAGGAATTTCCCGATCTCGACGTCACCATGCGCGGCGCCATCTCGATCGCGCGGCGCCTGCAGGATCCGCTGGCCGAGCTGGTCAAGATCGACCCCAAGGCGATCGGCGTCGGGCAATATCAACATGACGTCGATCAGCCCACTTTGGGCCGCAAGCTGGACGCGGTGGTCGAGGATTGCGTGAATGGCGTCGGCGTCGATCTCAATACGGCTTCGGCCCCGCTGCTGGCGCGCGTCGCCGGTCTCGGCCCGGTACTGGCGCGCAATATCGTCGCGCACCGCGACCGCAACGGCGCCTTCGCCGACCGCAAATCGGTGCTGCAGGTCGAACGGCTGGGGCCCAAGGCTTTCGAGCAGTCGGCCGGCTTCCTGCGCATCATGAATGGCGCGAACCCGCTGGACGGCTCTTCGGTCCATCCCGAAGCCTACCCGCTGGTCGAGCGCATCGCCTCCGCCCATCAGCGCAGCGTGCAATCGCTGATCGGCGACCAGCCCTTCCTGCGTTCGCTGGAGCCGTCGCACTATACCGACGACAAGTTCGGCGTGCCGACCGTGACCGACGTGCTGCGCGAGCTGGAGAAACCCGGCCGCGATCCGCGCGGAAGCTTCAAGACCGCCGAATTCAAGGAAGGGGTCGAGAAGCTTTCGGACCTGCAGCCCGGCATGACCCTGGAAGGCGTGGTCACCAACGTCACCAATTTCGGCGCCTTCGTCGATATCGGCGTGCATCAGGACGGGCTGGTCCATATTTCTATGCTGGCCGACCGTTTCGTCAAAGACCCGCATGAGGTGGTCAAGGCTGGCGACGTGGTGAAGGTCAAGGTGCTGGAGGTCGATCTCAAGCGCAACCGCATCGCGCTGACCATGCGCCTGTCCGAACGTCCGGCGGCGCCGCGCCCCGAGGCGCAGCGGGAGGCGCGTCCGCCGAAGCCGCAGCAGATGAAGGCGTCGCCTCCGCCCTCTCCGTTATCCGGCGGGGGCGGGGCGTTGGCCGAGGCTTTCGCGCGAGCGCGCCAGAAATGAGGAAGCTTGCCGGCGCCTTTGCCGCCCTGATGCTGGGCGCCGGCTTGGCGAAGGCTGCCGATCTCGATATCGCCTTTCTCGGCAGCATGACGGGGTCGAAGGCCAATATCGCCATCGACCAGCTGGACGGCTTCCGGCTCGGCGTCCGCCATCTCGGCGGGCGTCTGGGCGGTCTCGAATTCGCGCTGGCGGTGACCGACGAAGCCCATAACACCGAAAAAGCCAAACAGGCGGCGGAGGATTTATGGAAGGCCGGCCGCCTTCATGTGCTGCTGATCTCGACCACGGCCGAAGCGGCTGCCTATATCGCGCAGCAGGCGCCGGGGCACCGCACCCTGGTGATCAATCTCGGCGCCGTGCCGCCGGCCCTGGCCGGCCGGGAATGCAGCCCGACCTTCTTTTCCCTCGTGCCGCGTGCCGAAATGTTCCAGGAGCTGACCGGCGCCTATCTCTGGGGGCAGGGCTATCGCCATCTGGCGCTGTTCGAGCCGCCGGGACGCCAGGACGCCGTGGCCGCTTTCCGCCGCGGCTTCAAGGGCGAGGTGACCGAAATCGTCAGCCGCCCCGGCACCATGGATTTTTCGCCGGATCTGCAGAAGCTCGCCAAGCTCAAGGTCGACGGCGCCTATCTCATCCAGAGCGACGGCATGGCGGTGGAATTCCTGCTGCAATATGCCGCCGGCGGCTTCAAGGAAAGCGTGCCCCTGTTCGCCCCGGCCGGCACTTTCGACCAGACCACGCTGGCCGCCAGCGCACCGGCGGCCCAGGATTTGTTCAGCGTGGCGCCCTGGAGCGACGATCTCGACAGCCCGGCCAACCATCGTCTGGAAGCGGATTTCGAGAGTGATTACGGCCGTCCCGTCAGCATGCGCGCCGCGGCTGGTTATGACGCCGCCATGCTGCTGGACGCGGCGATCCGCGACGTGAAGGCGAAGATCAATGATACCGACGCTTTTCGTGTGGCGGTAAAAAGGGTGGAGTTCCCCAGCACAAGGGGCGGTTTCCGCTTCGACAACGACCAGTTTCCGCTGCTGACCTACTGGGTGCGCCAGGTGGCGGCCGATTCGCGCGGCCGGCTGGTCAATGAACAGCGCGGGCAGTTGCAGAAGGATGTGCGCGACGCGCTCGCCGGAGAATGCCCGATGTCGGCGGCTCCGTCGCCTCCGCCGCCGAAGAAATAGTCCTTACCCCGCGAGCCCCTTCTTGAGGCGGTATTCCGCCAGCTTGGCCTGACGATAGGCGTCGGCGCTCTTCTTGGCGGCGGCGCGCTCGGCCTCGGTTTTGGCCAGCGCATCGGATTTGGGGGCCAGCGCCGCGCTTTCGGCGGCGCTGATCGGCTTGCGGTCGACGGCGAAGACGATGCCGAGCGGCAGGCGGGCCGCCGAAACCTCCTCCTCCAGCGAGGCGAGCTCGATGCGGTTGTCGGCATGGCCGCGCGCCTTGTCCCACACCGCCAGCAGCTTGGCCTTGTAGGGCATCGCTTCCGACGGTGTCTGCGAGTGGTAATGAGCGCCGGCCTGACCCCAATTGCCGTCCGAGGCGTAGAGATCGTTCAGGAAGCGGGCGGCATAGGCGACATTGCTGCGCGGCTCGAAGGCCTCGTCGAGGGTGGCGAAAGCGTCCGGATGGGCCAGCAGATTGACCTGCATGCAGCCGACATCGATATTGTGCACGCCGCGCGCCTGCAGCTTCTTCACTTCGGCGACGGCGGCTTCCTTGCTCGGCAGAAAACGCCCTTCGCCTTCCGCCATCACCGTCCAGGGCCAGGCAAGAGTTGCCCGGTGTTCGGCGTCCCAGCGGCCGGATTCGACCAGCGAGATGGCATGCAGGAGACGGTCGGGGATCGATTGCAGTTTTTCCTGGCGCGCCGTTTCCTGCCCGCACACCAGCGCATCATCGAGCGCCAGCGCCGGTTTGGCGGCGACTAACAGCGCCAGCAGAGCGGCTGACAGGATGATGAAGGTGCGGTTCAACAAGGTCATCTCATTCCACGAGGTTAAAGTGGGTGGGATTAATGGGCGGGTTTTTCTAATGCGAGAATCGTGCCAAGCGAGGCATGCGCGAATCGCATGCCTTGCATGAGACCGGTATAAACCTATTAAATTCAACGAATTAATCCGTTGACGGGGGCTGTTGTGACATCTTTGGGCCGCGCAATATTCTTTTATTCTTGCATCGCAGCAAAAATCGACTTACCTTTCGCACTGCAGCAAATCACTGATTTGTTGTCTTTCTTGGACGTTTCCTCCCTAAACTCAGGCCGGCGGTTTTCTGCCGGCCCTTTTTTTTGTGCTCGGCCTCCGGCAGAATTGAGCCCTCGTTACTGGGGGACTTCATGATCGAACATCTGGCGATCGAGGGCATCGTCCTCATTACGCCCAAACGGTTTGGCGACGATCGCGGATATTTCAGCGAAACCTACAAGCGGTCCTGGTTCACCGACAATGTGGCGGACGCCGTCTTCATCCAGGACAATCAATCCCTTTCGCGGGAGAAAGGCGTCATCCGTGGGCTTCATTTTCAGCGCCCGCCGGCAGCGCAGGGCAAGCTGGTGCGCTGCCTGAAGGGCTCGATCTTCGACGTCGCCGTCGATCTGCGTCGAGAGTCGCCGAGTTACGGGCGCTGGGTCAGCGCCACTTTGACCGCCGAAAGAGGTGAGCAGCTCTGGGTACCGGAAGGCTTCGCCCATGGTTTCTGCACATTGGAGCCCGATACCGAAGTCTTCTACAAGGTGACGGGCGCGGAATATTCTCCCGCCCATGATGCCGGAATCGCCTTTGACGATCCGTCGATCGGCGTCGCCTGGCCGGTCGATCCGGCCAAGGCCATCCTATCCCCTAAAGATCGGGTGCTGCCGCGCTTCGATCAGCTCGGTCCGGTGTTCTAGAATGAGAATTATCGTCACCGGCGGGGCCGGCTTCATCGGATCGGCGGTCGTACGGCATCTGGTCGGAACGGTCGGCGCCGAAGTTCTGAATATCGATAAGCTGACCTACGCGGGGACCCTGACCTCGGTCGAGCCGGTCAGCTCCTCGCCCTCCTATCGCTTCTTGAAGGCCGACATTGCCGATCGTGCCGCCATGAACCAGGCTTTCGAGAGCTTCAAGCCCGACCGGGTCATGCATCTGGCCGCCGAAAGCCATGTCGACCGTTCGATCACCGGGGCGGCCGACTTCATCCAGACCAATATCGTCGGCACCTTCACCCTGCTCGAGGCGGCGCGTGCCTACTGGAGCGGGCTGAGCGGCGCCGCCAAAGCCGGGTTCCGCTTTCTGCATGTCTCGACCGACGAGGTTTATGGCTCGCTGGGCGAAGAGGGAGCTTTCCGCGAAACCACGCCTTATGACCCGTCCTCGCCTTATTCCGCCTCGAAAGCCGGATCGGATCATCTGGCGGTGGCGTGGCATCGCACTTATGGTCTGCCGGTGGTGGTGTCGAACTGTTCGAACAATTACGGTCCCTATCACTTCCCCGAAAAGCTGATCCCGCTCAACATCCTGAATGCCCTGGAAGGCAGGGAACTGCCGGTCTATGGCGACGGCTCCAACATCCGCGACTGGCTCTATGTCGAGGATCATGCCAGGGCGCTGGATCTGATCGCGGCGAAGGGCCGGCCGGGCGAGAAATACAATGTCGGCGGCCGCAACGAACGGCGCAATATCGACGTGGTGCGCCGCATCTGCGCGCTGATGGATCAATTGCGGCCGAAAAACTATCCGCATGAGCAGCTGATCCGCTTCGTCACCGACCGTCCCGGCCATGACCGCCGCTACGCCATCGATGCGAGCAAGCTGGAGGCCGAACTGGGCTGGAAGGCGCTGGAGACTTTCGACAGCGGCATTGAAAAGACGCTGCTCTGGTATCTTGACAATGAGGATTGGTGGCGGCCTCTGCGGGGCGGCGTCTATGGCGGGGAAAGGTTGGGGACATTGAAATGAAGGGAATAATTCTGGCCGGAGGCAGCGGCACGCGGCTCTATCCGATGACCCTGGTGGCGTCCAAGCAGATGATGCCTGTCTATGACAAGCCGATGATCTATTATCCGATGTCGACCCTGATGCTGGCCGGCATCCGCGAAATCCTGGTGATCTCGACGCCGCATGACCTGCCCCAATTCCGCCGCTTGTTGGGCGACGGCTCGCAATGGGGCCTGTCGCTTGCCTATGCCGAGCAACCGGTTCCGGGCGGTCTGGCCCAAGCCTATCTGATCGGCGCCGATTTCGTCGATGGCGGGAATTCCTGCCTGATTCTCGGCGACAATATCTTCTATGGCCACGGGCTGCCCGAGCTGCTGCAACGCGCCACGCTGCGCAAGAGCGGCGCCACCGTGTTCGGCTATCATGTGATCGATCCCGAACGGTATGGCGTGGTGGCTTTCGACCGCGACGGCAAGGCCAAGTCGATCGAGGAAAAGCCGGCCAAGCCGAAATCCAACTGGGCGGTGACCGGCCTCTATTTCTACGATTCCCAGGTGGTCGATATCGCCGCCAATCTGAAACCTTCGCCGCGCGGCGAGCTGGAGATCACCGACGTCAACCGCGCCTATCTCGAACGCGGCCAGCTGGCGGTCGAGAAGATGGGGCGCGGCTATGCCTGGCTCGATACCGGTACGCCGGACAGCCTGGTCGAGGCGGCAGATTTCGTCCGGACGCTGGAGAACCGGCAAGGCATGAAGATCTGCTGCCCCGAAGAGATCGCCTTCCGCAGCGGATACATCGACGCCGAGCAGCTCGGCCGGCTGGCCACGGCGCTCGGCAAGAGCAACTATGCCCGCTATCTCTTGCGCATCGCGCAGGAAACGGAGTTTCCCGCATGAGCATCAGCCGTCGCACCTGCCTCAAGCTGGCCTCGTCCAGCCTGGTTCTGGCCTCCGCCACGGCCTCGGCCGCCCCGAACGCGAGCGGCCCGTACAAGGCGGCTTTGGGCCTGTTCAAGACTTATCTCGAGCGGCATCTGGCCGCCTATTCGCTGCCGGGAATCACCGTGGCTCTGGCCGACGGCTCCGGCTTTTCCACCACCTTGACGGCGGGCTGGGCCGATGTCGAACGGCGGCGGCCGGTGACGCCGGCCCATTACTTCCAGATCGGCTCGATCAGCAAATCCTTGGCCTCCCTCGCCATTCTGAAGCTGGTCGATGAGGGCAAGCTGTCCCTCGATGCCGAGATCAAGACCCTGCTGCCTGAGTTTCCCATCCTGGGCGAGCCGGTCACGGTGCGGCATCTTCTGACCCATTCTTCTGGCCTGCCCGCAGACGCCCCGTTGGCGCCGCGGACCGGCCCGCTATGGCAGGGGTTCAAGCCGGGCACCGCTTTCTCCTACAGCAATACCGGCTATCAGATGCTCGGCCTGATCGTGGCCAGGCTGCGCGGAAAACCTTATGCGGACGCCCTGGCCGAGGATGTGCTGGGGCCACTCGGCATGAAGGAGGCGCGTTCATCGATCGTCTCGGCCGACCGTGACAAGCATGCCGTCGGCTATGCACCCTTTTATTCCGACCGCACCTACCCGCGCGGCGGGCGGCTGGGATTCGGTCCCTGGATCACCATGACCAACGCTGCCGGCTGCGTCACCGCGACACCCGGTGCGATGGCGGTCTATCTCAGATGGCTGATCGATTCGGCCTCGGCCAAGGGCGTTCCGTTGATTTCACCGGCTTCGCGCAAGCTGTTCGCTTCGCCCGCCATCGAGGCGGCCGAATTTGGTCCCAAGGCCCACTACGCGCTCGGCCTCGCCATCCTGCCGATCGACGAGCGGCCCGTGCTTTATCATACCGGCGGCATGCTGGCTTACAGTTCGGCCATCATGGTCGACGAAGCGGCGGGAGTGGGGGCCTTCGCCAGTGTCAATGCGCGGGCCGAAGACAGCTATCGGCCGCGCCAGGTCACCGCCTATGCGATTCGACTGATGCGCGCCGTCAAGGAAGGCACGCCTTTGCCGCCGGTGCCGGAAATTCGCACCGCCACCAAGCTGGACGATCCGGCCAAGCTCGCCGGCCGCTTCCGTTCGGCCAATGGCAAGGAGATTGAATTGGTTCCTCTCGGCGACGGGCTGGGTGTGCGCCAGAACGGCGTGACGCTGCCGCTGCAAGGCGGCGACGACAGCTTCACCGTGGTCGGTCCGGGCGACGAAACCTCCGACCTCAAGCTCGGCCTGAAAGATGGTAGGGTGCGCTCGGTCGGTTGGAAAGCCGATCTCTATGGAGACGGCGTTTCCGGCGAAATTTCCGACAAGCTGCGCCGCTGCGCCGGCCTCTATGACGGCGGATCTCCATGGGTCGGCATGCTGGAGATCGTGGCGCGGCCCGACGGTCTGTGGGCGGGCACCACGCCTCTGCTACCTTTGCCCGACGGGTCGTTCCGCTTCGGCGCCGAAGACACCTCGCCGGAACGGGTACGCTTCGATTCCGACCTCAACGGAGTCCCCCAGCGCGTGTTATTCTCGGGTGTCGATCTGCTCAGAGTCTAGGCGATGGCATGAAGAGACGGGGTTTCCTCTTCTTCTGTCTGGCGACGGCGGCAGCGGCAACTGGCGCCGCCGCGGAGCGCCCCATCGTGCTGGCCTCGAACGAGGTTTATCCGCTGCTCTATCGCGAAGGCGGGCAGACCACCGGCTTTTTGTTCGACATCCTCACCGAAGCGGCGCGGCGGGCCGGCATTCCGATCGAAATCCGCCTCATGCCCTGGGCCCGCTGCATCGAAGAGACGCGCACCGGCGAAATCGACGGGGTGTTCGTCACCTTCCGTACGCCGGAACGCCTGCCTTACCTCGCATTTTCTTCCGAACCGCTGATGACGCAGAGAATGTGCTTCTTCACTCTCGCCGGTTCTCCGATCCGCTATGACGGACGACTGGCCGATCTGGCTCCCTATCGAATCGGCGTTCTCAACAAGGTCAGTATCGGTCCGGCTTTCGACGCGGCGGTGCGCGACGGGGTGTTGCCCAATATCGAGCCGGCCAATCAGCCGGAAAACCTGTTGCGCATGCTGCTGGCCAATCGGGTCGATCTGTTCGTGCTTCATGATCTCGAAGGGCTGGGGCTGTTGAAGCGGCTGGGGGTGGCCGATCGGGTGGCCACGCTGTCGCCGCCGCTCGAAGAAGTTCCCGGCTACATCGCCTTCACCCGCCAGCGCGATCTTTCCGAGCAGATCGTCCAATTCGACACGGCCCTGGAGAGAATGCGCCATGACGGAACATATCGGAGGGTTTATGACGCTTATTTCCTTTGATCGCCCCTGGCGGAAGCCGCAACAATCGCGCTATGTTGACCGTTCAGGTCATTTGCCGCTGCACCATCCTGTCATTCCGGAGATCTGATGTCGGTTATGTCCTCCGCCCAGACGGTCCTGATCATCGATGACACGCCGGACAATATCGATGTCATCGCCGGTATTTTGAGATCCGCCTATCGCCTGAAGGCGGCGCTGAATGGCGAACGCGGGTTGGCGATCGCCAAGGCGCAGCCGGCACCCGACATCATCCTGCTCGACGTGATGATGCCCGACATGGACGGCTATGAGGTGCTGCGCCAGCTGCAGGCCGATCCCGCCACCCGCGGCATTCCGGTAATCATCATCTCCGCTTTGTCCGAGCAGGAGGACGAATATAAGGGGCTGGAGCTCGGCGCGGTCGATTACATCACCAAGCCGGTGTCGCCGCGTATCGTGGAGGCCCGCATCCGCACGCAGCTCGCCTTGCACCGCCAGAGCATCGAGCTGGAAAAGAAGGTGCAGGAGCGCACCGAGGAGCTGCACCGCACCCGCCTCGAAGTCATTCGCCGCCTGGGGCGAGCCGCCGAATTCCGCGACAACGAGACCGGCTTTCACGTCATCCGCATGAGCCACCATGCGCGCCTGATCGCGCTTGCCGCCAATTGCGGCGAGGAATGGGCGGATCTGCTGTTCAACGCCGCTCCCATGCATGACGTCGGCAAGATCGGCATTCCCGACCGTATCCTGCTGAAACCCGGCCGGCTCGACCCGGAAGAATGGGAGATCATGAAGAGCCACAGCACGATCGGCGCCGAGATCATCGGCAACGACCAGTCCGAGCTGATGCGGCTGTCGCGCGTGATCGCCGAGAGCCACCACGAGAAATGGGATGGGTCGGGCTATCCGCATGGCCTGCGTGGCGAAGAGATCCCCTTGGCGGCGCGCATCGTCGCCATCGCCGACGTGTTCGACGCCCTGACCTCGGAGCGCCCCTACAAGAAGGCGTGGACCATCGAAGAGGCGGTTTCCTTCATCAAGAAGGAAGGCGGCCTCCATTTCGACCCCAAGCTGGTGGCCGTGTTCGAGCATGTGCTGCCGGAGATGCTGAAGATCATGGCGATGTATCGCGATGGTCCCGAGCCTTACCGCCTGATCGAGGAATAACTTCCATGACGCCGCGGTCGGCGAGGGTCGAAGCCTTAGGTCGGGAGTTGCGTCGCGTCGACGTCGCAATCCTGTAAGGTAACGCCTTCCCAGCGGCAATCGACGAAGCTGGCGGCCGATAGATCGCATTCCTGGAATTGCGAACCCGACAGGTCGCAGCGGATGAAACGGGCGCCGTAAAGGCTGGCCGCCTTGAAGCGCAGGCGACGCAGCGTGCAGTCGACGAACAACGCTTCGCTGAGGTCGGCGGGCATCTCCGAACCTTCGGCAAAGCGGCAATCCTGCAGATGCGCGCCCGTCAGATTAGGCAGGCCCGCGACATCGAGATTCTGCAGCGTGGTCACCGACAGGTCGCCCTTGCGGGCGAGGTGGGCCTGCAACTGGTCGTTCGTGCGGATATGGAACATAAGTAACCCTTGGACGCATTTTGCGCGGACAATAGGCACAATTATTTAGCGATGGAAGCAGATTTATCCAGCCTGACACAATAATTTCACGTGGTTTGGACTAATTAGTGTCAGTTAATCATTCGATTTTCTTGGGCACTTGCTGGGCGAGGACGGCATTGGCGGTGGCGTCATATTTCTGCAGTGCCTCGTGGATATGCGTGCCATCGCAGCTTTCTCGCGCCACAATGGCGACAACGCGGCGATCTATTTCGTCATAATGCTGCATCATGACTTTTTCGATATGGGAGTGGTCGAGATCCGAGGCCAGGCCTTTCAGCGTCATCTCGGCTTCGGCGGCCACCGATTGATAGGCCTTGCGAAAGGCCGCTTCCTTGCCGGCGTCGGGCGCGGCGCACCTGGCCGCCACCGACCGTTCGATCATCACCTGATCGAGGGTCTGCAGAATTTCGCTGTTGGGCGGGTCGGCCCAGGCAGGGCCGGCCAGTATCCCCAGTGTTATGAAGGTCGCCGAAAGGCGCCGCATCCCGATCTCCCGCATCTTTCACTGCCGGTTGGATTCGGCTTGAGTTCGACTATAGGAGCCGGGGGGCGGCCATGATGTGCGGTCCCGCACATCATGGAGCGATTAACCCGGGTTTGAGAAATCCGGGTTAAGACTTCTTGCCGCGCAGCGCCTTGGCCACGACCATCCGCACCCAGGCGGCGCGCGACAGGCCGAGAGCGGCGGCGCGCTCGTCCATAAGTCCGAGCTGGTCATCCTCGAAGCGGATCAGCACGGCTTCCTTGTCCTTGCGCTTCTTGTGCTTCTCCTTGCCCTTGGATTTCTCCTTGGTCTTGCCTTTGTCCTTGGTTTTCTTGGCCTTGGCCTCTTCTTCGGGTTCGGCCGCCGGGGCGGGTGGAGGAGCCGTGTGATGCGCATCCTCGATGAAGGATTCCGCCGTCTTCTTGCGGCGGACGGCCTTGGGTGTCGCCGTTGGAGCTGGTGTAGAGGCGGGACGGCGGGGGCGACGAGTGATGGTCATGGTCGTGATCCTCTCAGACGAGTTTCGCAAGCCGGTCGGCCAGCCGCTTCAGTTCATCGCACGCCTTCCTGTCGACCGGCGTGCCTTCGAGCACCGACAGGCCGACGGCGTTGGCGTTGGGGAAGGCCTTGCGCCGGCCGATCGGCGAATCGAGATAGGCGATGTCCTTGTGCTCGGTCAGGCTGACCGCGGCGGCGACATTGTCCGGCCCCGACGCGTCGGCGCAGTTGATCACGGCGAAGGCGCGCAATTTCTCGTTGAAGCTCTTGGCCTCGCCGATCAGCGACGCCACCTTGTCCAGCGTCCAAACGTCGAAGCTGCGCGGCTGGAACGGCACCAGCGCGAAATCGGCGACGGTGAGCGCCGCGCGCAGCGCCTGGGTGTCGCGCCCGCCGGTGTCGATGAAGACGTCGTCGAATTTGGACTTCAGGGAATTCACCTGATTGCGGACCGCATTGCCGTGCAGTTGAATTGCCGAATAGCCGGTTTCACCCAGCTTTTCGGTGCGCAGCGCCGAGAAGTCCGAGGCTGTGCCTTGCTCGTCCGCATCGACCAGCAGAACGTCGCGTTTGCCGCGGATCACTCGCTCCACGGCGAGATTGACGGTGAGGGTGGTCTTGCCGACACCTCCCTTGGTTTGAACGACGGCGACGATCATGGCGAGCCCGGCTTCCTGCTTTACGGTTATGCTGCGGATCCTAACGCAAAAGCGATAGTGGTTCAATATCGGTAGGATATCGAAGCGATATCGCTTTTTCATCCGAGTCCGGTGCAAAAACTCAGGCCTTATTTTAGTTTGTGATACCGGTAACCTGGTTTATAAGGGTTGGATATTCATACCGATAAGGCGCCCGCTGACAGGCCGCCACGCGAGGAAACGAATGAGACTCCTGCACAAGATGGGCTTTGCCCTTTGCCTTGGCATCGTTGCTGCCCAGACCGGTTCCGCCGATGACACGCCGCTTTATAAGAACCCATCGGTTCCGGTCCCGGCGCGGGTCGAGGATCTGCTCGGCCGCATGACGCTGGAGGAGAAGGTCGCGCAGCTCGAGGCGGTGTGGCAGGGCAAGGTGGCCATCTTCGACGACAAGCTGCAATTCGACCCCGCCAAGGCGTCGAAGGTCTATCCCAACGGCATCGGCCAGCTGACCCGTCCCGGCGATCGCAAGGGGGCAGTCTCCCCGCGCGTCGCCCCGTGGCGCGACGTGCGCGAAACCATCGCGCTGGTCAATGGAGTGCAGCATTGGGCGGTCGAGAAGACCCGCCTCGGCATCCCGGTCCTGTTCCACGAGGAAGGGCTGCATGGCTATGCCGGCATCTCGACCACCATGTTCCCGCAGGCGATGGCGCTGGCCAGCAGCTGGGACCCCGAGCTGGTGCGCCAGGTCGACAGCGTGGTGGCCCGCGAGATCCGCGCCCGGGGCGTCAGCCTGGTTCTGTCGCCGGTGGTCGATGTGGCGCGCGATCCGCGCTGGGGCCGCATCGAGGAGACTTTCGGCGAGGATCCCTATCTGGTCGGAGAGCTGGGCGTCGCCGCCGTGCGCGGCCTGCAGGGCGACAGCCTGCCTCTGGCGGACGGCAAGGTGTTCGCCACCCTGAAGCACATGACCGGCCACGGCCAGCCGGAGAGCGGCACCAATGTCGGGCCGGCGGTGATCTCGCCCCGCACGCTGCGCGACGTGTTCCTGCCGCCTTTCGAGCAGGTGGTGAAGCGCACCAACATCCACGCGGTCATGGCTTCCTATAACGAGATCGACGGCATTCCCTCGCACGCCAACAGCTGGCTGCTGCAGGACCTGCTGCGCGGCGAGTGGGGCTATCAGGGGGCCATCGTCAGCGACTATTCCGGCATCGACCAATTGGACACCCTGCACCATGTCGAACCTGACTTCAAAAGCGCCGGCATCCGCGCGCTGAAGGCCGGTGTCGACATGGATCTGCCCGACGGCGAATCCTTCCGCTTCCTGCCCGAAGCGGTGAAAGAGGGCAAGGTCTCGAAGGATCTGATCGATCGCGCCGTCCGCCATGTGCTGGAGATCAAGTTCCTTGCCGGTCTGTTCGAGCATCCTTACGCCGATGCTGGCGCCGCGGAGGCGCTGACTGGCAATGACGATGCCCGCGCGGTGGCGCTCAAAGCCGCCCGCGAAGGCGCGGTGCTGTTGAAAAATGACGGGGCTCTTCCCTTCGATGCGGCGCAGATCAAGACGCTGGCCGTGATCGGACCCAATGCCGGCGTGGTGCGTCTGGGCGGCTATTCCGGCTTCCCGCGCCAGGCCGTCAGCGTCCTCGACGGGCTGAAGGCCAAGCTCAAGGACAAGGTCAAGCTGGTCAGCGCCGAAGGGGTGAAGATCACCGAGGATGATGACTGGTGGGCCGACGAGGTAAAGCTGGCCGATCCGGCCGAAAACGCCAGGCTGATCAAGGAAGCGGTCAAGGTGGCTCAGGGCGCGGATCATATCCTGCTGGTGCTGGGCGACACCGAACAGACCAGCCGCGAAGGATGGGACCCCAAGCATCTCGGCGACCGCACCTCGCTCGATCTGGTCGGGCAGCAATATGATCTGGCCCGCGCCATCTTCGCGCTCAAGAAGCCGACCGTGGTGCTGCTGCTGAACGGCCGTCCGCCGTCGATGGCCGAAATCTCGGAAAAGGCCGATGCGCTGATCGAAGGCTGGTATCTCGGTCAGGAAGGCGGAACCGCAGTGGCCGACATCCTGTTCGGCGACACCAACCCGGGCGGCAAACTGCCGGTCACCATTCCGCGCTCGGTCGGCCAATTGCCGAACTATTACGCCAGGAAGCCTTCGGCGCGTCGCGGCTATCTGTTCGACACCACCGATCCGCTCTATCCGTTCGGCTGGGGCCTGTCCTACACCAAGTTCGAGCTGGGCGCGCCGGTCCTGTCTGCGGCCAGCATCAAGCCCGACGGCGAGGTCAAGGTCGCGGTCGAGGTGAAGAACAGCGGCAAGCGCGCCGGCGACGAGGTGGTGCAGCTCTATATCCACCAACTGGTCAGTTCGGCCACCCGGCCGGTCAAGGAATTGCGCGGCTTCCAGCGTGTGTCGCTGCAGCCGGGCGAGATGCGCACCGTCACCTTCACCCTGAACGCCCAGTCGCTGCGCTACTGGAACGCCGAGATGAAGCGGGTGGTGGAGCCGGGCGAATTCGAGATCATGGCCGGCGACAATTCGGCCGATCTCAAACAGGCGATCCTCACGGTCAAGGAGTAGGGTCATGAAGCGCCTGCTGCTGCTGGTCCCGCTGCTGGCGGCCCCGCTGGGCTCGGCCGAGACCCTGAAAGAGGTTTACGGCTCCCATTTCCTGGTGGGGGCCGCCCTCAACCGCGATCAGTTCGAGGGGCGGGACGAGCGCGCCGCGGCGGTGGTGCGGACGCAGTTCGACACGATCAGCCCGGAAAACGCGATGAAATGGGGGCCGATCCATCCGAAGCCCGACAGCTATAATTTCGCCGATGCGGACGCCTATGTCGCGTTCGGCGAGGCCAACAAGATGGCGGTGATCGGCCATAATCTGGTCTGGCACCAGCAGACGCCGGACTGGGTCTTCCAGGACGATCAGGGCAAGCCTTTGTCCCGCGAGAAGCTGCTGGAAAGGCTTCGCGATCACATCCACACGGTGGTCGGCCGCTATAAGGGCCGCATCAAGGGCTGGGACGTGGTCAACGAGGCGATCAACATGGACGGTACGATGCGCGAGAGCCAGTGGCTCAAGATCATCGGTCCCGACTATGTCGAAAAGACCTTCCAATTCGCCCATGAGGCCGATCCGGCCGCCGAGCTCTATTACAATGATTATTCCCTGGAAGTGCCGGCCAAGCGCGAAGGCGCGCTGGCGCTGGTTAAAAGGCTGCTGGCGGCGGGCGTTCCGATCACCGCTGTCGGGCTGCAGAGTCATGACCGCCTCGATTGGCCGAAGGCGGAGGAGGCCGAAGCCGCCATCCGCGATTTCGCCGCTGTCGGGCTCAAGGTGATGATCACCGAGCTCGATATCGATGTGCTGCCCGCCACCGCCAAGCCCGATGCCGAGATGGTGCAGACAAGTGCAGGCGATCCCAAGCTCGATCCCTATCGCGGCAGTTTGCCGGACGCGGTCCAGCAGCAATTGGCGGATCGCTATGCCGATCTGTTCAAGATCTATCTGCGCTATCCCGGCACCATCACCCGCGTCACCTTCTGGAATGTCACCGACGCGGAATCCTGGCTGAACCAGTTCCCGGTCAGGGGGCGCACCGATTATCCGACCTTGTTCGACCGCCAAGGCAAGCCCAAGCCGGCCTTCGACGCGGTCATCAAGGTCGGGGAAGCGGCAAAATGAAGCGTGTCCTGGTCGCCTTGCTGGCGCTCGGTGTGCCGGGAAAGGTATTGGCGCTGGGACAGGAGAGTTTCGTTTCGATGACGCCGCAGCCGGGGGCTTTTGCACTTGCGGGCGCCTCCATCCAGGTCGATCCTGCCGATTGGGCCGGTGTCGCGCGCGCTGCCGGCGATCTGCGCGCCGATCTGGAGCGCGTGCTGGGGGCGACGCCGCCATCGGGCAAAAAGATCCTGGTCGGCACGCTGGGAAGAAGTCCTGCCATCGACAAGCTGGCGGCGGAAGGAAAGATCGACGTCTCGGGCGTGCGCGGCCAATGGGAAGCCTATGACATCGAGACGGTCGGCGATACGCTGGTGATCGCCGGCTCCGACAAGCGCGGCGCTATCTTCGGCCTCTACGAGATTTCCGAGCAGATCGGCGTATCGCCCTGGACCTGGTGGGCCGATGTGCCGGTGGCGCACAAGGAAGCGCTCTTCGTCGCGGCCGGCCGCCATTACGGCAAGCCGCCGGCGGTGAAATATCGCGGGATTTTCCTGAATGACGAGGCGCCGGCCTTGTCGGGTTGGGCCAAGGAGAAATTTGGCACGCTCGACCATCGGTTCTACGAGAAGCTGTTCGAGCTGATCCTGCGCCTGCGGGGCAATTTCCTGTGGCCGGCCATGTGGGACAATGCCTTCAACGAGGATGATCCCCTCAACCCCAAGATCGCCGACGAATTCGGCATCGTCATGAGCACCTCGCATCACGAGCCGATGTTGCGCTCGCAACAGGAATGGAAGCGCCACGGCAGCGGCGACTGGAATTACGCCACCAATGGCGGCGTCTTGCGGAAATTCTGGGCGGAAGGCGTCCGGCGCAACAAGGATTATGAAAGCGTCGTCACCTTGGGCATGCGCGGCGACGGCGACAAGCCGATGACCGCAAGCGAGCAGGATGCCGACACTAAGCTTCTGGAGCGGATCGTCGCCGACCAGCGCAAGATCCTGGCGCAAGAGGTCAATCCCGACGTCACCAAGGTGCCGCAGGTCTGGGCGCTCTACAAGGAAGTGCAGATTTATTACGAGAAAGGCATGCGCGTGCCCGACGATGTGACGCTGCTCTGGTGCGACGATAATTGGGGCGATATCCGCCGCCTGCCCACCCCGGAAGAGCGCAAGCGTTCTGGCGGAGCGGGGATCTATTACCATTTCGACTATGTCGGCGATCCAAGGAATTACAAATGGATCAACACCAACCAGATCTCCAAGGTCTGGGAACAGATGCATCTGGCGCGTGAGTACGGCGCCGACCGTTTGTGGGTGGTCAATGTCGGCGATTTGAAGCCGATGGAGTTCCCGATCGAATTCTTCCTTTCCATGGCCCGTGACCCCGAGCGCTGGCCGAAAGAGAAATTGGGCGAGTTCACCGAAGACTGGGCGGCCCGCGAATTCGGACGGGCCCACGCCGCCGAGATCGCAGATATCGTCACCCGCCATGACCGCTATATCGCCCGGCGCAAACCCGAGCTTCTGGCGCCCGACACCTTCAGCGTGACCAATTATCACGAGGCCGATCGGGTGGTGGCGGACTATCGAAAGCTGTTGGCCGACGCCGAGCGGATCGGCAAGGAACTGCCACCGGAGATGCAGGACGCCTATTTCGAGCTGGTGCTTCATCCGGTAAAAGCGGCCGACATCATCACCGAGCTCTATGTCGCCGCCGGCAAGAACCAGGCCGACAAGGTGCGCACGCTGTTCGCGGCGGACCAGGCGCTGACCGACCATTACAATCACATGCTGGCCGGCGGGAAATGGGACCATATGATGGACCAGACCCATATCGGCTATATCGGCTGGCAGCAGCCCGACAGGAACACCATGCCGGAAGTGCATGGCGCCCCCCTGCCGGACGTCCCGCTTCCGCCGGAGGAACCGGCCAAGCCGGGAAACGGATTCGTCGAGGCGGACGGCTATGTCTCGATCGAAGCCGAGCATTACAGCGCCAAGACTGACGGCAAGGGCGCCGCCTGGGAGAAAATCCTCGATTACGGCCGCACCTTGTCGGCGATGGAGCCCTATCCCTCCTTGGCGGCCAGCTTCAGCTCGACCGAAGGGGCGCCGCGCCTCGATTACCGGGTCTATCTGCGGAACCCGTCCGACCTGACGGTTCAGGCGATCCTCGGCCCCAGCCTCAATTTCGTGCCGGGACGCGGCCTGCGCTACGCCATCGCTTTTGACGAGGAGACTCCGCAGGTGATCGATTACATCGCCGATTCCAGCAAGCAGGCCTGGGAGAAAGCGGTCAGCGACAACGCCCGCTATGGGATTTCGCATCATCATCTGACAGGAACGGGCTGGCATACATTGAAGATCTGGATGGTCGATCCCGGCGTGGCGCTGGAAAAGCTGGTAATCGATCTCGGCGGCTTGAAGCCCAGCTATCTCGGGCCGCCGGAAAGCGCGAGGGGAGTAGCGCCATGATTTCGATTGCCTATGGGGCCTTTTCCGCCGGCATCGTGCCGCATCTCGGCGGCGGTCTGGCCAGCTTCCGCCACGGCCAGCGCGATCTGCTTCGCCCCGCCACGGCGGAGGCGCTGGCCGCGGGGGACCGCTTCGGCCTTGCCTGTTTCCCGCTGCTGCCCTTTCCCGGCCGCATCCGTGACGGTCGCTTTGGCGATGTGTCCCTGCCGGCTCTCCACCCGGCCTCGCCCTATCCTCTGCATGGACATGGCTGGCTGCAGGATTGGAGTATCGCCGGCCATCAGACCGACAGCTGCTGGCTGCATTATCGCCACAAGGTGGATGAGTGGCCGTGGGACTATGCCGCCAGTCAGCTTTACCGGCTGAGCGAGAGCGGCCTGACCTTGCTGCTGAGCGTGCGCAACCTCTCCGATCGGCCGATGCCGGTCGGGCTGGGCCAGCATCCTTATTTCCCGCGCGGCAAAGGCTGCCGCATCGAAGCTTCGCTGCCGCATGTCTTGTGGCCGGCCGAGGATCTGGTGGCCGACGAGATCCGTCCGGTTCCGGCCGAGTGGGGCTTCGCGCCCGATCACCGGGTCGGTTCGGTCGCGCTCGACCATGGTTTCTCCGGCTGGAATGGCGGCGCCGATCTCATATGGGATGATCAGCCTGGCCGTTTGCGCGTCAGCGCCTCGGCGGACGGGCGCTTCCTGCAGATCTATGCGCCAGACGGGCAGGATTTCTTCTGCGTCGAGCCGATGACCTCGATGCCCGACGCGGTCAATTGGCAGGGCGGCGCCGAGGAAAGCGGGCTTTGCCTGCTCGCCCCCGGCGCCACGATGTCATTGGAGACACTGTTCAGTATCGCCTGATCGCGGGGATCAGGCGATCTTCTGGCCGGTGCTGGCCCAGTCGGCGGCGAAGGTGTCGAGGCCGGCCTTGGTCAGCGGGTGCTCGATCAGCTTCAGGAACAGGGCCGGCGGGATGGTGATGGCGCCGATCCCGGCCAGCGCGCATTGCTGCACATGCAGCGGCGTGCGGACCGAAGCGCCGAGGATCTCGGTCTTGGCGCCGATGGCCTCGAAAGCTTCGGCGATGTCGACGATCAGATCCATGCCTTCCGAGGTGATGTCGTCCAGGCGGCCGATGAAGGGGGAGACGAAGGTCGCCCCCGCCTTGGCGGCCAGCACGGCCTGATTGACCGAGAAGCACAAAGTGACGTTGGTCTTGATTTTCTTGGCGGCGAAGAAACGGGCGGCCTTGAGGCCGTCCCAGGTCATCGGCAGTTTGACGGTGACATTGGGATGAATGGCGGCGAGCACCTGGCCCTCCGCCTTCATGCCTTCGAAATCCATCGCCGCCACTTCGGCGCTGATCGGACCGTCGACCAGGGTGCAAATCTCGGCGATCACCTCATGGATATTGCGCCCGCTCTGGCGGATCAGGGTCGGGTTGGTGGTCACGCCGTCGACCAGCCCGGTATCTGCGCATTTGCGCAAAAGGGCGAGGTCGGCGGTGTCGATGAAGAATTTCATTTGAGCGATGTGTCCTTAGATATGCCGGTTCACCAGGTTTTCCAGGAATTCCTGGCGGCCCGACTTCGGTTGCGGCGCGAGAGCGCGATTTACCGCAATATCGGCAACCTCGGCAAGTCCAAGACGTCCCGCCAGCGCGTCCGCGCCGAAACCGGACTTCCAGCCGGCATAGCGGTCGGTGACGAACTTATCCAGGGTGCCGTCCTCGATCAGCGAGACCGCGCCCAGCAGGCCGCGGGCCAGCACATCCATGCCGCCGATATGGCCATGCAGCAGATCGGCGGCGTCGACCGACTGGCGGCGCACCTTGGCGTCGAAATTGAAGCCGCCGCTGGTGAAGCCGCCCGATTTCAGCAGGTAGTAGATGGCCATGGTGATTTCCATGACATTGTTCGGGAACTGGTCGGTGTCCCAGCCATTCTGCGGATCGCCGCGATTGATGTCGATCGAGCCCAGGATTCCCAACGTTCCGGCGGTGGCGATCTCATGCTCGAAGCTGTTGCCGGCCAGGGTGGCGTGGTTGGCCTCGAGATTGACCTTCACTTCCTTTTCCAGCCCGTACTTCTTCAGGAAGCCATAGACCGTGGAGGCGTCGCGGTCATATTGATGCTTGGTCGGCTCATGCGGCTTCGGCTCGATCAGGATATGGCCCTTGAAGCCCAGCTTGTGCTTGTGCTCGACCACCATCGAAACGAAGCGGCCGAGCTGGTCGAGTTCCTGGCCGAGATTGGTGTTCAGGATGGTGTCATAGCCTTCGCGGCCGCCCCACAGCACATAATTGTGGCCGCCCAGGCGGTGCGTGGCTTCCAGCGCCTCGCGGACCTGCAGAGCGGCCCAGGCGAACACTTCCGGATCGGGGTTCGTGGCCGCACCCGCGGCGTAGCGGCGGTGGCTGAACAGATTGGCGGTGCCCCACAGCAGGCCGACGCCGGTCTCCTTCATCTTGGCGGCGATCTTTTCCGAGATCACCTGCATGTTCTTCACATGCTGGGCCGGCGTGTCGGCCTGGGCCATGGCGTCGACGTCATGGAAGCAGAAATAGGGCACGCCCAACGCCTGGAACAGCCCGAAGGCGTTTTCGAGCTTCAGATCGGCCAGTTCCTGGGTGACCGGGGTGCCCGGCAGCCACGGACGGTCGAACGTGCCGGCGCCGAAGATGTCGTTGCCCGGCCAGCAGAAGGTATGCCAGTAGCACACCGCGACCCGCAGGTGCTCCTCCATCGTCTTCCCGAGCAGGACACGATTCTTGTCGTAATAGTGATAGGCCAGCGGATTGTCGCTGTCCTTCCCCTCATAGGCGATCTTGCCGAACTGGGCGAAAATATTGGTGCTCATACCTTGGTCTCCGGAACGATGTCTTTCAGTCTTTGATAGAGGGCCTTGAAGATCGGCCGTTTGGCGGCGAGAGCTTCTGCCATTCGGTCGTCGGGCTCAGCGACCCGGACGATTTCGGGAGGAACGCAAAGCTGATCCGGGCTCCGGCCGGTGACGGCGAGCTGGGCCAGGCGAGCGGCGCCCTGGGCGGGTCCGACATCGGCGTTCTTTCGATAGATCAGCGGGCGGTTCAGCGTGCTGGCGAGGATCTTGCCCCAGAGCGGCGACTGCGCGCCGCCGCCCACCACCGTCAGGCTGTCCACTTTGGACCCGGCCGCCGTCAGGGCGTCGAGCCCATCGGCAAAGGCGAAGGCGACGCCTTCCAGGACCGCCTGCGCCAAGGAATCGGCGTCGGTATTGTGGGTCATGCCGAAGAACACGCCCTTGGCGCGCGGATCGTTATGGGGCGTGCGCTCGCCGCCGAGATAGGGCAGGAAGATCACCCCAGAATCCTTGGACGGCGCCTGTTCGATGCGGGCCAGGAAGCTCTTCGCGTCGGCATGGCCGGTGAGCTTGGCGGCCCAATCGACGCAGACGGCGGCATTCAGCATCACCGACATCTGATGCCAGCGTTCCGGCAGGCAATGGCAGAAGGCGTGAACCGCCTGCGCCGGGTTGGGGCGGAAACCGTCATTGGCCACGAAAATGACCCCCGAGGTGCCCAGGGACAGCAGCGCGTCGCCATCGGCGATCACGCCGACGCCGGTAGCGCCCGCGGCGTTGTCGCCGGCGCCCGCGACCACCGGCACGGTTCCCATGCCCCAGGCTTCGGCGATCTCAGAGCGCAGATTGCCGGTGACTTCGGGCCCTTCGCACAGGCGCGGCATATGATGAGTCTCAAGCCCTGACGCGGCCAGCATCTCGGGCGACCAGACGCGGTTGCGGATATCCACCCACAGCGTGCCCGACGCGTCGGACAGGTCGGTGGCGCGTTCCCCCGTCATGCGCAGCCGGACATAGTCCTTGGGCAACAATATGGTGGCGATCCTGTCCCACAAGGCCGGCTCGTGCTTCCTCACCCACAGCAGTTTCGGTGCGGTGAAACCGGGCATCGCCAGATTGCCGGTAATCTCGCGGGAGCGCGGCTCGCGCGTTTCCAGCTCCGCGCATTCCGCGAAACTGCGCCCGTCATTCCACAAGATGGCCGGCCGCAGGGGGTGATCGGACGAATCGAGCAGAGTGGCGCCATGCATCTGGCCCGAAAGCCCGATGCCTTTCACCTGGTGGCGGAGATCGATCGACAGGCCGGCGACCGCCTGGTTGGTGGCGGACCACCAATCGGAGGGCGTCTGCTCGGACCAGAGTTCGCGCGGCCGCGACAAGGCGAGGGCGCCGGAAGATTGCTCGATAACGGCCCCATCCTCGTGCAGAATCGCCGCCTTGACCGCCGACGTCCCGATGTCGATCCCCAGATACACTCGATTCCTCCACCATTGACCCGTTGAACACGGGCTCGTCATTTAAATATTCGCAGAACTATATAAAAAAATTAATGCGGCGTTCTCTGAACGAATTGGATTCATTTACTTCTGTTACCGAAAACGTCCCGTGCTGGCCTGCAGCAAAAATATTGTGGTACCGATATCAATCGAGAATTTGGGCGCGTCCCGACGGACTGTCAACGGATTTTTTCCGATCGGTTGGGAGGGGGCGCAGGCCGGCGGGCTGTCCGGCCCACTGTTGCAAAAAAGCCAGGAATCGTTGGAGGTCTAATGGGCAAAGGGTCTTTCATATTAATTATAGTATAAAACAAAGACTGCTTTGCGCACCTGCGAAAGAAAACGATTTCTTTGGCGTATTTCCAACAGGTTGCGGCCACAAGCGAAAAATATGGTATCGCTACTATATTAAGTAAATTTATCCATTTGAAAAATTACGTTGACAGCGTTTACCCGCTTACCCAAAATCTCAATTGAGACCGGTACCATGACGAGTAATCGAACAGGGGTAACCGATCCGGGACCGGAGACAAGACCGGTCGAGTGATAAGACGCCATTTAAGGCGTCAGGGGGTGGCAACGAATTTGTGAATGCAGGACAGGTGCGCCTAACGGGCGCGTAGAGCGCCGGCGGTTCGGATCGCCGGCCGTGCGTCTTGCGTCATCTTCCGCAGAGTATTCAAAGAGTTCGTCAATAATCGCGGCAACGCGAATACCTCAAGGGAGGAGTGTCAGTTATGAAAAGCAGGAATTCGTTCGGCAGAAGCATGCGCGCCATTTTGATGGGCGGAGCCTGCCTTGGCGCGTTGAGCTGGCAGGCGGCGCAAGCGCAGCAGACTCAGGCCAATGACAATGGTCTCGAGGAAGTGGTCGTCTCGGGTATCCGCGGCTCCTTGCAGCGCAATCTCGACATCAAGCGCGATGCGGAAGGCCTGGTGGACGCCATCTCCTCGACCGACATCGGCAAGTTCCCCGACGCCGACATGGCCGCCGCCATGCAGCGAATCCCCGGCGTCACGGTCAGCCGCGGCATCTCCAATTCGGGCGGCACCCCGACCTCGACCGGCGATGCCGCCGAAATCACCGTGCGCGGCTTCGGTCCGGATTACAACGAGACCCTTTTCGATGGCCGCCAGATTTCCACCGCGACCGGTAGCCGCGCCTTTGATTTCAGCGTGGTCAATGCTGATTTCGTGAAGCAGATGAGCATTTTGAAATCGCCGGATGCTTCCTTGTCGTCGGGCGCCATCGGCGCCACCGTCAACATCCTGTTTCCGAAGCCCTTCGACCATAATGGCCTGCAGATGTCGGCCTCGGCGTCGGAATCTTATTCCGACAGCGCGGATGTCGCGCCGACGCCCCAGGGCACCTTCCTGGTCAGTGACACTTTCGCGCATAACACCATCGGCATCCTGGCCGACGTCTCCTATTCGGATCACCGCACCCAGGCCAATCACGTGAACGTTCAAGGCTGGGAAGGTACCCACCTGAATGCTTCGCAGCTGGCGTCCGGTCAGAGCGCCTCCAATGCCAACTCCTGGTTCATCCAGGATTACGGCATCTATCAGGAGCAGACCCGGGAGCGCCGCATGAGCGGACGCCTGGCCCTGCAATGGGCGCCGACCGACAAGCTGCTGGTCACCGTGGACGACAATTACTCCCGCGATCAGCTGCACCAGGATCAGTACGGCTATTCGGTGTGGTTCAATGGCGGTTCGCTGACCAATGTTCAGCGCGACGGCAACGGCACCATCACCAACTTCATTCAGCCCAACACGCCGACCGATTTCCAGTCGCAAATCAATCAAAAGCTGGTCGAAAACAACAATACCGGCGTCAATGTGAAGTGGGACGTGCTGCCCAAGCTGCAAGTCGAGGCGGACGCCGACCACGCGCAGTCCTGGCTCAATCCGGGCGGGCAGTTCAGCGCCCGTGACATGGATGTCGGCTACGGTCCCAGCTCCCCGGGAGGCACGAACGGTACAGGTGTGGGCGTCATGGTGAATGGGCCCAACGGCTTGCCGACGGTGACCGGCTACGGGCCGGGCGGCAACGCGGCGATGTTCATCAATAACGGCCTGATCGGCTCGCATGTGTACCCCGAGAGCAGCGGACGGAATTTCGACACCGTCAACCAGATGAAACTGGAAGGCACCTGGACCGAAGACAAGATCCGCCTCAAGGCCGGCGTCCAATACACCAACGATCATCAGGCGCTGCGCAATTTCGACTCCTTCGCCAATAATGACTGGCAGGCTTATGGCGGTTATGGTCCGGCGTCGAACAATCCGGGCGGTGTCGCCCTACCGCAGAGCTGGTTCACCGGCAGCTTCAAGACGGCCAATTTCATCAATGGCTGGAGCGGTGCCCTGCCGCCGCAGATCCTCAAATTCAACGCTCTGCAAGTGGTTCATTACCTCGAATCGCTGGGCAATCCGCAAACCACCAGCATTCCCGGCTGGGACGGCGATAAGCGTTATTCCGGCATGTATGAGATGGTCGAAAATGCCGGTTCCCATGCCGACCTGATCGAAAACACTCTCGCCGGCTATCTGACCGCCAACGCCCAGACCGAAATCGGCGGCCATGCGCTGCAGATCAATCTCGGCCTGCGCGAGGAAATGACCCGTCTCAAATCCTTCGGCATCGGCCAGCTGCCAACGTCGCTGACCGTGCAGGCCAGCGATCATACCGCCTTCCTGGTCAGCTACGGCTCGCAATCGCTCGTCGAAAGCGGCAACAATTACATGTATCTGCTGCCGAACCTCGATTTGAACTTCGCGGCGACGGATGACATCTCCATCCGCTTCGACGCCTCGCGGACTCTGACCCGTCCCCAGTTGAATTACCTGTCGCCGGTGCTCAATGTCGGGCAGGGCCAGCGTGTCGGCGCCTTGGTGGCGACCGGCGGCAATCCTCAGCTCAGCCCCTATACCTCCGACAATGCGGATCTCTCCGCCGAGTGGTACTACCAGCCGAACAGCTATGTCTCGATCGACGGCTTCGTGAAGAATGTCAGCAACTTCATCGTCGGCGGCGCCAACAAGCAAACCATCAATGGCGTGATCGATCCGACCACGGGTGCTGCCGGACAATTCACCGTCAGCACTCAGCTGAACGGGCCCTCCGCCAAGGTGTATGGCGCCGAGTTCGCCGTTCAGCATGTGTTCGGCGACACCGGCTGGGGCCTGCAGGCCAACGCCACGGTCGTCGGCACCAACAGGCCCTATGACCCGAGCAATACGTCGATCACCGGTTTCGCCGTCACCGGGCTGGCCGACTCGGCGAACCTGGTCGGGTTCTATGACAAATATGGCTTCCAGGCCCGCGTGGCGCTGAACTGGCGCGCCGAATATCTCGACCGCTTCGGACAGGGCCAGAACAACTCGGCCTTCGGCGCCGAACCGACCTTCGTCAATTCCACGACCCAGGTCGATTTCACCACCAGCTACGACATCACCAAGGAGCTTTCGGTCTTTTTCGAGGGCCTCAATCTGAACGACGCGACCTACAGCACTCATGGCCGCTATTCGAATCAGATCCTCGACGTGGTCGATTACGGACGCCGGTTCACGCTCGGCTTCCACGCAAAGATGTAAAGCGTACCCTCCCGGACCTAAGGCCGCCCTGGATCGTGATGGAAACATCGCGATCCAGGGGGCCTTCTTTCTTCTCCGGGTTTTGTTGATATCGCTATCGGCTTCGGTCAGAATTTTCCCATGGATAGTCCAGTCAAACATGTGGTCATCGTCGGCGGCGGCACCGCCGGCTGGCTGGCGGCAGGCGTCATCGCCGGCCGTCATCAGGGGCGGATCAAGAGCGGCGGCTTCACGGTCACTTTGGTCGAATCGCCTAACGTTCCTATCATCGGCGTGGGCGAGGGAACCTGGCCGACCCTGCGCTCCACCCTGGAAAAGATGGGCGTGTCCGAGACCGCCTTGTTCCGCGAATGCGACGCCGCCTTCAAGCAGGGCGCCAAATTCGCCAAATGGACCACCGGCGCAGAGGATGATTTCTACTACCATCCGCTGATGCTTCCCCAGGGCTTCACCCAGCTCAATCTGGCGCCGCACTGGCTGCAGATGGGCGAAGGCTTGAGTTTCGGTGACGCGGTCTGTCCGCAAGGGCAGATCTGCGAGGACGGGCTGGCGCCCAAGACCATCACCACGCCGGAATATCAGAGCGTAGCCAATTACGCCTATCATCTGGATGCCGGCAAATTCGCTCCCTTCCTGCAACGCCATTGTGTCGAAAAGCTTGGGGTGCGCCATGTGCTGGCCGACGTGAAATCGGTCGATCTGGAAGAGAATGGCGATATCGCCAGCCTCACCACCGAACAGGCCGGCGTGATTGAGGGCGATCTGTTCGTCGATTGCACCGGATTTCGCGCCCTGCTGCTTGGCCAGACGCTTGGGGTCGGGTTCAAGGATTGCGGCGACGTGCTGTTCTGCGATGCCGCCTTGGCGGTGCAGGTGCCTTACGAAACGCCCGACGCGCCGATCTGCTCGCAGACCAATTCCACCGCGCAGGAAGCCGGATGGATCTGGGATATCGGCCTGCAGGGCCGCCGCGGGCTGGGTTATGTCTATTCGACCCGCCATAGCAGCGATGACGAAGCGGCCGACGTGCTGAAGCGTTATATCGGCGCGGGTCATGAGCAGCTTTCCTTCCGTAAGATCCCGATCCGCTCGGGCCATCGCGAGCTGTTCTGGAAGAATAATTGCGTTGCCGTCGGTCTGGCGGCCGGCTTCCTCGAACCGCTGGAAGCCTCGGCCATCGTGCTGATCGAGCTGTCGGCCAAGCTGATCGCCGAGCAGATGCCGGCTAATCGCGAGGTGATGGATATCGTGGCGGCGCGCTTCAATGAGGTGACCCATTACCGCTGGGGCCGCATCATCGATTTCTTGAAGCTGCACTACATCCTGACCAAGCGGACCGATCATAAATTCTGGACCGACAATGTCGATCCCGACACCATTCCGGATCGCCTCAAGAACCTGCTGAAATTGTGGAAATATCAGTCGCCCTGGTTCTTCGACGAGTTCGACCGGCTGGAGGAGGTTTTTCCCGCCGCCAGCTATCAATATGTGCTGTATGGCATGGGGTTCCGCACCGAAGTCGATCCATCCGACAACGCGGCGATGGCGATGAAGGCGCGGCAATTCATCAAGGAAAACCTCGACATGGCCCGGCAGCTGCGCACCAAATTGCCGAAGAATCGCGATCTTCTGCAGAAGATCCATCAATACGGTATGCAACCCATCTGAGCGGAAACCGGAATTTGAGCAACATCGTCCTTTTGAACAGCGAAGAGCATAAGACCCTCAAGATCCGCACCGAATATTCGGCCGAGCTTGGCGACGGCCAGCGTTTCGTTCCCGTGGTGTTGAACGAGTTCCAGTTCCTGGTGGCGCATTATCCGCTGCTCTTTTCCAAGGATGCCGGCACCGGCGCCTTCTATTGCGGCGCGGTCTTGGGCTTCGACGAGGGCGAGAATCTGTTCCTCGGCGAGAATGATGTCTGGCGGCCCCTCAATCTGCGGCGCATGCCCTTCTATATCGCGGGCGACGAAGTGGCGATCGACCTTGCCCATCCCCGGGTGGGCGAGCGGGGCGAAGCGATCTTCACCGAAGCCGGCGAGCCGAGCCAATTCCTCGCCGCCACCGTCGGCGCCTTGCGCGAAGTGCGGCAGGGCGGCGAGACCATGCAGGAATTCATCGCCACCCTGTTGCGGCTCAATCTGATCGAGCCCTTGGACGTGACCTTGGCCTTCGATGACGGCAAGCGCCAGCTGCAGGGGCTCTACACCATCAATCGCGACGTTCTGGCGGCGCTGGAAGATGCAGAGGTGCTCGACCTGTTCCGCCGCGGCTATCTGCAGCATATCCATTTCATGATCGCGTCCTTGCGCCAGATCGCCAATCTCGCCAACCGCAAGAACCACCTTTTGCTGCGGCAGAGCGAAGGCCTTGCTCAGCGATGAAACCATCAAGGCGGCGCAGCCGGCGGTGCTGCGCGGCCTGATCCGGGATTGGCCGGCGGTGCAGACGGGGGATCTGCGGTCCTATCTCGGCCGCTTCGCCCTCTCCAAACCGACCGAAGCCTTCTTCGGCAAGCCGGAGATCGGCGGCAAATATTTCTATAAGGACGATCTGTCCGGCTTCAATTTCGAGCGCCGGGCGCTGTCTCTTCCCGAGGCTTTGGCGGCGGTTTTCGCCGAGGGGGAGGAGAGCGTCTATCTCGGCTCCTTGCCGGTCGATGATTATCTGCCGGGGTTTTCGGCGGAAAATCCGATGGCGGTGCCGGCCAATCCGCGCCTCTGGATCGGCCATCCTTCCAACGTGTCGAGCCATTACGACACTTACGACAATCTGATCTGCTGCGTCGCGGGCAGCCGCAAATTCACCCTCTATTCGCCCGATTGCATAGGCTCGCTCTATGTCGGCCCGATCGACAATACGATGGCCGGCCAGCCGGTCAGTCTGGCGGCTTCGATGCCCGAGGCGGCGGAGCGCTTTCCGCTGTTCGCCGACATCAAGGACAGCGCCATCGAGATCGAGCTTCGGCCGGGAGATGCGCTCTATCTGCCGAAGCTTTGGTGGCATCAGGTGCAATCCACCGCGCCTTTGAACGCGATGATCAATTATTGGTGGGATGCCACCGCCATCGGCCCGGACGGTCCCTATACCGGCCTGCTGCTGTCGATGATCGCCATCGCCGAGCGGCCGATCGCCGAGCGGCGCGCCTGGAAGGCTTTCTTCGACCATTACGTCTTTCGGGAGAACGGCCATCCTTTGGCCCATCTGCCGCCCGAGAAACATGGCGTTCTCGGGCCTTTGAAGCCCGACAATTACGGCAAGATCCGCGCCCGCATCATGTATTTGCTGCGCAGTTTTGGCGGATGAAATCGGCGTGCTTCGGCATCTTGTCCGAGGCTTCCGCGATCACGTTGCGGATACTCTCGAGCGTCGCCCGCGCCTGTTGCGGATCCAGCCGGTCCGCTACCGGGTCATAGCCCCGCGGGAAGAATTTCTGCCCGAGCAGCACATAGAGCCAGCTTCCCACCGGGAACAGCTCGTTCTCGTCGCGGAAGATGCGGCCGTGGCTTTGAAACAGGGCGATACGCTCCTTCAGGCTATCGGGCTGCGGCAGGGTCCGGCAGAAACGCCAGAACTCGGTGTCGTCTCGCTGGGTGGTCGAGTAATGCAGCACCAGGAAGTCGCGGATCCGCTCATATTCGTAAGCGAGGGTGCGGTTATAGCGGTCGATATCGGGCTGGGTGAAGCGGCGGTCGGGGAAGTGGCTCAGTAAGAGGGCGATGCCGCGCTGGATCATGTGAATCGAGGTGGATTCCAGCGGTTCGAGAAAGCCCGAGGCCAAGCCCAGCGCGACGCAGTTCTTGTTCCAGCTCTGCTTGCGCCGGCCGGTGGTGAAGCGTAACAGATTGGGGTCGGCCAGCGCCTTGCCTTCAAGCAGGCCCATCAGCCGCTCGATGGCCTGGTCGTCGCGGAGAAAGCCGCTGCAATAGACATGGCCGTTGCCGGTGCGGCTTTGTAACGGAATGCGCCATTTCCAGCCGGACTCCAAAGCCTGCGTCATGGTGTAGGAGGCGGGATCGCCCGTGCGCTCGCAAGGCAGAGCGACGGCGCGGTCGCAGGGCAGCCAGCGGGTCCAGTCCTCATAGCCGGTCTTGAGCGCCTCTTCGATCAAAAGGCCGCGGAAGCCGCTGCAATCGATATAGAGATCGGCCTCCACCTTCTCGCCGCTTTCCAAGGTCAGGGATTGGATGAAGCCGGTTTCAGGCGTCAGCTGGACGCCCGTTACCTTGCCTTCGGTGCGGGTCACCTGGCGCTTCTCGGCATAACCCCGAAGATAGCGGGCGAAGCGCAAGGCATCGAAATGCAGCGCGTAGGTGATGCCACTGAAGGGGGTGTTTGGTGCTTGGATCGGCCGCATGAAGCGGCCCTTGCGCGCCGCCTGCACCGACAGGGAGTAATCCTCGAGCGGCGCGGCCTGCCCCAGCTGGCGCATCTTCAGCCAATAGGCGAAGAAGGGGACTTCGTCCAGACCGTAGCCGGTATCGCCGAAGGGGTGGATGTAGGACTCGCCTACCTGCGTCCAATCCTTGAATTCGATACCCAGCTTGAAGGTGGCGTTGGTTTCCCGCACCAGCTCGTTCTCGTCGATCCCCAGCACATGGATGAAGTTCATGATCGGCGGGATGGTCGCTTCGCCGACCCCGACGGTGCCGATCTGCTCGGACTCGATCAGACGGATGACGATGCCGTGCCTGGCCAGGAAAAAAGACAGGCTGGCGGCCGCCATCCAGCCCGCCGTGCCGCCGCCGACGATGGCGATGCTGCGGATCGGCGCTTGGGTCCCTAAGGTCATGTTTTCTCCCTTTTCTTGCGGCCAGTGTAGGAGCGCTACCGTGGCCGTAAAGGGCTTCAGCGGGTTAGAAGCGCAAATTCCTGGCGAAAAAGGGGATCATCTTGTCCTGGACGCGGTAGGCGACATGGCTGGTATGGGTGCCAGGATAGATTTCGAAGCTGTTGGCGATGCCATAGGCGTCGAGCGCCTCATGCAGCTTTCCTGTATCCGCTTTTAGCCCGTCCTGATCGCCGACATCGAGGGCGATGGCGCGATAGCTTCGCAGCGCCGGAACATATTGATCGAGGAAGTCGAGCGGCGCGTTGGCAGCCCATTTGGCGAGAATATCGGGCCTCAGCGCGCCATCCTTGATCGGCAGGTCGAAATAAAGCGGCGGATTCTTGGGATTGGGCGACCAGGCGGCGGCGGCGGTGGGATGACCATGCGCCTTGAAGGACAGCTTCGCCATGTCGGCCGGCGTCTTGAAGGATTCCAACTCCGCGATATCGCTGGGCTCGAGCGTGCGGGCCGAGAGGCAGCAGGGGCTCATGATATAGAGGGCGCCGAACTGGTCCGCCTGTTTCATGCCGATGCGCGTCGCCCCGTAGCCGCCCATGGAGTGGCCCGCCAGACCGCGGCTTTCGCGCGACGCCAGGGTGCGGTAATGGGCGTCGACATAGGCGACCAGATCGTGGGCGATGAAGGTCTCGAAATCGCCCACAGTGGCTGAGCTGGAATAAAAGGAGCCGTCATAGAGGGTCTTGGAGTCGGGAAAAACCAGGATCATCTCGGCCGCACCCTGGGCGAAGGCTCCTTCGACCGTCTGCGGCACATGGATCTCCTTCATCCATTGCTCGGCGCCGATCCAGTAGCCGTGCAGCGCATAGACCACCGGGTAGCGCTTGTCGGGATGGCTGGCATAACCGGGCGGCAGCACCACGAACACGTCGCGGTCGGCTGATTCCCCTTCGAGATTTCCCTCGATGGCCGGCGAATGCACCTTGATATGTTCGATGGACACCGGCTTGGCGCCGGGGACCGCCGGCGGCGCCTCGGTGGTCACTTGGGCGAAAATGGGGGCCGCGGCCAGCAGGGTGGCAAGAAGACAGGCAGTGAACCTCATTCGATCCTCCCAGGGGGGACGTCTCTCGCGTCCTACCTTTGATCTTGAATGACTCTTATTTGTATGAGTAATTGACAGGGAGTCAATAACTACTATGTTACCGGTATCCGACAGAGATCGGGCCGAACAAGGGGAGGAACCATGAGCGGACTTCGCGGCAATATCGGGCTTTTGGCGGTTTTGGCCGGGGTGGCGCTGGGCGCGGTCCCCGCGGATGCCGCTGAGGATAGCGCGACGGCAATCACCCTCGAGACCGGCAAAAGCGGCGCCAAGATCGAGCGCGACATTTTCGGCCAGTTCGCCGAACATCTCGGCAGCGGGATCTATGGCGGCATCTGGGTCGGCAAGGACAGCCCGATTGCCAATGTGCGCGGCATCCGCAGCGACGTGGTGGCGGCCCTGAAAGCCATCAAGGTGCCGGTGGTGCGCTGGCCGGGCGGCTGCTTCGCCGACGAATATCATTGGCGCAACGGCATCGGACCGGCGGCGAAACGGCCCGCGACGCTGAACGGCAATTGGGGCGGCGTGATCGAGCCGAACAGTTTTGGCAGCCATGAATATTTCGATTTCCTCGACCAGATCGGCGCCGAGGCCTATCTCTCGGTCAATGTCGGTTCGGGCAGTCCGCAAGAAGCGGCCGACTGGCTGGAATATCTCACCTCCAACAGCCCGACTACGCTGGCCAAGCAGCGCGCCGCCAATGGTCATCCGGCCCCTTACCGCATCAAATATCTCGGCCTCGGCAATGAGAATTGGGGCTGCGGCGGCTCGATGTCGCCCGAGCACTATGTCGAGGAGATGAAGCTGTTCTCCCATTACGCCCGCAATCTCGACCCGGCTCAGGGGGCGGCGATGCAGCGCGTGGCGGTGGGCTGGGGCGACAAGGCCAGCGATTACACGGAAGCGGTGATGAAGGCCTGGCCCGGCGAGCACTGGGCCTGGTCGGTCGAAGGGCTTTCGATCCACAACTACACCGTCGGCGGGAAATGGCCGCCGCATCTGCCGGGATCCGGTTTCGGCGAGGATGATTATGCTCTTCTGCTGAAGGAGACGCTGGGGATGGATTCGCTGATCTCGCAGGAGGCGGCGATCATGGACCGCTATGATCCGGCCAAAAAGGTCGGGCTGATGGTCGATGAATGGGGCGCCTGGCTGGCCCCGGCGCCCGGTAGCAATCCGCACTTCCTGGTGCAGGAGAACAGCTTGCGCGACGCCATCCTGGCCTCGCTCAATCTCAATATCTTCATGCGCCATGCCGACCGCGTGCGGCAGACCAACATCGCGCAGATGGTCAATGTGCTGCAATCGATGGTGATGACCGACGGACCGAAGATGGTCCTGACGCCCACCTATCATGTTTACAAGCTCTATGTGCCGTTCCAGGATGCGACCTTGGTGCCGGTCAGCTTCGAAGCCGGCCATTATCGCGATCTGCCTCGTATCGATGCGGTGGCCGCCCGCGACACCCAGGGGAAACTGTGGCTGGCCGTCACCAATATCGATCCCAACGAAGCGGGGCATCTCACCCTCAGTCTGGCGGGAACGGCGGCGCAAGGCGCGTCCGGCCAGGTGCTGACCGCGCCCAAGGTCGATTCGATCAACAGCTTCGGGGCGCCGCATGTGGTGGAGCCGAAGCCGATCGAAGCTTCCGCCAAGGACGGCAAGTTTGAACTGATGCTGCCGCCGAAATCCGTTGCCGTGCTGGAGGTGCGATGATCCGCCGCCTCATTCCGCTTTTGCTGCTCGGGGTATCGGCCTTCGCCGCTGCCGACGAAGCGGCGGACAAGGCCGCCGCCCTGGTGGCGCGCATGACCCTCGACGAGAAGGTCGGGCAGATGCTCAATGTCGCGCCCGCCATCCCGCGGCTCAACATCCCGGCCTATAATTGGTGGACCGAGTCCCTGCA
>Ga0213872_10000369_pt1 | contig 37812 bp, 33 predicted proteins | sample VelepicomBERX_R2_FD_160071 | JGI IMG/M metagenome (GOLD analysis project Ga0213872, IMG submission 160071) | Rhizosphere microbial communities from Vellozia epidendroides in rupestrian grasslands, the National Park of Serra do Cipo, Brazil - RX_R2 | ecosystem: Host-associated > Plants > Roots >... | reverse complement strand
CTCGTTTCCTCCGTCAACACCCTTTTTTGCATTTCGCTTTTCAGCGATCAGCGCCGGGTCTCGGCGGCGGGAGGCGCTTTCTAGTTCGCCTCGTCCCCGTCGTCAACACCTTTTTTTACTTCGTTTTTCAACGACTTAACGGCAGGTGCCGGCTTCGGGAGGCGGGGTTTTAAACCACCTCTTTCCCGCCGTCAATCACCTTTTTGCGTCTCGCTTTTCAGCGGTTCGCGCCGGGGTGGTCGGCGTCGGGAGGCCGGTTTCTACGCCTCCACCCTCCCCCTGTCAACAGCCATTTTGTCAGTTTGGTGAAACTTTCTTCGCCACCCATAGAAAGGCTTGGCTTGCATGGGATTCGAAGCTTTGCCATAACCGAAAAGTAAGGAAGCGCGCTTTATAGAGGCAGACCCGGGAAAATCCGGGCAGAGGCCTCGACCGTTTGGAGGGAAAGGATGGGGTTTTCATCGTCGGCCAAGATCCGCCTGGCATCGATCGGCGGCATGGCGACCTTGGGCATGTGTCTTGTCTTTCTCGGCGCCTCGAAAACCCCTCTTCATACACATCTAAGTGCGGAAGGCTCCTTTCCTGGCCCGATGGGCCATATCGAGATGCCGCTTCCGCCCATCGTCGCCGCCGCCACTCTGCCGCTTCCCAAGATCGTCGTCGCATCCGCGGCCCCGGCTCGGCCGATCAGCCCCTTCGTCCATTTTGAAGGCGCCATCCATGGCAGCCTGTTCGAATCGGCGATGGCGCACGGCGTTCCGGTCGCCATGCTGACCGAGATGATCAAGATCTTCTCCTACGACGTCGACTTCCAGCGCGACATTCAGCCGGACGACCGCTTCGAGCTGATGTTCGAACGCGGCACCGACAAGCGCTTCAACGACGCCAAGCTGCTCTATGCCTCGATGACCCTGTCTGGCAAGGAGATCAAACTCTACCGCTATGCCGACCAGCAGGGCGGTGTCGATTATTATACGCAGGCGGGCGAGAGCGCGAAAAAGGCGCTGCTCAAGACCCCGGTCGACGGCGCCAAGATCAGCTCGGGCTTCGGCATGCGTTTCCACCCGATCTTGCATTATTCGACCCAGCACAAGGGCATCGATTTCGCCGTAATGAGCGGCACGCCGGTGATGGCGGCCGGTTCCGGCACCATCGACTATGCCGGCACCAACGGCTCCTACGGCGTCTATGTCCGTATCAAGCATGACGGCAGCCACGAGACCGCCTACGCCCATCTGTCGCGCCTGGCCAAGGGCATCCGCCCCGGCGCCCATGTGAGCCAGGGCCAGACCATCGCTTATTCCGGCTCGACCGGCCGCTCGACCGGCCCGCACCTTCATTACGAGGTGCTGGTCAATGAGTCCCAGGTCAATCCGATGAGCGTGAAATTCCAATCGGGGCGCAAGCTGGCCGGCAAGGAACTGGCGAAGTTCCAGGCCGTCGAGCGGCAGGCGTCGGCCGAATTGGCCGAAACGCCCGCCACCACGCGCAGCGCAAGCCGTTAGTTCAGAAGACGCGGCCGCCGCGTCTCCGTCGAGGTGGAAACCGCGTCCTGCTCCTCCACGAAGGACTGGCCATTGATGACCAGTCCTTTTTCGTCCGCCGAGACCTGAACGGTCTGGCCGTCCTCGATACTTCCTTCCAGCAGCAAGGTCGCCAGCGGGTTCTGCAAGGAGCGCTGAATCACCCGTTTCAATGGCCGCGCCCCATAGACCGGGTCGTAACCGGCTTGCGCCAGCCATCCCCTCGCGCGGTCATCGAGATCGAGCGTGATCTTGCGCGGCGCCAGCAGGGCGACAAGCCGGCCGAGCTGGATATCGACGATGCCGTCCATCTGATGGCGGCTCAGACGCTGGAACAGCAAGATGTCGTCCAAACGATTGAGGAATTCCGGCCGGAAGGCCTGCCTCACCACCGCCATCACCTCACCCTTCACCGCCGATGACGGTTCTCCCTCGGCCTGGTTGGCAAGGAATTCGCCGCCGAGGTTGGAGGTCAGGATGATCACCGTATTGCGGAAATCCACCGTTCGTCCCTGCCCATCGGTCAGCCTTCCGTCATCGAGCACCTGCAGCAGCACATTGAAGACATCCGGATGCGCCTTTTCGACCTCGTCGAACAGGATCACCTGATAGGGCCGGCGGCGCACCGCTTCGGTCAGCGCCCCGCCCTCCTCATATCCGACATAGCCGGGTGGCGCGCCGATAAGGCGGGCCACCGAATGTTTCTCCATATATTCCGACATGTCGATGCGGACCATCGCCGTGTCGTCATCGAACAGGAACCCGGCCAGTGCCTTGGTCAGCTCGGTCTTGCCCACGCCCGTCGGGCCGAGGAACAGGAAACTGCCGATCGGGCGGTTGGGATCCTGCAGGCCGGCGCGCGAGCGGCGAACCGCCTGCGACACCGCCTTCACAGCTTCGTCCTGGCCGACCACGCGACGGCCCAGGCTTTCCTCCATCGTCAGCAGCTTGGCGCGCTCGCCCTGCAGCATCTTGTCGACCGGGATACCGGTCCAACGCGACACCACCGATGCGATCTGTTCCTCGCCCACCGTCTCCTGCAGCTTGGCGCCGTCGGCGGAGGTTTCCGCCTCGGCCAATTTGCGTTCGAGTTCGGGGATCTGGCCGTACAACAGTTCACCGGCGCGCTGATACTGACCCTGGCGCTGGGCGATCTCGACTTCGGAACGGGCCTGATCGAGCTGCTCCTTGATCTTGGTCGCCTGGGCCAGATCGTTCTTCTCGGCCTGCCAACGCGCCGTTTCGGCGGCGGACTGGGATTCGAGATCGGACAGTTCGGCCTCCAGCTTGACCAGCCGGTCCTTGGAAGCGGGGTCGGATTCCTTCTTCAGCGCCTCGCGCTCGATCTTGAGCTGAATGATGCGGCGGTCGAGCTCGTCCAGTTCCTCCGGCTTGCTGTCGACCTCCATGCGCAGCCGGCTGGCCGCCTCATCGACCAGATCGATCGCCTTGTCGGGCAAGAATCGGTCGGTGATATAGCGGTTGGACAAGGTCGCGGCGGAGACCAGCGCGGCGTCGGAAATCCGCACGCCGTGATGCAGCTCGTACTTTTCCTTGATGCCGCGCAGGATCGAGATGGTGTCCTCGACCGTCGGCTCATCGACGAAGACCGGCTGGAAGCGCCGAGCGAGAGCGGCATCCTTCTCGATATATTTGCGGTATTCATTGAGCGTGGTGGCGCCGACGCAATGCAGTTCGCCGCGCGCCAAGGCGGGTTTCAGCATATTGGAGGCGTCCATCGATCCTTCGGCGGCGCCCGCCCCGACCAGCGTGTGCAGCTCGTCGATGAACAGGATCACTTCGCCGGCGGCGGTGGTGACTTCGCTCAGCACCGCCTTCAGCCGTTCTTCGAATTCGCCGCGGAACTTGGCGCCGGCTACCAGCGCCCCGAGATCGAGGCTCAAAAGCTGCTTGTCTTTCAGGCTTTCCGGCACGTCGCCATTGGCGATGCGGAGCGCCAGCCCTTCGATGATGGCGGTCTTGCCGACACCCGGCTCGCCGATCAGCACCGGGTTGTTCTTGGTCCGGCGCGACAGAACCTGGATCGTGCGGCGGATTTCCTCATCGCGGCCGATCACCGGGTCGAGTTTGCCTTCGCGGGCGGCGGCGGTAATGTCGCGGGCATATTTCTTCAGCGCGTCATAGGCGTTTTCGGCGCTCGAGCTGGTTGCCTTGCGGCCCTTGCGGATGTCCTCGATGGCGCGATTGAGAGCTTGCGGAGTCAATTTGGCCTCCGCCAGCGCCTTGGCCGCCGGTGTACCCGACGCCATGGCCAAAGCCAGCAGCAGGCGCTCGGCGGTGACAAAGCTGTCGCCGGCCTTCTCGGCCAGCTTCTCGGCCTGATCGAACAGGCGGGCGGCGGCGGGATCGATATAGAGCTGTCCGGCCCCAGCCCCCTCGACCTGCGGGATCTTGGCCAGCTCCGCCTCGACCAGCGACCGAGCCTTGGCCGGATCGGCCCCGGCGGCGCGCATCAGATTGGCGGCCAGCCCCTCGGGGTCGTCCAGCAGAATCTTCAAGAGATGTTCGGGCGTCAGGCGCTGATGGTTGCTGCGCAACGCCAAGCCCTGGGCTGACTGGATGAAACCCTGCGAACGCTGGGTGTATTTTTCGAAATTCATTTGGAACTCCCTGAGCGACGGATCGCCCCGGCCCCTCATTCAGGCAGCCGCGACATCCTCTGAAGTCGCTCAAGGATATGGAACGAAAGACCCCCGGCGCAATAGCGTCCGGGGGTCTTATTATCAAGCCTCCGCGGCGGCTTCGCTCGGCTCGACCGGCGGCGGAGCGGCGGGACGCTCGCGGCGGCGGCGCGGACGCTCCTGCACCGGGGCGGGAGCCGGCTCTTCGGCGGCTTCCACGGTCTGAGGAGTCTCGTCCTGCTGATAGCCGTTATCATGGCCATTACGGGGAGCAGCCTCCTCGGCGGCCTCTTCCTCGTGGCCCTCGCCCTCTTCGCCATCGAGATCGCCGGCCAGCACGAGCTGATCGTCGGCCGGAGTGGGCACCGGGCGGTCGTTGGGACGGCCATTCGCCTGGTTCTGGCTGCTGATCACGCGGAAATAATGTTCCGCATGCTGGTAGTAATTCTCCGCCGCGATGCGGTCGCCCTGCGACGAGGCATCACGCGCCAGCGCCAAATACTTTTCCAATACCTGGTGGGCGTTGCCGCGGATACGGATGTCCGGACCATTGCTGTCATAAGTCTGGTTCGGCCGCGGCATATGCTTTTTCCCGCCGCCGTTATTGTTACGGCCACGCGAGCGCTGTTTCATGTTCGGTCCTGGTTTCATGATCCCTGCTTGCTTTGCGTTATGTTCCTAAGACCCCAGATTGTGGGCATACACACGCCAGCCTTCACAACAGCTGGTATGGATTAGGTTGGGATGACGGTTAACGGGAGAACGGAGTCTTATCAGACTCAACGAAGGTCTCAGCCGTTTATCGCGCGCACCGACAAGTTAAGCGGGAACCCTGTTCATTCCAACAGTTTTTTTCGCTCCCGCGGAACTTTCTTACAGCCTTTGCGGCGCCTGAGCGGCACGAAGGCGAGCTTTCGCGCGCTTCATGCAGATCTCGCAGCGACGACACACCGCTCGATTCCCGCAAGATCCTTGCGCGCTTGCCGGCTGGCGAACCCCGCCTCGGCCAACAGCGCCGCGACATCTCGCGCCTGTCCCGCACCAACCTCGAATGCAATCACCCCCTGCTCCGCCAGGAAATACCCGGCTCCAGCCACCAATCGGCGATAGGCGTCGAGCCCATCGGCTCCGCCATCGAGCGCACCCAGAGGTTCGAATTTCGCCACCTCGGGGTCGAGCCCGCTGATCTCCCCACTCGGTATATAGGGAGGGTTGGAGAGAATGACATCATAGCGGCCGGAAATATTCTGCCACCAGTCGGAGCGGACGAATTCCGCCCGCCCGCTCAAGCCCAGCCTTTCGGCATTGCCCTTGGCCACCGCCAGCGTGTCGGGATCGATGTCCACGCCGATGCCGCGCGCCGCCGGCAGCTCGGAGAGCAGCGAAAGCAGCAGGCAGCCGGTGCCGGTGCCGAGATCGAGAAGGGAAAGCGGCCGGCTGCGATCGGGAAGTTCGGCCAGTATCGCCTCGATCAGGGTCTCGCTGTCGGGCCGCGGCGACAGCGTGTCGCGCGTCACGGTGAATTCGAGGCTCCAGAACTCCCGGCGGCCGAGGATCAGCGAGACCGGCTCGCGCTTCGCCCGGCGCTCGATCAGGGTGGCGAAAGCGCTCTCATCGGCCAACTCGTCATTGGCATGATTGAACAGCCAGGTGCCGCTCACTCCCAACGCCTCGGCCAGCAACAGTCTCGCATCCAGCCGGGCGCTATCGATCCCCGCCGCCGCCAGCTTGGCCGTCGCCTCGCGCAGGGCTTGAGAGATGATCATTCCAATGCGGCCAGACGTTCCGCCTGATCGGCGGCGATCAACGCCTCGACCAGCTCGTCCAGCGCCTCGCCCTCCATCACCTTGTCGATCTTATAAAGTGTGAGATTGACCCGGTGATCTGTGACGCGGCCTTGCGGGAAATTATAGGTGCGGATACGTTCCGAACGGTCACCCGAGCCGACCTGGCTCTTGCGGTTGGCCGAGCGTTCGCTGTCCTTCATCTCGCGTTCGCGGTCATAGAGGCGGGCGCGCAGGATCTTCAGCGCCTTGGCCTTGTTCTTGTGCTGGCTTTTCTCGTCCTGGCACTGGACGGTGACGCCGGTCGGCAAATGTACGACCCGCACCGCCGAATCGGTGGTGTTGACGCTCTGCCCGCCCGACCCTTGCGAGCGGAACACGTCGATGCGGAGGTCCTTATCCTCGAGAACGATATCGACCTCTTCGGCCTCGGGGAGCACCGCCACCGTCGCCGCCGAGGTATGAATGCGTCCGCCGGCCTCGGTCACCGGCACGCGCTGCACGCGATGGACGCCGGATTCGAATTTCAGTCGGGCGAACACGCCGCGCCCGGTGATGCTCGCCACCACTTCCTTGACGCCGCCCAAGCCGGTGTCGTTGAACTCCAGCGTCTCGAAGCGCCAGCCGCGCAAAGCGGAATAACGCTCATACATGCGAAACAGCTCGGCGGCGAACAAAGCGGCCTCCTCGCCGCCAGTGCCGGCGCGCACTTCAAGGATGGCGTTCTTCTCGTCGGCTTCGTCCTTGGGCAGCAGCGAAAGCTGCACCTCGCGTTCGAGCGCCGGCAGCCTCTCCTTCAGCGCGTAGAATTCCGCTTCGGCCAGATCCTTCATGTCGGGATCTTCCATCAGGGCCGCCGCGTCGATCATCTCCTGGCGGGCCTGGCGGAATTGGCGGATGCCGGCCACCACCGGCTCCAGCTCGGCCATCTCCTTCGACCAGCGCACGAAATCCTGCGCGTCGGGCGGGCCGTTCTCGCCGGACAGCAGCGCCGTCAGCTCGGCATGACGCACCAGCACGCGGTCCAGATTCTGCTCGATATCCACTTGTTATTTATCCTCCAGGCGGAAGAGCTTCTTCAGCAACTCCTCCGCCGCCGGCCAGCGCGGATCGGCGCCCGCCATGCTTTTCATCGTCTCGGACGGGTCGTGTAGCAGACGATTGACCAGCAGCCTAGTCGCCTTTTCCGCATCGCCACCCGACTCCGATATGGCCTGCAATCGCAGTTTTTCAAAATGTTCACGCAATAAGACGATCGAGGGGACGGCGATGCGGCCGGCTTTTTGCCGCCGATACTCCTCGACCATCTCGTCGATGATGGCGAAGCCGGAGGCCGCCGCCTGCTCCCGGCTGGCCCGTCCTTCCATGGCCAGACGTTCGAGATCGTTAAGGTCGTAAAGGAATGCGCCATCGATACGATTGACCGCCGGCTCGATGTCGCCGGGCATCGCCGTGTCGACCAGGAAGATCGGTTTGCGCCGGCGAGCACGCAGCGCCGAAGTGACCTGTTCCGAAGAAAGAACGGTCTGCCGGCCGCCCACCGCGGTCACCACGATGTCGGCTTCGGCAAGCGAGTCGGACAGTCTTTCGAAGGGCGCGGCGTGGCATTTCAATCGTTCCGCAAGCGCTTCGGCCCTTGAAATCCGCGGGGCCGAGACGACCAGGCGGGATATTCCGGCCGCCAAAAGATGGTCCGCCACCAGCTCGCCCATATCCCCCGCCCCCACCAGCAAGGCGCTGCTGGAAGAGAGGTCGCCATGCAGATCGCGCGCGAGCTGGACGGCGGCCGACGCGATCGAAACCGGTCGTTCCGCCACCGGGGTTTCGGTCCGGACCCGCTTGGCGGAGGCGTAGGCGGCGGCCAGCAGGCCATCCAGTTCGGGTCCCGAGCGCCCCGAATCGCGGGACAGTCGATGGCAGGCTTTGACCTGCCCCAGCACCTGCGGTTCACCGATCACATGACTGTCGAGAGAGGCCGTAACGGCGAAGCAATGACGTATCGCCGCCTCGTCGATCAGGGTGTAAAGCAGCCCCGTCATCGCCTCGGAAGGCAGGCCGCCCCGGCGCGCCAGATGCTCGACGAGGCCCGGCCCGATGGTTTCGGGATCATCGCAGACGGTCCAGATCTCGACGCGGTCGCAGGTCGAGATGGCCACCGCCTGGGGCAGAGCAAGCTCTTTCAGAAATTCCGGCTGGGATAGATCGTCGACAAACAGCGTGTCGCGCACGGACAGCGGAGCCGTGCGGTGATTGGCGCCGACGACCAGCGTCCGCATGGCCTTAGCCCAGATTCCCCAATCCCCTGGCGCTGTCATCGCGTTGCGGGGAGACGATCCAGCGAGCACGGTCATGGGCAAAGCCTGGTTGGCTTTGCCCATGACCGTGTGGAATCGGAGCGAAGCGGAGATGGGCGCGGAGCGTCCAACCTGGGCGTCCGCCGCAACGCGACCCCAAAGGGGCGGGGAAAAAATGGCGATAGGGTGCGTTGCTGGTCTCGCCAAGCCGGCCAGGCTTGGCTTCACCCATCGTCTGCCCTATCGCCATTTTTTCCTCCGTGCCAGCGTCAGGGGATTGGGGAATCTGGGCTACCTATACTTGGCCAGGCGGACCTCCAAATCCGACAACGGCACTTCTTCCTGTTCGCCGCTATCGAGGTCGCGCACCGTTGCCGCCTTCCGGGAGAGTTCGTCCTCGCCCAGGATCACCGCCGCCCTTGCATTGGCCTTGTTGGCCCGCGTCAGACGCTTTTTCATATTGCCGGAATAGCCCATCTCGACGGCGAAGCCGGCATGGCGCAGCCGATGCGCCACCAGCATCGCCTCGTCGCCCTCGCCCATCGGAATGACGGCGATCGGGCGGCGCTGCGCTTCGAGCGTATCGCCGAGCAGCATGGACAGCCGCTCGACGCCCGCCGCCCAGCCGATCCCCGGCGTGGCAGGGCCGCCCATCTGGCCGACCAGCCCGTCATAACGCCCGCCGGCCATCACCGTGCCCTGAGCGCCAAGCGCCGATGTGATGAATTCGAAGGCGGTGTGGGAATAGTAATCGAGCCCGCGCACCAGCTTGGGATTGACCTGGACCGGCACGCCGAGCTTGCCGAGCCCGTTCCGCACCGTCTCGAAGAAGGCGCGCGAATGGTCGTTGAGATAGTTCAGCAGCAAGGGGGCGTCGGCGACGATCGATCTGTCGCCCTCATCCTTGGAATCCAGCACCCGCAACGGATTGCGCTCCAGCCGGTCGCGGCTGTCCTGCGACAGCTTGTCCTTGAATCCGGACAGATACTCGACCAAAGCGGCGCGGTAGGCATTGCGGCTCTCCGTATCGCCCAGCGAATTGATCTCGACGGTGATGTGCTCCGAGAGGCCGAGCGCCTTCAGGATATGCCAGCCCACCGAGATGATCTCGATATCGGCTTGCGGCCCCTCGACGCCCAGCAACTCGACACCGATCTGGGTGAATTGGCGCTGGCGTCCCTTTTGCGGGCGCTCATAGCGGAACATCGGCCCGCGATAGAAGAGCTTCAGCGGCAGGGACTGCGAAAGCCCGCCGGAAATCAGCGCGCGCGCCACACCGGCGGTGTTTTCCGGGCGCAGGGTGATCTGCTCCCCGCCGCGGTCGGTGAAGGTATACATCTCCTTCGAGACCACATCGGAAGTCTCGCCCAGCGTGCGGGCGAATACTTCGGTGAATTCGAAGACGGGGGTGATGATCTCGCCGAAGCCATAAAGCTGCGCCACGTCGAACGCGGTCTGTTCGACATGGCGGTGCTTTCTCGCTTCGTCGGGAAGGAGATCGTGCGTGCCGCGGACCGGCTGAAGCGTAGCCAATTATTCTGCCGCGGCTTCGGCAGCGGCCTTGGCAGCCTTCTCGGCCTCGATCGCGGCGGCCTTCTTTTCGACCAGCTCGACCAGATGATCGATCATCTTGCCGCCGTCGATGCGGTGATCCGGCACGCCGCCCACATAAACCATGTGATTGTCGCCGCCGCCACCGGTGAGGCCAATATCGGTCTCGCGCGCTTCGCCCGGACCGTTGACGACGCAGCCGATGATCGACAGGGTTAAGGGCGTCTTGATGTGCTCCAGGCGCTTTTCCATGATCTCGACGGTCTTGATCACGTCATAACCCTGACGGGCGCAGGACGGGCAAGAGACGATCTTCACGCCGCGGGTACGCAGGCCCAGCGACTTCAGCATCTCGTAACCGACCTTGACCTCTTCCACCGGATCGGCCGAGAGCGAGACGCGGATGGTGTCGCCGATGCCGGCCCACAGCAAGGAACCCATGCCGATCGCGGATTTCACCGTGCCGCCGCGCAGGCCGCCGGCTTCGGTGATGCCGAGATGCAGCGGATAGTCGCAAGCCTCTGCCAGCGCGTTATAGGCGGCGACAGCCAGGAACACGTCGGAGGCCTTGCAGCTGATCTTGAAATTGAAGAAGTCGTTGTCTTCGAGGATGCGGATATGGTTCAGCGCGCTTTCCACCATCGCTTCCGGACAGGGCTCGCCGAACCGCTCCAGCAATTCCTTTTCCAGCGAGCCGGCATTGACGCCGATGCGCATCGAACAGCCATGATCCTTGGCGGCCTGCACCACTTCCTTCACCCGCTCGGCCGAGCCGATATTGCCGGGATTGATGCGCAGGCACGCGGCGCCGGCCTCGGCGGCCTCGATGGCGCGCTTATAATGGAAATGAATGTCGGCGACGATCGGGACCTTGACCTGATTGACGATATGCTTCAGCGCCGCGGTCGATTCCTCGTCGGGACAGGAAACGCGCACGATATCAGCGCCGGCCTCTTCCGCGCGGCGGATCTGCGCCACGGTACCCTCGACATCGGTGGTCAGGGTGTTGGTCATGGTCTGCACGGAGATCGGGGCGTCGCCGCCGACCGCCACATTGCCAACCATGATCTGACGGCTCTTGCGCCGGTAAATGTCTCGATAGGGCCTGACGCTCATCGTTTGATTCCAAAATTCCGCTGAGGATGTGGGTTATAGCCCGCAAATAGTGCGCGGGTCAAAACCCTACAAGAGCAAAGCTGCTATTGGTTGGTAGCGGGAGTCTCGGTCGGAGCGTCGGCATCGGCCTTGTCGGGGTCGAGCGCGATATGCTTGACCATGCCTTCGGCACCCAAGGACGGCCGTTCCTTGCCATCCACCACCATGGTCAAGGCGGCGGCATTGCCGACCGTCATCACCAGGCCGGGATTGCCGGGCGGGGTGAAGCTGTCGCCGGCATGCAACAGGCGCGACAGCACCATCTGCCCCTGAGCGTCGCGGACCTTGATCCAGCAATCGGCGTTGGCGGTGATCTTGATGCGCTTGGACGGCTTCCAGACGACCTTTGGCTTGGGCGTTTCAGCCGGAGCGGCAGCAGGAACATCGGTCGGGGCGGCAGCGGTCGCGGCGGGATTGTCTCCTTGCGCGGCGACAGTCGCCGGAGCCGGAGCGGGTTCAGCAGCTGGCGGAGACGGAGCTTCGGCCTTCTTCGCCTTAGCGACCTTGGCCGGCTTGGCCGGTTCGGGCGCCGGAGCCGGAACGGCTTCCGGCTGGGGAGCCGGCTCTTCGGCGACGGACGCGGGAGCGGGCTCGGGCGCCGGAGCGGTTGCCTCGGGCTGAGTATTGGCGGCAGCAGCCGGCGCCGATTCGGCGGGCTGCGGCGCGGGCGTGGCCGGTGCTGCGGCTTGCTCGGCGGGTGCGTCGACCGGCTTGTGGATTAGGGCGGCGAGACGTTCCGGCAGGGGCGGCACGGCTTCGGCCACCGACTCATTGCGGTCCTGCAGCCAGACCCAGCCGCCATAAGCGATGCCGGCGCCGACCAGCGCCAGAATCAGCAGCGCGCCGGTCGGAATACCGCCGCCCGAGGTGGCGGAGGGGAAGACCAGCTCGGCCCGTCCGGCCAGATCGCTGTTCTCCTGCTTGAAGCGGCGCACCATCTCGGCGCCGTCCAGCCCGAGATAGTCGGCATAGCCGCGCACGAAGCCGACCGCGTAGGTCGAGCCAGGCAGATCCTGGAAGCGGCCTTCCTCGATGGCTTCGAGATAAGGCTGGCGGATGCGCAAGGTGGTCGCCGCCACGGCGATGTCGCGGCCGAGTTTGACACGGGTCTCGCGCAGCAGCGCGGCGACCCCCGTGGAATTGCTGGCCGGCTCATTTTCTGCGATCACGCTCTGTGCTTCCCCGCTGGTGGTATGGAACTCTACCACGACATTGTCACAGAGGGAGAGTTACGCTGTTCTTAACGGTGCGCAAAGTCCGAGTCGATTGCACCCGAACCACGCTGACCACCGCCACCTTGCCTTTCGCTCTGGCCATTGCCGACGAAGGATGGCAAAACATCTGACGTTATTTGGGGGGAAACGCATGTCATTTTGGACCCGCCGCAAGTCGCTCGACGTACTTGCGCATATCAGCGCGGACCGCCAGCTCAAGCCGACCTTGGGCTGGCCGCATCTGATCGCCCTCGGTATCGGTGCCGTCATCGGCACCGGTATCTTCGTTCTGGTCGGACGGGGCGCCGACTATGCCGGACCGTCCGTGATCCTGGCTTTCATCCTTGCGGGCGCTCTTTCCGTCTGCGCCGCGTTGGCTTACGCCGAAATGGCGACCATCCTGCCGGCCGCCGGTTCCGCTTACACCTATACCTATTCGGTTCTCGGCGAAGGCCTGGCCTGGATCGTCGGCTGGAGCCTGATCCTCGAATATGGCGTCACCTGCGGCGCCGTCGCTTCGGGCTGGTCGGGCTATATGATCGGCCTGCTGAACAGTTGGGGCGTGCATATTCCGGACGCCTTGGCGGTCGGACCCTCCGCCGGCGGCATCGTCAATCTGCCTGCCGTGCTGATCGTCGCCGCCGTCACTTGCCTGCTGGCGCGCGGCACCAAGGAAAGCGCCACCGTCAATGTGGTGCTGGTGGCGATCAAGATGCTGGCCCTCGCCATGTTCGTCTTCTTCACCCTGCAGGTGATCCACCCCGGGAATTTCGAGCCCTTCTCGCCCTACGGCTTCCCCTCGCATGTCGATGAGGATGGCCATACGCGCGGCGTGATGGCGGCGGCGGCGATCATCTTCTTCGCCTATCTCGGCTTCGACGCCGTTTCGACGGCGGCCGAAGAAGTGAAGAATCCCGGCAAGGATCTGACCATCGGCATCCTCGGCTCGCTGGTCATCTGCACGGCGATCTATATCCTGATCTCCTACTGCGCCATCGGTTCCTGGGATTTCCACGAATTCGCCGGCTCGCGCGAGCCGCTGGCCTTCATCCTGCGCAGCCTCGACCACCCCGCCGCCGCCCAGCTGATCGGCATCGCGGCGGTCGTCGCCCTCCCCAGCGTCATCCTGGTGATGATGTACGGCCAGACCCGCGTGCTGTTCGTCATGTCGCGCGACGGTCTGTTGCCGAACAAGCTCAGCCAACTTTCGGGCGATCATACGCCGGTCTTCGTCACCTTGCTGACCGGCGGCTTCGTCGCCGTCATCGCCGGTTTCTTCCGCATCGATGAGATCGCCGAACTGTCGAACGCCGGAACGCTGCTCGCCTTCCTGCTGGTGGCGGTCTGCGTGATGGTGCTGCGGGTGACCCACCCCAAGTTGGAACGCAAATTCCGCTGCCCGCTGGTCTGGATCGTGGCGCCGATCGCCGCCGCCGGTTCGCTCTATTTCATCGTCAGCCTGCCGAACCTGACCATCTTGCGTTTCGTCGGCTGGAACGTGATCGGCGTACTGGTCTATCTGGCCTATGGGCGCACCCGCGCCAATCTGGCCCGCGGCGTGAACTAAATCACCACGCCGTGATCGACCGCGAAGTGCCTCAACTCCTCCCGGACCGATCGGACCGGGAGGTTGTAGAGGCCTTTCATATAGTCTTCCAGCCTCGGCAGCGAGAGCGAACGCAGCATCGCTTTGACGGGACCCACCTGCGGACCGGACATCGACAGGGCCCTGAGGCCGACGCCTAAGAGCGCCATCGCTTCCAGCGGCCTTCCCGCCATTTCGCCGCATACCGAGAGCGGCACATTCTTTTCCCGCGCCAACAGGGCGATCGAACGCAGGAAGCTCAGCATGGCCGGAGACAGCACGTCATAGCGGTCGGCGATGCGGGGATTGCCGCGATCGACCGCGAACATGAACTGGGCCAGATCGTTGCTGCCGATCGAGAGAAAATCGACGCGCTCGAGCAGCGCCGGCATCTGCCAGGCCAAGGCGGGAACTTCCATCATCGCCCCGACTTCCAGCTCGGAAGGCGGCGCCACGCCTTGGGCGGCCTGATGATCCTGCTCGAGGGCCAGGATGGCCCGCAGCCGGTCGAGTTCGGCGACCTCGGCCACCATCGGGAACATGATATGCAGCTTGCGCCCCGATCCCGCACGCAGCAGCGCGCGCAGCTGCTGGCGCAGCACGGCCGGACGGTCGAGCGTAATGCGGATCGAGCGCCAGCCCAGGGCCGGATTGTCTTCACGGTCGGCATGCCAATAAGGCAGCAGCTTGTCGGACCCGACATCCAGCGTGCGGAAGGTTACCGCCTTCCCGCCGGCCTGATCGAGAATGGCGGAATAGAGCGCCGTCTGCGCCTCGACGTCGGGCATCCGCGTCTCGGCCATGAAGGGCATCTCGGTGCGATAGAGGCCGATCCCGTCGGCCCCGGTCGCCTGGATCTGCGGCACATCGACCAGCAGGCCGGCATTGATCATCAGGCGCACCTTCTCGCCCGACAGGGTGACCGCCGGAAGATCGCGCATGGCGGCGTAAGCCGCCAACCTCTCGGCGCGGGCCTTCTGGCTGGCCGAATAGGCGTCGAGGATGTCGTCGGAAGGGCGCACGAAAACCTGGGCATTTTCGGCGTCGACGATGACCAAATCATTATTGTTGATGCGGCGCAGCGCGTCCTGGGCGCGGCCGATCATCGGAATGTCGAGCGCGCGCGCCAGGATCGCCACATGCATGGTGGGCGAGCCTTCCTCCAGCACCAAAGCGCGCAGCTTTTTGCGGTCATAGTCCAAAAGCTCGGTGGGGCCGAGGCTGCGGCAGACCAGCACGGTATTCTCCGGCAGGTCGCCCCGCGAAGCCGAGCCGCCTTCCTTGCCGACCAGGTGACCGAGCAGGCGGTTGGCGAGGTCTTCGAGATCGTGCAGGCGCTCGCGCAGGTAAGGATCTGTCACCTGCGACATGCGGACACGGGTATCCTCATGCACCTTCTGCACGGCGGCCTCGGCCGTGAGGCCCGAATTGATGGCCTCGTTGATGCGGGCCATCCAGCCGGCATCTTCGGCGAACATGCGGTAGGTCTCGAGCAGATCGCGCGTTTCGCCCATATCGAGGTCTTGCGCCTCGAACATCTCGTCCAGCTTGTTGCGCATCGAGTTCATCGCCTCGCGCAACCGCTTTTTCTCGAGATCGGGATCCTCGGCGATCAGCGTCTCGATGATGATCTGCGGCTCATGCATCACCGCCACGCCGATGCCGATGCCCCCCGTGAGCTTGGCGCCTTCAAGGCGGGTCGGCAGTACCGCGTTGCCGTCGACCGAGGCCAGCTCATCGCGGCCGACCAGTTCGCCCGACCCGACCAATTCGGCCAACACCATCGCCACCGTCTGGAGGGTTTCGGCCTCTTCCTCGGTGTAATTGCGGCTGGTCTTGTTCTGCACGACCAGTACGCCGATGACGCGGCCGCCGCGGATGATCGGCACGCCGATCAGCGAGTGGAAGATTTCTTCGCCGGTTTCCGGGCGATAGGCGAAATTGGGATGGCTTTGCGCGTCCGACAGCGCCAGCGTGCGGGCGTGGGCTGCGATATCGCCGACCAGACCTTCGCCGACGCGCAGGCGCGTCTCGTGTACGGCGGTTTTCAACAGGCCTTCGGTGGCGAACAGCTCCAGCACCTCGCCGGCGCGCATGACGTAGCAGGAGCACACTTCCGCCACCATATCGGCGGCGATCAACGTGACGACCTTGTCGAGTCTCTGCTGGGCGGTGCCCCCGCCCGCCATGACGTCCCGCAACCGACCGAGCAGGCGTCGCGAGACGGTGCTGCCGGCCGGGCCCTGCATCAGGCGACAGCCTCTGCTGGCAATCGTTCGGCGAGAGCCTTCACGGCCTGGGCGATGAGATCGGTGATGATCTCGGCGGTGGGCTGTTCCGAGGTGACCATGCCGACGCTCTGGCCGGCCATCAGCGAACCGGCTTCGACATCCCCCTCGATCACGGCGCGGCGGAGTGCGCCGACCCAGAAATGCTCGATCTCCAGCTGGGCGGCCTTCTGGTCGAGCTCGCCCTTGCGGAAGCGATCGATGACCTCATGCTGGAAGGCGGTGAAGCGGCGCGAGGCGTCATTATTGATGGCGCGCACCGGGATCACCGGGAAATTCGGATCGACCTGCACCGACGGCATGGCGTCGCGGGCATTGGCCTTGATGAAGGCCTTCTTGAAATTCGGGTGCGCGATCGATTCGGTGGCGCAGACGAAGCGGGTTCCGAGCTGCACGCCCGAAGCCCCCATTTCGAGATAGGAGACGATCGCCTCGCCGCGGCCGATGCCGCCGGCGACGAACACCGGAACATCGCGGATCTCGGGCAGAATTTCCTGCGCCAGCACGCTGGTCGCCACCGGGCCGATATGGCCGCCGGCTTCACAGCCTTCGATGATCAGCGCGTCGGCGCCCAGACGCACCAGTTTGCGGCCGAAGGCCGGGGTCGGAGCGAAGCACAGAAGCTTGGCGCCGCCTTCTTTGACCTGGGCGATCGAGGGCGCGGTCGGCAAACCGCCGGCCAGCACGACATAACCGACATGATGCTTGATGCAGACGTCGATCAGTTCGGACAGCTGGGGATGCATGGTGATCAGGTTGACGCCGAAGGGCTTCCTGGTCAGCGCCTGAGTGCCTTCGATCTCGCGGGCAAGAAGCTCCGGCGTCATGGAACCGCAAGCGATCACGCCAAATCCGCCGGCATTGGAGATGGCCGCCACCAGATGGCGTTCCGACACCCAGGACATGGCGCCGCCGAGGATAGCGACCTCCGTGCCCAGGAATTCGCGGCCGCGCTGCCACAAATGCTCCAAACGCGCCTTGGCTGCACTCATGCTTTTTTCCCCCACACCAAGTGCCATTTATTGCGCGTCGAGACCGTAGGCGCTGTGAAGCGCGCGCACGGCCAGTTCGGTATATTCCTCGGCCAGCAGCACGCTGACCTTGATCTCGGAGGTCGAGATCACCTGGATATTGATGCCTTTTTCCGCCAGCGTGCTGAACATCTTTTGCGCGACGCCGGCATGGCTGCGCATGCCCATGCCGATCACCGAGACCTTGACGACATTATTGTCGGTCATCAGGCGCTCATAGCCCAGCTCGGCCTTCTTGTCGTTCAGAAGCTGGATGGCGCGGTCGAAATCGGCGCGGCTGACCGTGAAGGTCAGATCGGTGAAGCGGCCGTCTTCCGAGACGTTCTGCACGATCATATCGACATTGACGTTGGCGTCGGCCAGAGGTCCGAACACCGAGGCGGCGATCCCGGGCCGATCCGGCACCTTGATCACGGTGATCTTGGCTTCGTCACGGCTATAGGCGATACCGCTGACCAGTTCTTTTTCCACGATTTCATCCTCATCACAAACCAGCGTGCCGGGCTTGTCCTCGAAAGAGGACAGAACCTGTACCCGAACCCTGTGCTTCATCGCCATCTCGACCGAGCGGGTCTGCAGAACCTTGGCGCCGACCGACGCCAATTCCAGCATCTCCTCATAGGAGATTTTATCGAGCTTCCGCGCCTTGGCAACGATTCGCGGATCGGTGGTATAAACCCCATCGACGTCAGTGTAGATATCGCAGCGCTCGGCATCGATCGCCGCCGCCACCGCGACCGCCGAAGTATCCGAGCCGCCGCGGCCCAAAGTGGTGATGCGGTTCTCGGGGCCGATGCCCTGGAACCCGGCGATCACCGCCACCTGGCCGCCGGACATGGCCTCCAGCAATTCCTCCGTCTCGATGCTTTCGATACGGGCCTTGCCATGCGCGCCGTCGGTACGGATCGGAATCTGCCAGCCGGTCCAGGACCGGGCCCGCATGCCGAGCTCGCGCAACGCGATGGCGAGCAAGCCGATGGTCACCTGTTCGCCGGTCGAGACCACCACGTCATATTCGCGCGCGTCATGCAGCGGCGCGATCTGGCGGCAATAGTCGACCAGCTGGTTGGTCACACCCGACATGGCGGAGACGACGACCGCGACTTCATGGCCGGCGTCGACCTCGGTCTTGACGCGGCGCGCGACATTCTTGATGCGGTCACAGTCGCCTACCGACGTGCCGCCGAATTTCATCACAATACGGGCCATGAAAAAGGTCCTGAGAGTAAAGCCGGATTGCTCCCCGGCGAAAGGGGCGCGTATACATACTCTAACTGTAAACAAGGACGCAACATGCCGCGCACTGCCCAAGCCCACGCTTCCGCAACGACGGCCTCGGAAGAAGAGGTCGCCCGCTTCCAGGCCATCGCCGACGCCTGGTGGGACAGTACGGGCTCCTTCAAGCCGCTGCATCAGATCAACCGGCCGCGCCTCGAAGCCCTGACCGAGCATCTGGCCGCCCATTTCGGCCGCGACCGCACGGCGGACCGGCCTTTCGAGGGGCTGACCCTGCTCGATATCGGCTGCGGCGGCGGGCTTCTGTGCGAGCCGATGGCGCGCCTCGGCTTCCAGGTCACCGGCATCGACGCGGGCGAGCGCAATATTCAGGTCGCCAAACACCATGCCGAGCAGATGGGAATCGCCATCGACTACCGCACCGCCACGCCGGAACAAATCGGTGACCGGTTCGACGTGGTGCTGTCGATGGAAGTGATCGAGCATGTGCCCGATGCCCAGGCCTTCCTGTTCGCCTGCGCGGATCGGCTAAAAACCGGCGGCGCTTTCTGCGGCGCCACCTTGAACCGCACCGGCAAGAGCTTCGCGCTGGCCATCGTCGGCGCTGAATATGTGCTGCGCTGGCTGCCGCGCGGCACGCATGACTGGCGTAAATTCGTCCGCCCGTCGGAGTTCGCCGCCATGCTGCGAAAAGCCGGGATCGAGGTGAAAGCGCTGGAGGGGGTTTCCTACGACCCCTTGCGCGACATCTGGAACCGAGTGAAGTCGGTCGACGTCAATTATTTCCTCTATGGGGTGAAGGCTTAACCCCCGCGCAGCGCCTCCACCACCGGACGGCGCGCCGCTCGGAGGGCCGGGAACAGGCCGCCGATCAGTCCGATCACCGCCGCCCAGGCGATCCCCAGGCCCACCAGCGGCCAGGTCACCTCGAGATGGAACACCACCTGGGTGAAATTGCCGGACAGCGAGTTCAAGGTGTTGCCGTTGAAGAAGGCCCAAGCCAGGAAGGCGCCGATCGCGGCGCCGGCCAGGGACAGGATCAGCGCTTCGACGAAGACCGAGACCAGGATCGGCGTCGCCCCGAAACCGATGGCGCGCAGGGTGGCGATCTCGATGGTGCGGGCGCTGACGGCGGAATACATGGTGTTGAGCGCGCCGAACAGTGCGCCCACCGCCATGATACCGCCAACCACATAGCCGATGAATTTGAGCAGCTTGGCGAGTTGCGCCCCGACGCGGGCGTAATAGTCGGTCTCGCGCATCACCTCGACGGCGAGGCGCGGGTCGCTGGTCAGCGCCTGTTTATAGGCGTCGAAGGCGTCCGGGCTGGTCAGTTCGACGGTGACGCTCTGGAACATGTTGCGCCGGAGCGCCGCCAGCACCGTATCGACATCGCCGATCACCTCGGAGCCATGGCTGTCCGGCGTGTCGAACACGCCCACCACCGTCCACTCGCTATCGCGGAAAGCGATGTGGCTGCCGAGATCGAGACCGCTGAACTGGCCTTTCGCGCTTTTACCAACAATCAATTCGCGCAAGCCGGGCTGGAACAAGCGCCCCTCGACGAGCTTCATATCCGGCCGCAGCTCGAAGGCCTGCGGACCGACTCCGCGCAAGGTGACATTGGCGTCGGTGCCGGTGGCGCGGAGCGGCAGATTGATCACCGCCACCACTTCAGCCGATTGGATGGTGTGGCCATCGGCGTCCGTCTTGACCCCCGGCCCGTCGGCGATGGCGATCGCCTGGTCGCGGGTCAGGGTGCTGGACAATTCCGCCTGAGATCCTCCGCGCAGGACGATCGCGCGGTCGGATTGGCCGGTATGGCTCATGGTTTCGAGAAAGCCCTGGGCCATGGCCAGGACCGAGATCATCACGCCGACCACGCCGGCGATGCCGATGACGATGACCAGGGAGGAGCCCATCCGGCGCGAGATCGACGCCAGGTTGAGGGCGGTGATGGCGATGACGCCGCGAAACATGTTTATCTCCCCGCCAGACTGTCGACGATGGAAAGGCGACGTACCTTTGCCGCCGGCCATAGACCGATCAGGATCGCCAGCAGCACGGCGAAGCCGATGCCCAAGGCCACCACCACCGGCGGAAGGCTGGCAACCCCGATCACGCCCTTCATGCCGGGGAACATCAAGGTCGCCCCGCCCAGCCCGATCAAGGCGGCGCTGACGCAGAGCAGCAGCGACTCGCCGAACACCAACGCCAGCACCCCGGCATCGGAAAAACCAAGCGTCTTCAAGACGGCGAATTCGGGCACGCGCTCGCGGATCGACTGCATCATGGTGTTCCCGGTCAGAAACAGCAGCGCGAAGAACACCGCGCCGATGATCGAGCTGACCATGAAATTGATATCGCCGAACTGGCGCAGGAAGGACTGGGTGTTTTCCTTCTCGTTCTGCGTCTTGGTCTCGTCGGTCGAGTTGGCGAACATGGCGTCGATGGTCTTGGCCACCTCGCCGGCCTTGCTGATGTCGGACAGATGGACGATATACCAGCCGATCGTGCCTTTGCCGAAGGCGCGGCCCTCGTCGAAATATTTGTAATTGAAGTAGAAGCCGCCGTTCTGGCTGGTGTCGGTGGGATCGTCGAAGATGCCGACGATGTCGAAATCCCAGTCATAGGTGCCGTCGGGATGGGTCCAGATCTGGGATTTCAGCGGCACCTTGTCGCCGATCTTCCAGCCATATTTCTTGGCCAGATCGACGCCGATGATGGCGCCGGTCCTGGTATTGATCAGCGCCTGAAGCTGCTCGGGCGGCACCACGATCTCGGGATAGATCGAGAAGAAGCGGTCGGCGTCGACGGCGAAGGAGAAGACGACATTCTTCGCGTCCTGATAATAGCCACCGAACCAATTGCCGAACGCGACATTGTCGACCCCCGGGACCGCCTCGATCTGTTGCTGATAAGCGGATGGCAGAGGCTCGGTGAAGCTGATCCGGCTCTGCACATAGAGACGGTCGAGGCGGCTGGCGGCGATCGAATGGCTGAAGGCGGCATTCACCCCCTGCAGCAGGCCGAACAGCAGGAAAGCCACGGTGATCGCGGCCAGAGTCAACCAGGTCCGGGTGCGTTTGCGCCACAAGCCGGACCAGAGAAGCGGGAAGTATTTCATGCCCGCGCCTCGGGTTCGAGAAGCATGCCCTTATCGACATGCACCTGGCGGCCGGCATAGTCCGCCGCCTTCTGATCGTGGGTGACCATGATGATGGTCTTGCCCTGCTTCCTGTTGAGGTTTTGCAGCAAGCCAAGAATTTCATCCGCCGTGTGGCGATCGAGATCGCCGGTCGGCTCGTCGCAGATCAGAAGGTCGGGATCGGCCACCAGGGCGCGGGCGATGGCGACGCGCTGCTGCTGGCCGCCTGACAGTTCGTTGGGGCGGTGCTTGGCGCGATCGGCGAGGCCGACTATTTCCAGCGCCGTGGCGACATGCTCCTTGCGCTGAGCGCTCGAAAGATCAGTCAGCAGCAGCGGCAGCTCGACATTACGCTGGGCGGTCAGTCCCGGCATCAGATTGTAGAACTGGAAGATGAAGCCGACATGACGCGACCGCCAGCGGGCCAAGGCGGCGCGCGACAGGCTGTCGATCCGTTCGCCCTGTACGGTGATGGCGCCGCTGTCCGGACGGTCGAGCCCGCCCATCAGATTGAGCACGGTGGTCTTGCCTGAACCGGACGGTCCCATGATGGCGAGGAATTCGCCCTTCTCGACATCGAGGTCGAGCCCCGACAGCACCTCCACGGTTTCCTTGCCGCGACGATAGGTTTTCACCACCTTCTGCAAACTGACCGCATGCGCCATGACCGGCTTCCTCTTTAGTTAGTTAGTGGGGTAGCCTACCCCACACCCTCGGGGTCGTCGGCAAGCTCCTCCGACCGTGCGACTTCACATACTCTCGGTTTAATCCCCGCTGCGCTTGACCTTCGTGCCGTCCGTCAATTTGGCCAGATCCCCGGTTGCCACCGTTTCGCCCGGGGCCAGACCGGAAATCACCGTCTGATCATTGCCGCTCTTGGCGCCCAATTTCACCGGCCGGCGCTCCACCTTCTCGCCTTTTACGACGAACACCACGGCATTTTCGCCCAAACCCTGCACGGCGGCTGCCGGCACCAGCAATCCGGCCGGTCCCGTCTGCTTCTTGGCGGGTTCGCTGGCGGCGAGGAAGGCGACCCGCGCCCCCATTTCGGGCAGGATCCGCTCATCCTTCTGGCGGAAACCGACGCGGACCTTGACCGTCGCCTTGGAGCGGTCGGCGGTGGGGATGATGGCGATGACGTAAGCCGGGATCGGCTGGTCGGGATAGGCGTTGAGCCTGACTTCGCAGGGCTGGTTGGGCCGCACCCGGTCGATGAAGCTTTCGCCGACATCGACCTCGACCTCGATACTATCCATATCGACCATGGTACCGATGCCGGTGCGGGTGAATCCGCCGCCCGCGGAAATGGGCGACACCATTTCGCCGGGCTGCGCCGCCTTGACGGTGACGATCCCGTCGAAGGGCGCGCGGACGATGGTGTCGTCCTCATTGCGCTCGGCCACGGCCAGCGAAGCCTTGGCAACGTTCAAATTCTGCTCGGCGACCTTCACCGCTTCCTCGTCGGCGTTGTATTTGGCGCGCTCCTCATCGAGGTCGGCCGTCGCCACCCAGCCCTTGGCGTTCAGTTCCTGACGGCGCTTGAAGATCGGCGTTTCATCGGCGAACGCGGTGCGCGCGGCCGACAGGCTGGCTTCAGCCTGATGCAGCCCCGCCTCGGCCTGAACCAGCGCCGCACGAATATTGCTGTCGTCGAGCCGGCCCATGATCTGGTCGCGCGCCACATGCTGGCCTTCCTCGATGTCGATTTCGACCACCTTGCCGGTGATCTTGGCCGCCACCGTGGCCTGCCGGCGCGCCACCACATAGCCCGACGCGTCGAGCAGCGAGGCGGATTTGCCCCCTTCGGGAGCCCGCGCCACGGCAAAGCCGACCGGGATCGCCGATTCGCCCCGCATGACATAGAGGACCCCGCCGGCAGCCAAGACCAGAAGGGTCAAGGCGGCCGCAGGCCATAGGAGCTTGTTCTTTTTCCTCAATTGCGGCTTCGCGCCCCGGTCGAGACGCAATTTGTCCAAAAGATCGGTTTTGTCGCTCAAACCCCACCCATGTCGAACGATGTTGCCGTCAGCTACGAAGACATTATCATTGTCTTATGACAACTGAAATCTATAGCTGCAAGGAAGGCCAGTCCCTCAAACAGGGGAAGCTGGACTACAACGCTTCGATCACGACCAAGGACGAGGCCGCCTCCGACGCTTTGCGCCGTTGCCAGCGCGACCCGACCCTGAAAAAGATCGCCTATTACAAGGTGTCGCCGGACGGCGAGTTCCGCGTCTTCTATTCCTACACCAACCCGAATTGCAAACCGGCCGGAACCGGCGGCGCCGGAGGCCCGGCCAAGCCGAAGCCCGTGGTTAAAAAAACGCCGCCGCCGAAATTGGGGTTGTTCGGCAAGCTGAAGAAGGCGCTGGGATTATAGCGTCACCCCCCCCACTCCGCCGGTGAAGCGCTGGATCACCCGTGCCAGATCGCTGGCCGAAATCGGTTTGGTCATGAGATCGTCGAGCCCGGACGACAAATAATGGGCGCGATTCTCGATAATGGCGTCGGCGGTCAGGCCGATGATCGGGATGCGCGCCTTGGCCGAGGTCAAGGTGCGGATCGCCCGCGTCGCCTCCACTCCGTCCATCTCCGGCATGTGCATGTCCATGATCACCATGTCGAAATCCTGGCGGGTCACCTCGCGCACGGCTTGCCGGCCATCCAGCGCGAACGCCACCTCATGGCCGAACCGGCGCAGCATGCCGCCGATCACCAGGCGGTTCACCTCGTCATCGTCGGCGAACAGGATGCGGCGCTTGACCTGCGGCGGGGCCGGCTTCGGAGCGAAATCAGCCTGCCCGTCGAGATTGACCGGCCGCTCGGCGGTCGGCGGAAATGGCACATCCAGCCAGAAAGTAGAACCGCGCCCGGACTCGCTGCTCACTCCGACCCTGCCGCCCAGCGCCTCGGCGATGCGCTTCGAGATGGCGAGGCCCAGACCGGTGCCGCCATGGCGTCGGGTGGTCGAGGCGTCGGCCTGGAAGAAGGGCTCGAACAAATGCTCGCGCGTTTCGGAACTCATGCCCGGCCCGGAATCGGTGACATTGACCCGAAGCCTCCGCCCTTCTCCCTCGCCTTCCAGCTGAATCTTCACCTCGACCCCGCCCATGGCGGTGAATTTCAGCGCGTTGGAAAGAAAATTATTGAGAATCTGGCGCAGCCGGCTGGGATCGCCGAGACCGATCAGCGGCCCTTCAGCGCCTAGAACGGTCAGGCCGATGCCCTTGGCGGACGCCACCACCGACTGGATCTGCTTGAGATCGTCGATCACCACCCTGGCGTCGAAGGGAACATTTTCCACCTTCATCTGGCCGGCGTCGATCTTGGAAAAATCGAGCACGTCATTGAGCAGGCCGAGCAATGCCTTGGCACTTCGTTCCAGCAATCTGACCTGACTGAGCGCTTCCTCGGGAAGCTCGGAATCGCGCAGTATTTCGACCATGCCGAGGATCCCTGAAAAGGGCGTGCGCAGTTCGTGGCTCATGGTGGCGAGGAAGCGCGACTTGGCCTGGTCCGCCGCCTGTGCCGTCTCCTTCTCGAGGGCCAGTTCGTGCGAGAGATTGGCCAGTTTCTGGTAGGAATAGCGCAGTGCCGTAACCCGGCGGCGGCTTTGTAGGATATAGCCCACCGCGCCGGCCAGCAGGGTCAGGATCAGGCTGCCGGTAATGAAGACCAGCCAGAAGGTCATTCCGGCGCGGGCCCGCATGGTCTGGAGATCGGGAACCGGGGTGAAATAGACCAGCCGCAAGCCGGAATCGCCGATCGGCCGCGCCGTCATCAAGGACGGCACCCCCTCCTCCATCAGATAGACCAGCGACACCGCCGCCAGCGAATGATCGGCGCGGATGGACAGAGCCGACAGGCTTGGCTGGCGGTAGCGGTCGCGCAGAAAATCGGTGCCTAGTCCGGCCGCGGCGGAATCCGGCAGGTAATGCCAAAGGGCCGGCTCGACGGTGGAGGCCACCACCACACCATATTCGTCGACCAGGAAGGCGGCATTGCGGGTGGTGAGATGGAACAGGCCGCGCATATTGCGCTTCACCACCACGCCGCCGGCGAACTGCATATCCTTGTTGATGGGAGAGGAGAAATAGACGCCGGGAACGCCGGTGGCGGAGCCGAAGGCGAATTGCCGCCCGCGTCCGCCATTCTGAATGGCGGTGAAATATTGGCGCATCCTGAGATCGGTGCCGACCACGCTCTTTTCGGACTGGTAGTTGCTGGCGGCAACGCAGATCCCGTCGGGGCCGAGCAGGTAGACGAGATCGACCTCATATTGATCGGCCAACTCGCGCAGACGCTCGTTGGCTTCATCGAGGGCTGCCTTGCGGCTTTGGGGATCCTGGTGTTCGACCAGGGGAGCGCGCAACCGAAAATCACCCGCCAACGCGTCCGGCAGATTGGACAGTCGACGCACTTCGTCCTGCAGGTTACGCGCCAGGTTGGTGGCGATCTGATCAGAGGCATCGCGCGAACGCAGAGCGAAATTGTCGATTTCGCCCGAGGTCAGCCAGTGGACCACGCCGCCGGCCAGGAAATACCAAGCGGCGAGCGCCGCCAGCAACGCGCCGGCGGCCAGCAAGACCGACAGGCGATTGTGCGGGAGGGGCTCAGTTTTCTCGCCGCCGCCGGCTGCCGCCATCCGATCCCTACTCCCGCTGCAGCTTTTGCAGAATGAAGATGGATTCGTCGAACGCGCGCTCGATGTCGGGACAGTACGCGGCCAAGTCAGATGGCTCGCCTGCCGGCAGATGTTCGATCATGTCGCACAAGGCAAACAGGCGCAGCAGGCCGACGCTGCGCGCCCCGCTCTTGGTGGTATGGGCGATTCGGGACAGTTCGTCCGCCTTGCCTTCTGTGGCGGCCGCTATCATCGCCAGCTTGCGTTCGCTGGCGACCGACAAAAGCGTGGCGACGATCTCGGGGCCGGCGCCGCCGGTCTCTTCGTCGAGTCGCTCATACAGGGTCCGGTCGAATAGTTCTTCACTCCGCCACGCGGCGGCATCTCCTGTCATGACTCGTTTCCCCCGAGTGACGACGATTTTTCAAATCTTGCTGTGTTTTTGACGCGGTCTCAACCCCCGGGGGGAACCGAATCAGCTGATGGAGGCTATTTCCCTGAGTTTCTCGGCGCGTTCGAGGACGATCCGGCCTCGCCCCAGGCTGACGATGCCGGCTTCCTCCCACTTGCTGAGCACCTTGTTGACGCTTTCGCGCGAAATGCCGAGATGTTCGGCCAGCACCTGCTGCGACAGGCGGATCTCGCGTTTGCCGCGCGAGCGGTCATTGCTACCGACGATTTCTTCCAGGGTCAGGAGATGCTTGGCCAGCCGGTTCGGCAGAGACAGGAAGACAACGTCATCGAGCATCTCGTCGGCGCTGCGGAGGCGCCCGCAAATGATCTTGAGAAGCTCGAGCGCCTGGCCCGGATGATCATGCAGAAAGGCCAGCACGTCACGCCGGTCCAGCGATAAGAGAGTGGTGGGCTCGGTCGCCTTGGCGTCGGCCGACCGCTTGCCGCCGTCGATCACCGCGATTTCGCCCAGTACGGCGCCCGGGCCGAGCACCCCGTAGCTGACCTCGCGCCCCTCGGGCGACATGGCGCCGATGCGGATGAAGCCGGAGGCGACGATATAGAGGCGCTCGCCAGGATCCCCTTTCATGAAGAGGATTTCATTGGGCCCCAGTTCGATGGTCGTGGCGCGCGCGGCCAGTTCGACCAGCATCTCGCGCGGCGCGGTGGAAAAAAGCCCTGTCTGCGCCAGCAGATCTTGGCGGCTCTTGAGCGATGCGTTCATCTAGCACTGTCCTCGCAACTGAAGCTGTGCCTCAGCCCCGCGAGTCATGCTAGGGGTAAATTATCGAACAAATATTAACGGCGTGACGGAATTCGCGGCAGCAGCCTCGGCGTCGCGGCCGCATAGGAAGCGTAATCCGGAAAGGCGGCGGCCAGAATCTTCTCTTCCTGCAGCAGGCGATAATATTGCAGCAGAAATTGCGCGGCGCCTGCTGCCACCGCGACAGCGCTCCAATGCAGCACGACCACCCCCGCCGTCGCCACGGCTTCCGCCAGATAGAGCGGATGGCGTACCAGGCGATAGGGGCCTTCGCGCACCAGGCGTCTCGCTTCCGGGAGAACAGAGAAGGAGGTGCCGAGCCAGGCCAGGCAATAAACGGCGGCGAGATTGCCGAGAGCCAGCAGGCAGGCCGCCAGAGCGGCCGGGCCGACAGGCAGGGAAGCCGCCGGCATCCGGTTGGCGAAGGTCAGGATATAGGCCGCGCCGAGAGCGGCGGCGTGCGCTTTCCATCCGGAGGCGCGGCACTGCGCCGGCGGACGGATCACCACCAGAAGACAGACCAGGCCGGCGAACAGAAGAGACCCGACCTCGGCGGAAAAGGCGAAGAAATCGGCGAAGGAGGCCGCCGGCTCCAAAGCCGACGCGCGGCGCCAGGAGCCTTCCCCGACGCAGATCATCAGCACCAGCAGCAAACAACGTCCGGCCAGGTCCGCCAGAATCGCCGGTGATGGCCGAACGAGCGCCATCGGAGTGTTTTGGGCCATCGCCATACCTTTCGTTTCGACCTTTTTATCGATGACTCCGATTTGCCGGGCAGTCTGTGAAGCAATTCACTTCCGGCATGGACGGGATGCGCTATGAGTGGCGAAAGGGGGCAAAGACGCAATGACCGACCATAATCTGAGCAGCATCGCCCTGTTGTCCGATGTGCCCGCGGCGACTGTCGCCGGCCTGGAACAGCGCTGCCGCTGGCTGAAATTTCAGCCGGACGACATGGTGTTCGACCGCGAAAGCGACAGCATCGACGTCTATTTCGTCGTCGTCGGCAAAGTGCGCATCCTCGACAACGCCATCGCCGACCGCAACGTCGCGCTGGCGGATATCCCTGCCGGCAGCTGCTTCGGCGAATTGGCGGCGATCGACGGCATGCGCCGCTCGGCCCGCGTGATCGCCCTCGAAGAGACGGTGCTGGCGGCGCTCGACGGCTCTACTTTCATCGAACTGATGCGCACCCACCCCGGGGTCGCGGTGAAATTGCTGGAGAAGCTCAGCCGCATCATCCGCGACCTCGACCGCCGCGTCGTGCAGATCGCCAGTCAGACCGAGACCCAGCGGGTCTGCACCCAGCTGTTGCGGCTGGCCATACCGGATCAGGGCGACAATTGGATCATCCGCGACCTCCCCAATCACAAGGAGATCGCCGACTGGTCGGGCACTTCGCGCGAGCAGGTGGCGCAGACCATCGGCGATCTGGCCCGCGAAGGGGTTGTTCGCCGCCGCAGCCGGGATCTCATGATCCACGACCTTGCATATCTGCGCAGCATGGCGAAATAAAATAAAATTGATCAGATTATATTTTTGTATATGTGAAAGCACTCACAGAACATAATTTGCAATCCCTGCAAATTCATTCCATGGGGAGCAGTCATTAGACAGACAGTGTTTCCAAATGGATTTGTTTCTGTCTTATGACTTTGATAGCCCCCCGGAATTTGACTAAGGGGTTTTATCATGATCAATCGTCTCATCGCCAAGGCTCATGTTCTGTTTCTGGACCAGAAGGGCGTTACCGCTATCGAATACGGTCTGATCGCCGCGCTGATCGCCGTCGTCGCGATCGGCGCCATCACCGCCCTCGGCACGGGTCTGACCACCACCTTCGGCAGCGTCTCCGCCAAGCTGTAACAGATCCGTTCCGCGGTCCGTCATAAGCGCACCATCGGTGGTGGTGCGCTTATTTTTTCCGGTGAGGGAGCGTCCGACCATGACCCATCTTTCGCTCGCTGCGAGCGTCACCTTCCCGCTCACGCTGCTGGCTGCGGCCAGATCGGACTGGCGCGCTCTCCAAATTCCCAACCGTTTGATTCTGCTGGCCTTGGCCGGCTTCCCCCCGGTCGCGATGCTGGAATCCTTCACAGCCGCGGAGTGGCTTGGCCATCTGAGCGCCGCTCTTGTCCTGTTCGCTGCTGGCGCTGGCCTTTTCGCGCTGGAACTGTGGGGTGGCGGCGACGCCAAATTGCTGCCGGCGGTGGCATTATGGCTGGGCTGGGCGGCCTTGCCGCGCTTCCTGCTGGTGATGTCGATGACCGGCTGCGCCCTGTCGCTGCTCGCACTGGCGATGCGCGCCGTTCCAGCCGGACGCAAGCATCTGCTGGCCGCTGGCCGGATTCCCTATGGCGTCGCCATAGCCGTTGCCGGCCTCGATTGGTGGCTGGCCGCCATTTTCCAGCCGATGTGACCGAGGGAGCGGCAAATGAAACCCGTTGTCCTGATCAGCCTATTGGCGCTCTCCGCGGCCGCGCTGACCGCGCTGCTGGCCCGCTCCTGGCTGGAGCGCGCCACCCCGGCGCCGGCCGAGGCCGCCGTCACCGCCGAGATCCTGGTGCTCGATCATGATCTCGCCCCGGGGACTGTCCTGAAGGCCGATGATCTGCGGTACGAACCTTGGCCCGCCTCGGCGATTTCACCGCGCCTGACCAGCCGCGCCGGAACCGAGGACGGACGTGCCGCCTTCGCCGGAAAGGTGGTCCGCCGGCAGCTCTTCGCCGGCGAACCCTTGACCGCCGAAGCCATCGCCCAGCGCGACAATGCAGGATTGATGGCCAGCATGCTGTCGGCGGGAATGCGGGCAGTCTCGATACCGATCAGCAGCCCGAGCGCGGTATCCGGATTCATTACGCCGGGAGACCTGGTGGATGTGGTGGTGGCGGCCGATCTCTCCCATGCGCTGGAAGGGGCCCAACCGGCCAATGCCGCCGCCAATAGCCGCCCCGTTCCGGACGAAAAACTGCTGCGCTACGCCGCCGAGACGGTATTGCGCGACATAAGGGTGTTGGCCATCGATCAGCAGGTCGCCCGCGCAGCCGACGGCGCCGCAGTGCAAGGCAAGACTGCCACTGTGGCGGTCACGCCGAAACAGGCCGAAACCCTGGCCGTGGCTAGCTTGCTGGGGCCCTTGCAGTTGGTTTTGCGCGGGGAGGCCGCCGACCCGGTTGCACCAGCCAAAAGCTTCTCGGGCGATCTCGAGACGAGCCAGGCGCTGCGCAGCCTGACCGGAGTCCATCTTGGGCCACAGGTCCAGGTCAATCGCGCCGGCGCTGTAACCATGGAAGGTTTTGCACGATGAGGGGGACGCTGGCCGCCATTCTCTGTCTTCTCGGCGCCATGGAGGCGTTCGGCGCGGAGCCGTCCACACCTCCGGTGCCGCCGCCCACGAACCATGCTGGCAAGCTGCCGCTCGCCGATATCGTCCGGGTCGCGGTCGGGCAGTCCAGCGAGATCGATGTTCCCGTCGACGTCGCCGAGGTGATGGTGGGAAATTCCGATATCGCGGATGTCGTCCTGCAATCGCGCCGGCGGATCTATGTCGTCGGCCGCGCCGCCGGCCAGACAAGCGTGGTCCTCGGCGATCCTCAGGGCACGCCCATCCGGCGCTTCGAGGTCGATGTCTCGATCGACGCGGCGGCGGTACGGGACGCGTTGCACCGGGTGCTTCCGGAGGAGCACGGCATCACGGTGGAAGCTGTGAATGACAGCCTCTACCTGTTCGGCACGGTGAAAAGCGACGGCGCCGCGCAAATGGCGCGCAACCTGGCGCGCCGCTTCGTCGCCGCCGACGCCAACCTGGTCAATTCCTTGCGTGTCGCCAATGATCAGCAGGTGTTGCTGCACGTCAAGGTGGCCGAAGTGCAACGCACCGTGTTGAAGGAACTGGGGGTGGGACTCACGACCACCAAGGCCATTCCGCTGTTCGGCAAGTCGGTCCAGCTGTCCGGAAGCACCAGCCCCTTGAACGATCTGATCAATGCCTCGCCCAACGTCCTTTACGGCAGTGCGTCGCTGACCGGGATCGGGTCGCTGGTCACCAATCTCAATCTCCTCGAGAATCAAGGGCTGATCCGCACCCTGGTGGAGCCCAACCTGACCGCCGTGTCGGGCGAGACGGCCACCATGCTGGCGGGCGGCGAGATCGCCATCCCGGTATCGCAGGTCAACGGGGCTATCACGGTCGAATACAAACCCTACGGCGTCTTGCTGGGGTTCACCCCGACCGTGCTCGATGCGGGGCGCCTAAGCCTGAAGATGACTACCGAGGTCAGCTCCATCGACCAGAACAATGCCACCGCGGTCAGTTCGACCATCTCGGTCCCCGCCTTCAAGGTCAGGCGCGCCGGTTCGACTGTCGAAATGCCGTCGGGCGGCAGCCTGATGATCGCCGGCCTGCTGCAGAACGACATTACCAGCGACATTGCCGGCCTTCCCGGCCTGATGGACCTTCCGGTGCTTGGCCGCCTGTTCCGCTCGGACAGCTTCCAGCGGCAGGAGAGCGAACTGGTGGTGATCCTCTCCGCCTATGTCGTCCAGCCAGCCGAGAGCCCGGACGCGCTGGCCACTCCGTCCGATGGCTTCGCGCCGAGTTCGGACATCAAGCGTTTCCTGCTGGGCCGGCTGCAGGACACTTACACCCAGCGCAGCCAGACCGGCGCGACGCCGCCGGCGCAACTTCAGGGACCTTACGGCTATGTCATCCAATAGACTTCCCCTGAGCCTCGCCGCTCCGCTGCTGGCTCTGCTCGCTGGCTGCGCCGCCGATCTCGCCCAGCAGGACGAACGACTGTCACACCCGATCGCCGTCGAATTGCGCTCGCTTCACGCCATCGTGCTCCGCACCGACCCGTCCGGTTTCACCGCGGCCCAGCAGGACCAGTTGCGCCATGTGGCGGGCGAGGCGCAGAGGCGGGCGGCGGGCGCGATGACCGTGTCCGGCGGCGATCCGGCCTGGACCCATCGCGTCGCCGAACAACTGCGCAGTTTCGGTGCCATCGACCTGGTCGAGGAGGCGGATGGCAGCACCGATGCCGTGACCATCGACGTGCCCGTCTGGACGGCACGGGCGCCCGAATGCGGCACCTTCGAGCGCGGCCTCAATCCCGACTATGACAATGCTCCGCATAGCAATTGGGGGTGCTCGATCCAGCGCAATATCGCGGCGATGGTCCAGAACCCCGCCGATCTGATGCGGGCTCGCACCGCCAGCGGCCGCGATGCGGCCCGCGGCCTGGACGTGCTCGATAAATATACCCGCGGGCTCGGCACCAGTTCCGACCCGGACAATTCCGACAAGTTCTTCGGCAAGAGCGCCGAAATGGAACGTCCGCAATGATCCAGCGCCTGTCCATCGACGCTTTCGCCGCCAGCCCCGAGATGGCGGCCCTGTTGCGCGAAGCCACCTCCGGCACGGCGTTCCGGCGCTGCCGCCTGTCGGTGCAGGAAAGTGGTCTGGCGGGCGCCGCCGCCCACTATGCCGAGCGCCCCACGCCACAGCTGGTGATCGTCGAGGAAGGGGATCGCGACGACCTGACCGCCCAACTCGATAGGCTGGCGGATGTCTGCGGCGCCAACACCAAGGTAATGGTGATCGGCGGACTCAACGACATCCAGCTTTATCGGGCCCTTATCGGCCGGGGAGTAAGCGAGTATCTGCCACGGCCGGTGACGGCGCGGCAGGTGTCGGACGCCATTGCCGCCCTGTTCTCCGATTCTCGTTCCACGCCTCGCGGACGCAGCCTCGCCTTTTGGGGAGCGAGGGGAGGTGCCGGCTCATCCTCTCTGGCGCAGAATCTTGCCTGGCAGATCGGGCGGCACCTTGGCGAGGCGGTACTCTATATCGATCTCGATCTCTGGTTCGGCACGTCCCTCCTGGCTTTCAATATCGAAGCGAAACAGACCGTCGCCGACGCCCTCCTCCACCCCGAGCGCCTTGACGACGTGCTGATGGAGCGCTGCCTGATCGATTACGACGATCATTTGCGGATCCTCGCCTCGGCTGGCGATTGCCGCACCGCGCCCGCGGTGACCCTGGACGGTGTCGAGGCACTGGTCGACATGGCGCGGCGCCTCGCTCCGGTGGTGGTGCTCGACTTGCCGCGCGTGTGGGCCGACTGGACGCGTTTCTGCCTTGATACCGCGGACGAGGTGCTGATCACCGCTCACCCGGATTTCGCTTCGGCGCGGGATTGCAAGACCCTGCTCGACAGCCTTGCCGCCAGCCGGAACGGCGCCGCTCAGCCCAAACTGCTGCTCAACAAGATCGACCCCGGCAAAAAGACCCAGCTTCCAGCCAAGGATTTCCAGGAGGCCCTGGGGTTGGCGCCGGCGCTGGTCCTACCCTTCGAATCCGCACTGTTCGGTGAAGCCGTCAATCTCGGCCAGACGCTGGGGGAAACCGGCCGCGGCCACAAGGTGACCCTGGCGCTGCAGAGCCTCGCGCAAAGCTTGGCCGGCCGGGCCGAAGCCGGCAAGCCCAAGAACGGGAGCGGGCTGCTGAAGTGGCTCAGGCGTTAGCCATGTTCGGGCGGCGCGACAGCGACAAGATCCTGCTGGCCGAACGCGAGGCCGAACGCGCCGCCAGCAAGCCGGCGCCGGCACCCTCGGACCGTCCCGCGGTCGATCAGCGCCTCTATGACGCGAAGATCGCGATCTTCAACGACCTGATCGATTCGGTCGACCCCACCGAACTTGGCAAACTCGGACCGGCCGAAGTGCGCGAAGAGATTTCGGATATCGTCGCTGAAATCATCAGCATGCGCGGCATCGTCCTGTCGGCGGCCGAGCAGACGGTGGTCATCACCGATATTTGCAACGACGTCCTGGGATTGGGTCCCATCGAACCGCTGCTGGCGCGCGACGACATCGCCGACATCATGGTGAATGGCTGCGACAAGGTCTATATCGAGACCGAGGGCCGCATCACCTTGACGGACATCAAATTCCGCGACAATGCGCAGCTGATGAATGTCTGCCAGCGCATCGTCGCCGCCGTCGGACGCCGGGTCGACGAGACCAGCCCGATCTGCGACGCCCGGCTGGCGGACGGGTCCCGCGTCAATGTGATCGTGCCGCCGCTGGCGATCGACGGTCCGACCCTGACCATCCGGAAATTCAAGAAGGAAAAGCTCACTCTCGACAAGCTGGTGGCGTTCGGCTCAGCCTCGCCTCAAGCGGCATCGGTGCTGCGTATCGCGGCCGCCGTGCGCTGCAATATCCTGGTGTCGGGAGGCACCGGCTCCGGAAAAACCACCCTGTTGAACTGCCTGACCCGCTATATCGACGCCGGCGAGCGCATCGTCACCTGCGAAGACGCGGCCGAGCTGCAGCTTCAACAGCCCCATGTGGTCCGCCTCGAAACCCGGCCTCCCAACCTCGAAGGAGTCGGCCAGGTGACCATGCGCGATCTGGTCAAGAACTGCCTGCGCATGCGCCCGGAGCGAATCATCGTCGGCGAGGTGCGCGGGCCCGAGGCCTTCGATCTGCTCCAGGCGATGAATACCGGACATGACGGTTCCATGGGCACCATCCACGCCAATACTCCACGCGACGCATTGTCCCGTGTCGAGAACATGGTCGCGATGGGCGGCTACAATCTTCCGGCCAAAGCGGTGCGCGAGCAGATCGCCTCGGCGGTCAATCTTATCGTCCAGGCGGCGCGCCTGCGCGACGGCAGCCGCAAGATCACCCACATAACCGAGGTCGTCGGCATGGAGGGCGACGTCGTCACTCTGCAGGACCTGGTCGTATTCGAGGTCGAGGGCGAGGATGCCAAGGGCCGCGTCGTCGGCCGGCACCGCAACACCGGATTGCGGCCGGCTTTCTGGGATCGCGCCCGCTATTACGGGCTGGAGCGCGATTTGGCGGAAGCCCTGGCGGAGGATCCGCATGCTTAGCCCTCTTCTGCAGATGCCGTGGCAGATCGCCGCCATGCTGGCGGTGATGATGGTGGCGCTGGCGGCGCTGGGCTTCGTCATGCGGCAGATGCTGAATGGTCGGCAGGCGCGGGCCAAGCGCCGGCTGGCGGCCGTGGTCGGCCGGGGCTCGGGCGAGGAGGCCCGCGCCGAGCGTTCGGACAAGAAACGTTCAGTGCAGGACCGCTTGAAGCAGCTGGAAAAGGCGCGCCAGCAGACGCGCGGCTATAAATTGCGCGAACAGCTGCGGCTGGCCGGGCTGTCCTTCGATGTCAGCCGCTATCTCGCCGGCTGCGCCGTCCTGTTCGCCCTGACGATGATCGGCGTCAAGCTGACCGGGTTAAGCTGGATGGCCGCTCTCCTCATCGCCACCACCGTCGGGATCGGACTGCCGAAGGTGATCGTGGGACGGTTGGCGAAGCGGCGCGTCAAGCGTTTCAGCTCTCAATTCGCCGATGCCATCGACATCATCGTACGCGGCATCCGCACCGGCCTGCCGCTGGGCGAATGTCTTTCGATCATCGCCCGAGAAATGGCGTACCCGCTGGGCGGCGAGTTCCGCCAGATCGTCGAGGAAACCAAGTTCGGCATGCCGTTGAGCGAAGCGCTGGACCGCGCCGTCACCCGCATGCCGATCGCCGAGTTCCGCTATTTCGGCATCGTCATCGCCATCCAGCAGCAGACCGGTGGCAATCTCGCCGAAACCCTGGCCAAGCTGTCGGAGACACTGCGCGCCCGTAAGAGGATGCGCGACAAGGTCCAGGCTTACGCGGCCGAAGCCCGCACCACGGCCTACATCATCGGCTCGCTGCCGCTGCTGGTGATCCTGGTGTTGAGCGCCATGTCGCCCCAATACATTTCGATCCTGTTCACCAACGACACGGGCAATTTCATCTTGCTGGTCGGCGCCGTGACCCAGGCCTCCGGCCTGTGGGTGATGAACAGGATGATCAATTTCGATATTTAGCCTGGATTTCTAAGGAGGGATCGATGCTCAAAATGGCGATCATCTTCCTGGCCGCTGCCGCGGCGGCGGGCTCGGTCCTGGCGCTGGCCCTGCCGCTGATGGCGCGCAGCCGGATGGCGAACCGCCTTCGCGCCGTCACCGACCGCCGCCTGGAATTGTCGCGCGCCCAGCGCGGCAGTCTGAAGGGACGCCGCAAGGGCGAGTCGCGGGTGGCGCTGATGCGGGCGGTGGTCAGCCGCCTGAAGCTCGAGGCGATGCTGGATTCAAAACAGCTCAAGGCCCGTCTGGCCCAAGCCGGCTGGCGCAGCCGGTCGGCCCCCTTGACCTACACCTTCTCGCGCATCGCCGTGCCGGTCCTGTTCTTTGCGGTGGCGCTGAGCTATTCCGCCACCTTGTTCGCCCATCTCGCCTTGCCGATGAAGCTGATGATCTTGCTGGGCGCCACCGCCGCCGGCATCTATCTGCCGTCCGTGATGGTCGTCAACGCCATCCAGAAGCGCCAGCACGCCATCGGCCGCGCCTTTCCCGACGCGCTGGACCTGATGGTGATCTGTGTCGATTCCGGCCTGTCGATCGACGCGGCGATCAGCCGCACCGTTGACGAAATGATGCCGGCCGCGCCGGAACTGGCCGAGGAGCTGGGATTGACGGGGGCCGAACTGGCTTTCCTGTCCGACCGCAAGCAGGCTTGGGCCAACCTTGCCGAACGTACCGGGCTGGCGACGGTCAAGTCGCTGGCCACCACCATGCTGCAGACCGACCGCTATGGCACGCCCGTCGGTCAGGCGCTACGGGTGCTGGCAACGGAAAATCGCGAAGGCCGCATGGCCGAGGCGGAGAAAAAAGCGGCATCGCTGCCGGCCAAGCTCAGCGTGCCGATGATCCTGTTCTTCATGCCGGTTCTCTTCATGGTGATCACCGGCCCGGCCGTAATTCAGGTCCTCGCCTTGATGAAGCACTGAATCACTGCGGAGACTGGACCGAAGCCCACTTCCGGTACTGCTCGACATTGCCATTGGCCAGCGGCGCCGGAAGATCGTGGCGGGTCAGCGTTTCAGCTTTTCCCGTTTCCCCGTGCAGCGCCAGAAGCAGCGCCAGATTCTCCCGCACCTGCATCGAGGCGGTCGGCAGGTCGGAAGCGCGCTTCAATGTTTCGATGGCTGCCGGAAGTTGACCCGACACCGCAAGGCACAGGCCGAGATTGTTGAGGATTTCGGGATTGTCCGGCGACAGACGATCGGCCTCCTGAAGAATGGCCAGCGCTTCGGCGGAACGCCCCTCGGTGTCGAGCGCGGCGCCAAGCACGGACAGTGGTTCCCACCGGGTCGGGGCGGCGGCACGGGCGCGGGTGAGAGTCTTGACAGCCAAAGCTACGCGATCGGCAGCGACATAATCCTTGCCGAGCTCGAGAAGGATATCGGCATTGCCGGCGTTGCCGGCCAGCAGGCTCTGCATCAGATCCGCGGCGGTCTGGCCCTGCCCGGAATGGCGAAGATTGCGGGCGAGGGCAAGACCCAGGCCGACATCTTTGGGATGATGAGAATAGAGCGTGGAGTAGTGCTGCACCGCACCCGAATAGTCGCGGCTGTTTTCCGCCGCCGCCGCCGCCGCCTGAAGTGAAGGCTCCACCGC
>Ga0213872_10000368_pt1 | contig 37915 bp, 58 predicted proteins | sample VelepicomBERX_R2_FD_160071 | JGI IMG/M metagenome (GOLD analysis project Ga0213872, IMG submission 160071) | Rhizosphere microbial communities from Vellozia epidendroides in rupestrian grasslands, the National Park of Serra do Cipo, Brazil - RX_R2 | ecosystem: Host-associated > Plants > Roots >... | reverse complement strand
CACGAACATTACTGCTTCTATCGGCACAAATCAGATGTATTCAGTATTTTCTTACTACCGTTCTCTGATGTTCGCCGGTAATGTAGGTTTTTACAGTCTTCCTGGTGCTGTTCCCGAGAAACTGTCCGATAATCTAGACACTTTTTATGCTCAGATTAACTTTGCTACTCCCATTAGTGGGGGGCAAGTATCGGTAAATAACACATTATGTGCTGCTTTTTTGTGCTCTTTTAATGATATTTTTACCGGGTCTAATTCTTCTAGGAATATTATCGCTCTATACTTTAATAAAAAATGGTGGTTCTCTTCCCAAGGCCCAACTATTAATTTAATTATCTCAGCTACAATAAATGGTTCTCCGTTTCTATACGGTTGGGCTGGCGGAACATTGTATCAACTTTTTTCTAATTCTTCGACAAGTGTCAATACTCGTATCCAAACTAAGCTTTATGACGGAAAAGCGCCTGTCATGGATAAAGCTTCTTTAAAATTTGGTATCGGGATAACTTTCGGGACGGCCGGTAATCAAGCTATTAATGTCACTATAGATAACGAAAAAACCACTATGCCGGTATTTACTAATTTGGGGAATACTCTTCAATGGATAAACAATTCCGGCTCTAATATATATTTTACTAATAACTCAGGTAATCCATTGACTTGGATTACAGCGGGATATGCCTTTGATTATCGAGATGCCGCTATTTCTGGCGGTAAATATCTTGGAGTCACTGTTTATGGGAATTCTTTACCGTACACAGTAAATCAGATTCTTATAGAGTACGAAGAAGGGGCGCGTTGGTGAATATTGATCTCCAAAGTTACTTTGATCATATGGACGATATGGCCTGGAAAATTTGGCTTGGGGATCATTCTTTTTCTCACTCTACTATTAATAGAAAAGTAGCTTCTTTATACAGTAGGAATGTTTTATCTTACCCCATTACAAATATAGATGACGTAAAAGCTTGGTTAATTTGCCATAACGACATGCATCAATCAATTAATGCTGTGATGGGCTTAGGAACTCCCCCAGATCTAACGCAAGTTGACTTTTCGAATAAAGATGAATTTTATTCTTGGATGTATGATCATTTATCCCTTCATGATCAAATAACTCAGGTTATAGGTATATGATTATTATACAAAGAGAAAAAATAAGCGATATATGGGAAGAATTATTTCCATTACTAATAAACCATTGGGAAGAAGTGGAAGATCCTTTTATAAAAGAGAAGGAAGTACCAGCTCCGAAGCTTGAGCGTTATGATTCTCTTGAGCAAAAGAATATGTTTATTATAATTACTGCTAGAGATGAGGGTAAACTAATAGGATATTGTGGCTTTTATTTGTATTCGCACATGCATTACCCAGATCAGTTATATGCCATGAATGACGTTATTTTTGTGCTCCCTTTACACAGAGTAAAAAACATTGGTGTTAGGTTAATGAAATATGCGGAAAAATATGTAAAGGGCTTAGGAGCTAATTGTATTTTGTGGGAAGTTAGAGATTTTAGAAATTTTAGTCCGATTCTGCTAAGAATGGGTTATCATAAACAAGGCACTGTGTATATGCAGAGATTTGATTGAGGAGAAAATTATGTCTGGTGGCGGAGCTGGTGGGATTATCGAGGATGTCGCTTTGGCGGTAGCGGCTGTATACGCGCCGGAGATTGTTGGAGCGCTTGGGACGGCAGGCGAAGTGGCCGAAGGTGCGGCTACTGCTGCTGATGTTTATCGAGCAGGTAAAGATATTGGCCAGGGTAATTATATTGGGGCGGCTGGTAATGCCCTTGGGGCTTATGGGTCTGGTACGGCGGCCTTGGGAGGTACGGGGGCGGCTGGTACCGGAGCAGGCCAGGCCGCTATGGGGCAAAACGCAGCTCCTTTGGCTTCTGCTGGGCAGGCTAGTGGATTTAGTCCTACAGGATCTGTTGCGAATGTAGGCGGCGCCGGGGCAGGATCGGCCGTAGAAGCGAGTTCAGCCCCTAGCCAGTATACCAGCTCGGTTCTCGGCCAAACCTCCGCTACAGGCGCTAGCGGCCTTGGAAGTGGTATCGGTACTTCTAGTACTGCTACTCCTGATGTATATAGTTCTTTGGGGCAAGGAACTTCGCAAGGGGCAGCTCAGCAATCTAACCTTTACTCCAATCTCGGCCAAGCTACTAATACCTCTTCTACCTCTTTTCCGGCAGGGAACAGTTCCGCTCTGGGGGGTACTGGAAATACTGTGGCCGCCACAACTCCTTCTACTACTGACTTCTCCGGGCTTACTGGTGCTTCTACAGGTTCCAGTATTTCTGGTAGCGCCGGCACTCTTTCTGGCAGTACAGGGCAAGGATTAGTGCCCCCGTCTTCTTTCGGTAGCGCACCTTCGGCCACACAGAGCCCTTCAGCCTGGCAAAATCTTACAGCAATGGTTCCGCAATCTTTGCAGGGTCCTATGCAGACCATCGGCAATGTCGCTTCTGATGTAGCCGGTATCCTCCCTTCTGCCAAAAGTACAGAGCTTGGACTATCAGCCTTAGGGGCATATGGCAATTACCAAGCTCAGAAACAACAACAGCAATATATGAATCAATTGCAACAACAAGGATCGGTAGCGCAAAATTATGCTTCCCCTATTCTGCAAAATAACGGTCAACTTAACTCCACCCAACAGTCTACTGTAGATCAGACTATTGCCCAGCAACGACAACAACAAATTGCTCAGATTTACCAAAATGCCGTTAATAGCGGCCTAGACCCCAATTCCTTAATGGTCCAGCAGCAAGTGGCGCAGATGGATTCTAATCTACAAACGCAAAAAAATCAGCTTATCCAGCAATATACCCAGCAAAATATCTCTAATGCCATGTCTGCTTTGGGATTATCTGGAAGTACTTATGGAACATTGACTTCAGCCAATAATCCAAACATTCAAAGAACCTCGGCAGCTTCTCAGGGTATTAATGCTACCTTGGCGCAGCTTAATGCAATGGGTAATGGAGGTATCTAGTTATGGCTGATTTAAGTGCTTTGATTCCTCAAATTTTGCAGGCTATTATCCCCAAAGAGAGTGGAGGAAATCCGAACGCGTACAACTCTCAGACTCAAGCCAAAGGACTAACTCAGATCACTCCTGCGCTAGCTTCCGATATTAAAAGATCCACTGGAAAATCTCCTGATCTTTCCAATCCCCAAGGGCAATTAACGGCTACTAAAGAGGGCTTAAAAGTTTTGGCGCAACAGCTACAAGCTAAGGGAATCCCAGTCAATGCCGACTCTTTGAAGTCAGCTTGGCTGCAAGGCGCTGGCGGGGTAAGTAAAAATGGAGTATATGCCAATAATGTAGCAGATTCTAATGGTATGACTCCTGTCGCTTATGTGGGGAATCAACCGCAAGGTCAGACGCCTAATTATGTAAACCAACTTGATGCTTTAACCAAGGAACGTCAACAAAATGCCGCCAATCGAGTCGCAGAAGAGAAAGGATTACTAGAAATAACTCAAAGAGAGACGCAAAATCTTCCTCAATACGAACCAGAGGATATGCCTGTTTGGAAGCCTTTGACCTCTCCGGTATCTACAAAGGAATATCAACAATTTACATCTGGTTTATTGGCTATGGGGCTAATCTTTGGTGCGCGTGGAGGCACAGCTGGATTTCAAGCCGCCGCAGAGTCTATTAACGGAGCTATGCAAGGATACCTTCAAGGTAATCTAGAGTTAGCCAAGCAGAAACAACAAGAATTCGACAATCATTTTAAAACGGCAATGGAAAAGGCTCGACAAAGCCAGGAAAGAATTAAAAGTATTCTCGATAATAAGCAGTTAACACTGAGCATGCTCGCCAATCAGCTTAGTGTTCTTGGTCATGAATACGACCGTCAAGACCTTATTATCGACGGCCAAGAACGTAATGTAATCCAAGCCATGAATCATTACGATCAAATGCAGATGGCCTTAGAAAGACTGCAAGATCAACGGGATTTTCATAAAGGTATACTTGCAGAGAAGGAAATTGAGAGAGCACAAAGGCAGAAAGAGTTTGAAGATAAACTTAGAAATTCCGGAGTATTTCCGGCAACTGTAAGTAAACAATTGTCTGTATCTCTCGACGCCGTGCAAACTCTATCCGACCTCAAGAAGAGAGCTTTAGAAGACCCTAGGGTTCTTCAAGTAACAACTAAAGTTCCTGGTTTTTCTAATGCAGAGGATTTTATTAAAGACGTAAAAGCGGGAGACTATCCTGTACCTTTGCGTACAACTCAGGATCAAGAATTATACGATAAACAAGTAGAATATTGGAAAGATGTGTCCTTTGCCGTGGAAAAACTAGCAGCTGCTCAAGGCGGGTCCAGGGCTTTTAGCTTTATTCGGTTCATGCTTTCTATTAAGCCAGGATCGAGCGATGATCCCCATCTAGCTCTACATCAATTAGACTCTTTTATTGGGGATTCTAAGAAAGCTTTTGATACTACCCTTAAACCTTATGAGGCTACACCCAAATATTCTTGGACTATTCAATCATTACGACAAGATATGGAGGGTATAGATACTGGCCCGTCTGTTCCAGACTACGGAACAGAAGTTCCGCCTTCTATCGAGGCTCCAACGGTAAAAGAACTAAACGGGAAAAAGTACATTAAGCGCGATGGGAAATGGTACGAGGAGTAAATATGAAAGAAGTTACAGATCCGGGACTATTAAGTCAACTAAATGGCTCAGGAGGTAAAGAAGTAACTGATCCTTCCATTATCTCTAAATTGAATAGTGTAGTGCCGTCTCAGCCTAGCGGAGCTCAGAAAGAGTATAAGTACTGGGAAGATTATGTTCCTGGTGTACCTCCCGTTGGGGAATTTATGCACGGCATCCATCATGAAGCGGGGAGTGTTATTAACGCTATTAGGGAAATGATTTCTTCCCCGGAAAGCCGCAAAGCACTTCAGGAAGAGATTAATAAGCAAGAAGAGCTATATAAACAATCCTCCGCCATGTCAGGAGGAAATGCGGAGAAAGCCGGCGAAATCGGAGCACAGCTAGGGGAGGCGGCTTTTCCTATTGGAGGTGCAGAAGGTTCTATCGGGAAACAATTGCTTAAAGCAGCTTCTCTTGGAGGAGGTTTAGGTGCTCTCCATCCTACTGGCCAGGTGCAAACTTCTGATTTTCTTAAAGCTAAAACAGAGCAAGCGGGTCTTGGGGCGGCGGCGGGTGTAGCAGGTCAAGGGCTTGGAGCAGGTCTATCTAAATTTCTATCTCCGGTAGAAGGAAAAGTAGCCCCTCAAATAGAGAAATTTGCCGATATAGCTAAGAATAAATTCGGATTTCATATCTCAGCCGGAAATCAAATAGAGGGTAAAGCTGGGGAGACTATTCGAAATTTAGAGAATGCTGGTAAATTTGCCGCAGCTAATCAACAAAAAGCTCAACAAGCTATCGCCAGAGAACTTGGTGTTAATTCGAATCGGCTTGATGAGATAACTCTTAGTGCAGCCTATCGACAAGCCAATTCTGCCTACAATAAACTTACGTCCGATAAACCTGTTAAATTCGACAAAGAGTTCTTTAAAGGGATGTCTGATGTACTCAACTCAGAGAAAAGCAATATAACCTCTTTGAGGAATAAGCAATTAGAGCAGACAATTGATGAATTAAAGAGGATAGCTACGACTTCTAGAGGTGGGAAAGTAGGAGAACTATCTCCTCGACAGTATCAAGATCTTCGATCTAAATTAAATGATAAAGCCCAAGCGGCATTCGCAGCTCGCGAAGGTGGCCTGGGGAAACGTTATAAAGAGCTCATCGAGAAAATAGACGATTCTGTTGAACGTAGTATCCCTCCGCAACAGAAATCCGCGTGGGAAGATGCTAGAAATAAATGGCGTGCGTGGTCTGTAGTGCGAGAACTTGCTGGCAAAGGAGAAATAGAATCAGGTACAGGGCAGATTAATATGAAGTCCCTAGCCGACCATATGCGACAAGAATATCCTGACCAGTGGGGAGGACATACCGGTGGTGGGTCTACATTTATGGACCTGGCTAAAGTGGCGGATTCGTTTCCAGATGCTTTTCAAAGCACTTTGAAACCTAAAAATTTGTCTCCTCAGGAAGAAATGGCTAGAATGCTTAAAGGGGTGTCTCCGTCTACTTTGGCCGAGAAAGCTGCTGGCAAAGTAACTCAGTACGGAGCTAATACGCCTTGGGGGCAAAAAAACCTCCTACAGGGTACCCCAGGTGGGCAAAGTCTCGGGACCGTAGTTAAAAAATACCCAGGCCTTGTTCCCACAATTTTACGGTCTCTCGGGATTACCTCTACGGAGAAAAAAGACTAATGGAAGAATCAGCAAAGAATAAAGGCGGTAGGCCTAAAAAAGATCCAAATGCCGTCAATCCTGCTATTGATACTCTAGTAAATAAAGCCCTGTCTAAAGCTAGATTGGATGATTGCCCTCTGAAAGATATGCTAGAGGTTATTAAAGTGGCGGCAGCTTGGGAAAAGGTCAAGCATGTTGTTAAAGAATCGGAAGAAGGTGAATTTTTTAAATTTCCTGTTATCGATGTGGAAGAGGAAGATAATGGAGAATGACGCTACTGAAGCGACGAAGGTCAAGGATCTGGTTACTCAGGAAATGGCTCTTGAGGCCGAAAGGAGATTGCGCGAACAACAAACTCAGCAATTAAATTTAATGGGACAGGTGATTAATCTGGGTATCAAGTTACTATCCGAAAAGAGTTTAGTGTTTTTTGCTGTTTTTTGCGTTCTTTTTTTGTTTGGCTGGGTTATGGCCGCTCCGGATGTTTTAAGGGTCATTAGCGCATCCTTGGCTTCGGTAGGTATTTGGTTTATTGTTAAAGTAGACTGCAAAGGAACTGACCATGAAAAATGACTGGAACAAGCCGAAAATTACAAACACTTTTCACTACAAAGAAAAAACAACCCCGTTGGGCCAAAAAATTGACACTCAAACTGTCCTGCCAATGCCGAAGAATCCCGTTACCGGAGGTGGGCGAACTGGCGGTATTGATGGTTACAGGGGCAACGGCATTTGGGAATGGGAATACTGTAATACTCCCCGGTCTGGTATCTCTTCTCCCAGCAAAAGGAAATAATTATGGGCTTTCATGGAAATTTCTCCTCTCAGGGAAATACAGTGTGCCTTTCTGTAACTTCTTCTGCCCATACCGCAGTTCAAGTTACTTCTAACTCTAATGGCTCTTTTGAGTATTTGATCACGAATACGTCAAGTAATCCCGTGTTTATTGCTGTAGGGACGACCTCTTCTGTAACAGCTACTCTCCCAGTAGACGGAACTCCTGGCAACTCATTCCCGCTTCCGCCTAATTGGACTTCCAGTATCGCTGGCCCGCCGAATGCTTATTTCTCGGCTATCTGCGCTGCAAGTCAAACAGCCACAGTATATATTACCCCAGGCGACGGCGGTATTTAGGAAATAACTATGACATGGTCTACTCCAAATACATTCGCTACGCAGTCGGGTAATGTCCCGGCGAGTCAGCTGGACACTAATTTTTCTTATGTCCCTACGGCGATTCAGCAAAATTCAGCTGTCTATGCGGTAGACACAGGTATTACGAATGCCTACGCTATTTCTTTAACTCCTTCCCCAACTATTCAAGATGGTGTAGGGGTTAAATTTAGGGCTTCCAGCACTAATACAAGTCAACCTACATTATCTATCAATGGTGGAACGGCCTATAATATCTATTTGGCTAACGGTGGTGCCTGCCCTGCAAGCGCTATTCCTTCGGGGGCTACCGTAGACGTTGTGTTCAATGGTACCTTCAACAATGGCGCCGGTGGGTGGGAATTGCTCTATCTCCCTAGTGCGGGCGGTGTTACGGCCTCGGGTCTCCCAGCGTCGATTAGGCAAACAGTACAGAGCGGACCTGTTAATTCTAGCGGGCAGCCTTCTCACGTAACTACTGGATCTGGACTTCTGCCAGGGTTTAATGCCTCCTCTACTAGCCCTGTTGTTATTACATATGCCAATAATTCAGGGGCTTCAGGACAAGTAGACATTTACACCTACTCTACTTCGGCAGCATCTTGGTCCGCTGTTCCGTCTAATAATACTTCTTTTCTTTACGGTGTTTATGCTAGCCCGACTCTTGTCTCTTTGGGGAGTACTTTAGCTCCCCCTCAATATGGATATACCTACAACCAAACCGCTCAATCGTCTCTTACTTTGAATAATATCAGTACAGATGATTTTGGTAATACTTGGACCAACAGCGGCGTAACGTTCACCAACAGTTCGCCAATGTACCCTGGCACCTACATGGGGGTGTTCAACGGTGCGGCTTACCTGAAGAACACGTCTATCACGTCGCTCTATGCGGCTGGCAACAGTGGCTTCACACTGCGAGTACAGAGCAAGGCAGGCTCGTTGACGGCGGCAGAATTTGCATTTACGGCACAGAACGCAGCGAACTATGGCACCGCCGTTGGTGTGAATACTTCAGGCAAAACTACGCTATTTCTTTCATCAACCGGTACTAGTTGGGATGTTGCGAACGGAACAACCGGCACGGCAACGCTAGCCGCGAACACCGCGTACAACCTAGAGCTAACCCAGGATCCCGTAGCAGGGAAATACTATTTATATGTCAACGGAGTTTTAGACCAAACCGTCGTCAGCACGGCAAAAATATGCTCGTTTACGATGCTTTTGGTTGGTACATCCTGGAACGGATCTACGTATGCAGCGTATTGGACCGGCAACCTTCAGGGCTTCGAGTTCCTGCCTTACTGCCTGCACCCGGCCGGTGTGACCTTCACCCCACAAACCTCGCTGTCTAATGTGGCCGCACCTGGATATTCTTCGGACTGGTTTAATACCGAAACATATGTAATGTATACAGTTTCCGGGGCTTCTTCTGCGGCTGGAACTAATCCGTCTTTTACTCAGGTCTATAGATGTTATCTGGGAGAGTGTATCACTGGTTCTTCATCTGTTACCAGTGTTTCTCCTTACGCTTACAACGGCCGTTATGACTCCGGATTATTCCCTGTCTCGGCCAACGGCCTTTACAGCAAAAACCATAATTTGGGGTCGGCAGCATTCAACATGGATAACACCATGGCTGACGATGCTAACGGGCTGAACGAAAGGTGGGGTCTTCAGTATTACTACGTGTCCGCAAGCGTTGGTTGGTACCCGAACACTCCGCTTAACCGAAACACTATCACGCTTCAATATGCGACCTACGTAGGTGCAGCGGCCTCCGGTGGCTCCACTATTACGTCCGCTTATGCGCGGATTCGTGTTCGGAGGGCTTTCTAATCATGTGGATCAACGCGCAGGGGCAAATCTACGACGGTGACTGCCAGCCAGGGGATCAGCTTGCTACCTCAGCACAAATACAAGCTTATTTATATAAGCAAGCGCTCTCTGCCCTAGCGGACGCTTATTTGTCCGATATCCAAACTTTGAACCTAAATTGGCTATCAGCATCTGTATCAGATGGCACAACAGAAGCCGTAAAGCAAACAGCTATTACACAAGCTATATCAGCCAGAAAAACGCAGTATTTGAATGACTTGGCCGCACTTAAAACGCAGTATTCCAACTAGGAGATTATTATGTCCGAAAGTCAGACTTCCCAAGCTGTACAGCCCGATAACATACCTCAATTTTGTCCTATTTGTGGAGCATTAATGCAGCAGCAGGCAGTGGACGGTTTACTGTGCTGGGTTTGTCCTGAGTGTGGATTTACTGAACCCGTCTAAATACTACAAGGAAAATAAAAATGCCACAGATAACTCCCGAAGAACAAAAAGAAATCATAAAGCAAGCATTTAGAGAGGCTATACAGGAATGGCTGGATAAACAATTTGCCGCTTTTGGGCGATGGACGTTTTACGGGATATTGTCTGTGGCATTGTCTATAGTAGCGTATGTGTGGTTTCATCTAGGTTTTTGGAAGAACGTTAGATGACGAACACTCTTTTCGAGAAACTCCACAGAGTAGTAAGTACCTTAGAAGAAGAAGTGTTTACTTTGCCCGAGGAAGATATCATTCCTATAATCGAAACCGCTGTCGGTGAAATTCCGCACAATACCCAATTGGAGATAACTATTATGAGTACTTTTGACCAAATTAAATCTCGCGCTCAAGCTGACCTAGAGACTCTTAAAACCGATGCCCAGGATGTAGGCGCAAAAGTAGAAGCCGCATTTAAACTGGCCTTCGTGCATCAGCAAATTGACACAATTATTAACGATGCCTCTAGTGTCGAAGAGAAAGTGCTGGCCGCTTTTCGACTTGGTCAGTGAGGGGTATAAGGTGCCTACTTTTGATGATGCCTTTAAATCGCTGATCGGAAATGAGGGAGGATACGTAGATAATCCCTCTGACCCTGGTGGCGAGACTATGTACGGTGTAACCAAACGTGTGGCTTCACAATATGGATATACCGGTTCCATGAAAAATCTTCCACTGGAAACAGCCAAGAGCATAGCAAAAAAGGAATATTGGGATGCACATCGCTGTGATGAGGTACCTTACCAGATTGCGTTTCAAATTTTCGATACTGCTTATAATGGCGGCTATCCAGATAAATGGACACAAATGGCGATCGGGAGTAGAGCCTCGGGAAAACTTTCTGACGAGGATATTCAAAAAATTAATTCTATGGATATTTACAAGGTTGTAATGCTGTTTAATGCTTACAGATTGATGTATTATACATCACTTAAGAAATCTTTTAAGGTATTTGGTGGAGGTTGGGCAAATCGGATTGCTCATAATATGTTACTGGGGAGTAAATAATGGACCCTATTACTATTGCACTTGGTTTAGCCCAACTAGTACCTAGTATCGCTTCCTGGTTTGGGGCTAGCCAAAATAGCGTTCAAACCGCACAGAAAGTGGTAGACATTGCTAAGCAAGTCACGGGAGCTAGCGATGGAGACTCGGCCCTAGAAGCCGTTAAAAATAATCCTCAATACGCTATCCAGCTCGAACAAGAGATTGATCGAAACAAAGAAGCTTTGGCGAATATTGGCCAAGCTGTTCCGTTGGCATTGATTCAGGCAGATAACCAAACCATCCAGGCAGTTAATCAGACAATGCAAGCAGAGGATAAAAGCGACCATTGGCCAACATATTCTTGGAGACCTTTTATTGGATTTATTTTTGGCCTAATGGTCTTTGGCGATTACTTTATTATCCCCATCCTAAATGGATGGTGGAAAATCCCACAACCTGCTATTCCGTCTGAGGCTTGGGTAGCTATCGGTGGTATCCTCGGCGTAGCCAGTTATTTTCGAGGAAAAATGCAATCTGACCCTACTGTATCTAGCGACAATAGGGGCTAGTTTTTATTTCTTTCCCTCAATGGCGTGAAAACAAAACACGCCATTTTTATTTTCTTTTTCCACGAGCTTTGCCCGAATAAGAGCTAAAAGTAATTGTTCAAATTCAGCGGTTTTAGGGATGTCCTTACGTAGGGCTTTATAAAGATCCGTAAGAGCGATATTTGGCCTACTTCTAATCTTATTAAGGATGAGATCTGATTTAATCGAATCCTGAGACCGGCCAATCTTATCAAACACCATAGCTCTATGGGCTTCGATTGAGTTCAAATGGGTAGAGGCTTCAGATAAAATTTTATCGGTTATGATGTACTGGCCTTTGTGGATAGAAGAGGAAGAGGCAGCAAGGATCATAGCTACTTTATGGAGCTGTACTTGTTTGCGAGCAAGAATGTCTGTGTCTAGACTCTTTTCTTGCTGGTCACAAAGCTGGTCATACCATTCTGTTCCCCAAGCGATCGCGTCAGAAGACATTAGGACAGGACCGGAGATAGTGGCCATATCTTGCAGATCCTCGACAAGTTTTTGGCGTACTTCAGCAGCGTTTTCAGCAGCAGTCTGGGATGGATAAGCTACTCTCCGTTCTCGCTTATCGGCGTAGATAAAAAGCATACGTGAAAACAGACCCCCTTCCGCTAGATAAGCCGGGACACTTCCCATAATCCATGAAGGAGTGGTACACCCCATAAGATTAAGGAGGGTATTATCCATAAATTCTTTGCCATTGTTTTTAGTGGATTTTACAATTCTCCCTCCATCCCATAGGGTTACAAGAGCATCAATAGCTTTTTTATCTGTTGGATCTAAAAAATTACCCAACTCACTAGATACAATAGACATTGCGTTGATTATTTGCTGATCCCCGTTAGGTAAATCAAGGTAGTCTACATTCTCGTTTAGATCGGCAATAAGAGCTTGCCAGGAAGCAATAGTAGGGCCAAATTTTACACACTCAACTTCTCGCATCATTTTTTCGGCAATACCTGTAGTTGTTGTTTTGCGCACAATATCTGGAGGGCCGACAAATATAATATAAAAATTAGGAAACCATTGGAACTCCACCATATCAATCCAGGATCGACGGCCAAGAACCGACGCCACCGCACCAACCCCTGCCCAGTAATGCATCACTTTCGGAGATTCTGTGAAAGACGAATAATCTGTGTAGGCGTCTAACCAATTCGGAAAGTTTCTCGACATAGTCATGTCTCTCAATAGTGCTTTTTCATCTTTTTAACTTTAATTCTCTTCGAATACGATTGTTTGCCGATTATTTCTTTCTCGTATTCTTTTTTAAGGGAAAAAGGAAGAGGAAGCCCATCTTCCTCCTTCTCTTCCGACCGTGGAAGGTTATTTCTTTGCATATACTTTCTCTTTCTTATTCCATCCGTATGCTGTGTGGGTAATCACAAAGATTTTATGTATACTCTCTTTTTTGTAACTTCTACCACCCCAGCATTGCCATTTTTCTTGATAAGTTCTTCGATTGTTTCTATTCCTGGAAGGTTAAGTTGAGCCATTCTAGCAATCTCCCCATGAAATATCACTTGTCTTTACCCCCATTGGAATAATAAGAGGTTTTTCGTACGGGACAACAATTTGGCTTTGTTTATACAATTCTTTCAGTGTTTCTTCTTTCCCTTCGCGTGGGAATTGTCCCACTAAAGAATCGTGAACTTGATTTAATAGCTGTACATTAGGGCAGTTTAGGTCGATGTTGACAAGGGCATGATCAATTACATTAGCGACTGTGCTTTGAGGAATCCAAGCTACTGCCTCTTTAAATGTTTTTTCTGTAATGCGCCCTAAAAAATAGCAACGAAAACCGAAAGCATTTTCTACGTAACGACGGGACTCTACAGAGTGCTTAACTCTATTTTGCCATTTTTGGATTCCTTTGAACTTACCAAAATACCATTGTTGAATGCGCTCAAGTTCCTGCACTAGAAGGCCAAGTCTTCGTGCTAGTTCTCGGCTTGATCCAAGATAATTAGTTCCATGGCACAAAGACTTAAACATTTTATAGGCTGGATGGTGTTTGGTGATCGAAGAATCATGATAATACTCTTTAGCTATTTCTACGTATGGTTTTAATCCAGCCTCGAACATACTTCGAAGCTCATCTTCATCCGCTTCCCACGCGACAGTTCTAAGGTCCGCACTATCGAGGTCGGTATCAAAAATAATGAATCCTGGATCAGGAATACAAAGTGATCGGATGTTTGGCATTTCCAAGCTTTGTGGGTCAATTGCGTGAATCGGTCCTCCTTTAGGAACATTTCCCAAATTTGTCCCTTCTCCAAATTGATTTGTAGAGTGAGCAAATCTAAACGTCTTTGTGCCAGTAATATCAAAATTAGTTCGAAGTCGTCCGGATTCATCCAAAGGTGCCTCTAAAAAATTATGGAGAAATACGCTTAAGGAACGGATTTCTTGAATAGCTGTGACGATAGGTTGAATCAATGGCTCATCGAGGGCTAATTTATTCAATGCATTATCGTCGCAAGTAATGCTTGACCCTTTTTTAGTCCTTTTTTTAACCGGAGGCAAGGACAGATCAGCATAAAAAAGAGCTTTCATTTGTACTGGCGATCCAATATTAAAATCGTGCCCCAAAACTTTCCGCAGCCATGATTCGCGAGCCGCAATAGCCCCTGCAAGCTCCTTGCGAAGTTCTGCTCGCCGAGCAGTATCAACCTTAAATCCTCTCGCTTCCATGCGCCTTACTGGCCAAAAGAGGGATTGTTGGAAATCGGATACGTATTTTTGCTTAGAGTGTCGAAGAGGGATTAATCTAGCTTCTTCTTCGGCAATTTCAAATGTGCGAACCGTATCTCGACAATTATATCGCCAACGGTCTAAATCACTGTCCGAATTAATTTCCTCTTTCCAATAAACATGATTACGGCAATAAATAGAAGAAAGAAATCCCAAGTTCTTTTTTACAGCCCCAACGTTTCCTTTCTTACCTTTATCCGTCTCAGATAGAATAGAACCACCAGACGGAAGCATAGAATGGTGTGCCACCATAGTGTCAAAAGAAAGATTAGGCCAGTACATCCACTTTCGGTAGATAAAAGCGGCATCATAAGCGAAGTTTTGACCAATTACATAGGCATTGTGATGAGTCAAACAATGATAGATTCTAATTAAAATATTAACTTCTTCTTCTTCTCCCCAGTAATTACCGCTTCCACCAAAAAACGGAATACAAATGGCTTGATATTTTGATACAGCGAATCCTATACAATCAATCTCTCCAGCTTTAGTCTCTATATCTACACTAATCTTCACCTCTTTCTGCTCCAATTCCATAGCTAGATTGGAAAGAAATAGAATAGCTTCATTATATTCTGGGCGTAACGAAAAATCTTCCACCACTACCGGCATTTCTTTTTCTGCCATCTCTCGCCGAATCCGTTTAAAGTCCTCTAAAACAATTGGATTCCATTCATATTGCCGTATCACTTGAATCGGATGCATTGTAGGGATTACTTTATATTTGCCATATTGGCACAACGATCCTCTCCACTGCTCGATTCCAGTATTACCTGTTAACGCCCACAGCGCTGTATTCCCCAAAGCTACAATAAGATTGGGATTGACTTTTTCTACTTCTTCGTACAGTTCTTGGACTCCCTCGGCGAGTATAGGACTAACCCACCAACCATTGATAAGTACGTGCTGGTCTGTTTTATCTTTTCTTGCTACGGCTACCCATTTATTAATATCGCCTCCGTAAGGACGATACTTAACCACGTGGGTTAAATAGCACTGATCTTTACGAACACCAATTCCCCGTAGCCATTCCTCGATAATGTTTCCACTGTAACCAACAAACGGCTTCCCCAGCTTGACGTCATCCTCCCCAGGAGCTTCGCCAACAATCATAATCTTAGCGTTGAGGGGCCCAGTACCCTTAATTTTTCTTACGAGGGACATAATTAAAATCCTTTAGGTCTGAAAGAGAAAACTATCCCGTATACCATTGTATCCACACTATTCTCCGTTAATTCGCCTATTAACATAACACTCTCTAGTGTCTTCAGGCACATAATCTCTATGGTAAAAATAAGAATCCGTAATAGTAGCTTCGGGGTATATTTTAAAAAATTCCGTTTGAGCGGTAATTTTATCTAAATCTCCTTTAAAAACTACTTTTCTATTGCCGATCCTCCCTTCAATAGCATAATAGTTTTCAGAATATCCCTTAAAGACTAATGTCGAAGTCATTTCCAATATCCTCAATCCGAGCACCATCGACATCACGCAAATCGGAAAATAGATCTTCTTCCATATGTTGTTTATTTTCCGCTTCGATTTTTGCTTTCTTATTCTTTGCCCCTTTCGAAGCAAAACAAGCAGAAATTCTATCCCCCCGCAATCCCTGTACAATTTCCCGCATATCCTCCAAAGTCAATCCTTCTTCGATTGATTTCTTGCGTAAAAATGTGGCTCTGCTTTTGTCCATATCAAAAATCCTTTAGTCTATTCCAAGCTTTCCAGATTAATTGCTCTTTAATACTATAAAAATCCTTAGCTTGATGTTCGGTAAAAGTCCTGAAATCGGGATGACCTCTTTCCAAAAATTCCTCAATATTTTTTAGGGCAATGTTTATATCTCTTTTTAGGCGAGTTGATTCTAAATTATCGAGTTTATTCATCATTTGGGTAACTCCTACGGTTTGGGTAGTGGCATCCATTTATCCGGCGGCCTGTCTTCCCGAAACGCATTCAAAGAAGACTGCAATCCATGAACTTCCTGCACCGTACATTCATCAATAAAATACCATAGTCCATTTCCTACTCGCCATCCAGTATATGTTGTACCATTCTTAGAAAAGATAGCAATAGTACCGTCGTTAGGGTATGTTGAAATTTGGCGCCATTTCATGTTAATTTCCTAGGTAAAAAGGGCCGAGTTTCCCCGGCCCGTGATTATAGATTACAAACCAATACTTTCGTCATCGACGGAAGGATTATCGAAAATACTTCCAGCCATACCGGTATTTTTAATTTTACGGGAGTCTTTATCTTTAAGACCTTTAAGTACTTTAGCCACCTTCTTCGGGGTAGTATCTCCATTTGCTTTTTCTGAGTAAGAAAGATGTGTCTTAGGGTCAAAAACCATTACCAATTCCTTCTGGGTAAAAGTGCCTCCCTTTAGACCGTCAACAAGTTCGTTTTGGTTGATAACCCCAATTTTCTTTCCCAGCAATGCCGGATATACTACCCCTTCCACTTCTTTTTGCTCCCCTTCAATACGACGATTTACAGCCCCTTTTTGTCCTTTAAGACTCCCAAGGCCAAACAAACCCATAATAGCATTGATGCGAGCGACACCCCCTTCTACCGGCTTATTACCTTTCTTGTCACCGGATTTATACCAAATACTATAAGTAGCCTGTCCTCCTTCATCAGCCCGGAAAACAAGCTCCAATGCCTTAGCACCTCCTTCGGATTCTAGTAAAGAAGCGGCTACAAACTCCCCAATGTAAGCAGCACTTTCAAGGGTATTAGCGGCACGATCGGCTTGTACAGCAGATGAGGAATCAAACTCAAAATCAAAATCGGACATGGTGTTACCTTTCTACGTGGTTATGCCTTTTCAGGCTTGGAAAGTTCGTAATATTCAACAATAGCGTCGTCAACAATTTTAAGATCATTCTCAATAGTATCTCGATCAAACATGCCCATAGGTGCTTTGCATGGGTCAGAACCATTGCTCTGTGTCTGAAACCAATACCCCCCATCGTTTTTAAAAGCACGCAAGCAAATAGACACCATCCCTTCGGGAACAATCTTTTCATTAAGCATCTTACCGATCGTCTTAGTCCGAATTTGCCCAAAATCATCTTGATCTTCGTGCCACATAAAATAGACACGTTTATCTGCGTCAAGATTTGTAGCTTGTTGCAATAGCTGCCAGGCGTTACGACCGATTTCTGTAAATTTATTAAACCCTACTTCACTCGACCGGCGCATAAATTCATTAGCCATAATGTATTGAAAATCATCAATAATAATGATATTTCGTTTTTTGGTCCCAGCTAGAATCTGTAGGATCGTAGCTGTATTGTCGGTAACAAACCTTGAACCATCTGGATTTTTATCTTTACTCCACAGTTTCCAATCCTTCCCGTTGTAAGCTGCCTTTCCTTCAATTTGGATAAAAGGCAATTGTTTGTCAATTGCTTGGATTAGTACACAATCCATAGGATTTAGATTCCGCAGTGAGGTTGATTTACCTCGACCCGAACCCCCAAGAATGATAACTGGCGTCCCCATCTAATTTATTTCCTTTCTAGTGGATTCCACCGGATAATTTGATATTCTGGCAGAGTATGAAAATAAGAGCAAATTGGCTTATATGCGCAAGACCTGGCATAATCAGAACATGCATTGCCGAACGCTTGAGGGAAGCTATCCTCTCCTTTATTTTTGGTATAAAAATCCAACATCTGGTTTGCTGTAAATAACAGCTCACTAAACCAATCGGAAATGATATTTTCATTATACAACACCACAGTTTCTTTGTAATCTTGAGTAATATCAATTTCTTTTCGATTTGTAAGACCAATTCCCCGTACTTTAATCCCTTGAAGCTCCAATCCGAGTTGGCGATATGCCCAATGGTATCCAAGCATTTGCCAGTCTAAATCATACTTAGTAAAAAAAGTAGAATTAATAGAGCCAGTAGTCTTCTCGTCTACTCCGTAAAGTCCTCCAGAACTTTCATCGTATCCGAGCAGGCCTATCTCGGATTTTTGTTCCCCAAGCATATCAATACGGCCAGCATAGTGGAGAGGCTCATCAGTGTCGGGATGAAAAAGCCCAGGAATAGGAATAGAAAAAGATTTCTCTACTCCATCTTCTACTGGCACAATACCGCTATTTTTATCTAGAGGCCATATATCGAAATATTTTGTAAAAGCATTGCGTACTCGCGGAAGATTTTTCTTTTCGCCTGAGCGGTCTGGACCGTATTCCATCCCTAAGGCTATTTGGCCTTCGTCGATTGCGTTTGAGGCGGACATACTTCCGAAGTAAAAAGCTTTTCGGGCAGTCTCTAAACCTTTTGCAAAAGCTTTCCCTGCCACGAGATCAGTAGACATATTCGGATCTTGTTCACGAAGACCACAAAAATGCTCATAATAGCATTTTCGGGGGCATGACTTCCACGCTTTGATAATAGTGCTGTCCAAAACGGCAGGAAATTGGGGATATAAGTTCATTTATTTATTCCTTTCCTGGTAGCCTCGCCGGTTGCTCTTCTGCTTTCGCTTTACGATACCCGTCGTGGAACCCGTCGCCGTACCTGACATCGCAGTTGATGCATTTGACGTTTATGTCGTATGGGTCCTGCGCCGGTTGTCCCGCATTCTGAACTGCTGCTGTAGCAACTACGCGCCAAAGATACACACTTGTCCCGCACGGCCTCCGCAATCTTCAAATCACGCTCTGTGGTCATTTTGAACCGCCTTTCGTCAAGGTGTTTGATACTTGAGTCATAGCCCAATCAAGTTGGGCTGCTGGCATGGCATCAACGACATCATCAATTTCCATGGCTTCCGCGTCTGCGACACTGCGACGGCCGTTATCGCGGCCATACAGCAACTTGAAGAGGCGTTGGTTCGATTCCGGCAGAGTTGCCAGATTAGCTTTTAGCTGGCTTCGTGCGAAGTCTTGTAATTGATTGTTCATAATTTATCCTCTATACGGGTACGCAGGGTCAAATTTGCCATATGCCCAATAACCAACGGCCTTCCCGTAATGGTCGATATACTCAATTTCACTAGCAACGTCACCATCAATGGACCGTATTACGCTGTGAATCTTTCCAAAACGAATCCACAAATATGCCTTATGCAATTTGCGTAGCATCACTTACCCTCCCTCAGCGTGGCGCGCTGCTTAAATGCTTCGGTGAATTCGATGCCTGCGTCCGGGATAAATGTGAGGAGATCTTTCAGGGCCAACGTCGTCTTCTCCGTCTCCCCGTGGCAGAACGCGGTGAATACGATAACGCGAGAGAGATAATCGTCGCGGCGCTCGATCCTTTCTACTGGCTTCCCGCACTTAGCGCATATCGGCCGCCCTTTGACGTTGTTCATGGCTTGGCCTTTCCGATCTCAGCGGCGGTGAGGCGGTCGCGCTCGGCCAGCATGGCATCGGCCATCCTGTAGGCAGCCATCGCCAATCCTGTTTGCCAATGCTCGTCTGGGAATTCCGTCATTGTTGTCAGCAGGGAATACATAGCTTTCGCCGCGAAGTAATCACGCAGTGACATATTTGTAAAATAATCACGCGGTAACATATTTGCAAACGTTGCAGTAGCCTCCGCCACCTCTCCGATGTATTCTAGCGTGTCTCTCCAATTTCTTACTCCTACATCCGACACACTAGAGGTTTGACGCTGTCTGAGTACCATCCCAAACCTATCATTATTATCTTTCCACCAGGGAAAATCCTGCATAGGACTCGGCTTCAGATAAAACAAGCGCACACTTCCGTCTCCGTTCGTGGCAATCCAATTATACCCTGGATACTCTTTAGGTATGGTTAATAGCTGCCCTCGATACTCTACTTTACGCTCGTTACTCATTATATTTTACTCTCCACTCAACTTTCTTCCATATCAAACGGCTCGATTTCTGCCAGCATCTGATTACATTCCGCTATATCTTTTTGGCGTTGCACTTCCCGTAACTCGGAAACCATGTAAGCGATTACTCCAGGTACATATTCTTCCGTAACACACTCTTTGAGAATTTCTTTCATATCCCCACACCAAATTTCCACGATCAGCCGATCAGTATCCTCTACCGGTACTACTGTAACCATATAAGTCACTTTAGACATCTCAATCTCCAGATAAAAAGAAAAGAAATACTAGAAACACAAATAACCACGGAACTTGCTCTAAAAGAAGCGCGATAAACAGGAAAATAGCTATACACACTATTCCTCCCGTGAGCATCGCCGCAACAAGCCAAAGTATATCTTTCCAGCTAACCTCTTCCATGCTTTCATCTCCTGTGTTTTTCTTAGTATACATATTACATGTTGAAAAGCAAGAAAAATTTTATGCTTCTTCTTTATCTGTTGTACCGAAGGCAATATAAATAAAAAAGCCCGCCAATTTCTTGGTAGGCTTTTATGTGTGCGTCTTTTCCTTAGATCAATTCGTCTAGCAGACCAGTTGTATTACCTTCATTTGCTGCGCGGCGAGCCAGAATTACCATGATTGCCGGCTCTTTGCGTACTCGATTTTTGAAACCGCGCTGGGCGATTTCCTTCGAATCAAGCCATTCCTTAGCTCGTTCGTACGAAATATTTTGGTACTCTGCAACAGCGTGTGCTAGCTCATCTTCTTTTACACTAGACGCACGGCCCCGAGAAGCTACAGTAGCCCCAAGCGGTTCCAGCTTTGCCACAACTTCTTTCAGATCTTTCTCAGTACCCGTCTCTACACGCAATTTGGCTACGCCGAAATTTAACGTGAGACGAAAAACCGGTGCTTTTACTGCTTCCTGCTCCTTACCATGCTCTACTTCAGTAGCCTCTACCGTTTCTGCCGTAACTTCCTTCTTACTTTTAGTCATGTCCAAATCTCCAAAATTTAAGGGTATTTTCAAAAGTATTCCCATATCCATACTATCACAGTCAATCTAAAATACAACATTTTTATTTTTACCTGTTGACGGATTTAACTCATAATGGTACTCTTGACAGGCTCCCTATGCTGGGCTACATCTATACATTATATATAAATTCAATAAGAAAAGCCGCTTTAATAGCCGGCTTCAAATTTCTGGATTCTTAAGCCCTACGTACATATATACTACAGATGTATTACTCCAATTCCAATCCAGTTTTCGGTAGAAATGATCTATAGGCTCTTTTCCGATATATTTTATAGTTATAACTAATCCTGCCCAATCTTCCTCTGCCGTGGAATAAAGTCTATCTCTAGGACCCCCTAAAAATTTAACTGGAATCATCTTCTATTACCTTTATTTCATATACTTCACTACAACACCCTCTGCATCGATATAACCCCAAAAAGAAGATTTGTCGTATCGAGGATCAATAATAGTATCTCCTCCTGCAGCTTTAGCCTCTGCCACGAGAGCATTATAGGCATCGTCGTCTGTAGGATCAGCATCAAAAATAGTGACTTTATGGATTCTCAAGTGTACGTGTCCTACAACCGTGTAGGGGTGAGTCAAAGGCGGAGAGGGGGTACTTTCTACACCGTGTATTTGCAGTGTAGAGCACCCAGCCAACGCCAAGGCTATAATAGCTAAGATAATTTTTTTCATGGTTAAACCTTTTTAATGGGGATTAGGCGGACGGCGACCGCGAACGCCTCGATGCCCTTGTAGGTGCTGTTCTGGCCGCCATTGCCGAAATCCTGAGTCCAGGCATACCCAGCGGAGTACTCTGGGTCGAGCCAGTACCAGGCGTCTTTGAACAGGTGCTTGAGGTTGGCGAACAGCAGCGCGCTATCCTGATGATCAGGCAGCTTGCCGCCGACACTGGCCGCCCATTCCTTCTGCTCCTTCCAGGGGCACCACTTGTCAGCGATGGCCATCAGGACAACATGCGCCACCGGCTTCCCGGTGTCGGCGTCGAGCTTTAGTCCGGCATAAAGTTCCCCAGGGTATACTTGAGGGATTTTAAACTCGGTCTTACGGGCCTTATCGTCTTTAAGGTTCTCTAATTCTAATTGCTTTTTAATATCTTCAATAGTATACCCAGTTATCGTAATCATTTATATTTCCTCTTAAAAACAGTTGGGATTCTAGGATATGCATTTCCGATTGGTACTTTCGGGGAAATTCCTTTTGCCTTGGCTTCTTTCCAAGCCGCTTCCCACCATGCCGGACTCTCTACCTTTATGCACCAAGTCCTGTCCGCATGGTCAGTGATATAGCCTTTACTCATTTATATTACTCCAATATTCAAGGTCCAGAAGCGTTGCATGTTCTTTTAGTGCTTCCCGACTCACTAAAAGTGCCCATCCTCTCCAACCTTCATCCATTTCTACCTCTGTTCCGCAGTCTGTCACCTTATCTGGTACAAATTCTCCTTCCCAATACTCTCCTTCAATCGCAAAACCAGAGTCCGTTTTAATCTTAAACCTTCCCTCGGGTGTTACTGTAATTTTGCTCATCTTAGTCTCCTAAATCAGAAATATCTTGAGACAGCATAAACTCTTCTACTTCCTTTTCCAGCATTTGGAGATTATTTTCTACTTGTGCATCTAATCCTGCCTCAGGCATACTCACCTTTAAAAATCCTCTTCGTTGCCCTATTCGGGCTTTGACCGCGTAGTCATATAAGATACCATGCCTATTTCTCCCTTCTCGCTCGACGGCTTTGCAAAAACTCTGCATTCTCCCTCTAACTCTTTTTAAAGTTAGCTCGTCTGCCATAGGCACTAGTTCTTCTCCTTTTTGCCCTGCTCGGCGCAGAATCTGTTCCCACACATGCCCATAACTAGTTACTTTCATTTCAGTACACCCAGAGAATCAACATAATAGGCAAAAGAGATAATGACCATCACGAGAATCCATAAAATAGTTTCAATAACCTCATTCTCTTTTTCTATAAGAATCATAAATAGTTTATGCCAGAAATTACTTTTTTGCTTATTCTCGCTTTTCATGTCTTTATCTCCTATTACGGGTATATGCTAGCACCAAACGAGCTTATTACACGTATATAAAATGTATTGACACCAGCAATATTCCTTGTGCAGTGCTAGATACTCATACTCGGCGGAAATGTCCATATTATCTACTCTTTTTATGGCAAAGAACTAGACTCACTACTACGCCCATTCGAAATAACAGATTTCCCAGAATAGTAGGCATAATTGTTTACTCTCCACAAAACATTTCAATGAATTTTTGTTTTTGGGTGACGCCAAGGTCGCGCTCAGTAGCCCAAGCGGGGGCCTCAGCAGCCCAAACAACGGTCTCAGCATCCCAGGCGAGGGTCCCAGCAGCGGCCCAGGCGGCAGCCCTGGTGACCCTGACGACAGCTCCAGCAGCCCAAGCGTCGGCTTTGTCGTTATCGGTGACCCAAACAGCCTTGGCGGCTCTAAAGTCGGCACCAGCAGCGGCCCAGGCGGCAGCCCAAGCATTCCTGGCGGCTTCCGCGTCTCCGCTGATGGCTCTAGCGGCATCGTTGGCAATCCAAGCGGCAGCCTCAGCAGCCTTCTCAGCAGCAAGTAACTCTTCATCCGTGGCTTCACCGTTTACATGACGTTCAGTTACATCCAGTGTCGCAACACTGCGCGGATCTCTCATGAGATGCTGCACCTGCCGTGCGCACCACACAGTATATAACCGTTCTGCACGTCGCAATTCCGGCGTCTGCTCGCAGGCACGAAGCGCCCACAGCGCATCATCTAGTCCATTGCTATCCAGAATAAATTTCAGAGAAATCGGTTCGTCGTGTGAGAAATGAATGTACGAATCTCGGATTTCGTCTTCGTTATCAAATTTCTTACCCTGCAACGCACGAACAACCCTGTTGTAGCCTTCGTAACAAGCGCCGTTTTCTCGCAGCGCCTTAAGCGTAACTGTATACATAATCATCTCCGATATATTAACGATTACTCTTCCCACTCGATGCATACGCAAATAAGTCTCTCGGTCTTAGGGTAGCGCCTAACTTCTTCTCTTGCCGAGCTATACGGGCATTCAGATCATTGACTTTGGAGCGCATCCCATAGACGCTATCATTCCATCCTCGTTCGCGCATGCGATTGTCTCTCCAGCCTTCGATCAGAGCACGCTTGCGTTCTTCGTTGATCGTGTTGCCGCCCTCCATCTGCCTTACGCGACTATCTCCCATGGCCCACCATTTTTCATCGGTGCGCTCAATGGCCGGCAGCGGCAAAGCGTCAACCTCTGCTTGATCGCATTCGCGAGCAGCAAGCAATTGCTGCCCTTCTTCTAGTTGCATGCGCAACTTGGCCAGTGTCTTCGCGCCGCTTGCGGTTGCTTTGAACTCCGACGATCCGCCATTGAATCCAAGCAGCTTGATCGCGCTTTCCGCGCTGACGGTCTTGCTCGTGTCGTCAGGCATTTGAACGGTGAACTGATGCACGATGTCGCGCCCCGTATCGTGCGACGACTCCGCCTTCTCCCAATCAGAAATACGGGCCGTGCGTTCCTCTCCGTATTTATCGATGTACTCGAATGGTTGCCATTGCCATTCATAGGCGACCAGGCGAGCGCCAGATGGGCCGACGAGAGGTTTGCCGAACACTATGGCCTCGCGCGGACGAACGCGAGAAGCTGCATTAGAAATATTTGATGGAACGGCTGCGTCCGGCTGTTGCGTTTCTTGTCCTGCGTTACCAATGGCATCTAGAGGGATTGCATTCTCAGGAATTGGAGTTGCGAGGCGAATTTGAGAAGGGCTAAACACTGCTATCTCTAACGCGTCTGCAATGCTATCCCCTTTGCCGTGCGTGCGATATACAGCGTCATATCCGTCAGGAATCTTTGATAGCGGCCCCTCATGGCGAAGTGCATTATTGATCGTCAAAATGAACTTTACGGGTTGTCCGTACTTCAACGCGAATTTCTCGTCCGGCGAAAACCATGCGCCAGGTTCTATTTTTCCGGTTGTGTCGAATTCTCCGAACTTCGGCGCGAAAAGCACCTTGCCATCGGCTATGTATGCGTTAGGGTCTTTCACGCCGTGCCATGCCTCTATTTCGATAGGGCTGGTATAGGTCGCTTCGCCTTGCAACGACGGCGCGCGCTCAGGGGCTTCGATAATGGCGCGCAGCTCGGCGGATTTGGTCTGAAACTCAACCTTCAGCACATCCAGCGCCTCCAATGCTCGTTTTTGCTTCTCGTTCATCTTATTCGCTTTCTTGTCGGATCTGGCAACATCGCCACACATGCCGCCTGTCACGAGGTTGGCATTGCGGGGTTACTTGGCTGCAGATTTAGCCGTAATTTCGTCCACCTCGAAGAGAGTAGCTGCGACAGTCATGTAAGTGAGGTCACCGTTTTCATCAAAAGCTTCGATTGTGAAACGGCTAAGATGATATACATTTCCGTCCTTCTCTTCATTATCAGTGATGATTACTTGCATGATGCTCTCCTGACTTGAGTTGTGGGGCGGGGCTTACTTGCGAGGTTTGGTGGCAGATACCACAAATTCGATGCCCCGTTCATCATTGCGATAGATGGATAGCCAGCCGTATGTTGTATGTGGCTCCACATTGCGTTCTAAAACCCAGTGCTCACCCCTTGCGGTAGAAGTGCGCTTAGACCAAAGCTTGAGCTGAGCGTTTTTTGCCTGGCGGAGGACGACTTCGCGCCAACTCGCGTATCCTGAAATCACAGCTTGTTCGCCATCCTCACATCCGTACTTATTGACACCTAGCAGTGCAAGCGCTACACGAGCCTTTGCAGCGCGAGCATATAGGCGTGCCCCGGAGTACGAAGAGTGAGAACTAAAGGTAGTCGCCCCATTCGGCTCATCGTCATGAAGCGGAGATACAACTAGATATCGATCACCAAACGGTTGGATACGTACTGCCGCATTTGCAATGCGAATTGCTTGCGCATAAGTCATTTTATTTCCTTTCTGTATCGTGAATTTCAACGCCTACACTATCCGAGATATGAAACTGTTCAACAACACAAGGATACCCAGCGCCGTGCTGTTTATCAGCGAATTCTACGGCGAGCTTTTGTGCTCGTTGGCGGTCATTCTTGTCTGTATATTCGTGGTGAAAAACACGTATTTGCCGGTTCGTGGTCTTTATATAAACGGAAAAACACGACATGTTAGCTCCTAGAGTTATGCCCGAGCCTCAAGCCTAGCGAGCTTGCGGCCGCTGAGCGCGGCATGGATTGCGAAGTTAAACGTTGGCGCGATGTTGAAGGATGAGATTTTTCAGCCGCTCAACCTCACTACGAATATGACGATTTTGACGTTCCGCAATGTCAGCAAGACGGCCGTCACCATCACGCAATTGAGCGATCATTTCATTCGGAGTGATTGTGGCTTCCAGCTCGCGAATAAGGCCTTTAACGCGGGATTCGTAGTTCATCATGATCATTCTCCTGATATGTGCGTTGTTTCCATACGCAAACTATACATGTTTATTTCTACAGACGCAAGAAATTTTTCCATTTTTATGTTTTTTCCTGGTTCCATTTTACCAAAAATACCTCTCAAATCCTTGCCCTGCTTACTTTTCCTGTTCCGAAATCCGGAATTTTTGGAACGATTTCTTTACCCTGGCACTCACCTGCCTGCCCTTGTTCTTCCTTGTATATCTATATATAAATATATACTTATATAGATAAGACTAGAGAGGTAGGGGCAGATACAGACACGAGTGAGCCACCCCTGAAACATCGTTCCAGAAATTCTGAAATTCAGAACAAAGAAGCTAATACTGACGCGGGTTTCAGGCCTATTATTGGAAAAATGGAAGTCGGAATTTTCTGAATATTTTAGCCCCTCTAAACTACCCTCTCTCATAGGCGCCCAAAATCCTCTGAAAAACTTTCAAAAATCGTGCCAGATATGCCCTTTCGTGCATTAAATTTTCTAATGGAATCAACCCTAGACATTCAATATAGTAATGTTGCTATTTAGGTCTGCCAGACAGGTATCCCGCCCTCTATTTATCTTCACGTGAAAACTTCTGTCCTGATGAAGGGAGAAATGGCGGAAATAAGCCCGGGACAAGGAGATGGACGCTCCTATTTGGCGCGGCTATAGACCTGTTTCTTATATACACCTCCCGCGCCAGCCGATATGCGCCCTTGTCTGGCCTCATCAGCATAAAAGTAATGCTGCTTACTCCACTCCCTGCCTTTACTAGAAAACGTACGTTTTCAAACCTGTAAGCAATAAGTATGCCAGGTATCTCATAGTCACATAAGCCTGCGCAAAAATGGCCAGGAGGAGGGAGAAGGAGGGGGCACCTCACCTGCCACCCCAAAAAAAATTTCGTCGCTCCAGGCTATAGGCTCCATATTCCGGGCATAAATATTGCCTAACACAAAATGTTGATGTAGAATATAAAGAGGCTACAATATTTTGAGGGATAATGATGACTATCGCGGGGAAGCAAGAAAAAGAAATGAAACTTATGAGGTCAAAGTCATTTGATCCATACCATTTCATTAAATTCTGTGAGAATCTTGTTATTGATACAAAAGAAAAAGGAAAGCAACCATTAAAGCTACTAGGAACACAGAAGTATTATATCCAAGAGATCGCTAAAGGATTAGCCGAAGGGCAACATTGGTTTGTCGTTCTTAAGGGACGGCAATTGGGGTTGTCAACAATCTCTCTCGCTCTTGATCTTTATTGGAATTTTCTTAACCCCGGTACACAGGGCTCTCTTGTTACAGATACAGACGAAAACCGTAATAACTTTCGCACAATGCTTTCTATGTACATAGAAGGATTACCAAAGTCTTTTAAAGTTCCGGCTATTCGGCATAATCGAATGGAACTTACTTTTAAAAACACCTCTCGCCTCGCTTATCTTGTTGCAGGGACAAAAAAGAATAGCGGTCTGGGTACTGGTAAATCTATTAACTTTCTTCATGCCACTGAGTGTTCTTCCTGGGGAGATGAAGAAGGTTTACGTAACCTTATGGCGACTCTTGCTGAAAATAATCCTAGTCGTTTTTATGTATTTGAGAGTACCGCCAGAGGTTATAATCTTTTTCACGATATGTGGGAAACCGCAAAGGATTCCCAATTTCAGAGGGCTATTTTTATTGGCTGGTGGAGAAATGAAATATATCGTAAAGAGAGAGGGACGCCAGAGTTTGCCGCTTACTGGGACGGGCATTTAACTAGGAACGAGGCTTCTTGGGTATCAGATATTAAAGAGCTCTATGGATTTGAAATCGAGCCGGAACAAATTGCTTGGTGGAGGTTTAAACTTTCAGAAGAAATTAAAGATGAGAATCAAATGTATCAGGAATACCCTCCAACAGAGGAATATGCTTTCCAGATGACAGGATCTAAGTTCTTTTCTTCTGAGTCATTGGGGTTGGCCAAGAAAGTGACTTTAGATACTATTCCTTCCTATTTTCGATATCATACTGGTCAGTACGTGGAGCACTTGCGCATTTATGAAACAAGCGAACGTGATGCACAATTAGAGGTATATGCGTCTCCCGAGCCTGGGGGGGTTTATGTTATTGGCGCTGATCCTGCTTATGGGTCAAGCGAGGATTCAGATAACTACGTTGCTTCTGTATGGAGATGCTATGCCGACTGTATAGAACAAGTAGCTCAGTTTGTAGATAATGGAATAACAACCCACCAATTTGCTTGGATTTTGGCTCATCTTTGTGGCGTGTATTCTGGGGCACTGCTTAACCTAGAAATGACAGGTCCAGGAGGAGCGGTATTTACAGAGCTACAATCTCTAGCCCGTATGCCAGCTAATGCTCGTCATGGAGATATTTACGATGTAGCTAGTGGTATTCGACACTATCTTTATCGTCGCCAAGATACTATGGGCGGAGGATTCGCTTATCAATGGATGACAAATCAACGAGAAAAAGAGCGTATGCTTAATACATATCGTGATTATTTTGAACGGCGAATTGTTATTATTCGGTCTTCTTCTCTTGTAGATGAGATGAAGGGAATTGTACGGGATGGAGGTTGGATTGGTGGGGAAGGAGCACTGAGAGATGACCGAGTAATGGCGGCAGGTCTAGGTATTATTGGATACCATGATTGGCTTATACATGATCTTGTATCTTTAGGCATTACCTATCTTGGGGAGAAAGCAAAGAAGGAATTAGACTCTTCTATGACTACTCTTCAAAAACTTTATATGAATTTTATGTCTGAAGCTTTAGCAGAACCAGACGGAGGAACATTTTATGATGCAGGTTGATTATTCTCTCTTTTCTAAAGAAGAAATTAAGCAAAAAATGTGTGCTCTTAAATTGGATAAAGGGCGTAAACCTGGGGAGGGGGATGTACTTACTCTTCTTCAAATTGCTAAGTATCTTCATTTTTCTAATTACACTACTTCACAAGCCTCCTATGGGATTATGTCGGATAAGACCCAGATTATCCTTTCTCGATTTTTCCGTATGTGGGAAGAAGGAAGGATTAGGTTTACGTATAGTCAGCGTGGCGGATGGAGAATTGACTACCCGGAAAATCCCGTACCCCGGCAACAGTCGCGAGTAGGACTACATGTCACCCTTGGGGAATCTGGCCCGCGACTTGGGTATAGGAGGGAGGACTAAGAAATGATTATTAAAGAATGGCGTTGTGCCGATCATGGTCCTTTTGAAGGATCTCATCCTATTTGTCCCGCGATGGGGTGTAGTTCCGAGAATGTATCCCGTGAGTTTCGAACGGCTCCCGGGTTTAAATCGGATATGACAAAAGCTACTGATGGTGGATTCGACCGTATGGCTCAAAACTATGGTATGTCTGACATGTCTAATGCACATGGCCGTACCGTAAAAGGAGGTAATGTCGATCCTACAGCAGCTATCTGGGGTAAAGAAGCTATTGGCAGTCAATTTGATTCTATGCTTAATCAAGCTTCTACCCCTACTAAATTTACCGCTAAAAACGGTAAAGAATTGTATGCAGATAATATGGGAATGCGTGCAGCATGCAAAGCCTCGGGTCTTGATCAAAAACCGTTACCCCCCGCCACTATCGTAGGGGCTAAGTCGGATGCACGAGATCGAGCGACTGTAGTCAAGGAAGGGAAAACACGATGAAAATTCCATCCGATGCTGCCGAAAAACTAGAACTATACCAACAAGTAATTCGCCAATGCTTACTTTCTCGCGAAGCTCGTATGGCTACCTACCGAGAGCTTAGATCGTATTATCTTTTTGGTGCTGCAGAAGGAGCGATTGCGCCTTTTAATAAAATCCAGCCTACGGTCCAATTACTGCAATCATTCATCTATGCGGCAGAGACTACCAAGTTCAATATTAAACTAGGAACCTCTGTAGATGACTCGGAGTTGCAAAAAGTAGGTATTTTATCGGAAGAAATTAACGATCTTTGGCATGAATCGGACACTGATCTTATTATGGCTGATGTAGTGGCCTGGTCTTTTGTATTTAATACCGTTCATGTTAAAACTATCTGGAATAATGGTATTAGGAACTACCTTGTAGAACCGGATAATTTTGGCGTTTATCGTGAAGATGAGCCATTCCTTCAGCGCCAAGAAGCTGTGGTACATACCTATGCTATTGCTCGCGTAGAGTTGTTACGTATGTTAAAAGATCATCCAAGAAAAAATGAGATCGAAGTACAACTGGAATCTGCTAATAAAGCACAGACAGATGACGGTTTTCCGTCCGGACTGCAGAATCTTATAATTACAGCCACAACCCCAAAAATGACTGGCCAACCAGCCGGAGGTATTATCGGCAATCAGGTACAATACTCTTATGTGCCTAATGTAGATGCTGACCTTATCGAAATGTACGAATTATACTTATGGGATGATGAAGAATCTGATTATCGAATTGTTACTTTAGCTTCTCCCGGGATTATTATCTACGACCGTAAGAATTTTATTGTGCCCGGTACTCTTCCTTTCACTAAAATATGCCCTGAACCTTTGCCTTATTACTATTGGGGTCAGTCTTTTGCGGCCAAGCTTGTCCCTCTACAGGACTGGCGTACCCAACGTACAGAGCAAATCCGAAAACTTCTAGAACTTCAAGTAAAGCCTCCTAAATTTGTTAAAGGGCTTTCTGGCATTCCAGAAGAAAAACTCCAAGCCCTTTATCGGGCTGGCGGTATGGTTACTTCTTCTACTCCTACTGCTCAAGTAGAGAATTTTAAACCTGATATTCCTCAGGATATTTTTAAAGAGATCAGTCAAATTGATGCTATGTTTGAGGAGATGGCGGGTATTACATCTGTTATGCAAGGGAAATCAGAATCCGGAGTCAGGGCACGAGGACATGCGAATCTCCTCGCGCGTTTAGCTTCTTCTCGTCCAAAGCAATATGCTATGAAGCTAGAAGATGCCCTAGAAGGTATTGCCTATCGTATGCTTCGCTTATTCCAGATAAACTCAGATAAAACATATAATCTTCCCGGCGTTGACGGAAATCTCACCGACGCAGTATTTATTGCTAACCAATTCACTAAAGATTTTTCAGTGAAAGTAGACGCTCATTCTTCTTCTCCTATATTTGCTGAGGATCATAAATCTGATATGATCGAACTGTTTAAAGCTCAGGCAGTGGATAGAGAAACGCTTCTGTCGGCATTTGACCCGCCCAACTTGCAAGTCTTGAAAAAGCAGCTTAGAATTAGAGAGGAAAAAGAAGCGCAAACGCAACAGCAAATGCAGATGGCGGCAGCTTCGCAAAAAGAATCTGGCGATAAAAAAGGCGCAAATGATCTAGCCAATCGCCGTGCTCTAGATCAATCAGGCAGTTGATGGTGATGCCGTCACACCCCGTTAGGCGGCAAGCAAAAGGAGGCCCAAAAAATGGCTCGTAAGCATCGCAAGACCCATCGTAAGTAAGCTGGCCCTCTACGGGGTATACTAATCACAGAGGGGCATTAATTTGCCCCTCTTTTTCTAGGGGTATATAATGGCATCAGGACATACTGGATATAGACATAATAAAAAACGAAAGGGGAGAAAATAATCATGGCTGTAGGACACGCAAAAGGTCGAGCTAAAATCCGACGTCAGAGGTCTTAATTATGGCTTCTTCCGGACATGCTGGTAAATCCAGAGGTAAAGCGCGATACAAGAGGAAATAGTTATATGGCTCAAGGAAAAGCTAAGCGAGGCAAGGCCCGCCGAACTCGTAACTAGGAGATAATTATGTTTGTTACTGGAAAGCATGGGTACGTAAAAAAGCGTAAACATACCCGTAAAATCGAGCAAGAGCAAAATGGCTGATATGGATAAAATGGTGGAGCTTTTTAAGGGAGCGGGAAATAATACCGTAACCTCTCTGCCTACTGACTCTTCAGATATCCTCTCAGCCGGAGATGATTCTGCTCCTCTTTCCTCTGGGATGGCCATTCCTACGAATAAAGATGGTATGCGAGCCTCCGCTCGTATCCAAGTCCATCTTGCTTTAAACGTTCTTGGCAAGGCTCTTACCTCATTTGATAACAATGAAGATGAAGACGCTAAAGCTATTCTTTCTGTAATGAATAGTCTTGTTAGTAAATTTGGTAATACGCAAGAAAAAGAACTAGTTCCAGCTCAGATTATGGAGCTTGTAAAATCGGAGCCGTCGTTACGTGGCATGTCGGCTCAACAGCCCCAACAGCCTCAACCGCCGCAAGGAGTCTAAATTATGTCTGATTTGTTTAAACCTTCATCGACTGGCCGACGTGGTGTTACTGATAATGCCCGCGAGAACGGTAATATCATTAATCCTCCGCGTTTCCCTGAAATTGGTGGATTTACCTCCACCAAACCTGTCCAACAAAATGGTATTCGTATCCGTAAGCCTGGTGGAGGTGCTAAATAATGTCCGGGTCTATTGAAGGTCTGACCGTAGATCAGGTATACGGCCTTGCGCAGTTGACTCATACCTTGGCTAATGATCCTCGAACTCGCGAGTCTTTTCTATCTCTAGTAAAACAAGGTAATCCGAATATCTCTATTCCGGAAATTGATGCTAAAAACCAAGTGCTGGCTCAATTGGAGCAGGAGCGTCAAGCGCGGGTAGCTTTGGAAGCGCGTATCCAAGAAAAAGAGATTCGAGAAAATCTGGAGCGGAAAAAAGCAGATGTGCAATCCCGCTTTAAATTTTCTACGGAGGATATGGCCTCAGTGGAGAAGATTATGCTGGATGAACAAATTCCTAGCTACGAGACTGCTGCTAAGTATTTTCAAGCTTCTCGCCAAGTCGCTGCTGCAAGTTTTAATCCTTCCTCCATGGAATCACACCAAGTTTCTTTGCCTGATGCAAGCGTATGGAAAAATGGATTTGGTAATCAAGCAGCTCTAAATAAAATCGCTCAGGATGAAGCCTATAAGGCTCTGAATGAGATTAGTAGTAATAACTTCCAATAAGGAGATTAGATTATGCCAGTTCTCGGCACAGGTATTATGCCCTCGGGGGCAATCGGTACGGAGGCCCAATATGTCACCCGTCGGGCATTTGTGCCGAAGATGGTGGTACAAATTTATAATTCTTCTCCGCTTGCTGCCGCTTTTCTAGGTAATGCACAACCCGCCTCCGGTGGTGTTTCTTCTGTTACTGTTCCTGTGCAAGGTAATAGTTTTGTTAATGCTCAGTGGACTGATTATACAGGTACATTTGCCCAACCTTCTGTACAGCAAGGTGCGATTAACTCTGAATTTAATCTAAAGGCTCTTGTTATTCCGATTCCATTTCTCGGGATGGAAGCTGCAGTACAGCAAAACCATGCGATTATCAAACTTATTGAAGCTCGTATGAACGACTCCACTAATGTTGCCGTAGACGCAATCTCCACTGCTTTGTATGGCAATGTTTCTAATAACCAGCAGATTATCGGGCTTCCTGGTGCTGTGGATGACGGTACTAACCTAACTACGTATGGCAATATTAACCGCAATACCAGTACTTTCTGGAAAGCTAAACGATATGCGGCAGGTTCAGTTAATCCTACTCGCGCTTTGGTAATGCAATATATTACGGGTGTTGTTAAATCGGCAGGTGAGCTTCCTTCATTCGGCGTTATGGGTCCAGGAACCTGGCAACAACTTGCTAACGATTACCTCGGTCAGGAAGTTTATAACGTCTCTCCGGGTTCTTCGTTCGATACTCACAGTGAAGGCGTTCGGGCTGGTTTTCAGGCTATTATGGTTGCGGGTGTTCCTATCTATATGGATGCTTATTGTCCAGAAGGAACGTTATACCTTCTTAATAATAACTACGGTGCATTTTATATTCACGAGAATGCCGCATTCGCTTTTACTGGTTTTGAATCTACTCTCTCCAACTTCCAGATCGGTTATATTGGCGCAGTCATGGCATTGATGGAATTGGTGCTTGTAAAACCAAAAGCAACAGCTGTTATTACTGGCTTTAACTACATTTCCCTCTAAGGAGACACACACGTGGCTATTAACAAAATTGGGGCTCTGGGTTATGCTCAAACATTGCCCGCGTTGCAAATGTCTCTTGCTGCGGGGGAAGTTTTTCTTCTTCCGGCTGGGCAAGGGGTTGTTGGGACTTTTAATTCCTCGTCTAACCTCTCTCTTACGGGATGGACGCTGGATGGTCAATATATTGTTGAGCTTGGTAAATATACCATTATCCAATATTTTGACCCTAACCTTCAAGTATGGCGATCTTTTGGGGCGGCTGGTCAAACCGCTACCTTTACCAGTGATGGTACAAACTACCGTATTGCCAATTTGACTGGCTGCCCGGTAGGAGCAATTATTACCACTGCTAGTTCTAGCCTTATTAATGGTTTTTATGGCTATAATCAAGCTGGACAGGCAGTGACTATCCAAAACGGCGTTACTACTCTTGGTAATACCACTTTGACGGTTACTCCGTCCGCTGGTGGTTCCACTTGGAATGCTATTGTGGGCGGTGCAATTAACACTACTGTAACGATTACGTCGGGGGGCGCAAGCTACACTAAAGCTCCTTTGTTGGTGTTTAATCCTCCGGCAAGTCAAGGTAGTCAACCGTATATTTTGCCGACCGCAATTTGTACGATCTCAGGTGGTGCAATTAATGCTGTGACCGTAGTTAATCAAGGTGCAGGTCTTGTCGCAGCTCCTACGATTACTGTAATCCCTCAGCCGGGTGATACGACGGGTGGGGGTGGTATCTTGACTGTCAATGCTACTTTGGTTGGTTCTGGTACGTTGTTGTGGCTTCAACCGGCTACTCCTGGTACATCTCAAACTTCGACACCTACTTTGACTTTTTCCCCGTCAGGTGCAGCAGCAACCGTCATCATGGACTACACCGTAACCGGTTTGACTGTTACCGCAGCGGGCGTGGCTTATACATCTGGTATTACCTACAGTGTTGTAGTAGGCGCAGCCCAAATCGCAGGCTCGGCAGCAAATACTAATCCAATGTTTGATGTTCAGCTTCTACAGCCTCGCCCCGCACAGCTTACTGTTACCACAGCCGGCACGACTTTTGCTAGTAATACTACTGTCGTGGTAGACGCAGGTCATGGTTTTCCGGCTGTTCCTCCGGCTTACTATCCGTTCTATGTCGGCGCTAGTACTCAAGCTGTTCTTACCCCGACTGTGGGTGGGCAGACCGATACCTTTAAGCTGTATAACCTATAAGGGGTTTTGCGATGATCTTCGTTACAAATAAAAACGAGTTTGAGCATCAAGATCGTTACAATGGAGTAGATTATTATTGGAGTCCGGGAGAGAAAGTAGCAGTTCCAGAAGAAGCAGCAGCTCATATGTTTGGTTACGGGCGAAAAGAGAAGACGGAAAACTTGGTTCGACTCGGCTGGAATTGGAACGAAGAGGAAGGGGTAAAAAAACTAGCCAAATTTGTATTTAGCCAAGCCCAGGTTGTGGAAGTATCGGAAGAAGCCGCATAAATGAAAGGATAGAAAATGGCCACATTGGCGACGTATCAAGCGGATGTGCTACGGATTTTGCATGATCCTAACTTGAATACTTATACTGCTGCCGATGTACAAAGTGCCGTTAATGAAGCTCGGAGGCAGCTAGTAGCAGATACTGGCTGTCTTCGTTCTTTGCAACCTTTGTATATCAGCCAAGGTATAGAGCAATATCCTTTTGGGCAGATTAACGGCTATTTTATTGTTAGCGGGGGGAGCGGGTATACTAATCCCACCATTACTATTAGCGGCGGCAACCCCACAACACAGGCCACGGCTACAGCTTCCTTGACCGGAGGAGTTATTACGGGAATTACAATAACCAATCCCGGGGCAGGATATCAATTCGAACAAAGTCCGATTACTGTTTCTATTGTGGATGGGACCGGCGTAGGAGCGTCTATCCAGTTTGGGTGTATCTCCGTAAATACCTTAGATATTCTGCAAATAAACTTAATCTGGACTACCACTCGTGTCACTTTGGACTGGCGCCCTTGGAGTGAGTTTTCTACCGAAATGCGCGTATGGACTAATTGGCAGCAACGTCCGGCTATGTGGTCTCAATATGGTGAACAGTCTATTTACATAGGCCCTTTACCTGATCAGTCGTATCAGTGTGAAGTAGATACCATCTTAGTTCCAGTAGATTTAACAAATACCACTTCTATTGATCCTATCTCCGTGGCGTACCAAGCTCCAATTAAATTTTATGCCGCATATATTCTAAAAATGAAGGAACAGTCTTTTGGAGAGGCAGATTGGTTTAAGCAGCAGTACCAAATAAGAGTTAGTGAGGTAAGGTCGCAAGTAGCTTCCCGGCGTATTCCTTCTATGTATGAAGTTTATGGAGTACAGTGGTAATGGGTGCACCTTTTAATAAGGCTAAAGGGGAACGAGAAAAGAAAGAAATCTCTATTTCTCAGTTCTCTGGCGTTAATGTCCAAGCTAAGAGATACTCCATCAAGGATACAGAGTTTTCTTGGCTGGAAAATGTTATGCCTGTTGGAGATGGTAATCTACAAGTATGCCCTATAGCTTCAGCAGCTCTTTCCACTTTACCGGGACAAACTGTATCGTCTTCCTATGCCTTTAATATAATGGGGACAGATTATATTGCTGCTTTTACTTCGAGTGGTACATTGTTTGTAGCCCCAAATCCTTTCTCTTCTTTTACTCAATATGGAAATGTTGGTCAGTTTTCTGCCTCTGGGGTAACTGCTGCGCAATGGAAAAACGAGAGGCTTCTTATTGGCGATCCCGCGAATGGTTATTTTTCTTGGGACAACAATGCTGGTATTATATCCAGTGGCGGAGTTGCTTATGTAGCAATTACGGCGGGGGGCAGTGGTTATTCTAATTCCTTTTCTGTTACTTTTACTGGTGGCGGTGGTAGTGGCGCTCAGGGGACAGCTATTGCCGTCAATGGGGTAGTTACTTCTGTAACCATTACAAATCCGGGAAATAACTATACTTCCGCGCCTACTCCTGTCTTTAGCGCTGGCGGAGGTTCCAGTGCAGCGGGTACGGCTAATCTGATGGCCGGTCCTTCTAAGTGCACTTCCATTGCGACTTTTTCAGGTCGAGTGTGGGTAGGTTATCAGAGAACTATCAGTTATACGGATATTTCTCAAGCAAACAATTTTTATTCCTTCGCCGGAGGGTCATCAGGGTCTCTTACTATATCCGACAGTACTTTACATGACTACATCACATCTCTAATAGCCGCTAATAATTTTCTTTATATTTTTGGTGACGACAGTATTGATGTGATTGGCGATGTCCAAGTGGTTTCTGGGTCTACTACTTTTACGCGCACGAACATTACTGCTTCTATCGGCACAAATCAGATGTATTCAGTATTTCCTTACTACCGTTCTCTGATGTTCGCCGGTAATGTAGGTTTTTACAGTCTTCCTGGTGCTGTTCCCGAGAAACTGTCCGATAATCTAGACACTTTTTATGCTCAGATTAACTTTGCTACTCCCATTA
>Ga0213872_10000367_pt1 | contig 38078 bp, 37 predicted proteins | sample VelepicomBERX_R2_FD_160071 | JGI IMG/M metagenome (GOLD analysis project Ga0213872, IMG submission 160071) | Rhizosphere microbial communities from Vellozia epidendroides in rupestrian grasslands, the National Park of Serra do Cipo, Brazil - RX_R2 | ecosystem: Host-associated > Plants > Roots >... | reverse complement strand
GCTACTTGGCTGAGATCGCTGTTCGGTACGCTCAAATCGGTCATAACGAGTCCACAAATGTCCACAAATTAATTTGACGTGATTTTACAGGCAAACCCGGCGCGGCGTATGGGGTTCAGCCGAAAAAGGCCGCCTATCGGGCGCCTCGGACCGGCATGGAGTGTGATTCTTGTAATTTAAACAGCAATGCACTACCCTCATGCCTGATTTTCAACTTGGCGATTTGATGAGCGACTCCCTGCATCTGCAATTGAATGCGCTGCGTCCGGCGCTGCTGCGTTTCGCGCTGCTGCAGCTGCGCAACGACGCCGTCGCCGAAGACGTGGTGCAAGACACCCTGATTGCCGTATTGGAAAAGCCGGATCGCTTTGCTGGCCAGTCTTCGCTGCGCACTTACGTTACCGGCATCATGAAGCACAAGATCGTCGACGTCTTGCGCGCTTCCAAGCGTGTGGTGCAATTCGAACCGCTCGAGGGCGAGTCGGACGACGACTTTATCGACGCCTTGTTCAAGGCCGACGGCCATACTCAGGACATGCCGCGGGCATGGGGCGACCCCGACGCGACGCTGGAGCAAAAGGATTTCTTCCGGGTAATGGAAATCTGCCTGGAAAAATTGCCGGCGCAGACCGCGCGCGTGTTCATGATGCGAGAATGGCTGGAACTCGAAACCGAGGAAATCTGTAAGGAAACCGGGGTTTCGACGTCTAATCTATGGGTGATCCTGTATCGCGCACGCCTGCGCTTGCGCGAATGCCTGGATTTGAACTGGTTTGGCAAACAGGAAGCAGCATGATGCGGGTAAAAATGACGTGCAAGGAAGCGCACCGCGTGGTGTCGGAAGGCCTCGACCGCGACCTGTCGCTGTTCGAGCGCCTGCGTTTGCGCCTGCATTTGCGCATCTGCGACGCCTGCACCCGTTTCAACGGCCAAATGGCCTTGTTGCGGCAAGCCATGCGCAAGCTCAGCGCGCCGGACGACGCTGCAGGCCAAGAGCGGAAGTAGAGGCGGCCATGAGTCACTGCAGCCGCTGCGGCCAGCCGTTTTCCTGCGGCATGCGCGATGAGCATGCTGCCCAGCCTTGCTGGTGCACGCAATTGCCCAAGCTGCCGCTGGCACAGCTGCCGACCGGCGACCAGCCCGGTCAGGCAAGCTGCTTGTGCCCGGAATGCCTGCAAGCCTGGGTAGCGCAAATGCAGGCACAGGCGGCGCAGTAAGCCTTACCCCCTGTTCGTCCTACTTGCCCTTCGCGGCGGTTGCGCTGGCCTTGCCGGAGGCGGAAGCGCCGCTCGCGGCATTGGCCGAATTATTGGCCGATGATGCTGCGGCGCAGTCGCGTTGTGCCACGGCGGGGAAATCGAGCGCCAGCTTGTCGAAGCCGGCCTTGCCGGCGGCATCGAGATCGCGCAGCTGGTAGGCGAACTTGGCGGCGGCACTGCGCGTTCCCAGCTTTGCACTGTGTACCCCCTTCTGCGTCAACACCGCCAACTGGGCGCGCGCCGCTTCTTCGGTCTTGAAGACACCGAGTGAAATGGCCCAGCGGAATTCGCCGGCGTCCTGCATGACGTAGAACTCGTTGATGCCGAGATGACGCAATTCACCAGCCTTCTTGTCGGCGCCTTCCTTGCTGCCTTGCGAGGGGATGTACACGATGTTGCGCGCATCCTGCACATCGTGTTTCGACAATCGATTGCCCAGGGCCAGCGGTACGAGCTGGGTCTCGAAGCGCTTGGCGCCGACGCTATCGAAATCGCCGATTTCGACGCAAGCCAGGATTGGCGTCGATGACGGCGCTGCCGCTGCCGCAGCCGGCGTTTCCGCTGCGCCTGTCGTTGCAGGACTTGGCGCTGCGGTGCTGCCGGCGGCATTGGCCGGGATCAATCTGATCTTGTCGGCATGGACTTGCTGGGCCAGGCGGGCCGGTTCGCGGCCGTCGGGAAACAAGGGATTCAGATAGCCTTGCTGGTAGGCGAACAAGCCGAGGTTAGCGGCGAGCAGGGTCCAGAACAGGAATTTCAGCATTTCAGAATTTCAGCGATGTTGGTCTAGCCCGGCAAATTTCTGCAAGCCGATCAACACCAGATTATCCACATGGGTGGCGGCGATCGCAAGATGCGGCAGCAGCGCCGCCGCGGCGCCGCCCGAGACGAGCAGCCGCACCAACTCGTCCGCATGCAGGCGCGCATAGGCCGCGACGCTGCGTTCGATCGCGCCGGCCTGGGCGGCGATGCAGCCAGCGATGATGGCTTCCTCGGTATTGTCGGCGAACGGGGGCAATTGCTCGCTCTGTTGGATCACCTCCGGCAATTGCGCGGTATTGCGCGCCAGCGAATTTGCCATCAGGCGCAATCCGGGCAGGATCATGCCGCCGGTAAACACGCCGTCGGCGGTGATCGCGTCTATCGTGGTAGCGGTGCCGCACGTGGCGACGATCAGTGCCGTATCGGGGAATAGCGCATGGGCTCCGATGGCGGAAGCAAAGCGGTCGCAGCCAAGTTGCCGCGCTTGCCGGTAGCCGTTGCGTACCCCGCCGGCCTGCTCCTGCGAGGCGAACCACGTGATATCTGCGGGCGGCACGCCGCCGCCGCGTTCGACGGCTTGCTGCAGCGCCGCCGCGACGGCCGGCCCGGCCACGTTGGCGACGATGGCGCGGGTGGGACGCAAACTGCGCCAGGCGTCCTCGAGCGCGGCGATCTGGTCGTGCGGCGCCGAACCCGAAGTCTGCCAATGTCCGAGCGGAGCGGGGGCGGCGTCCGAGGCGTTGAGTGCCGCCCACTTGATGCGCGTGTTGCCGGCGTCAATCAGCAATATCACGATGTTTGCCTTGCTTGAACCTGGCTGCGCAGCGAGACATCGCCGGCCAGCACGGCCACCTGTCCCTGCGGTGTCGCCAGCAGCAGGCGACCACTGTCGTCGACGCCGATGGCACGGCCCTGCTGCAATATGCGGCCCTGTTCGACGATGTCGACCTCCACGTCGCGATAGGCATGCAAGGCATTCCAGCGCGCCTGGAATGCGGCAAAGCCGTGTTGCTCGAACTGCAGCAGCGCCTCGGCCAGATGGCTGAGCAGGCTTGCCAGCGCGCGCTCGCGCTGTGCCTGCAAGTCTGGCGCAGCGGCTGCCGCCTGCCCGATACGCCGGGCCAGCTCCTCGGGAACCTGCATGTTGATGCCGATGCCGATCACCGCCCAGATATGCGCTCCGGCGTTGGCGCTTTCGATCAGGATGCCGCCAAGCTTGCGGCCGCCCAGCAGGATGTCGTTCGGCCATTTCAGTTGCACGCCTATGCCGAATTCAGCGAGCGCGCCGGCCACGGCGACGCCGACCGCGAGCGGCATGCCCAGCAAGGCTTGCGCCGGCACGTTGAATTTCCAGGCCAGCGAAAATGTCAACGTCGCGCCGGGGATGGCGTGCCAGGCGCGGCCCGCCCTGCCCTTGCCGGCAGTTTGCGCTTCGGCGACCAGGAAGGTGGGGCAACCCAGGTGCTCGACCTCGGCCATCAGGTCTGCATTGGTCGAGCCGGTTTCGGCCACCACCCGGATGGCAACTTGCTGGGCCGCCGGGCGGCACAATGCGGAAATGGAATCAGCGGAGAGCGGAGCGATCATGTGCGCATTGTACTAGCGACTTGGGGCCGGTAAGCAAGGGCTAGTGACGCCTTCGGGTTTCTCACATAAACTTGGGGCATGCAGAAAACTTCGCCTTCCGCACCCGACGCGGAACCGGGAAATAGCGCTGAGGGAAGCGGCGCACTCGGCCACAGTGCGTCGGCATTCGCGCGGGCCGGCCTGCTTGCCTATGCGATGCTGATCGTCTACGCGAGCTGGTACCCCTTCTCCGGTTGGCGCGATCTAGGCGTGCCGGCTTTCGCCTATCTGTGGGCGCCGCTGCCGCATTACTGGACCTGGTTCGACGTTTCCATCAATGTGCTTGGTTATATCCCGTTCGGCATGTTCCTGGTGTGCGCAATGTATCCGCATATCCGCGGCCCAAGGGCGGGTTTGTTGAGTGCCGTATGCGGCATTTTCGTGTCGGCCTCCATGGAAGCGGTGCAGACTTTCCTGCCCAGCCGGGTTGCCTCCAATCTCGATTTGCTCACCAACGGCATCGGCGCCTGCATCGGAGCCTTCGCCGCCGTGTTGTTGACGCCCAAGCTCTTGCAGGAAAGCCGCCTGTTGGCCCTGCGCCGGCGCTGGTTTGCGCCTACCGCCAGCCACGGCCTGATTGTGCTGGCGTTGTGGGCGCTGGCGCAAATTTATCCAAACGAATACATGTTCGGCCAGGGACAGATGGCGCCCGTCGTGTCGGATTGGCTGTCGCAATGGCTGGAGACCGCAATTGATATCGGGGCGCTGCTGCGCATGGGGCACGAACTCAACGTTGAACACTACTGGCTGGCCGATGCCTTCATTACGGTATGCGGTATGGCGGGAGCGCTCGCGCTCTTGCTGAGCATGCTGCGCCCCGTGGCGCCGAAACTCGCGCTGGCGGCGCTCTTGCTGGCTGCGGCGCTGGCGGTCAAGGCGATGGCCAGCGCGCTATTCTTCGGCCCCGAGAATGCCTTTGCCTGGCTGACGCCCGGCGCACAGTTCGGCTTGTTGCTGGGCCTGCCGCTGACAGTGGGCATGGCTGTGCTGCCCTGGTTCTGGCAAAGGCGGCTGGCGGCCGTGCTGCTGGCAGCGGGTTTTATTGCCGTCAACGCTGCGCCATCCAATCCTTACTTCATTGCCACCCTGCAAACCTGGGTGCAGGGGCAATTTCTGAATTTCGACGGCGCCGCGCAATTCCTGTCGCTATGGTGGCCCTTGTTTGCGCTTGGTTTTGCGCTGTGGCCCCTTGCGCAGCGGCCCGTAGCAGAGTGAAGCTGCGGGCCGGTGTATTATTCGGGACTTATCTCTCCGTATCGTCAGGTTTCATCCGGCCATGAGCAACGAACTGTATTACCAGAAGCACGTTTTTTTCTGCCTGAACCAGCGTGAAGACGGCCGCCCCTGCTGCGCCGAACGCGGCGCGCAGACTGCCCAGGAGCATGCCAAGCGGCGCATCAAGCAGCTCGACATGAATGGCCAGGGTAAGATCCGCATCAACAAGGCCGGTTGCCTGGACCGCTGCGAGGAAGGGCCGTGCCTGGTGGTATACCCGGAAGGCACCTGGTACACCTATGTCGATACGCACGACATCGACGAGATCATCGACGAACACCTGCTGGGCGGGAAAATCGTAGAGCGCCTTAAAATCTGAACAAGTCGTTTCGTTGTTTCGCCCTATGAATAGTCATACGCAATACTTTTTCCTCCCCGGCCCGGCCGGCCGCCTTCAGTGCGCGCTTGATCTGCCCGATCCCGAGCGTTTTTCCGCGCCGCGCGGCGTCGCGCTGGTGGCGCATCCGCATCCGCTCTATGGCGGGACGATGGACAACAAGGTGGCGCAGACCCTGGCGCGCGCTTTCGTAGCGCTCGGCTATGCGGCGGCACGCATGAATTTCCGCGGTGTCGGCGAATCGGAAGGCGTGCATGACGAGGGCCGAGGCGAGACCGACGACATGGCCTTGCTGCACGCCGAGATGCAGCAGCGCTACCCTGGCCTGCCGGTTGCCTTGTCGGGCTTTTCCTTCGGTACCTTCGTGCAGGGACAGTTGCGCTTGCGCCTGGTGGAGCAGGGCAATGCGCCGGAGCGGCTGGTGCTGATCGGCACCGCCGCCGGCAAATGGGCGATTCCGGAAGTGCCTGCCGACACCATCGTGATCCATGGCGAGCACGACGAGACCATCCCGCTGGCCGACGTGTTCGACTGGGCCCGGCCGCAAGACTTGCCGGTGATCGTCATTCCGGGAGCCGACCATTTTTTCCACCGCCGGCTGCAGCACATCAAGAATTACGTCACAGGGCTGTGGTGGCAGCGCTGATTGCCCGCCTCATTGCCTGGGTGATTGCCTACACTACGCAGACTCCCAGGCATTCGCCCGCTATAATTCTTATCTCTTGCATTAACCTCGCGCCTTAACGGCGCAGCTACGCTATTACCCATGAAAAAACTGATTTCCGCGCCGTTGGCAGCCTTCTTCGCAGCCTTTCTGTCGGTCGCCGCCGCCGCCCAATCCGTCCCCGCTCCTACCATCGCCGCCAAGTCCTGGCTTTTGCTCGACGCCAACAGTGGCCAGGTGTTGGCATCGGAAAACCCGAACATGCGCATCGAGCCGGCTTCGCTGACCAAGATCATGACCGCTTACCTGTCGTTCGAGGCCATCAAGGACAAGAAGCTCGACTTGAACCAAATGGTGAACGTGTCCGTGCATGCCTGGAAGGTTGACCCGGGCAGTTCCAAGATGTTCATCGACCCGGCCACCCCGGTCAAGGTCAACGACCTGTTGTATGGCCTGATGGTGCAGTCGGGTAACGATGCCGCCGTGGCCCTGGCTGAAGCCGTGGCCGGCAGCGAAGACACCTTTGTCGCGCTGATGAACCGCGAAGCCGAGCGCATGGGCTTGAAGGCGACCCATTTCAGCAATCCGCACGGCTTGCCCAGCCCCGACAATTATTCGACCGCGCAAGACTTGTCCATCCTGGCGCTGCACGAGATCAGTGACTACCCCGAGTTCTACAAGATCGATTCGGTCAAGGAATTCACTTACAACAAGATCACGCAGTCCAACCGCAACCGCCTGCTGTGGCTCGACCCTACCGTCGACGGCTTGAAGACCGGCCACACCGAAGCCGCCGGCTATTGCATGATCGCCTCGGCCAAGCGCCCGAACGGCAAGAGCGGCGACCGCCGCCTGATCGCCGTGGTGCTCGGTACCGCCTCCGACCAGGCGCGCTCGCAAGAGAGCCAGAAGCTGTTGAACTGGGGTTTCCAGAATTTCGATACGATCAAGCTGTATGCCAGGGGCCAGGCGCTGGCGACCCAGGAAGTGTGGAAGGGCAGCCAGGGCCAAGTGAAAATCGGCTTTGACCGCGACATCTACGTGACCGTGGCGAAAGGCGTGGGCGACAAGCTCAAGCCGGTATTGACGCGCAAGGATCCGCTGGTGGCGCCGATCGCGCAGGGCAGCCGGGTCGGTACGCTGGCGCTGATGCAGCCGGACGGCAAGGCGCTCACCGAATTGCCGGTGCTGGCGCTGGAGCAGGTGAACCAGGCGACCATCTTCGGGCGCGCCTGGGACTCGATGCGCCTGTGGTTCAAGTAAGGCCGCAATGCTGTGATGACCTCCACGGAGCACGCTGCTGACGACCCGCTGGTCTACCTCAACGGCGCCATGACGCCGTTGTCGGAAGCGAAGATCCCGGTGCTCGACCGCGGCTTTATTTTCGGCGATGGCATCTACGAAGTGATTCCGGTCTATGGCCGCAAGCCTTTCCGCGCCGAGCAGCACTTGGCGCGCCTGTTCCGCAGCCTGTCCAAGGTCGGCATCGCCAATCCGCACGACCAGCCGCAATGGCTGCAACTGATAGGGCAAGTGAGTGCCGCCCACCCGGCCGAGGACCAACTACTGTACCTGCAGGTGACGCGCGGCGTGGCCAAACGGAGACACGCATTCCCGCAAGGCGTAACGCCGACTGTGTTCATCATGAGCAATGCCATGGCGCCGGTCCCGCCCGAGTTGCGCCGCAGCGGCGTGGCCTGCGTCTCTCTCGAAGACCGGCGTTGGCTGCATTGTGATATCAAGTCGGTGTCGCTGCTCGGGAATGTGCTGGCAGCGCAATTCGCGGCTGAGCATGAGGCGGTGGAAAGCATCCAGTTTCGCGACGGCTTCCTGACCGAGGGCGCTTCCACCAATGTCTGGATCGTCAAGGATAGCAAGCTGGCGGCGCCGCTGCGCGACAATCTGATCCTGGAGGGCATACGTTACGGCCTGGTCGAGGAAATGTGTGCGGCCAAAGGCATTGCCTTCGAAAGCCGGCCCCTTGCTCGCGCCGAAGTATTTGCCGCCGACGAGGTATTGCTGACCTCGGCCTCGAAAGAGGTGCTGGCTGTGGTCAGGCTTGACGATCAGACAATTGGAAACGGCGTGCCCGGCCCCATCTACGAGATACTTTACGAATCTTATCAAGCCGCCAAGAAAGCCCTGTAAGTGCCTTACTAGGGGCCGTCCGGCGGTAAAATAGTGCCCATGCCAGTACCAAACGACAGCCTGATCGAATATCCGAGCGACTTTCCCATCAAGGTGATGGGAATGATGCAGGAGACTTTCGCCCAAACCATTGCCGACCTGGTCGTCTTGCACGACCCGACCTTCCACTCCGGAAAAATGGAAATGCGCCCCTCTGCCAAGGGCAATTACCTGTCTCTGACCGTGACCGTGCGCGCCATCAGCCGCGAGCAGCTCGACGATCTGTATCGCGCACTGTCGTCGCATCCCATGGTCAAAGTGGTGCTGTAAAAGCCTTGCATGGCCCCCAACGTTCCCGTCGTGGTGCAGCGCGGCCTTGAGGCCTACGAACAAACCTTTTCCGCCATGCGCGCCTTTACCGACGCGCGTACGCCGGAAACCGCCGATGAACTGTGGGTGGTCGAACACCCTCCCGTGTTCACGCTGGGCCTCGGCGCCGACCGCGCCCATGTGCTCGATGCCCACCGTATCCCCGTCGTGCAGACCGATCGCGGCGGCGAGGTGACTTACCATGGCCCCGGTCAGGTGGTGGTTTATCTGCTGATCGACCTGCGCCGCAGCAAGGGCGGGCGCCTGTATGCGCGTGAATTCGTGCACAAGATCGAGCAAGCCATGATCGATACGCTGGCGGCGTATAATCTGCCGGGCGAACGCAAGGCCGGTGCGCCTGGAATCTATGTCGCGCAAGGGACGTGGCAAGGTGCAAAAATCGGCGCACTTGGCCTCAAGGTGCGCGGCAATGGCTGCACCTACCATGGCGTATCGCTCAACGTCGATATGGATTTGGCGCCGTTTTCCTGGATCAATCCCTGCGGCTATGCAGGTCTGGCCACGGTCGATATGAAGACGCTGGGCGTGTCCGCGGTCTTGCCCGAGGTGCAGGCAGCATTGGCCGGGCGCCTCATCGAAGGACTTGCAATAAACTAGAAACTTGCGCGCAATATCGCGCCATGATCATGACTACAGAAACAGATCCGCAAGACAGCGCGAAAAGCATAGAGCCGGGCGCATCGGCGTATAACCCGAATGAAAAGCAAAAGGGCGCCGGCAAGACGGCACGCATACCGATCAAGATCGTACCGGCCGAGAAGCTGAAGAAGCCGGACTGGATACGCGTCAAGGCCGCCTCGCCGTCGACGCGTTTCTATGAAATCAAGGACATCTTGCGTGCCAACAAGCTGGTGACGGTGTGCGAGGAAGCGAGCTGCCCGAACATCGGCGAATGCTTCGGCAAGGGCACGGCCACCTTCATGATCATGGGGGACAAATGCACGCGGCGCTGCCCGTTCTGCGACGTCGGCCACGGCCGTCCCGATCCGCTCGACCCGAACGAGCCGGAAAATCTCGCCAAGACCATCGCCGCGCTCAAGCTGAATTATGTAGTGATCACCTCAGTCGACCGCGACGACTTGCGCGACGGCGGCGCCGGCCACTTTGCCGATTGCATCCGCCGCGTGCGCGAGCTGTCGCCGGCAACACGCATCGAAATTCTCACACCCGACTTCCGCGGCCGCATGGACCGCGCCCTGGAAATCCTGAAGGCGGCGCCACCCGACGTGATGAACCACAATCTCGAAACCGTGCCGCGCCTGTACAAGGAAGCGCGCCCCGGGTCGGACTATGAATATTCCTTGAACCTGCTCAAGCGCTTCAAGGAGCTGCACCCGGATACGCCGACCAAGTCCGGCATCATGGTCGGCCTTGGCGAAACCGACGAGGAAATCCTGCAGGTGATGCGCGACCTGCGCGCGCACCAGGTCGACATGCTGACCATAGGCCAGTACCTGATGCCGAGCGGCGACCACTTGCCGGTGCGGCGCTATGTCCACCCTGACACCTTCAAGATGTTCGAGGAAGAAGCGTACAAGATGGGCTTCGAGCACGCGGCCGTGGGAGCGATGGTGCGCTCCAGCTACCACGCGGATCAACAGGCGCATGGGGTGTTGTAGTGTGAATGATCAGTAGTTAACGAGACAATCCGGTAGTTATTGAGACAAATTCAGAAGTGCCGAGACAATCTGAAAGCGATAACTCATTGATTGACAAGGATTTGCCATCGATTTTTGCCTTCCCAAAGGGTGAAAATTCCTGGCGAATCGACTGGCTCGGCGAAATCGCCTTCCCCAATCGCCTGCTGCGGCGAACTCAGCCCTCGGTGCTCGTGCATCTGTCGCGGTTGCAGGACGACTCTTTCCGCGAAAACCCATCCTCGCTGCTCTCCGCGGATTCGACGCTGGCATCAAGGCAACGCAAGGTGTGGATATCGATCGGCACCTTGCCCTTGCTGCGCATGGGCGACATTTGGCGCAACGGAAAATTGGAAATGGCGCCGGACTACGAGCTCGAACACTTTCGCGACGTCGATATCGACTCGAACTCTTCGGTGTTGATCAAGGCGGGCCTGAACCTGGAGGAGAAAGGCTTTCTGCTCCCGCGAGCCGAACATCCATGGCATATGCAATGTACGCAATCATATTGCCTGATGGTGACGCTTCCGGATGATCGCCGGCTGATCATCCCCTGCATGGAGCTGATTCGGTTCTACTTTGGTTCCTCCAGCAATCTGCTCACCAAACTGTTCTTGCCGCCGCTGAGCCGTGATGCGCTATACAGCGACAGCAAGTTCAACCGTTTGTCCGGCCGCCTTACGTTGCAGTTGGCGGCCGGCATCTCCGGCGCATCCGCGGCAGACGTCGGCCGCATCTGCGCAGATGACACTGCATGGCGCGCAGCGGTGCTCATTGGCACGTCGCTTCTCAAAGCGTCGGCCGCCGGCCAGGTCGCCTATCCGCAGGCATTTTTCCCGTTCGAGGGAAAAAACGACCTGATCGCGTCTGGGAAATGGCTGTCGTTCGGCGACGAGCCGCGCGCGTCGTTTCTCGTGTACAGCCTGTGTTCGTGCTCATACCCTTTCCCCTTCAAGTCGCTCCGATACGACTTGTGTCACCGGACCACTCCGACTGAATCAGGACAACGTGCCGGATCTGGCGAGCCACCCAATCCGCGCGTGCGCAAGACGGCAAGAGATGCGCCGAACCAGCAACTGGTGGAGAGCGATGGATCCAATAGGCTGGCTAAGCGATCCAGGCCTATTTGGGATGCGGCGCGCTTTCCTGATCTTTCAGAGAAAACCATTTGGAAAAATCGCGTGCTGACCACTGCGCCAGCAAAAGCGGCACAGGTCAGCATTGCACGGGAAGTAACGCAGGCTGCTGTTGGCCGCCCTGGCTCTGAAAAGCGTATCCGACCCATCGACCTACAACTGCGGACCCAGCCAGGTTCAGCATTGCTCGTACCAACTTTTTTGGAAGAGATTGTCAAGGATTTGAAGGAGCTGGTAGGAGGCACGGTTGAATTGTTGACTGACAGCGAAGAGGATGGTTGGTCCGTCCCCATTGCGATAGTCGCGAGCGAAGATGGTGAAATGGATCGGCGACTATTTATTGAAACTGGTGCCAATCAATTGCGAGAGCGCCGCGTTGCGGCATTTTCCGTTTGCCAGCAAGCCGGTATGTTTTTTTTTGCCGCCACCGAGCACACCAATCTTGCCACCATCGATGGCGACGAAACTGCCGAGCCTTTCCTGCCATTGGCGCATCAGATCGGCTCGGTGCACGATCACAAGGGTGCTGACTTTGCGACGAGCGATCACAGCGGCAGCAGTGACCGTCTTTCCGAATGCTGTTGGTGCAACCAACATGCCCATATCGTGAGGAAGAATCTCCGCCAGCGCTTCTTCCTGGTCAGATCTCAATTCACCGACGAACTGCGCCTTAAGTGGTACGCCGACGGAGCGCTCGTCTTCTATCCGGAATTCGATCTTGTTCGTGTCGAGCAGGGATTGCACGTCAGGCAGGCAGCCGCGAGGTAATGCAACGTGCTTCGGATAATTTTCTGCACGACCGATAATGCGTGGCTTGTCCCAGGTCGACATGCGCATCGCCTGGGCTTTGTAGAATTCCGGGTTCTGAAATGCCGCAAGGCGGATCAACCGATTCATCAAAGTTTGCGGCAAACCGGCCTTCTCGATGAACAATTGCCCCGCAATCGTTGCTCGCACTGCCTTTGGCATGACGCCGGCGAGCTTGATGGTAGGCTTGGCGGCAGGTACCCAAGGGGTATCGGCGTTTTCGTCGGGCAGCTCAGCGTAGGCGATGTCGAGCGGATGCCGGTCGCCGACCAGTTTTTTCAGCGCGGATTCGACTTGGTGGGCCGGAAGCGGCTGGATGGTTTCCAGGAACGCCCATTGGTCCGGTAGCGGCTGCAGATCCGTATCGACGAACACGCTGCGACCGAGGTCGCGTGGCTGCTTTTGCAGTGGCAGCGCAATCAGGTTGCCGAACCCACCTTTCGGCATGGTGTCCTGGTTCGGGAACAATCTGTCGTAAGAAGTTAGTTTCAGTTGTCGGATACGGGCACAGGTAGCGCTGATCAATCCGGATCCAAGGCGCCTGGCGTCGCGTGCCGGTATGGCGTCGGCGAAAAATAGCCACACATGTGCGCCTTCCCCGGACCGCGAAATTTCAAGGGCGGCGGGCAAGTTATTTGCGACACACGTCTGCATGACGGCGCGCGCATCTTCGCGCCAGTCGGCGTCGTCGAAGTCGATTGCGAGGAAGTGGCAGTTGTCACCCTGTAGCAGCGGATATACACCTACCGTTGTCTTGCCCTTGAGATGATCCGATATAACGTGATCGGTGACGGGCGCGAACAGGCTGTGGCGGCATTCGCTGCATTTGATCCTCGGCTTTTCACCCACGCCCAGGCGCCATTCGTTGGCGCATACTGGCGAATAGCCGGGCTTGCCGGACGTCTTGCTCTCCCAGCGGATCGGATAGACATCTTCTCTGCCACGGAAAAGACGCCGGAAAATCTTGATTTTTGCGGCTGGTGAAAGGTTGCTGGAATTGACCGGCTGGAGGCTGGCGCTCGATGTCTCGTCGGGGAAATGCGGTGTCGCAATGCCGTGCGCAGCCAGCAGAGTTCTGAGCATGCCATTCTCGGCACGTAACCGCGCCAGTTCAGCTTCGGTTTCCGACATCTAGACTCACCATGCTGCCAGCAGTATTCCAAATGGAGCCACGAACTTGCAGTTGGTGATTGTGCCAAGTCGCTCGTGCGGCTGGAACAATCTCATTAACTGTTGAAGATTATCTCACCAACTTTTGGTTGACTATACGCCGGTTCCGGAGCATTGTCTCATTTACTTTTGAAGAGTCACATGTAGTCTCGGCGTAACCCTCGTCAAGAGAAATCGCGCCGGCCAGCAAGCGGCCGGCGCGTTCGGCCTGGTCACCGGCGACCTCGATCCCCTCCAGCGCAAACGACGCCGCAGTCTGCTGTCAATGCACGCCGGCTTCGGTAATGGCAACGAACTTGCGCCGCTCGCGTAGCGTCGAGCGACACAACTTACGCTTCCGTAGCAGGTTAAGCCATTAGGTGGAATTGATTTTGATGGTTTATTCGTCGCAGTCAAATGTATGATGAATGCCACTAAACCATTTTTCTAACAATCACAATGCATTTAATTCCTTCTGGACTAAACGTATGACATCAAATATAAACGCGTTGCGGCAGAAATTGGAGCATGATAAAAGTGATCGGGAATCGTGGCTCGCTCTTGGTGAGCTGCTAACGGAGAAAAATGAGGATACGGAAGCACTGGCCTGTTTTCGCGCCGCACAAAACCTGGGAGAGAATAGCCTCGTTCTACATCGATCAATGGGAGACATTTTGCTCGATGGCGGCCAGCCGCAAGAAGCACTGACGTGCTACCAGCGCGCACGCGAAATCAAGCCGCAGAGCGCCCCGACCCTGGCCCTGATTGGCGAAGCACTGTGCGCATTGAGGCGTCCAAACGAAGCCATTTCCTATTTCCGTAAAGCGCTCGATATCGATCCCGGCATGAGTCCGGCCCTATGGAGCCTTGCATCGGCCTATCTCATGACGGGCGATTACGCGACCGGTTTGGCGCTGTATGAGCGGCGCTTTGAATTCGATTCGCGCGAATTTCTCGCCGCGCTCGGTATTTTGCCCACACGGGAATATTTTGCTGCCATTCCAGCATGGGATGGTTCCGATCTTGCCGGACGCGTGATTGCAGTCTGGACCGAACAAGGCATGGGCGACATGATCATGATGATGCGTTATCTGCCCTTGTTGAAGCAGAAGGGCGCGCGTAGCGTCACGGTATTTTGCCATGACGCATTGTTGCAGATCATCCGGCCTTTGGTGGATCGCGCGATCAGCTTGCGAGAAGTGTCCCTCGCCGGCGTCGACATACAATGCTCGGCAATGAGCCTGCCCTACTTGTTTGCCTCCCGCGTCGACACGGTTCCCAACGCAATCCCCTACCTGCAGGTCGATTCCAGCAAGACCGAAGCCTGGAGGGCTCGGCTTGGCAAGGACCGAAGCTTGAAAGTCGGGCTGGTTTGGGCAGGCAATAAGACCATGCGAAAGGACTATCTGCGCAGTGTTCCGCTGGCGGTCATGGAGCCATTGCTGAAAACGCCCGGCGTTCACTTTATCAGCCTGCAGATCGGCGCTTCGGCGGAAATTGCAACCAGCGGCATGAAGATCACCGACTGGATGCAAGAAGTCCGCGACTATGCCGATACGGCCGCCTTGATTGCCAATCTCGACCTGGTTATCTCGGTCGACACCGCCGTCGCCCATTTAGCCGGCGCACTTGGCGTGCCGGTCTGGTTATTGAACCGCTTTGAAAGTGAATGGCGCTGGCTGGCAGAAGGCAGGCATTCGCCATGGTATCCGCGCACGCGAATTTTCCGTCAAGCGTCCTTGCACCACTGGCAGCCCGTGGTGGCGAGCGTGGCACGGGAACTGCAACAATTGGTCGAACAGAGAGGAAGCCGGCGAAGCGAAGGAAATTCAGGCCTGTTGGGGAAATTGGCCGGAATTTTCAAGACCGAGCGTGGCCAAAAAAAGCTTTCCAGCTAAAGTTGTTTGTCGCGCCAAAATTTTCGTGAATCAGTATCAAGATCGGTGTGGCGCCACTGCCCCGAACGGGCAGCCGCCGTTTGGCGCAAATAGAGAGTTGCCGGGACATTGGGTAAAACGCCGCTTCGCTTGTAATAAATATAGAGGCGGTTAGAATTGTCTCAATTACTTATAAGATTTGTCTCAGTAACTATGGCAAAAACACTGCTGATTTAATTGAATTGTCTCAGTTACTATTGAATCTTCACATGTAGTTATACGGCGGCAAAAGCAGTCTGCGATTACCGATGATTGCCTGGTCCGTATCAACGAGAATGCTTCCATTCGAAATTAAAAGACTTGGGCCTTGCCCAAGTGTAGTTGAGGTTATTCGATAGATTCTGCGAATTAACAACAATGGGAGGGAGGATGGAAAGCATCATGAAACCCGGCGCCAAAATATTGATCGCCTTTGCCGGTCTGCTGATCGTGTTGTATGGGCTGTCCTCCTTCGTCTTCACCTGGAAAATCGTCCCGCCCGGTTACACGGGCATCAAGGTCAACCGCCTGGTGGCGCAAGGCATCAAGCACGAAGATACCGTGACCGGCTTCGTGTTCTACAACCCGGTGCAGACGCAGATCGTGATCTATCCGACCTTCGTGCAGCGCGTGGTGTGGACGCACGACACTCACGAAGGCAATCCGGTCAACGAGGAATTGAGTTTCAATACCAAGGACTCAGTGCCGGTCAATCTCGACGTCGCGGTCAGCTATGGCCTGGACGCCAACCAGGTCCCGGCCTTCTATACGACCTTCCGCGCCGATCGCATCGAGACCTTCACGCACGGCTTCCTGCGCGACGCGGCGCGCAATGTAGTGGTGGCGATCGGTTCCGAATATACCTTCGACGACGTCAACGGGCCGAAGAAGGAAGAATTCCTCGACCGTATTGCCAAGGAACTCGACAGGCGTGTCGGCATATATGGTGTGGGCATACGCCAGTTCGGCCTGGTCGGCTCGTTGCGTCCGCCCCAATCCCTGCTCGACGCGGTCAGCGCCAAGACCAAGGCGGTCCAGGATGCGATCCGCACCGAAAACGAAGTGCGGTCGGCGCAAGCCGAAGCGAAGAAACGCGTGGCCATTGCCGAAGGTGAAGCAGCAGCCAACCGTGCCCTGGTCGAATCGCTCGACCCCAAGCTGTTCGAGTGGGAGCGTCTGCGCTTGCAGAAGGACGCGATCGCCAAGTGGAATGGTGTGGCGCCGAGTGTCATGGGTGGCGGCAACGGCGGCGCGATGCTGTTCAATATCCCGGTGCAGAGCGCACAAAGTGGCAAATAGCGGCAAATAGTGGCAAATAGCGTCGATCGGGTAAAATCGGTCGGCTTGCCACGAGCCAGCGCAAAAAAAGCGCTTATCGACCTGTATGGGGCAACGCCAGCCAGGTTGAAGCATGAATAACAATTAGGGACAACACAATGCGCCTTTTCCTGTTTCTTCTTCTTTCTCTCGCCAGTATGTCTTCCTTCGCCGACCGCTTGACCATAGAACGCCTGCATAGCGATCCGGCCCTGTCCGGCCCTGGCTTGCGCGACCTGAAAATGTCGCCGGATGGCGCGCGCGTGACTTTCCTGCGCGGACGCGACGACGACCAGTTCCAGTTCGACCTGTGGGAATACAACCTGCATGACAAGGCCATGCGCCGGCTGCTCGATTCCAAGCTGCTGGTGCCGGAAGAAAACATCTCGGACGCCGAGAAGGCGCGCCGCGAACGCGAACGCACCGCGCTTTTCCACGGCATTTCGGACTACAACTGGTCGCCGGACGGCAAACGCCTGCTGGTGTCGCTGGCCGGCGGTTTGTATCTGGCCGATGTGGCGCACCCCGAGCAGGCCAAGCGTATTGTCAGTGGCGACGTGATCGATCCGAAGATTTCGCCCAAGGGCCATTTCGTTTCCTTCGTGCGTGACCAGAACCTGTTCGTGGTTGACCTGGCCGACGGCAAGGAAAAGCAGTTGACGGCCGACGGCGGCGGCACCATCCACAATGCCGAGGCGGAATTCGTGGCTCAGGAAGAAATGGCGCAGAGCAGCGGCTACTGGTGGGCGCCCGACGACAGTGCCATTGCCTTCAAGCATTTCGACGAAGCGCCGGTGCCGGTGGCGCGCCGTTTTGAAATCTATGCAACCCGCACCGAAGTGGTCGAGCAGCGCTACCCGGCAGCTGGCGACCCTAACGTGTTAGTGGGGCTGTCTATCGTGGCGCCGACCGGCGGCGCGATCAAGAACGTCGATCTTGGTGCAGACAAGGACATTTACCTGGTGCGCGCCGACTGGAGCGCCGACGGCCATCAATTGCTGTACCAGCGCCAGACGCGTGACCAAAAGAAGCTTGATCTGGTGGCCGTTGACGCTGCCACGCTGACACAGCGCACCCTGATCACCGAAACCTCACAGACCTGGGTGCACGTCGGCGACCATCCGAATTTCCTGAGCAAGAGCAAGACCTTCATCTGGCCTTCGGATCGCAGCGGCAACCGTCACCTGTACCTGTACGACCTCGACGGCCACTTGCTGCATACCCTGTCAAAGGGCGAATGGCGCGTCGACAACGTGCTGGCCGTCGACGAAAAGGCCGGGCGCGTCTATGTGGCCTCGAACCGTGACGCCGCGATCGACAAGCAAGTCTATGCCCTGGCGCTGGACGGCAGCACGGCCGACAAGCCGCTGCGCGTGACCCAGGCCGACGGCTGGCACGATGCGCACTTTTCAGATCATGGCGAAGCTTTCATCGATACCTGGTCCGACTCCGATACGCCGCCGCAAGTGAGCTTGCGTAAGGCAGATGGTTCGCTGATCACCTGGCTCGAGCACAACGAACTGAATGCCGCGCATCCCTATGCACCGTTCAGGGCAATGCACGTGCAGACCGAATTCGGTGTGCTGAAAGCCAACGACGGCCAGGACATGCATTACGCGCTGATGAAGCCGCTCAATTTCGATGCTAGCAAGCGCTATCCGGTGTTTGTCTACGTCTATGGCGGACCGGGTGCGCAAGAAGTGACGCGCCAATGGAGCGGACGCAACCTGTTCTTCGAGTACATGGCGCAGCAGGGTTACGTCGTGTTCCGCCTCGACAATCGCGGCTCGACGCGCCGTGAGCGCCGTTTCACCGACGTGATCTACCAGGACCTGGGCAAGCATGAAGTCGAAGACCAGTTGACCGGCATCGATTGGCTGGCCAAGCAAAGCTTCGTCGATCCCAAGCGCATCGGCGTGTTCGGCTGGAGCTACGGCGGCTTTATGACGCTGCGCTTGCTGGAAGCCGGCTCGGACCGCATCGCGCTCGGCGCGGCGGTGGCGCCGGTGACGGACTGGGCCTTGTATGACACGCATTACACGGAGCGCTATATGACGCGTCCCAAGGACAATGCCGACGGTTACAAGGACAGCAGCGTGCTGACCCACCTGGACGGTTTGAAGTCGCCGTTATTGCTGGTGCACGGCATGGCTGACGACAATGTGTTGTTCGTCAATTCGACGCGTTTGATGAGCGAACTCGAAGATCGCGGCGTCCTGTTCGACTTGATGACTTATCCGGGTGCGAAGCATGGCTTGTCGAAGAAATCGAGCCAGATTCATGTGTACAAGACTATTGAGCGCTTCTTCGATAGCCATTTTGGGGTGGGGGAGGTGGCGAAGTAGCCTAGTTGGCCGGTGATTGGGGTCTGTGATTCAGCCGGAAAATGCGGGACACGCTCTACGACAAACATTATGTCTTTCCCCGTCATTCCCGCGTAGACGGGAGGCCGCCCCGCGGGAATCCATAGGGCGGTTGCCATATCTACCTCACTATGGGTCACCGCGGGGCGGCCGATCCGATTCGCGAGGACGCCGGGAAACTACATGGCGTAAGGCCTACGAAGGCTCCCGCATCCGAGCGGAGGTGTCTTTGCTTAGTCTTTCATCCCATTCCAGCGCGGCGCCAATTGATGCGGCAGTGCGAACAAATCGAGCACCCGCCCCACGGTGTGATCGACCATCTCCTCTATGCTTTGCGGGCGGTGATAGAAGGCTGGCAAAGGCGGGAAGATAATGCCGCCCATCTCGGTGACGGCCGTCATATTGCGCAAATGCGCAAGGTTGAGCGGGGTTTCGCGCACCAGCAGCACCAGGCGGCGGCGCTCTTTCAATACCACGTCGGCGGCGCGCGCGATCAGGTTGTCCGAGAGGCCGTGCGCGATCGAGGCCAGCGTCTTCATCGAGCACGGGGCTACGATCATACCTGCCGATTGGAAGGAACCGCTGGCCAGCGCCGCGCCGATGTCGCGCACATTGTAGGTATGGTGGGCCAGCGCTTCGACGTGCTTGCGGCTCATGTCGAGTTCCTGGTGCAGGCTCAATACGCCGGCGTCGGAAACGACCAGGTGGGTTTCAACGCCGGCGATGGCGTTGAGGGCGCGCAGCACATGCACGCCATAGATGGCGCCGGTCGCGCCGGTGATGGCGACGACGATGCGCTGCGGAGCTCCGGCGTTTGCGTCCGCGGCGCTCACAGACTTATCCGCGCAGCAGGGTTTGCAATTCGCCGGATTCGAACATCTCGCCCATAATGTCGGAGCCGCCGACGAACTCGCCCTTCACATATAGTTGCGGGATGGTCGGCCAGTTTGAATATTCCTTGATACCCTGACGCACATCGGCATCGTCCAGCACGTTGACCGTCACCAGGTTTTCCACACCGCTGGCTTTCAGCAATTGCACCGCACGGCCGGAAAAGCCGCATTGCGGGAACTGGGCCGTGCCCTTCATGAACAGGACGACCGGGTTGTTGGTCACGGTTTCTTTGATCCAGGTTTGTACGTCGCTCATTGTTGCTGCCTCTGAATGGTTAATGCGGTCATTATAGGGAAATATCTGCACTTATGCCGCAGTATGAACTCCCTCTCCCCTACCCCTCTCCCACGTTGTGGGAGAGGGGAATGTCTCAGCGCTTGAGCTTGGCGAAGGCTGCCGCCATGGCGTTGCCAGTTTGCTCTGGTCGCGCATTTTGTTGATATTGCGACAAGCGTTTGCCGTCGCTGCGGTCGGCGCGCTGGGCAGGCTTGGAACCGGCGGCCGGGGCGCTGTCGGCCAGACGCATGGTCAGCGCGATGCGCTTGCGTTTCTCGTCGACTTCCAGCACCTTGACCTTGACTACCTGCCCGGCCTTGACCACAGTATGCGGGTCCTTGACGTAACTATTCGACAAGGCCGAGATATGCACCAGGCCATCCTGGTGCACGCCGATGTCGACAAAGGCGCCGAAAGCGGCGACGTTGGTGACCACGCCTTCCAGGATCATGTCCGGGCGCAAATCCTTGATCTCTTCCACGCCTTCCTTGAAGGTTGCGGTGGTGAACTCGGGACGCGGATCGCGGCCCGGCTTTTCCAGTTCCTTGAGAATGTCGGAGACGGTCGGTACACCGAACTTGTCGTCGGCGTACTTGGCTGGACTCAGTGTCTTGAGCAGCTTGCCGTCGCCGACCACGCTCTTCACATCCTTCTTGATGTCGGCCAGGATTTTTTCGACCAGCGGGTAGGACTCCGGGTGCACGGCCGAGGCGTCGAGTGGATTGTCGCCATTCATCACGCGCAGGAAGCCGGCTGCCTGTTCGAAAGTCTTGTCGCCCAGGCGCGGCACGGCGCGCAAGTCGGCGCGCGTGGCGAACATGCCCTTCATGTCGCGGTGGCTGACGATGCTTTGCGCGACACTGGCATTCAAGCCCGATACGCGCGCCAGCAGCGGCGCCGAAGCAGTGTTGACGTCGACGCCGACAGCGTTGACGCAGTCTTCGACCACGGCGTCGAGCGAGCGCGCAAGTTGCGTTTGGCTGACGTCGTGCTGGTATTGGCCTACACCGATGGATTTAGGATCGATCTTGACCAGTTCAGCCAGCGGGTCTTGCAGGCGGCGCGCAATAGAGACTGCGCCGCGCAGCGAGACGTCGAGCTCGGGCAGTTCGCGCGAGGCGTATTCCGAAGCCGAATAGACCGAAGCGCCGGCTTCCGACACCACGATCTTGGTCAGCTTCAGCTCGGGCTGCTGCTTGATCAAGTCTTGCGCCAGCTTGTCGGTCTCGCGACTGGCGGTGCCGTTGCCGATCGAGATCAGGGCCACATTGTGCTTCTGTGCAAGCTGCGCCAAAGTGTGCAGCGAGCCGTGCCAATCGTTGCGGGGCTGATGTGGGTAGACGGTGGCGGTGTCGACCACCTTGCCGGTGGCGTCGACCACGGCCACCTTGACGCCGGTGCGCAGGCCGGGGTCCAGGCCCATGGTAGCGCGCGGGCCGGCCGGCGCCGCCAGCAGCAAGTCTTTCAGGTTGCGCGCAAAAACGTGGATCGCCTCGATCTCGGCCTTTTCGCGCAAGTTCGTCATGAGTTCCGTTTCCAGATGCATGAACACCTTGACGCGCCAGGCCCAACGCACGGTATCGGCCAGCCATTTGTCGGCAGCACGGCCCTTGCCGCTGACGCCGAAGCGTGCCGCGATGCGGGCTTCGCAAGGGTTGTGCGGCGCATCCCATTTCGGCTTTTCTTCTTCGCTGTCGAGCCGCAAGACGACGGTCAGCATCTCTTCGCGCCGGCCGCGGAACAGCGCCAAGGCGCGGTGCGAAGGAATGTTGGCGAGCGGTTCGGAATAGTCGAAGTAGTCGGCGAATTTTTCGCCCGCATCCTGCTTGCCTTCGATGACTTTCGATTCCACCACGCCGTGCTCGTTCAGGTACTCGCGCAGCGACTGCAACAGAGAGGCGTCTTCGGCGAAGCGTTCCATCAGGATCTGGCGCGCACCGTCGAGCGCAGCCTTGGTGTCGGCTACGCCGGGGTTGTCGCCGTTCTCGGTACTGAAGGCCGGTTTCAGGTATTTCGCCGCTTCTTCCTCGGGGTTCAAGGTCGGATCGGCCAGCAAGGCGTCGGCCAGCTCCGTCAATCCGGCTTCGGCGGCAATCTGGGCCTTGGTGCGGCGCTTGGGTTTGTACGGCAGGTACAAGTCTTCGAGACGGGTCTTGTCTTCGGCGTGCAGGATGGCGTCGAGCAAGGGCGGCGTCATCTTGCCCTGTTCTTCGATCGAGGCGATGACAGCCTTACGGCGCTCTTCCAGTTCCCGCAGGTAGCGCAGACGCTCTTCCAGCAGACGCAGTTGCACGTCATCGAGACCGCCGGTGGCTTCCTTGCGGTAGCGCGCGATGAAGGGCACGGTGGCGCCTTCGTCGAGCAGGGCGATGGCGGCAGCGACTTGGTTGGGTTGTGCCGCGAGTTCGGCGGCCAGGCGTTGTTCGATCGAGGGAAGCATGAGGGGTTGTTGTTGTGTCAAAAGCAGGGGTATAACAGGTCAGGCGAGATGATACGCAATTTGGGCGCGAGCGTCTGGCTTGAGGGGAGGGAACTAGAAATTTACCAAGATATTAACCAACGGAAAAATGCGGGTGGATACGCTTGAGTTTGACGTTTCTCTATCCTCGTCGTCCTCGCGAACGCGGGGACCCATAGGGAGGCTCAACAGCGACGCAATTGAATGGTGTCTGGGCGGACGTGTGCTGGGTGGTAGCTGCTAGGTGATCTTGGCCACCGGGTTATGGGTGCCCGCGTTCGCGAGGACGACGGGGAAGTGAAATGGTTTGCAATGACGCCTTTACCCGCGTTTTGTTGCCTAGCCGGGTGAAAGTGGTTACTCGTACCATGCTATACCGCGATCTCGTCAAATAAATCGCGCCAAGTAGGATTTTCTTGTTGGATCAGATCGATCTTCCAGGAGCGATTCCATTTCTTCAATTGCTTTTCTCTGGTAATCGCAGAGAGGATATCTTCATGTACTTCGTACCAAACGAGATATTTGACGCTGTATTTCTTGGTGAAACCATCGACAGCGTCTTCGCGATGTTGGTAGACACGTTTGCTTAAATCTGACGTGATGCCTATGTATAACGTCCCATATCGACCGCTTGCGAGAATATAAACGTAAGAGGTCTTGGCCATTGGGTTATGGATTCACGCGGGGCGGCCATCCGATTCGCGGGAATGACGGTAATGAAGGGCGCCGCCGCTGACCCGTTCAATTCCCGCCAAGTCTTGCCAGCTTTGTACTGCGCTGAAGCCTGCCGATGCAAGTAATTCCCGCACCGCCGCCGCTTGGTCGTAGCCATGCTCCATCAACAACCAGCCACCCGGCGTCAAATGACGCTCTGCACCCGTAATAATCGCCCGCAATGCCGACAAACCATCGCCGTGGTCGGTCAAGGCGTCGACCGGTTCGAAGCGCAAGTCACCCTGTTGCAGGTGTGCGTCGCCGGCGACGACGTAGGGGGGATTGGATACGATCAAAGCGAACTGCCGGCCTGCCAGTGCGCCATACCAGTCGCTATGCAGGAATTCGACTTGCACAGCGTTGGCGGCGGCATTGGTGCTCGCGATTTCGAGCGCCGCTGGGCTGGCATCGATGGCGGTGACGCTAGCATCGCGCCGCGTATGAGCGAGGGCAACTGCAATCGCTCCCGAGCCGGTGCCCATGTCGAGTACGCGAGCCTTGGCCGGCAGGCGTGCCAACGCCAGTTCTACCAGCAATTCAGTCTCCGGGCGCGGGATCAATACGTCCGGTGTAACGCGAAACGGCAAACCGTAGAACTCGCGCATGCCGACTATGTAGGCAATCGGTTCGCCGGCGTATCGGCGCTCGATCAGTGCCGACGCTTTGGCGATTTCATCGGGATTCAGTATGCGTTCGGCCTGGGTGATCAATTGCATGCGCGTCAAGCCGAGCGCATGCATGACCACAATGCGCGTGTCGATCGCGTCGAGCGGTGAGCTTCGCAAAAAAGTGTCGAGTCTCACGATGTGACGTCAGCGGCGCTGCCGGCGTAGCGCCAGCATGCCGAGCACGACGGCGAACACCACGAACCACAGCAGCGACCATTGCGGAATCGATAAGCCGAACAGCGGCGCGTATTCGGTACCGCATTCTCCTTCCGGCCTGAACAGGAAGGGCAGCAGCTTGGCCGTCGGGAACTTGTTGAGCGAAGTTTCCACCGGGTCGAGCCCGCACGATACCGCGGGATGGGCTTTCACCCACAGATGCCAGGAAGCGGAGCCTATGCCGCCCAGCGCGGCCAACAGGCCGAGGCCGGCGCCGCCGCGATGCGTCTTGGCCGGCAGGAAGGCGCTGACCAGGCAGATCAGGGCGATGGCCGTGAACAGATAGCGCTGGATGATGCACCACGGGCAGGGCTGCATGTATTCGACGAATTGCAGGTACAGGGCTGCGCCCAGCAGGCCAAAGCAAATCAGGGCGATGGCGATGAGCAGCAGTTTCGGATTTTTCATGCTGGCCTTGTCAAAAGAGTGATGGAATGCGTATGGACGCGGTTTGGTGAAAATGGTTCAGGAATTACCGTCGGCCAGTTCCGCCAGCAGTTCGGCCTGATGCTCGGCAACCAGCGCGTTGGTCAACTCCTCGAGGTCGCCGTCCATGATGAAGTCGAGCTTGTACAGCGTCAAGTTGATGCGATGGTCGGTCATGCGGCCCTGAGGATAATTGTAGGTGCGGATGCGCTCGCTGCGGTCGCCCGAGCCGATCAGCGATTTTCGCGTGGCCGCTTCCTTGGCCTGGATCTCGCGCAACTGCACATCCTTGATGCGCGCCGCCAGCACTTTCATGGCCTGGGCCTTGTTCTTGTGCTGGCTGCGGTCGTCCTGGCACTCGACCACGATGCCGCTCGGCAGGTGAGTGATGCGCACGGCCGAGTCGGTCTTGTTGATGTGCTGGCCGCCGGCGCCGGAGGCGCGGAAGGTGTCGATGCGCAAGTCTGCCGGATTGATGTTGACGTCTTCCACTTCGTCGGCTTCCGGCATCACAGCGACCGTGCAGGCCGAGGTATGGATGCGGCCCTGGGTCTCGGTGGCTGGCACGCGCTGCACGCGGTGGCCGCCCGATTCGAATTTCAGGCGTGAATAGGCGCCGTAGCCGACCACGCGCACAATCACTTCCTTGTAGCCGCCCAGTTCCGACTCCGATTCGGAAATCATTTCTACCTGCCAGCGGTTGCGCTCGGCAAAGCGCGTATACATGCGCAACAGGTCGCCGGCAAACAGCGCCGCTTCGTCGCCGCCGGTACCGGCACGGATTTCCAGGAAGATGTTGCGCTCGTCGTTGGGGTCTTTCGGCAGCAGCATCTTTTGCAGATCGATTTCGAACTGCTCCATGCGTGCGCGGCCGGTAGCGATCTCATCCTGCGCCAGTTCCTTCATGTCGGGATCGGATAGCATTTCCTGCGCGCCCTTGATGTCGGCGTCGGTCTGCGTGTAGTTCGCGTACAGCGCCACCAGCGGCTCGAGTTCGGCGTGCTCGCGCGCCAGCTTGCGGTAGTTGTCGATATTGGAGGTGGCGTCGGGTTGCTGCAGCAAGCTGTTGACCTCTTCCAGGCGTTCGGTCAACTGGTCGAGCTTGGCAAGCATCGAGGGTTTCATCATATTGTTTGGTAGTGCGTTGAATTCGGGAAGTCCGCGGCATGCGGCGGAGTGATACGCGTATGGAGTGCCCAGGAGGCAGCTAGCGTTTGGTGCGGAACAGCTGCGGCAGCAAGGCCGCCAGGCGCGCGCGTTCGTCGCCCTGGGCCTGGTGCAGGGCCTGTTGCGGGCCATGCAGGAATTTTGCGGTGAGGCCGCGCGACAAGGCTTCCAGCACCGCTTCAATGTCGTCGCCGCGCGCCAGCATCTTGCGCGCGCGTTCGAGTTCGATCAGGCGCATGGTTTCACCCGACTCGTGCAAGTCCTGGATCAGGGGCACGACCGAACGCGTATCGACCCAGTGCATGAAGTTTTGCACGCGCGTTTCGATAATCGCCTCGGCCTGGGCCACGGCGGCCTGGCGGTTCTCGGTGCCGGTCTGCACTACGGCGCCGAGGTCGTCGACGGTATACAGGAACACGTCGTCCAGGCGCGCCACTTCGACCTCGATGTCGCGCGGCACTGCCAGATCGACCATGAAAATCGGCTTGTGGCGGCGTGCCTTGATCGCGCTTTCGACCAGACCGAGACCGATGATGGGCAAGGTGGAGGCGGTGCACGACACCACGATGTCGAATGAAGCTAGCTGATGCGGCAACTCGGCCAGGCGGATCGCCTTGCCGTTGAAGCGTGCAGCCAGCTGTTCGCCGCGCTCCAGCGTGCGGTTGGCGATGGTCAGCGATTTCGGGTTTTGCGCGGCAAAGTGAGTGGCGCACAATTCGATCATTTCGCCGGCGCCGATGAACAGCACGTGCTGTTCGGAAATTTTTTCGAAAATGCGCTGCGACAGGCGCACCGCGGCAGCAGCCATGGATACGCTGTGCGCACCGATCTCGGTAGTGCTGCGCACTTCCTTGGCCACCGCGAAGGTGCGCTGGAACATCTGGTGCAAACAGGTGCCGAGCCCACCGGCTGCTTCAGCCTGACGCACGGCTTCCTTCATCTGGCCCAGGATTTGCGCTTCGCCCAAAACCATTGAATCGAGGCCGGAAGCGACCCGGAAGGCATGCCGCACGGCGTCGCTTTGCGGCAGCGTGTACAGGTGGGGGCGCAATTCCGCGTAGGGCAGGCCGTGATAATTGGCCAGGAAATGCGCAGTGGCGTCGATATGGGCGTCGAGGCCGCGTGCATCCAGGGGCAACAGGTTGGCCGCATACAGCTCGGTGCGGTTGCAAGTCGAGAGTATGGCCGCTTCCTGTACGCTTCCCGGCGCCACCGATTTACCGAACCATGCGCGCGCAGCCGCTACCGCTTGACCGATCTGGTCGGCGGGAAACGCCACCTTTTCGCGCAGAGATAAAGGCGCGGTGGTGTGATTGACGCCGACGGCGAGCAGTTGCATTTCAGCTAAGAGGGGTAAAAACCCCTTTATTATAGCGTGCCGTCGTGTTCGCCCTGCTGCGCGCCCTCGGGCAGCTGCTCGAGCCGGTAGCCGTAACTGTAAACCGGCGCCAGCCGGAACCCCAGGTCCGGCTGCAGCTTCAGCTTGGTGCGGATACGGGAAATATGGGTATCCACAGTGCGCGTGGACTTGGTGGCGTCATCGTCGAGATCCTGCTGCCAGACCGATTCGAATATCGTGGCGCGCGACAAGGGCCGCCCCAAGTTGCGGAAAAACAGCAAAGCCAGTTCGAATTCCTTTTGCGTCACCGGTATCCGCTGGCCGGCCCGCGTCAACCGGCCGGACTCGGCTTCGAACAGGTAGGGGCCGAAGCGGACGTACTCCTCCGCATCGTGATTGGGATAGGCGCGGTGCAGTAAAACGCGTACGCGTGTCGTCAATTCGCCCTTGCGGATGGGTTTGAGCACGTAATCGCTGGCACCGGCGTCGAGCGCGGCAGCGATGCCGGCTTCATGGTGATGATTGAAAAGGAATAATGACGGTATGGCCGGCGACATGTTGTCCCTGGCCCAGGAGAGCACATTGGCGCCGTCGGTGTCCGCCGTTTCTCCGTCGATGATCAGCATATCGCAGGTTTCGCGACGCAGCAAAAGAAGCATTTCCCTGCTGTTCGCGGAACTCAGGCAGTGATGGCCGCAGGCGGTGATCACTTCGCGTATCTTTTCCGATTGAACTGGATCGGCATGCAGCAGGGCAATTTTCATGAGCGCTTGATCGGTAGGAAACGGACCTGCCCGCTCCGCAGGAGGTAATTGCAAAAGACTAGTGCAGCTTTCATCAAGGGGCTCAAATGGATATGTATTTTAATGGCTTGTTCAATCCTGAAGCATGGTCGGTATTGCCGACAACTTTGTCTGAAATTGCACAAAAGCGCGGAACATGCTGCACATTGTTCGAGGGAGCTGAAAAATAGTGAGCGCATTGCGGGGAAAAATCCCATCGATACATGTTGTGTTGGCGTAGGTGAATTATTGACTTGACTCAATTTAATATTGTTTTTCATGTTTATATTGCGATACTGAATAGGCGACACGCAAAAAGCGCCGCCAAAACCAGCGCATTGATAAAAAACCGGGCATAAAATCAAAAAAACCGGCGCAAAAATGTGGCCTTTAGTTTCCGTTTCCGCAAAAATCAACAATCGCTTTCCAGTGATTAAGGGGCAGGAATGAATCTGACGAATTTGAAAATAGGCACCCGTCTGGGCGCAGGTTTCGGCGCGATCTTGATATTGCTGGTGGTGACGACGGCATTGGCGATCGTAAAAATGAATGAGCTGGCCAATGCTACCGAGCAGCTCGTGTCGCATGAGTGGACCAAGGCCAAGCTGGCCAACGAGGCGATCGACGCTGCCCGCGGCAGCCTCTCGCGGCTTTTTATTGTCGTTGTATCGACCGACGAGCAGGTGATCGAGGCTGCCAGGCAACGCATGACGGAAGATGTCAACCGATTCGATGCCGCTTTGGCCAAGCTTGAACCCATGGTTGCAACGCCGAAAGGCAAGGAATTCCTCGGCAAGGCGAAAGACGCGCGTGCCCGTTATGTTGCTTCGTATGGCAACGTGCTGAGCTTGCTGAAAGCCGGCAATCGCGAGGAGGCTGCCAAGGCAACCTATGGCGAGACCTATACCAATATGGCGGAATTTGCGTCTCAATTGCGGCAGTATATTAACTATCAGGGTGAACATTTCGAGGAGCGCGGCGCCGAAAGCAAGCGTACGTTTGAAAGCTCGCGTGCGCAGATGCTGGCTCTGGGCGCAGTTGCCGTTGCGGCGGGGCTGGCGTTTGCGTACTTCATCACACGTTCGATCACCCGGCCGATGAAACATGCGGTGGAGATCGCTGAAACGGTCGCCGCGGGCGATTTGCGCAGTGAAATCGAGGCCGGCGGTAAAGATGAAACCGGCCAGTTGCTGCGGGCATTGAAGAATATGAACGACAGCCTGGTGAAGATTGTCGCCGAGGTGCGCGGCTGCACCGAAACCATGGGCACCGCCACTTCGGAAATTGCCACCGGCAATATGGATCTGTCCGCGCGCACCGAGGCGCAGGCTGGGGCGCTGGAGCAAACCGCTTCATCCATGGAAGAGTTGACCAGTACCGTCAAGCAGAATGCCGACAATGCCCGTCAGGCAAACCAGCTTGCCGTATCCGCTTCCGACGTGGCGGTAAAAGGCGGTGCGGTGGTTTCTGAAGTGGTCAACACCATGGGGTCGATCAACGAATCGTCGAACAAGATAGTCGACATTATCAGCGTCATCGACGGCATTGCCTTCCAGACCAATATCCTGGCGCTCAATGCTGCGGTGGAAGCGGCGCGTGCAGGCGAGCAGGGGCGCGGATTTGCGGTGGTCGCGGCCGAAGTGCGCAACCTGGCGCAACGCTCGGCCAGCGCCGCCAAGGAGATCAAGGAACTGATTGGCGATTCGGTGGAAAAGGTGGCGGCAGGCAGTCGGTTGGTCGATCAGGCAGGCATTACCATGAAAGAGGTGGTCGAGAGCATACGCCGGGTCGCCGACATCATGAGCGAAATTACGGCGGCCAGCCAGGAACAGACCCAGGGCATAGAGCAAATCAATCAGGCTGTCACCCAGATGGACGCCGCGACGCAGCAAAATGCGGCCTTGGTGGAGGAAGCGGCGGCTGCGGCCGGCTCCTTGCAGGATCAGGCAGGGCAGTTGGAGCAGGCGGTCAGCGTGTTCAAGCTCAGCGCCGCCCAATTTTCTGCCGCTGGCAGCGCGGCAAGCAGAGCTAAATCGGGGAGCGCGAAATTGCGTCCGCAGCCTGCCGGTTTAATGCCCAGAGGCAAAGCCGAAGTATCGCGCCTGCCGGCAAAAGCGCCGACTTCGCTGCCCCAACATGTTGCCAATGCGGCAGCCGCAGGCGATGATTGGGAACAATTTTGAGTACGGTTATAGAGTACGGTTATATTTAGGACCCTCCAAAGTGCAATTTTTTGCTAAGAATCAGCAGTTTCTCAAGGCGGGCATTGGACCGTGCAAACCGATCATTGGAGATACGATTCGATTCTGGTCGATTGGGGGCAATTGCCGTTGCGTTCAAAAATCGATAAGGTTGTCGCGGCGGGAGGCGACGCGTGGCGAAATAGTCGAGGAAAGCGGTTCATGAATCTGTCGAGCATGCGTACGGACCAACCTGCTGCATACAAAGTGCTGGCGATCGAGGACGACCCGACAACGGCCGAGGAAATCGCCAAGGAACTGAGCGTCCACGGATTTTTGGTCGACGTGGTCGGCGACGGTGTAACCGGCCTGGATCGCGCCTGCAGCGATCGCTATGACGCCATTACCCTGGATCGCATGCTGCCGGGCCTGGATGGCTTGAGTCTCGTGACGCGGCTGCGCGCCTCCGGGGTGGAAACACCGGTATTGATGATCAGTGCCTTGAGCGACGTCGACGAGCGTGTGCGCGGCTTGCGCGCCGGCGGCGACGACTATCTGACCAAGCCGTTTGCGTCAGATGAAATGATGGCGCGCCTGGAGGTGTTGTTGCGCCGACGCCGTAGTCCGGCACAGGCAGTGAAATTGCAGGTCGAAGACCTGGAGCTCGACTTGATTGCACGTGTGGCCCGCCGCAAGGGCGTGGTGCTGGACCTGAAGGCCACGGAATTCCGGCTGCTGGAATACATGATGCGCAATTCCGGTCAGGTATTGACTCGCAGTATGATTTTCGAAGCGGTTTGGAACTACCATTTCGATCCTTACACCAATCTGATCGAGGTGCACATGGCGCGTCTGCGCAAGAAGATCGACGCCCCCGAGTTGCCGCCGCTCATACACACTGTGTGGGGCTCCGGCTACATGCTCGGTACGCGCGCTTGAATCCCACTCTCAAGGAGCTTTGGCGGGTATCGGCCTTTAGACTCGCCACGCTGTTCGGCTTCGTTTTTACGATCGGCAATATCGCCGTGCTTGGCCTGATCTATTGGCAGACATCGAGCTATCTGGAACATCGCGTCGACGGCGTCATCGTTGCCATGGCTGGCAGCTTCCACCGCGACGAACCGGAGCAAGTGGTTGCGCAGATCAATGAAGAGCTCAATTACGACCCGCGCAAGACTAATATATATGCCCTGTTCGGGCCTGACCGCAAGCCTCTGGCCGGCAATCTCGACATCTTGCCGCAGGAATTGCCGCTCGACGGCAGCATACATAATTTCACGCGGCACGATTTGTCGGAAAGCGCCCCCGCGAGCCGCGGGGGCGGCCCGGTTCTGGTGCGCGCCATGGCCAAGCGTTTGCACGGCGGTGCAGTGCTGGTGATCGGCCGCGACTTTACCGGCGTGGCCGAAGTCCAGTCCATCATTCTCCAAGCCTTGATCGTGAGCGGCGCCGTGATCATTGTGATCGGCCTGTTGAGCGGCCTGGCACTCGGCTTAGGGCCTTTGCGCCGGATCAATGCGATTCGCGAAACCAGCCGGCGCATCATGCAGGGCGAGTTAAGCCTGCGCATGCCGGTTTCCACCAGGCAGGACGAACTCGATACACTGGCGGCCATCGTCAACCTGATGCTCGACGAAAGCGAGCGCCTGCTGACCGAAGTGAAAAGCGTCACCGACACGCTGGCGCACGACTTGCGTACGCCGTTGACGCGGGTTCGCCTGCTGCTCCAGCGCATCCAGCAACAATTCTTGCCCGGACATGCTGAATACGGGATGCTGGACAAGGCCTTGACCGAAACTGACGCCCTGCTTGCGCGCTTCCGTGCGCTGCTGCGTATTTCCGCGATCGAAAGCCGGCAGCGCAAAGCCGGATTCGGTGCGGTTGACCTGCGCACCGTATTGGCCCAGGTTGCCGAATTGTTCGATGCGCTGGCGGAAGATAAAGCGGTGAGGCTGGAGTTGGTGTGCGAAGCCGTCGATGGTGTGCACGGCGATCCGGAATTGTTGTTCGAGGCGATCAGCAACCTGGTCGACAATGCGATCAAGTTCACGCCGGCAGGCGGCAAGGTCATGGTGCGGCTCAGCCAAACCGAAACCGTGCCGCGCATCGATATTGTCGACACCGGGTGCGGCATCGATGCCGGTGAACGCGAGGCGATTTTGCAGCGCTTTTACCGCGGTCGCCAGCACCAGGACCATGAAGGGTATGGCCTGGGCCTCAGCATCGCCGCGGCGGTGATCCGCCTGCATGGCTACGTCCTGGAATTCCAGGATGTCGCGGACGGCACGCATGTGACGGTTTTTTGCAAGCCGTGAAGCGGGCTGCCCTTGCCCATCTCTTTTTGTGCCATTTCCGCATGGAGACTGGGCTTCCGGCGGCAATTAAATCAATCATTTCTGGTCGGAAATGCCTTATGAAAAAGGCAATGAAATGTTGCGCACAAACAACGAAATGGTCATTATATTGTAATAATTGATCACTAGACTTTGCGTTCTGCCAATGGCGGCTCAATAAAACGCTACATTATCGCCATTGCGAGGCGCTGATTGCGTAGCAGTTTTATATGAGCTAACTGTTTTGCAAGTGGCGCCCGCTTGGCGGTAATAACGCCGACGCGTGTGAAACACGTAAGAATTTTAATAATTTTGAAGGAGTATCAATTGAATAAGAAACTTATCGGCCTTGGTTTGGCTTTGGCAGCTAACGGCGCATTCGCTCAGTCCACCAGCGGCGGCAGCTCCATCGAAATCTACGGCTTGATCGACATCGGCGTCGGCTATGTTCAGCACTCGCTCAACATCGACCCGAATTTCCAATACGGCGTCAACCCGCTTTCGTCGACCAAGACTTCGGTCTCCAATTCCGTGTCCGGCATGTTTAACGGCGGCCTGTCGGATTCGCGTTGGGGCCTGCGCGGCACCGAAGACCTGGGCGGCGGCATGAAGGCCTTCTTTACGCTGGAGCAGGGCTTCAATGCTCCGAACGGCTCTGTCAACAGTTCCGCAGCTTCGCTGGCAACAAATTCGACTCCGCTTAGCGTCTCGGGCAACTCCTCCCTGAACGGCCAGATGTTCAATCGCCAGTCCTTCGTTGGCTTGAGCAGCACGGACTTCGGCTCCATCCAATTCGGACGCAACTACACGTTCCTGTACGACGTTGTGACCCAGTACGATTCCTTGAACGCGGCTGACGTGTTCTCGCCGTTCGGTTCCGGCACCTACGGTGGCGGCGGCGGCATTTCGGAAGACGTGCGTGTCGACAACAGCATCAAGTACAAGAACAAGATCGGTGCAGTGAACTTCGGCGGCTTCTACAAGTTCGGCGGCACGTCCGGCAGCACGTCTGCTCAAAGCGCCTACGGCTTCAACGTCGGCTACGAAGACGGCCCGTTCGGCATCCAGGCAGCGGTCCAGAACTTCACCGACGCTTTGAAGGGCGGCGTCAGCACGATCGCCGGCGACGTCAACGTCACCAACTACAACACCAGCTCCTACCTGATTGCAGCCAAGTACAACTTCGGCGACGCTACCGTCAAGGGCGGCTACGAGAGCTACACGCTGAAGGCTCCTTCCGATGCATTCGCCACCTTGGGCGTCGGCAGCTACGCAGGCTACGTGATCGGCAACGCTACAGCCGCCAGCGCGAACTTCAGCAAAGCCAACCAAACTACCGATATCTGGTATATCAGCGGCGACTATAATTTCTCGCCGGCTCTGAACCTGGCATTGGGCTACTACGATGTCAATCTGAAGGCTTCGGGCGACCTCGGCCAGAACGACGGCAATCAGTATTACTACTCGGCCCTGCTGGACTACAAGTTCAGCAAGCGTACCGACACCTACGCTGGCGTGATGTACGTCAAGTTCGACGGCCCGCAGTTCCCGTCGACGACGACCAACCAGAACAACGAAATCTTCGCCGTTGGTCTGCGCCACAAGTTCTAATCCGGCTTGAATCGCTCCTCACGGAGCGCTTGAAAAACCCACCCTTGCGGTGGGTTTTTCTTTTTGGGGAAGTCCAATTCGATGCGCTCCGCGGCTCGAACAATTTATTCGAGCATGCCGAAGATCCCTCTCCCGGGGCGGAAACTGCGCCTCTGACTTCGGCGGAATGGTGGCGCCTCCATCGCGGCCAGCGGCGCGGTGCGGGGCAATACCCTTGGCCAGGCAAATCCCGGACAAAAAAACGCCGCAAAAGAAAAGCGCCCCGTTAGGCGGCGCTTTTCGTCAGTCGTGGGGAAAAGTGCTTGTGTCCGCGAGTGCGCGGACCGCGGCGCCGCTTACTGTGCGGCCCCGTCTTTCTTTGCGTCCGCTTCGTTGTTCGTGGCAGGTGCCGCGTCGTCGCCCGGCTTGGTGTCGGATTTGGTGTCGGATTCCGGCGCCGGGCTTTCCGGTCGATAGATCTTGCTCTCGCGGCGCTGCAGATAGGCATCGCGCACGAATTCATAGCGATCCAGGGCGGCCTCTTCCAGCAGCGAAGTGGAGTCGAGGATATAGGCGCGCTTGTCGACGATGCGTATGACGGAGCCGGCATTGCGCCAACGCACCGGATCCTTATAGCTCCATATATCGGTCTTGAGGTCGACCGGCAGCGCTACGGTGTCGCGGGTGGTGGTCGGGCCGAGCAAGGGCAATACCAGGTAGGGGCCGGACCCCACGCCCCAGCGGCCCAGGGTCTGTCCGAAATCCTGGTCATGTTTCGGCAAGCCCCAGGCTTCGCTGGCGACATCGATGAGGCCGGCCATGCCAAAAGTCGAATTGAGCAGCACGCGGGCTACGTCCGACATGCCATCCTTGATGCGCCATTGCAGAAAATTGTTGAGCGCGGTAGGCACATCGTTCAAATTGCCGAAGAAATTGCCGATTCCGGTTTGCACGAAATCCGGCAAGGCCGCCCGGTAAACCTTGGCGGCAGGCTTGAGCGCCACCTGGTCGACCTTGTCGTTGAAGCCGAACATGGCGCGATTGAATCCCTCGAACGGATCCTGGGGATTTTTCGGCGCACTGGCGCAGCCGGCCAAAGCAAAAGCCAGGGCTGCCATGCCGAAACGAAGGACATAGTTGTTTTTAGCGTCCATTTCGATAGGTTCTTGAATGCGTGGATAGTTGCGGAGCGGCGCGGAGCTGGCGCTTCGGCCAGTCTGCTGTGCGGTGAGATGAAGCATGCCGCACTGTAACCGGCGCTTTCCGCCGGTTCGGCTCCCTTTTGTTGCTTAGGGAGATTATAACAGTTCGATGAAAATCGATTTAGGCGCGTTTATGACTGTTGCTTTCCTGGCGTGCACTATGCATCCCTGCGATTACGGGTGAGACCGGTCATCGATTGATGTGTTACTGTGGTAACATAGTAACACTAACGGAAAAACGGGCAACGAACATGAACGATGAGGATTTTTTGACGGCATTCGAAGGTGCAACCATCACGCCCGAACAATTTGGACACGGCGCCCATATTCGGGCCGCCTACCTGTATCTGGCGCGCTTTCCGTTTCTCGAGGCTTGCATGGCGATGCGCGACGGCCTCAAGCGGTTTGCCGCGCATATAGGAAAAGCCGGGTTGTACAACGAAACAATCACGGTTGCCTTCATGAGTATTGTGCGGGAGCGCATGCAGGCATGTCCGGGCTTGTCCTGGGTTGAGCTGTTGGCGGCAAATCCGGATTTGGCGGATCGCGCACTGCTGCATCGCTATTACCGTGCAGAGACATTGAACTCCGCGCGTGCCAAGGACCAATTCGTTTTAGGCGACGCGCACCGGGAGGCAGAATGAAGAGAGTTTTCCTTTCGCGCGTGCTTGGCATGGCCCGCGCGGCGTTTGGCGCATGGATTTTCCTGCTCAGCGCCCTCACGCTGCTGCATACGCTGGACAAGCCGCCGTTTGCCGGAGTTCCTGTCTGGCTGGTCCCGGCAATCGCCGCCGTTGAGGCGGCGGCAGCGGCGGCTTTTGCCTTGCGTCCAAGCGGGCTGGCGCTGGCCGGCTTGTACGCAGCATTTTCCGCGGCGGCCGTGCTGCACATCATGCTCGGGCAGGCGCCATGGCAATTGCTGCTGTACGCGCTCGTGGCAGCGGCCTTGTATTTGTCCGGGCAAAAGCGGCTCTGAAGAAATATGGCGCAGAGGCGCCATGATAGTGGGAACTACGGGAGAACGTATGGCAGTTACCGAGCGCAAGAAGCCAGTAAAAGCAGCGAGCAAGACCTTCGTCATCGAGCGCGTGCAGACCGGGTTCCGCATGGAGAAGCGCATGCTGAAGGTATTGAAGGCGTTGGCCGAGTACCACGATCTGGCCCTGGGAGATTTGATGGAGGGCATCGTATTGCATGCCTTCGACGGCAAGTGCGCATTCAGTCCGGCGAGCCTGCAGCGTATCGCCGATCTCAAGCGCATCTACGGATTGGAACTGGATTCGGCAGCTGCCCACCGCCTGGTCGAACGGGACTGAGCCGTATTCAGTTACCAAGCAGATCCGCCATCATGCCTGACACGCGGCGCAGCCGGCGCGACAGCAGGCGGGCCAGGCAAAACATGAAGCGGTAGGCAATCAGCGGGTGTGTGCTTGACAGCCGTTTCAGGTTGTCGTTGGTCAGCGACAATAATTCACATTCGGTATCGGCGACGCAAGTGGCCGAACGGCGCTCCTGATCGAGCAGGCTCATTTCACCGATGATGCGTCCCGGGGTCTCGTGCGAGAGCAGTTGTCCGCCATGTTCGCCGCCCTTGATGATCGAAATTCGTCCTTCGACCAGGATGAGCATGTAGTTGCCGGGATCGCCTTCGTCGAAGATGGTTGCCCCCTGCCTTACGCTCTGCAGTTGCAGAAAGCCGCCTATGACTTCCAACTCGGGATAGGCAAAGTCCTTGAACAGATCGAGTCCGTCGAGAAGATCGGCAATTTTCATGTTGGCCTCAGGTGCAAACAGGTGCGCTTCAAAGTAGCATGACGCAAGGCGAACGTATCCTCTTTCCTGACAAGGATAGCACCATGCCGAGTTCGCTTCCATTGCCTCCGCAGGCTGAACAGGCGCGGCATCCGCTGATAGAATTTCAGTTTCGACAGGTTGACGACAAGCATGTTGAAATTTCTCGTTTGGATCGCGGCATGCTGTGTGTTGCCGCTCGCGGCGGCGCAGGCCGTGCCTTCAGCTCCTGTTTATGGTCAGGAACTCGAAGGGTTCGCCTACCCCTATCCGGTCCGGCATTTCGCATTTACTTCTCAGCGCGTTGCGTTGCGGATGGCTTATCTGGACGTGCCGGCCAGCGGCGCCGCCAATGGAAAAGTTGCACTTCTTTTGCACGGCAAGAACTTTTGCTCTGCCACATGGGAATCCCAAATCGCGGCATTGAGTGAAGCCGGTTACAGAGTGATTGCTCCGGACCAGATAGGATTCTGTGCGTCGACCAAGCCTGAAAATTATCAATACACTTTTCAGCAATTGGCGGTCAATACCCACGAGTTGCTCCGGCAAGCGGGAGTGCAATCGGCGATCGTGATCGGCCATTCCACCGGCGGCATGCTGGCGGTACGCTATGCCTTGATGTTTCCGCAGGAGGTCGGGAAGCTGGTGCTGGTCAATCCTATCGGCCTCGAAGACTGGAAAGCCTTGGGCGTGCCGAACCGCACCGTGGATCAATGGTTCGAGCGCGAATTGAAGTTGTCCGCCGACGGTGTGCGCCAGTACGAAGCGGCCACGTACTACGTCAATCGCTGGAAGCCGGAGTATGAGCGCTGGGTGGATATGTTGGCCGGCCTTAACCGCGGGCCCGGGCATGGTTTGGTTGCATGGAATTCGGCTTTGATCTACGACATGATTTTTTCCCAACCCGTTGTATACGAGTTCCCGCTACTGCAGCCGGCAACGGTGTTGATGATAGGGGACGCCGACACGACGGCCATCGGCAGCGACATCGCTCCACCGGAAGTCAGAGCCAGGATAGGCCATTATGCCGACTTGGGCAGGCAAGCAGCGGCGCGGATTCCGCGTGCGCGCCTGATCGTGTTCCCGGGTATGGGGCACGCGCCGCAGATGGAAGATCCGCAAGGCTTTAATCGCGCTCTGTTGGAGGCGTTGAGCGATACCGATCGATGAGGCGGGGAGAGAAATGGGATGGGAAAATAAAAATGGCCTCCGAAGAGGCCATTTTCAAGATTTGGTGGCCTGGGGCGGAATCGAACCACCGACACAAGGATTTTCAA
>Ga0213872_10000366_pt1 | contig 38132 bp, 28 predicted proteins | sample VelepicomBERX_R2_FD_160071 | JGI IMG/M metagenome (GOLD analysis project Ga0213872, IMG submission 160071) | Rhizosphere microbial communities from Vellozia epidendroides in rupestrian grasslands, the National Park of Serra do Cipo, Brazil - RX_R2 | ecosystem: Host-associated > Plants > Roots >... | reverse complement strand
AACCATGCTCGCGAGAATGCCGCCAATGACAGCAATCGCTAGCGGCTGCAGCATCTGCGACCCGGCCCCCAGCGCAAGCGAAAGGGGAATCATGCCGGCTATCGCCGCGAGAGCGGTCATCAAAATGGGCCGCATCCGGCGCGCCCCCGCTTCGAGCATCGCATCCCTCGCTCGCAGTCCTTCGGCACGGTACTTCTGGTCGGCATCGAGCAGCAGGATTCCGTTCTTTGCGACTATGCCGACAACCATGATCAGGCCCATGAACGACGACAGATTAAACGTGGTGCCCGTTATAAAAAGCGCGAAGAAAACGCCGGAGGTCGAGAGCAGCGCCGAAGAAAGGATCGCAACCGGCGCCGCGAATCCGCCAAATTCAATCAGCAGCACAATGAAGACAAGAACAACCGCCGCCGCCAGTACGAAGACCAGATCGCGGAACGATTGCTGTTGTTGTGCGTAAAGCCCTCCATAGACGATGCGAATGGCTGACGGAACGTGCAGCGATGCAACCTTCTTTTGCACTAATTGGATGCCGGTCCCAAGGCTCATCCCTTCGAGCCGGCCGATGACAGCGACGTAGCGCTGCAGATTTTCGCGATGGATTTCCAGTTGGCCGGAATTATGATCAATCGTCGCCAGCGTGCCGAGGGTGGCGACGTGTCCGCTGGCGCTCACCAGCAGAGTATTGCGGATGGCATCCAGCGACGAACGTGTAGATTCAGGGAAGCGTACGCGCATCGTATATGGCCGTCCATTGGCTACGATCGGCAGCGTGGCGGGTTCGCCGCCGATAATGGCGCTCGCATCCAGCTCGATTTCCTGTGGCGTGAAACCGGCGCGCGCCGCCATGCCCTGGTCGATGTTGAACGTAATGGCCGGGCCGCTGATCGTATCTTCGACTCCGTTCTTCACATCTTTCACAGCGGAGATGGTTTTGATCCCCTCGGCCACCTTTGGGGCCCATTGCTGGAGAAGATCGATGTTTTCGGAGAAAAGCTTGATCTCGATGGGATCGGGCGAGCTCGTTAGATCCCCGATCTGGTCCTGCAGAATCTGGATGAAGTCGGTATCCAGTTGTGGATAGCGCTTGTTGATCTGTTCGCGGGCATCGGCGATCACTTCGTCGACGCTGCGGTCTCGCTTCGCCTTGAGCTTTGCCGAAATGTCACCCGTATTTGCCTCCGTAACGGTTGCCAGTCCGAGCTGCAATCCCGTGCGGCGCGACGTGCTCTCGACTTCCGGTATCGAGTGAAGAATCTGTTCCACACCGACGAGCACTCGATTCGTATCGTCAAGCGAAGCGCCCGCAGGCATGAGATAGTCGAGCACGAAGCCGCCTTCGTCCATGGCGGGGAGAAGATCGCTGCCGAGCGAGCGATAGCAGACGAACGAAACGAGAACCAGGGCGCAGCACGCAATCGCCAGCACAAGCGGATGAGCGAGGGCCTGCGCCAGCAGGCGGTGATACCACTTTGTAATTCGGCCCATCACGCCCGTCGTAGCTGCCTCGTGATGCTTACGGCCATTGCGGGATTGCGAATGGACGAGCAAATAGCTGAGTGCCGGCGTCCAGGTGAGAGCGAGGGCGAGCGAAGTGAGCAGGGCGACGCCCACCGTCAGTGCCAACGCGCGAAAGAATGTGCCCGTCACGCCGCTGATGGCAATGAGCGGAAGGAAAACCACAATCGGAGTTACCGTTGATCCAACCAGCGGAACGCGAATCTCGCGCAGTGCGCTTCGTATCGCTTCCGCGCGAGTCTGGCCGGAATCGCGATGCATAACGATGTTCTCGACAACTACGATTGCGTCGTCGATCACGAGCCCGACAGCGGCGGCGAGTCCGCCGAGAGTCATCAGGTTGAAGCTCTCGCCCAGCAGGCGGAGCGCGATGAATGTGACCGCAATCGTGGCCGGTATCACCAGGCCCGCCACAATCGACGTCCCCCAGTCCCGCAGAAATAGAACCAGGATCGCCGCCGCCAGCACCAGCCCGATGACGATCGCGTCCCGCACGCTCGTGATCGAAGCGCTGACCAGGTCGGACTGATCGTAGAATGAGCTGACCACAATGCCCGGCGGCAGAGATCGCTTTAACTGCTCCAGTTCCTGGTGCACTTCCTTCGCCACGGCGACCGTGTTGCTGTCCGGCTGGCGAAAGATGTTCAGCAACACCGCCGGTTTACCGTTCGCTGTAACGATCGTGTAAACCGGCTTGACCGCCTGGTTTACGCTGGCTACATCGCGTATGTAGATTGGGCTGCCGGAGCTTGTAGTCTTTGCTACGATGCTGCCGATGTCGGCTGGCGTTTGCGCCTGGCTGTTCACAAGCGCCAGAACGAGTTCGTGGTTCCGCTGAATTAAGCCGGGAGAATCAATCAGGCTGCTTTTTGAAAACGCATCGAGCAGCGTTGGTACGGTGATCTGTGACTCGATCAGCTTGGCTGGATCAGGCTGCACCTCAAACTCCGGTTCCTGGCCGCCCTGCACGATGATCTTGGAAACGCCAGGGAGCCGGTTGAGGCGCGGCTTGAGATTGTAGGTGGCAAGCTCCCAGAGTTTCGTTTGCGGAATCGAGGCGGAGGTCAGGCTGTAACCCATGATCGGAAACGCGGCAAACGTCAAGCGATTTACGCTGACATTTGCCGTGGTGGGAAGCGTTGACTGAATACTCGCGATAGCCGAATTGACATATTGCAGCGTCTGGAACATGTCCACGTTCCAGTTGAAGAACAGGTCGACCTCCGCCTGGCCGCGGCTTGTGTTTGAGACGATCCGCTCCAGCCCCGGAACCGCGTTGACCGCTTCCTCAATGGGCCGGGTAACGGTGACCTGCATCTGCTCGATCGGCATCACGCCGTTATCGATGCCGACCACGATCCGCGGGAAATTGGTCGCCGGGAAAACCGCGATGGGAATCGTGAAAACGAGGTAAACACCGAACGCGGCCAGCGCGACGATGACGAAGATGATGCTTTTGAGATAGCGCGCAGTCCAGTGCTCCGTCTCCTGGGCTGCAGACACCGGCGATTGAACCAGACTCATTGCGTTCGCCCTATTCTTTGCCGCCTTCGGTTGCGCCTGGTTGCGTGACTGGTTTTGTAACCTGAATCTTAGCCTTGTCATCCAGGCCGAGCGCTCCCTGTGTGATGACCTGGTCGCCAGGTTTTACACCGCTGAGGATTTCGACCTGATCTCCTTCGCGGATACCCGTTTCTACTTGCGATTCATGCGCAAGCCCGTCGTTGCCGGCGATCATGACTCGCTCGCCGCCCTGGTCGGAAGACAGTAGCGCCGCGGCTGGAATGATGATCGCATCTTTGTTTTCGCCCAGATCCAGGTTTAGGCGCGCGGTTGCCCCGGGCCTGAAATGCTCGCCTGGGTTCGGTGCCTCCACCCAGACCTGCACGGTAGTGGTATTGGGATCTGCTGCGGGGCTGACCACGGTGACTTTTCCGGGAAGCTCGCCTCCGGGGCCGGAAATCGTCGCTGCGTCCGCTATATGAATGGAGGCGGTTTCGTTAATGGGTACGTTTGCCCGCGCCACGACTCGTGAAATATCGACAATCGAGAACAGTGCCGAACCGGCGCTGGCCATTTCACCCAGGTTCACGCCGCGGTCTGAGATCACGCCTGTCAACGGGCTGCGAACTTCGGCATAAGAGAGCTGTGCTGCAGCGCTTTCATAGTGCGCTTTCGCTGCATCCATCTGCGCTTGAGCGCTCTTTATTTGCTCGACGCGGCTATAGCTTTCCAGTCCCTTCAAGTGTGCCTGTGCGGTATCAAACTGGCTTTGGGCCTGGGCCAGAGCGACCTCGGCATCGTCGACGAGCTTACGCGCGAGCGCTCCTTCCTGGAACAGCTTCTGACGGCTTTCGTAAACCTTGCGTGCAGCATCGAGCGCCTGACGCGAGGCGGCGACATCCGCCTTGGATTTCGTTACATCTTCGGGCACCGTCGCCTGCGAGGTTGTGGTGAACGTCGCCTGCGCCTGTTCGTAGAGATCTTTACTCTCCGTTGCGGCGGCGCGTAGATCGCGATCTTCGAGAACCGCCAGGAGCTGGCCCTCGCGCACATGGTCGCCGCGCTGCGCGTAAAACTTTGCTACGGGAGCGCTGATCTTGGGAACGATATTGGCCTGCTTCAGCGGGTAAAGGACAGCTTCAGCCGAAAGGACGTGATGAATGGACCCGCGCTTGGCGGCGGCCACCTGAACAGGCGTGACGGGCTCCGAAGCCTGGTCGGTTGCGCTCGATGACTTGCTTGAACAGGCGGCGAGAGTTAGAAGGCAGCCGAGTGTTATATACGCCTGAAGTTTGGTCATGAACTAAAAGATTCCTGTTAAAGATCCCAGCGTAGCGAGTGCTGTGCGGTAACGCAGCAATCCGTCAGCGTAGGCGTTTCGGGCTTGGCTGGCGGTGGTTTGTGCGTCCGTTACCTCCAGCGCAGTCGCTTCGCCGGCCTGGTAACGAAGCAGCGTCAGCCGCAGGCTTTCAGCCGCTGTCCCAGCGGAATCGCGCAAAGACGAGACCTGGGAAAACGCCGTCTGCGCCTCCTGCCAGGACGACGCAATTTCGCCTTCGAACTGTTTTTGCGTGATGTTCAAGTCCAACTCGGCCTGGCGTTCCTTGAGAGAAGCCTGCCTGACCTTGCTGCGAATGGAACCCCAATCCCAGAGCGGAATGTTCAATGTGGCCATGGCCGAGTAGCCCAGATTCTGCCGGTTGGTGACTTGATAGTTGGGCAAAGTGCTTCGGCCGGTAGCTTGCGCTTGCGAAGAGACGGCCGCGAACTGATTCGCATTGATGCCATAGAATACATCGAGTCCGAAAGACGGGAGATAGGCGTAGCGCGCGACGGTAACCCCTAGTTTTGCCTGGCTGACATTTGCATTGGCGGCACGCAGATCGGGGCTGTTCGAGGTCGCCTGAGCGACGGCGTCGGGCAGGGTGGGCGGGACCGGCAGCTCAGCCAGATCGTCCACAATGTCGTAATCGAGCTGGAAAGCAGGGAATATGAGAACGGCGAGGGCGATCTTTGCCTTCTGTAATGCAAGCAGGGCGTCGCCGAGATCGCGCTGGCGCTGCTGTACCTGCAGTTGCGCTTTGAGCACGTCGGCGTGCGCGGCTTCACCGCCTTGTTCAAGCTTTTCGGTAATGTCTTGGAACTGCTTGGCCTCTTTCAAGCTTTGCTGCGCATTGGCGATCCTTCTTTCGGTATTAGCGATCGTGTAGTAATCCTGGATGACGGTCGCGTTCAGGCCGCGGGCGGCGAGATCGGCTTTGGCACGAGCCACCGCCTCGGCCGCCTCGGCAAGGTGGACGGGACCGCGGCGAATGAACGCCAGCAGGTCTGCGTGCCCTTGGAGCTGCTCGTTGTACACGTGCACTCCGTCATTCGCCACGAAAACACCGGAGGGCGTGCCGTTGCCTTCCGTGTATATGAACTGATTCAGGCCGTTCAGCGTTGGCAGCGTGGTCGCCTTGGCCTGCTTCACGTCTTCATGCGCGAAGCGCGCGGCAATATCTGCGGTCTCCACCTGCGCGCCGTACTTTCGCGCACGGGCGAGCGCGTTTTGAAGCGTAATCGTGATGGTTTGCGACGGCGGCTGCTCAGGCTGTTGTGAAAAAGCGCAGCTCGCGATAGTTAGGAACACAAGAGAGCGATACACGAAAGAGAACATGAAGCGCAGTTATCGGACCTTTATCTCTTGTAGCGTATTGTTATAGAAAACATGAGATTCATCCTTGGAATCATCATCGGCATCGCTTTTGTTATTGCGTACGTGTATACCTATTTCTATTTTGGCTATGCACCGGTGGCAACTGCGGCGGATCCCATCCCGTTCGAGGTCAAGTTGGCGCACGCTGCCCTAAACGCCCGAATTGACAGAGAAGCCCCCAAATCTGCTCCTTTTCAGGCCAATGACGCGGATCTGCAGGACGCGGCCCATCTCTACCGGCAGAACTGCGCCATGTGCCACGGCGTGATGAGCGGCGACAAGACGCCCACGGCTAAAGGTATGTACCCGCATCCGCCGCAGTTGCTCCAGGGCAAAGGCGTCACTGACGATCCGGCAGGCGAGACCTACTGGAAGGTTGCGAACGGCATCCGGCTTACCGGTATGCCCTCATATAAAAACGAGCTCTCCGATAAGCAGATGTGGGAGCTCAGCCAGATGCTTGCCGGAGCCGATAAATTGCCGGCCGATGTGCAGACGGTTCTGCAGCAGCCACTCAAGACCGAATGATCTACCAGATCAGCTTCGCGGCCACTTGGAACTGACGCGAACTGGTCGCGGTGCTGGTGATGACGCCCGCTGAGCCGGAAGGCGGCGCTACCGCCGACGTGTAGACAACCAGATTCGGCGTGCTGAAGTTCGGGTGGTTCACGATGTTGAAAACCTCGCCGCGAAGCTGCAGCGTGAGCCTCTCCGTCAGGCGCGTGTTCTTCACCAGTGAGATGTCCAGGTCCGCCAGCCCAGGGCCGGTGTAAGTGTTGCGTCCAAGGTTTCCGTAGGTGCCGTTGGGCGGGACAACAAACGCATTAGGATTGAAATACTTGTTCGGGCTGCCGAGAATGACCGGTCCGGTGAACGCCGTGTTCAGTGAAGGGCGGACCGGATTCGTAGTATTGCCGTTGTTCGATGGATTAAAGCTCAGTTGCGGCGTGAATGGGAATCCCGAGTTGTAGCTGAAGATGCCGTTAAGAGACCAGCCTTCGGCGAGAATTCTGGCGAATCCGGTCGTGTTTCGAAGAAACGGCTTGCCCGGCCCAAACGGCAGTTCGTAAATCCCGTTGACGGCTACGACCTGGCGGACGTCGAACGTCGAAGGCCCCCAATCATTCCGGATGTCCTGCGAATTTTGCACTAAACCGGGCGCATTGGCTGCGGCGCTTGCGTTCAGAGTGTCGCCGTCATCGAGAGATTTGGACCAGGTGTAGGCCGTGCGAAACTCGACGCCGGAAGCAAAACGGCGCCGGAAATCGACGAGCATCGCGTTGTAGTTGCTGTCCGCGCTGGAGATCCAGGTCCAGGTGCTGGCGAGTGCCGGGTTCGCCAGCGGGGCTCCAGGCGGATAGTAGATCGTGCCGGGGTGATACCTGGTACCGCAGGGAGCAGCCGGGCAGATAGTTGGAAACGGTTGGTTGAGATCGGCGCTAAGTGTTTCGTGGTAGCCGTGAGAACCTGCATAGCCGACCGAGAGCGAAGTGTTCGGTGTGAGCTGCTGCTCTACGCGCAGCATGTAGGAAATGACTGTCGGTGTGAAGAGATCCTGTTGGACGCCAGCAGGAGCAATTTTGTATTTCGCTGTGATTTGGCCGGGAATAAGTGGGAAGTTGGAGAGCGGAAACTTTGACAGGCTGATGCTGGTGTTAAATGGCGCGTTCTGATCGAGGCGGTAGCTGAGCGCATCCTGCAGATCGTTGTAGAGCCCAAATCCGGCGCGGACGACCGTTTTGCTGTTGCCTGCGACGTCCCAGGCCAGTCCGACACGCGGTTGCGGCAGGAATCTCGCGTGGTTGACGGTAAAGACCGAAGACTCGATGCGCGGCTGCGTTTCGAGCACGCCATTCGGACCGGCGATGAAGTTCGACGCGCGATCATGCGCTTCATTCCAGCCGTTGGTGAACTCATCGCGAAAGCCAAGCGAAAGCGTGAAACGTGGCGACAAACGCATTTCGTCCTGAACGAACCACGCGCCCTCAAAAGATCTCCAGCCGAGCGGTGTCGGTGAAGGCACGGCGGTAAACGTGGTCACAACGCCCAAGAGAAAAGTCGTTAGATTCGAAAACGTTGCCTGACCGTATTGTCCGAGAGCCAGTTCGTCGTTCGACTGCACGCGCTGGAACCACGCCCCCACGCTGATCTGGTGGATGTCTTTCACGATGGAGAGCTGGTCCTGATAAGTGAACAGATTGCGAGTAGCGAAAAGGTGGCTGCCGTTGTTACTGCCGGCCATGGTGATGGAACTGGCCGTATTGGGAGTAGCGCTGCCTCCGATCACGACAGCGCCAACCTGGTCGTCTCCAATAAACCCGGGAACTCCGGCGACGGCGGGTCTGCCGGTATAAAAATAGCTCGCGCGCGAGAAGCCAAAAGTTGCGGTGTTCACAAGGTTGGGTAAGAATACGTGCGTCTCGCGCAAGGTCGCGACCTGATTGAAGAGGGTTTCGATATCCAGGGAGAGAGGGTTGGCGGTGGGAGTGTTGTCGAAGCTGTTGTCGGCAGTGTAACTTGCCGAGAGTGTGTCATTGCGAGAGAAAATCTGATCGAAGCGCGCGGTGCCGAAGTCTTCCCGGATGGTCTGCTTGGGCGAGCTGAACGCTTCAGCGATGCCTCCGCTATCGAGCGGTGAATTCGGGCTTTGCACTGGCCATAGGGAGAGAAGCTGGGCGGAGACCGGCGAGACCGGTACCTTTACGCCGCCGGGCAGTATGCCCATTCGTGCGTCGTTATCAGGAACAAGCGTGACCGTGGTGATGTGAAGGTTCTGACGGAAGCCTTCATAATTGCCAAACAGAAATATGCGATTGCGCGCGACCGGTCCTCCGAGCGTACCGCCGAATTGATTCCGCTGAAAGCCCGGGACTGATGATTGATCGAAAAAGTTGCGCGCATCAAAGTAACTGTTGCGCAGGAACTCATACGCAGAGCCGTGAAAGTCATTTGTGCCGGAGCGGTCTACGATCAACACCTGCGCTCCGGGACGCTTGCCGTACTCAGCATTGTAAAAATCAGTCAGGACGTTGAATTCGCGGATGGCGTCTACTCCCAGCAGTTCACCGCTGGTTCCGCCGGGTGTCATATTAATTTCGGCTGAACCTGTGTACTCGATACCATCAAGCAGAAAGAGATTCTCCTGCGGGCGGCGGCCAGACACAGCAAACATGTTTCCGACGGCAGAGTTTGAGATGCCGGGCGTGGCGTTGTTCTTCTCGTTGGTAAAGTTGACAATTCCGGGATTCAGCGTAAGCAGTTGGTCATAACTACGGCCGTTTAGCGGAAGATCGCGAACCTCTTCGCCCGTTACGAAACCGGCGGTGGCTTCGACGGTGGGCGACACGATAGGCGCAGATTCGGTTACGGTGATTTCTTCCGAGCGGTCTCCCACTTTAAGTGACAGATTGACGGCCGCAGCCTGGTTGACGGCAAGCACGATGCCTTGCTGCGTCATAACCTTGAAGCCCTGCTTTTCCGCTTTGACATCATAAGTGCCGGCCGGCAATTGGAGCAAGGCGTAATAACCGGAAGAGTTTGTCTCTGTCTGGCGTGATTCGGCGGTTTCTGTGTTTGCGAGATTGACCGTTACTCCGTTTATGAGGGCGCCAGACGGATCCGTGACCACTCCGGAGATGCTGGCGGTTTCCTGCGCCGATATCCGCAAGCCGGCACAAAGAAAAAGGACCCCACACAGAAGTTTCATGGGAAAGCTGTTCTGTCAAGTATGCAAGACTATATCAATAATACTAGACAACAAAGATGCGATTGAAAGAGTTTCGGGAAGCGCGCGGGATCTCGGCAGCCGAAGTGGCAGCGCGATGCGGAGTCAGCCGGCAGACGATCTACGCTATCGAAGACGGCACGTTTCTTCCGAATACGGCGATAGCTATTCGGCTGGCGCGAATACTGGAAACCAGCGTTGAGGAACTGTTTCCTCTCGACGAACCAGAAGCGCCGGTCGAGTTGATCAGGGCGGAACTATTGACGCCTTCACCGCGAGCAACGGCAGAACGATGTATGGTTCGGCTGTGCCGGGTAGGGGAGCGAATCCTGGCGGTTCCCGTCGAGGCCGGTTCGAGCTTCCTGCCGCACGCGGATGGCGTGATCGAGCGCCGAACGGCATCACGGGTGATGGTGAGGGCTGTTGATGGAGCGCCGCGCGGGGAAGAATCCGTGGTTATTGCGGGATGCGATCCGGCGCTATCCTTCCTAGAAGAAATGGGGCACGGGGCGGGTGTCCGCATCGTGACCGTGCCATGTACTAGTCGCAAAGCCCTCGAGTGGCTGAAAGAGGGACGCGTGCACGTTGCGGGATCGCACCTCTTCGACCGCGTGAGCGGCGAGTACAACCTGGCGATAGTGCAGCGAATGTTTCCGCCGGGCAGCACGGGTACCGTGACTTTCGCATCGTGGCAGGAAGGGTTCATCACGAGAACCGCCGAAGCGGAGAAGATACGGGGCGTCGCAGACCTCGGCAGCGGCGCGTGGCGAATCGTCAATCGTGAAAAAGGCTCCGGTAGCCGCTCGCTGCTTGACGTGGAACTGAAGGATGCAGGCATCACGCCGGCGAAAGTCCCAGGTTACGACCGGATCGCGGCAGGACATCTGGCGGCGGCACTCGCCGTGGCGAGCGGTACGGCGGACTGCTGTATTGCGACATTTTCCGCGGCGCGCTGCTTCGGGCTGAGATTTGTGCCTATCGCAGCGGAGCGTTTCGACCTGGTATTTTCACGGCCATTCGCGGGTTCGCGTTCGGGGCAGATCGTCCTGAACATGTTGACCCGATTAGCGCTCAGGCGGAAGCTGCACGAATTGGCGGGTTACGACAGCTCACGAACCGGGGACATCCTGCTCTAACGCTACTGAAAGCTTCGCGTCCCGGGCGGTATACTGTTTTATCCCGGGGCAGGTCCACGTTGATGCGTTTCCGGATATCGCACCAACACGGAATATGGCAACGCCTTCTCCCATAGCGGAACAGAGCATTCCAGGCCCATTTGCGCACTACGAGCTGGGCGGCGCCTATGATGAGATGTTCCGGGCAAGTGGGCGCCCAAGATCGCACTATCGCGCGCTTTACTCGCGGCTCTTGAATCTTCCGGCGGAAGAACTGAGAAGGTGTAAGCAGGAAGCGGATCTTTCCTTCTTCAATCAGGGAATTACGTTTACCGTGTACGGGCGGGCCGAGGGAACCGAACGTATCTTTCCGCATGACCTGCTACCTCGGATCATTCCCAGCAATGAATGGGAGACCATCGAACGCGGATTGACACAGCGGATCACTGCGCTGAATGCGTTCCTGAAAGACCTGTATCACGAGCGCAAAATCCTGAACGACGGCGTGATACCCGGCGGCGTCATTTATACCTGCAAGCATTTCCGCCGGCAAATGCGCGGCGTGAAAGTGCCGCGCGATGTGTACGTGAGCGTCTGCGGCACCGATCTGATCCGGCTACCGGACGGCACCTTCGTTGTCCTGGAAGACAATCTGCGGGTGCCGAGCGGGGTTTCCTACATGCTCACCAGCCGCAAGGCGATGAAGCAGATTTTTCCGCTCACCTTCCGAAAATACGGTGTGCGGCCGATTGAGCATTACAGTCAGGCCCTGCTGTCGACGCTGCGCTCGCTCGCTCCCGAAGGACGGTCGACGGCAACGATCGTGCTGCTCACTCCGGGCGTCTATAACTCCGCTTATTTTGAGCACGCCTACCTGGCGCGGCAGATGGGAATTGAGCTGGTAGAAGGCCGGGATCTGGTGGTTCACGAAAACATCGTGTATATGCGGACCACCTCGGGGCTGAAGAGAGTAGACGTTATCTACCGCCGCGTGGACGACGACTTTCTGGACCCGCTGGCGTTTCGTCCGGACTCATCGCTGGGCGCGGCGGGATTGTTCAATGCCTATCGTGCTGGAAACGTGGTGCTGGCGAACGCGCTCGGGACAGGCGTTGCCGACGACAAGGCCATCTATGCATATGTGCCGAAGATCATCAAGTACTACCTGGGCGAGGACGCGATTCTGAAGAACGTCGAGACGCTGCTCATGACCGAAGATGCGGCTCGGGAACATGTGTGCAGCAACCTTCACAAGTATGTCGTCAAGGCAGTGGGCGAATCGGGCGGATACGGGATGCTTATTGGCCCGCACAGCACGGCCCAGATGCGGGAGGAGTTCCGGCTCAGGATTCAAGACGATCCGCGAAATTACATCGCGCAGCCTACGCTGTCTCTTTCGACGGCTCCTTGTTTCGTTGAGGGCCGCATCGAACCAAGGCACGTGGATCTGCGGCCTTATGTTCTCTTTGGAGAAAAAGTGACGATTGTTCCAGGAGGGCTGACGAGGGTTGCCTTGCAGAAGGGTTCGCTGGTCGTGAACTCATCTCAAGGCGGAGGATCAAAAGACACCTGGGTGCTGCAGAACTAATGGCGGAGAAGGCGATGCTTTCGCGCGTGGCCGACAGCTTGTATTGGATGAGCCGTTATTTCGAGAGGGCGGACCATTGCGCCCGCGTCTTGGACGCGTGCTATAACCTCATGCTGGACCCGACCAAGGCCTCCACCGAGCAGCGCTGGCATAGAATCACGGCGCGGCTCGGGCTTGGGTCTGAAACCGCGACCATCGATCCGCAGACGGCGATGGTGACACTGCTCCGTGACGCGGGGAACCGGTCGTCGATTGTTTCCTGCATTACCAGCGCGCGAGAGAACGCAAGCCAGGTGCGGGAGCAGATCAGCTCCGAGATGTGGGAGCGATTGAATCAGCTTTACCACGAAGTCACGCAGACGGCGGCGGTCATGAACCGCGACGCGGATGTCCTGCGATCATTGCTGGCTATCCGGGAGGGCGCCTATCAGTTCTACGGAGTCACGGACGCGACGATGAGTCATGGTGAAGCATGGCAGTTCATGCAGTTGGGCAAATACATGGAGCGGGCTTGCGCGCTGCCCGTCCTGCTGGATGCCATGTTTTCTACCGCCAACGGAGCTGATGACCTGGACTGGGTCGGGCTGCTGGCGAGCTGCTCGGCGTTTGAAGCGTATTGTAAGGTGTACACGGCCGACTTGAAACCGGAGCGTGTGGCGGAGTTCCTGTTACTGAATCCCGACTTTCCCTACACCGTGCGATACTCCGCCGAGCGAATGCACACGGCACTGGATGCGATTGCCCGTTTGGTATCAGCGCGGAAAGCCGGCGGAATCGAGCGGATCATCGGCCGGCTGCGCTCTTCGCTTGCTTACGCGCAGATAGATGACATCATCTCGCGCGATTTTCAGCGCTTTTTGAGCAGCATTATCGAGCAGTGCAAGAGTTTGCACGCGGCAGCGCACGAAGTCTATATTGAGTACCCGGTTGAGTCCGCATTCGAGGCTTGATGTTCTACGCAATCCGCCACTTCACGCGTTACCGATACAGCCGTCCGGTTTGGCAAAGCGTAATGGAAGTGCGCATGCAGCCGAGGAGCGAGAACACGCAGCGGTGTTTCACGTTCCAGCTTTCGGTCGGCCCTCGCGCGCGGATTTCTTCGTATACGGATCACTGCGGCAACATCATTCATCACTTCGACATTCCCGAACGGCACGAGCAGTTGACTATCATTTCGGACACCCTGGTGGACGTGGATGCGCCGATCGATGTCCCGGCCTCGCTCGGCAGCAACGCGTGGAATGAGCTTGATGAGCTGGTGGAGCGCGAGGATTATTGGGACATGTTGATGCCCAGTCATTTTGCCCGAACCTCGCCGGAGCTGGAAGCCTTGGGGCGGGAGCTGAGACTAGACAGGCGGAATGGGGAAGATCCTCTTGCCCTTTTGCGCAAACTGAATTCAGATTTGTACCAGACGCTGGCGTATGAGAAGGCCACTACCTCCGTGGATTCGCCGATCGAACACGCGCTCGCTACCCGGCGGGGCGTGTGCCAGGATTTTGCGCACATCATGATTGCACTGGTGCGAGATCAGCGGATCCCTTGCCGTTATGTCAGCGGCTACCTTTACCACGACGAGACGCACGAGGACCGCTCCGCCGAAGGAGCGAGCCATGCCTGGGTGGAGGCCCTTCTGCCCGGCCTGGGGTGGGTCGGATTCGACCCGACCAACAATTTGATCGCGGGCGAGCGGCACATCCGTACGGCGATCGGGCGGGACTACGCAGACGTACCCCCAACAAAAGGCATTCTGAAGGGACGGGCGCAGACCGACCTGCAAGTGCGGGTACGGGTAACACCCTCCGACGCGGTTCTTCCTCCGGACCAGGAGTTCGCGGCAGATGAGGAGTGGTCGCGGTTCCTGGCAACGGACAAGGAAGAGGAACTAAGGCAGGCCCAGGCGCAGCAACAGCAATGACAAGGTGCCGGTCAGAGGCGGCCCATGCGCAGAAGAGCCTGATATTCGCGCTCTATCGAGTCCAAGAGCAGACGTTCTCGTCTGCTCTCGCGCCGGCGCTCTGCAAATTCAAAGCCGACGATCAGGACTGCGAACCCTAGGGCGATCCCAAAGAGCAAATTGCCAAGGTCAGGAAGATGGGGGACCATGCTTTCCTCGTGCGGCGCCGATCGAGATGCTCGGGCGCCGGGTTTCTGCATCTAGTCCTGTTTTTATCACCCGGCGCGCGAGAAATCTAGAGCTTTTCAGACCTGATGGAGGACTTTCACGAGTCCGTCCATCGACTCGACGCTTGATGTATAGGGGTCGTGCTGTGCGTTTCTGTAGTGAGTCTCAAGCGACATGGTATTCGAATACTTCATTTCCTTGAGAGCTTTGAACTGGCCGATAAAGTCGATTTCACCACCGCCGACGGGGCGCCAATGTTTGCCGGCTGCGTCTTTCAAGTGAATATGCCCGATGCGGCTATGATCGAACTCATCCCATGCCTTAGGGAACGGCTGCTCGCCGGCGACTGCGCAGTTGCCCGGATCCCAGTTCAGCATAAGCCGGCGGTCTGAAACGGCTCTCAGGAGCTGGCCGCTCTCGGTTCCTGTAGCAGTGTTGCAACTGAACTCGTTCTCGACCAGCAGGATTACGTCATGCTGTTTGGCGACAGCCAGAGCCTTATGCACCTCTTCGACGATGCGCGGGAAGATGGCATTCGGATCCTGGACTCGCCTGAAAGTGAAGATGCGGAGCTTCTGGGTGCCAAGCGCATGGGCGGCGTCAGCAGCCCGCTTGAGGTCATCGAGCTGCTGGGCGAAGTCGGCTTCGGCAGCGTTGAGTTCAGGACCTTTGACGTCGATGGGCTGTGTGCCGGGGAGGGTATCTTTATAAACGCCGGTATCGAGGACGGATAGCTTCACGCCGGCTTCGTCCAATTGCGCCTTGATCTGCTTTAGCTGATCGGGCGTAGCACTCTTATAGACGTAGCGGGATTTCCCGTCGAGCGTCACGTTGCGAATCTCCGCCCATTTCAGGTCGTACTTGGGGAAGAAGGTGGTAAGCGTGCGATGGAGATCTGGATCCACCTCGTCAGTGATGATGCCGAGCTTCCATGGATAGTCGAACGACTCCGGGAAGCCAAGACGCGCGGCTAGTGTGCCGAGCCCTGCAAAGCGAACGAAATTTCTTCGATTTATATTCATACGGATAGAAAGTTTAGGCCAGAATGGTTTGAGCTCCAAGAGTGGCTAGTTCGATATCTTCGGTCTGTGGTAAGCCGCTCACGGCTACCGCGCCGATCACCTCGCCGTTTTTCCAGACAGGGACCCCACCGCCCCAGCCGACAAACTTCGGATCACCGAAATAGGCGATATCGAACCCCTTCTCGGGATGCCGAGCCGCTTCGCCAATTTCCTTGGTGGGCTTGCGCTCGCGGGCGGCGGTCCAGGCTTTGTTAAGGGCGATGGTAATGGAAGAGAGAGGCGCGCCGTCGAGACGGGCGAAGGCGATGAGTTCTCCGTGGGAATCCGCCACGGCAATGACTCCTGCTTTGCCGCGCCGCAAAATCTCGGCTGCGATGACGTCAATGGCGTGCCTAGCTTCCGAGTACTCAATAGTTGTACGCGCTATCACGAAAAAGTCCTATTGCAAAGATAGAATACCGGCGGCCGCCACATTGGCCAGAGAGCCCCGGCCCTCAAGCTTTGGCCTGATTCCCGATGGTGAGAACGAAATATTGAGCCGGACCGTCACCGACGCTCTTCAGCCCGTGCTCGTCATTCGAGCGCACGTAAATGACCGAGCCTGGACCTACCACGCTGGTCTTGCCGGATATTGTCACCTCCAGCTTGCCTTGCTGGACCATCATCATCTCTTCGTGAACATGATGGTGCGGCGGGTGAGGCATTTGGCCGGGCGGCATGGTTGTGATGTGGAGATCTATGGGATAACCGTCATGAGTGATCCCGTTGAATACCTGGCGGGTCTCAGCGTGAGTTTTGGGATTGATTTTGACGGAAAGGTCCCTAAAAGAATAGCATTCCGAAGGTAGCGGAGCGCCCTCCTCTGCACGAGCGCTACGTGCGGCGAGCAGAAGGGGCAGGAGGGCGGCAAGGTCTCTACGAGATGGATCCATATTCAGCGTGCAATTGTGCTCCTTGACATTCTATGCTCAAGGCAACCGAAGCCTGTTTTTGCGGGCTTTTGGAGACCGACCTCCCTGGCGGATCCCTCTTTGCCAACCGGACCAAGAGGAGCGGTTCTCAAGATCCTGCGCCTAGTGAGTGCAGAGATTTGTCTTTCATGGCGTGGTTGAGCTCTCCTTGTCTTGGAAAGGATCTTCGATCCGCGCCTGACATCGCGATTACGTTTATGGCAGTGGCGATATTGGGCGATTGGTTCTAAATAGCGCCGATCATTACTGCGAATAACGCATTGCGGCGCGGCGGTTCCCAGCTCTTTTACGTAACCTTCGCTGTAACTATCGTTGGTGCAGATCCAGCATCTATGAGCGTCTAAGTCACACAGCCAATATCATGATCGCGCTGGTTTGGTTCGGCCTATAGAGTGGGAAAAATACGATGTGAATTAGTGTGGGATTCTTTCTAACTCGCCATCAAAACTGAACCATCTAAGGTGAAAAAGCTAAACCATCCGAGGAAACGTTGTTGGTGAAGAAAGGGGGTTTCGCATGGCAAGCTCACTAGTCAGCGGGCTTACTGAGCTGTTCAACTCTCAACTACTGGGATCCGTTGCGAGCCAATCTGGCGAATCTGAGTCGTCGGTGCTCCGCGGGTTTGAGACAACGGCGGGAACGCTGGTTGCAGGATTGGGTTCTAAGGTCGGACAAAGCGGGTTTGCGCGGCAACTCTTTGACTTAGTTGCCAGTCCGGCGAACGATCCACGGATTATTGATAATGCTCGGAGCCTCGTTACAAGCGGTACAAGCGACGGCGTAGGCTCCAAGTTGTTGTCGATGGTATTCGGCGGCGAACAATCAGCGATAACGGAAGCGATCGGCCGTACCTCCGGACTTCGGCCGGGCACGGCAATTTCATTGTTGAGCATGGCAGCTCCGCTTCTGCTCGGTTTTCTGGGGAAGCGTGTACGTGAAGGGGGCATGGATGCCTCCCGATTGACCAGCTATTTGTCAGGAGAAGCTGACAGCATTCGTGGAACGCTGCCGTCCGGAATCGCAAGTCTGCTTGGCTGGGAGGCGAGGACAGTACCGACTGTCCCACCAGTAGCATCGGCAGTTGTACGAGAGCGTTCGAACCGTTGGGTATGGCCACTCGTGATTGCGCTTGCGGTAATCGCAGGACTTCTCTGGTGGTCTAATTCGCGCCGGGCGCGCGTAGAACCCGTACAGACTGCAGCGGCTGTGCCAACCGATTTCGTGACCCGCAGACTGCCCAATAATGTCGACCTGCGTATTCCCGCGGACCGCATGGAAGATCACCTTCTGGTCTTTATTCAGGATTCCTCCAAGCCGGTGGATGAAACCACATGGTTTGATTTCGACCGCCTCCTGTTCGATACCAATTCGGCAACCCTGCAACCCGGTTCTCAGGAGCAATTGAGGAACGTTGCAGCGATTCTTACGGCGTATCCTAATGTGCATGTAAAAATCGGCGGCTACACCGATAACACCGGCGATGCAAATGCGAACCTGCGCTTGTCGCAGGCGCGCGCGGATGCTGTAAAACAGCAACTGATTATCATTGGCATTTCGCCGGACCGGATGGAGGCGCAGGGTTACGGCGAGCAGTATCCGGTGGGCGACAACTCCACTGACGAAGGCCGGCAAAGAAACCGGCGGATTTCAATGCGAGTAACTCAGAAGTAAGTTGCGCATTACTGTAACAGATATTAAATAATCCCGAAGCGCTTGAAGTGATTTATTGGCAGGCTCGGTCTGCAAGCGATAGAGCTCGAACTCTGATGCCACAGCCCGTCGGTTTTCCGAATCGGGAAGCATTGAGACGAATTGAGAACTAAGTATGGAACAGGTGGAACAGGAAAACCGCGAAACCCGTGAGATAGTCGTGCCTCTCTTTACGGAGGAGATCGCGGTATCAAAACGGGTTGTGGAGAAGAACCGGGTGCGGGTCTCGAGGACAACGCGCCAGCAGGAAGAGCTGGTGGATGAACTGCTCACCCGCGAACAGGTAGAGGTAGAGCGGACCGCTATCGGTAAGCCAATTGATTCCGTGCCTCCAGTGCGAGAAGAGGGAGACACGATCATTGTGCCGGTAGTAGAGGAGGTACTCGTTGTGGAGCGCCGCCTTGTTCTTAAGGAGGAAGTGCGTATCCGGCGGGTGCACAAAACGGAACGGCATCAGGAACGCGTGACGCTTCGTAAGCAGGAAGCTCAGGTAACGCGCCTGCCAGTAGAGAATTCAGCCGCCAGCGGGCTGAAGTAATAGGAGCTGAAAAGGAGACACGATGAATTACGAAAAAATCGTAACGTTGTTCGATACGGCGGAACACGCCGAGGCGGCCAAGCGCAATCTTGAGACCGCAGGCTTTCCGAGCGATGAAATCAGCGTGGTAAGTGATAAGACTCTGGCCTCGGCAGGTCAAACGCTTCGCGAGCCCGGGCTGTGGCATCGACTTTTTGGTCGTGACATCGAGCAGCACGAGGCAATCGTTTATGGCCGTACAGTGGAATCCGGAGGAGTTGTCCTGACGGTACGTGTACCAGAGTCGGACGTGCCGAAGGCAATGGGTATCCTCAACGCTCATAAGTCGGTAGATGTGCAGGATCGGGCCGTCGAGCACGGGCTTATCTCTGCCGAATCTGTTCCGAAACCTGCCGCGGCGATTGCGGCGAAGGCCGCTGCCGCTGCTGCTGCCTCGGCTCCGCCGATAGGCGCCTTGAGGGAAGAAGTGCTGCGGCTTGCGGAAGAGCAACTGGAGGTGGGCAAGCGCTTGGTCCAGGAAGGGACAACCCGCATCCGCCGCTTCGTTACCGAGAAGCCAGTGGAAGCGCAGGTGACTTTACACGAAGAACATGCCGAGGTGGTCCGCCGGGCGGTTGAAAATCCTGAGTTTATTTCGGATATCGACTGGGAGGACAAGACGATTGAAGTTGCTGAAACGGCGGAAGAGGCGGTAGTCAGCAAATCTGCCCACATTGCAGAAGAAGTCGTCATTCGGAAGGAAGGAACAGATCACGTGGAGACCGTGCGGGATACGGTGCGCCGCCAGCAGGTGGAAGTGGAGCGCACACCGGGGAGCGACACTGCTCCGAAAAAGTGATCCTGATCGCGGGGTGCAAAGCACACTGGACAGTTCCGGCTCCGATGAAGTCACCAGGGGCCGGAGCGTGCCAACGGAACCCCTAGAAATATCCAGGGCCGAGAATGCCGAAGCGCCTCGAAGGGGACCTGAGCGGCTGTGCAGCAATCTGCGGTCGGCATGGTCGATCGTCGCCGACATCACCGAACGACTGGCTAGCGCTTCTTCTGCGCTGCGGGGCGCGGCCAGTCATCCGGAATCGATGCTTGCATTGCGCGACCGATATGCCGAGGATACAGGGACCCTCCTCACGGAGCCGGCAAAACAGTTCCTGCAGAGTCAACCTCTTCGGCGGAGCCTGGAAGCGATGAAGGAGTGCGAGCGGGAGATACCCGCTCGCCTAAGCCGTGCCCGGGCCCAAATTGACCAACAATTTCAATGGCTACTAGCTCGGACAGCTCTGGATTTATGTGAACCGTGGCGGATCTGGCGCAGCGGGAATTATGAAGACGAGTGGCGCGACTGGGACGAACGACGCGCCGCTCATTTCAAAGAAGCTTCAGCGCTGTTGGAGCGATACGCCCGCTGGGCTCAGAGGACAACGAACGCGGCCACCGACGCTGAAGACAAGCAAGCAGCGGGAAGCCGGGAGACGCTGTGGCGGCAGCACCGTGCCGTGGTTGCGGCGCTAGAGATGGAAGTGTCCCTTCGCGACCTGGGTGGCGCCTGGTTCGACGCGACCGAAGACCTGGTGGGGAGTATGCACCGCGAACGGGTGACGATTCTCGGCAGCGCGGAACAAACTCTTCAATGGATTCGAGAGGGGGCGAAAGCGGGGGCGGAGCCGTCCGCCGATGCGCTGAACCTCGCGTCGCCCGAGGAGCGGATGCGTGTCTGGGCGCACGTGGTCGAAAGTGAATCTGCCCGGCGCCTTCCGGAACGCGCCGAACTGGTGATTCCCGGAAGATATCCCCGCTGGCGCTCTATATCCCCGCGAGAAGCGTTTCTGAATTCTTTCACGACGTGTGCCCAACCTGCCATGCGCGCGATTGTAGAGCGCTATTGGGGACGGAGTGCCGAACTAATACGCGAGGTTAGCCGGGCGAGGGAGATTATCGGCTATTGGCGCGAGGCGTCTCCGGCAAACACCGGCGATGCGGAGGCGCTCTTCAGGGATGCGCGTCACAATGCCACCGCGATGCTGGCTGAGCATTTGCAAACTCTCGCCACCGAAGAGGACCTAAACCCCCACTAGTGAACGCCTTCGAAATTTGGACCAGCGAGGGCTTCACGGGTCTCGAAGCGGCACAGTACGGATGGATAACGCTGCTGCGACGCGCGCGGGGCCACAGGTTGCTGCATAGTGAGATGCGTTCGTGGCAGCACAAGGCCCGGAGAGAAGCACAGCGCGCCGGCCGCTGGACTTCCGGCCGCTTGGATCACGTGCTGGAAGTGATGGGCGGCAAGGTCCCGACGCGCCCTACTCTGCAGCCCGTGGTTCGCCGCACGACGCTGCGGGATACTTTATCGCTGCCGGCATCGAAAAGCGATTTGCCCGGGATCTACCGCCTGCTGTTCCGGATTGCTCCAGTTGAAGATCGACGCTTCCTGGTGGGGCGCGACCAGGAATTAGCCGGGCTTGAACAGGCTCTCAAAGACTGGGAAAGCGGGGCGTTCGCGGCCTGCCTGGTAGTAGGAGCCCGAGGCAGCGGCAAGACCAGCCTGCTGAATTGCGCCGCGAGCGATGCCTTTGCCGGACACGCTCTGATCCGCGGAGAATTCGGCGAACGAGCGATTTACCGCGAGAAAATCGACGATTTTCTGCGAGACCTGCTGGGCCTAGCGGCGTGCGCCGACCTTGAAGAAGCGTTCGCGGCGGAGCGTCGCATCTTGATGATCGAAGAGTGTGAACGGATTTATTTGAGAAAAGTAGACGGATTCGCCGGAGCACGCTACCTGGCTCATTTGATCCAGCGCACGGCTCGTACTACCCTTTGGGTAATTGTGATGAACGATAAGGCGTTTCGTGTCCTCGACGCCGGAACACAGCTCAGCCGCGTGTTCTCACATCGCATCAATGCGATGAATGTTTCGCGGGGGGATCTCGAGAGTGCGATCTTGGAGCGGCACCGGTTGTCGGGATTGAGACTGCAGTTTGCGCCGCCGCCGGCGGGAGACCCGAGGGTGAGCCGCGCAAAACAGTGGATGGGGCTGCAAGAGTCACCGCAGACGCTGTTCTTCGATTCCCTGTTCCAACAGTCTGAAGGCGTTTTCCGTTCAGCCTTTGAGTTCTGGCTTAGCTCAATCGAGAGGGTGGAGGGCGAGACGGTGAGAATTCGCCAGCCGCTTGACCCGGCCTTCAGCCGGTTCCGGAGCGAACTTGCACAGGAAGACCACTTTACTTTGCTGGCGATTCAGGAACACGGCTCGCTAAGTCAGCATGAGCTGGCTGAAGTGCTTTGCGAAACCCATGAAGGAAGCCGCAGCCGGTTGGACCGCCTGTTTGCGCTGGGTCTGATCGAGTCCGACCCTGAGCATGCCGGGGTGCGAGTCCGCCCGGAGGCGCAGCGGTTCACGAATGACCTGTTGCGGCGGGCGAATCTCACTTGAGTGAAACACGATGGACAAAGAATCGAAATTACTCGCGCAATTGACGGCTGGCAAAATCCTGTTTGCGATCGTGCTGGTGACCATCACGTGGATTGTTCTGCGGTGGATGCGCGGCTTTCTCAAGAGGCTGGAGGGCCACAATCCGCGCCTGCGCTTTCTGATTCGCCAGATAGAACCACCCTTCCGGATCATGGTGTGGTTCGCCGCGCTACTTTTCGCCGCGGACATCATCGCACCATCAAGAGATGCGTTTGTGGCGGCCATAGGCTCGGCCGCCCTCGCCATTGGACTGGGTTTGCAGGACCTGATCAAGAACTTGATCGGAGGGATGGTTATCATTGCCGATCGGCCTTATCAAACGGGCGATCGCGTCAAACTGGGTGACGCCTATGGTGAGGTTGTTCAGATCGGGCTGCGCAGCACAAAGATTCTCAGTTCAGATGGAGTGCTGGCGACGGTTCCCAGTTCGGAAGCGCTGACCCGAGTCACTTTCAATGCGAACGCCGGGGTAGCGGAGTGCATGGTGAAGTCAGACGTAGCACTGCCGCGTGCAGTTGATGCCGATGAGGCGATCCGGATCGGCCGTGAGGTGGCTGTATCCTGCCCTTATGCGCACCTGGGGCGGGGGATCGAGGTTGAACTAGACGATACAAGACTGTCGTACTTCGTGAAATTAAGCATCAGTGCTCATGTGTACGATCACCGCTATGAGTCGGCGATGCAGACCGACATGCTGCGGCGGGCGAAGCGGGAATTTGCAGCTCGTGGGTTACTTAAAGGCGCGGAGAGCCGCGCCGAGAAACCGGGTTAATTGGTCGGGGCGGTGTGAACTGGAAGATTGCCAGAAACTAGGCGACTCCCTGCAGCACTTTGCCCTTAGCCTCTATGGCGTCGAGCAGCTTGCTCCACGAGTCGTCGAACGCCTCGGCACCTTTCGATTGCAGATCCGCAGCAAGTTGGTCGAGGTCAATCCCTGCCTTTCTGAAATCGGCGAGGACGCGCTCGCAGTCCCCGCCATCTCGCGGAAGTGTACCAGTCACGTTCCCATGCTCACTGAACGCAAGCAGAGTCTTCTCCGGCATGGTATTAATCGTGTTCGGCGCAGCAAGTGCGTTGATATAGAGAACATCCGATGCCTTGGGATCCTTGGTGCCGGTACTGGCAAAGAGGAGGCGCTGCGCACGAGCACCAAAATTCGCCAGCCGCTGCCAGCGATCTGACGCAAGAATATCCCGGTAGGCCTTGTAGACCTGTTTCCCAATGGCAATGCCCAATTTATCGCGCAATGGATCGGGAACCTTGTCCATAGTTGCGCCATCCCAACGGCTCAGAAAGACCGAAGCGACTGAGCGGACATCCGGGCTAAGCCCAGCGGACACGCGCCGTTCCAAGCCCCGCATATATGCTTCTGCCGATGCAAGGTATTGCTCGCGAGAGAAGAGAAGCGTGACATTAATAGCGATACCGTTTGCAATCGATTCCTCGATCGCCGGCACGCCTTTACTTGTGCCCGGAATCTTGATGAACAGATTCGGACGATTTCCTTTTTCATGAAGAGACTTTGCTGCCGATACAGATTTCTTGGTGTCGTAGGCGAGAAGTGGCGACAACTCAAGCGAAACGAAACCATCGAAGCCTGCCGTGCGTTCGTGAACTGAGGCGAACAGATCAGCAGCTCGCGTCAAGTCCTGTAATGCCAGTTCGAAGAACAGCTCCTCACCGGAGATGCCCGTCTTCATGAGGCGGCCAACCTCCGCATCGTACGAGCTGCTTTTGGAGATGGCGTGCTCAAAGATGGTCGGGTTTGAGGTTAAGCCCGTAATCGAAAGATCGTCGATGTAGCGTTTTAAAGTACCGTTGTCGAGCAGGTCACGGGTAATGTTGTCGAGCCATAGGCTCTGCCCCAGATCATGAAGTTGCTGCGTTGCTTTCATGGATTCTCCCTCCGCTAACCGCGTTGATGGCGATAAGCATTGCCAGAGCGGCTGATTTGGGTTTGATATGGCCTATAAACCGTGGCCGCTGGCGGTCGGTGCGCTCTTCATTCCCTTCAGGAGAGAAACAAGACGAATGAGCGCCTGGTCGCGAGCGGTCGTGTTGGTAGGATTGGAACTCTTCGCCGGCACGCATACAGCCCATGCCGCCTCACCATGTATATTACTTGACCGTAAGCGTCAGGGCAAACCGTGTGTAATTGCGAGGAGTGAGCGGTGAAAGTTGGAGGATGAACGCAAAAGCAGACGGCAGGAGCGCGATGAAAGTGAGCCAGAATGGACCCAGCGTATACGTGGGGTTATCCGACCAATGCCGGACTGTTCGAAATGCGACTTTTTCCTTGTTTCGAGGTAGAACGTGATGGCCCCGTAAATCCTCACGAGGGGACCGGCCATAGGAAACGATCGGAGAATCCCTTCCGGCGATTCGCCGTCCTGAAATGCATGAACAATGCTGTCGAGCGAAACGCGGGTGCCAGCGATATAGTAGCCGCCATCACGCTCCTCGACGTAATTCTGCAATCTTTCGAATCGGGCGGAGCGCATCGGTCAAAAGTATTGTGACCACGTGTCATCGGCAGCTCAGGCACCGAGCTGTGGGCAGATCGCGTACATGACGGCATAAGGATCTCCGCCGAATGTTTCCGCCAGCGCTGCCGCGCGACTTGCCGGCAGGGTGGCCGACGCCGTTCAGAACCCACCGAGCTGGGCTTGTTCGTCAGTTCCTCTGACCGGGCAGCCCGACCCGTCAATTGTCGAAAACGTTCTCTGGTTTCATCCGGCAATACTTGATCCAAGAATCGTAGATGAAACTGCCGCTCGCATCCTCGCTACATCCAGTACTCTTGTCTTGGGCCAATTGAGATAACTGATCCATTCGCGGCCTGTTGCCGCTACGTTCTAGCCCGTCGTAATACTCATCACCCGGAGATTTGATCTCGCCCTTTCTTGCGGAGTCGAGGAGCGGTTGCACGATTTGTTGTGCTTCCTCGAACCACTGAGCGACGTCAGGTAGTCCCAGTTCCCTCAGCCCGTCACCGGCCTCCTGCACGAGACCTGGCTCGCCGAAGTTTAGGAAGTGCCAGCCCAAATCGTCCAACGTGAGGCTAACATCGAGGTGGTGTGTCGCCGCCATTGCGCGGAGGCCGGTTGGTAGTTGCCGGATTGCCGCGGCATAGGAGCCGTCATCAGAATACGGGTCGGCCTTAACACGATCCGTCAAGATCGAGAAAATCTCGTTCAGCAGATCCTTATTGTTTTTTGCGAGCACCGCGTATTCAGCCATCGAATGCCTAGTATAGGTCTCATCACTCAAATCCGCCGCGCGCAATGTCGAACGATACTGCTTCGACGGCCTGTCTACAGCGCGCCGTCGAAGCACGTTAGGGCGTCGCAAAAATCTCCGCTGTTCGACACGCGCCTGACGCGCGCTTCAGCCCGGAAAAGGCCGGCCATGGCGTTCCGAAATTAGCCTGCAGAATTTCCTTAGTAATTGAGGGAGCTAGATGCGAATGCGGAACGGCACGTTGAAGCAGGCTAGGAGTGCGGTCCGGCTCAGTCGCCGGGATCAAGAGCGGATCGAACGCGCGCTGAAGGACGAAGGCTATGCCCAACGTCAGTACGTTCATTCGAGTTTGGTCGGGGCGGTGTGATTTGAACACACGACCCCCTGCGCCCAAGGCAGGTGCGCTACCAGGCTGCGCTACGCCCCGACGTGTGTTGCTCTGTTGATTATAAACCACTTGCCGACAACACGCGCACAGTAATGAAGGTTTGTTGACGAGAGGTCAGGTTTTGCGAGCGACAATCAAAGGCGAGGGCGCAGGGGCTTCGATCGTAAGTACTTCGCCAAACCCAGCCGACCACAGCCATTGCCGGTATTCTGACAGCGTGAAGGTATCGCCTTCAGGCGTGACCGCCAGCATGTTCACCGCGAAAAGGAGCGGGAAAAGGGCCTCCCGCCTCTGCTCATCCGGAATGATCTCGGCAATCAGTAACCGGCCGCCTGGCTTCAAAGCTCGGTAGACGCGATCGAAAAGTCTCTTGCTCTGTTCAGCGCCTATTCCGTGGCAGATGTGGCCCAGGATCGCGACATCGTACGTCGTTTCCCCAAAATCAATATCAAGAAGGTCGCCGGGCAGATACTCGTATTGATCTGCGACCCCTTCTTGGGCCACAAATCGCCGGGTCACATTCTCGATCACTCCCGGCAGATCAGCTACGGTAACACGCGTATGGGGATCACGGCGCGCCAGCGGCAGACTCCATACGCCCGATCCTGCGGCTATGTCCAGCACGCGCAGTTTCCGATCATTTTGATAAGCACAAATCGCGTTCGCTGCTACCTCCGCCGCGGGCAGCGAGAGCGTGTACAGCGGATCAACCAAGCTTTCGAAAAACCTTTCCACATTCTCAGTGGCTTCCGCTGGCGGTTTTCCGCTGCGCACCGTCTGGGCCAGTTGAAACCAACTGCCGCGCAGAACGTCGCCCTGGTGGACTCGCACAAACTGACCGAGGTAGGCCGGACTATCAGTAGATAGAAACCGGCTAGCCACCGCAGAAAGAGGATAGCGATCGGCGTCCTTCTCGAGAAAGCCCATCCCGGCAAGCGCATCCATCAGGATGCGTAGTGCGCGTGTGGAGTATCCCGTGCGCAGGGCGAGTGAATCGACGCTATTGTATCCGTGTCCAATTTCGCTGAACAGATCCAGTTCTACAGCGGCAAGCAATACTGCCGTCTGACACGTCGCGTAAGTTGTTTCGACGACGGGCATGGCATTGACATCCTCCCTCGCCTGTTTCTCACGATTCCGATCTGAGGTTTCCATAGGAAGGTCTCCTGATTCCAGACTTGCGTCCTGATTGCTCAAGTTTTTCGCGCTGACGTTGCCCAGATACGACGACGTGCTCCTTGACATGGCCAACGTTTCACCGATCGCCGTCTCAACCACCCGAGCGCCCCTCTTGATCTTGCCCATGAGCATAGCGCCGTGAATTGCGCTATGCAGAACTCCGCAAGCGCGCCCTCGTTCGCGTTTTGGGCCAATCGCCTCTGCGCCTATTTCAAGGTGCGCGAGAAGCCAATGCTCCAGGTTGTTGTGCCGGGAGCGGATCTCGTGATAACACAACTTAGATTAAGGGTAAATACATTAGCATGTGAAAAATACTTGTAAGTTTGCATGAAACAGCAGTGCTGTTCTGCGGTCTAACCGGCGGTATCTCGGGCTGCGAATACTCGACATCCGCCAAAGGAACTCATGCGATGAAGGGCATCATTTATAGCATCGCATTTGCTGCGCCTGTGGCAATGCTTCTGCTCAGTGCGCAATCCCACGGCATATCGGCGCAAATGGAAACTTCGTCGGGGAATAGCTGTTTGAGCGGGTATCCGTATCCAGCAGGCCTGATCCCGGCAAGCGTTTGCACGCAGATGAATGAGGTCTTACAGCAGATCGATGAGGCGGAGCAGGCCACTCTCAAGAAAGCGCGGGCTTTGTCTATCGAGCCCGGCACACGACTGCCGCAGATTCGAATTCTCGGCAAACTGCTGCTGTACGACAAGAACTACTCAGCCTTGCGCAACGAGGCTTGCACTTCATGCCACAGCAAAGAAACCGGCTTCACGGGTCCGATCTCGGTATTGAATCAAACAACAGTTTCGTATCCCGGCTCTGTTCGATATCGTTTCGGCAGCCGCAAGCCAAAAAGCTACGCCTACTCTCCGTATTCTCAGATCTTCCATCTCGATCCAAACTCGCAGCAGTTCTATGGCGGGAACTTCTGGGATCAGCGAGCTACTGCTTGGAAGCTTCAGAACTCGTCTTCGCAACAAGCGCAGGAGCCGCCCGTCGATCCTTTGGAACTGGGCTTTCCAGACTCGGCGTGCGTGGCCTACCGACTTTCGCAGGCGCCGTACTTGTTTTTGTTCAAAGCCGTCTGGGGCGTCGGTATTACGGCGATCAAATTCCCATGGAATATCGAGGAGATCTGCAGCACGCCCACGCAGGGGCCCCCCGATCCGGATTTCGCGGGCAACGTTCCGCTGGATGAGTTGAGCCGCTCGTTGGTGAAGACTGTTTTCGATCAGTTCGCCATGTCGATTGCGGCCAACGAGGCCGGACCCGATGTGAGTCCCTTCACTTCCAAGTTCGACTACGCGATCACACATCCAAATCAGCAAGTGTTAACCGCCGATGAAGAGGAGGGCTGGGAGCTGTTCGATGGAAAGGGCAAATGCAATCTCTGCCATCTTGATAGTCTGACCGCGTTCCAGAGGGGACGGCCGGAGATATCGACTGATCAAGTGCCCGAGACCGAGCCCCTGTTCACTGATTTCACCGCATTCAATCTGGGACTGCCGAAGAACGACGACATACCATACCTGTATGAAGACAAGGCCGACAAATACGGCGTGGCGCCGAACCCGCAGGGGCTTTCATATACCGATAACGGATTGGGCGACTTCTTGCGCAATGCTGCGGGAACCGGACAGATCAACCCGAAGAATCGCTGGATGAAATTCGCCGCACAGAGCGACGGCAAATTCCAGACCGCGACGACTCGCGACGTCGATAAGCGCCCATATGCGACATTTGTCAAATCTTACTTCCATAACGGCGTCATCAAGGACCTGAAAACAGTAGTTCATTTCTACAACACGCGCGATGTGCTGCCGCGTTGTGCAAAGGGCGAGGATGACCCTGGGTTCGGGAAGATGTGCTGGCCTCCGCCGGAGGTGCCCGAAAATGTCGATCAACGCATCGGTAATCTCGGGTTGACCGGTCATGAAGAAGACCTGATCGTCGACTTCATGAAAACACTTACGGATGGATACACGAAACCCAACCCCGATCAATAAGGACCGCCTCACCGGGGACATGAGAAGAATACATCCAACAACGTGTGCTCCCGTTTTACGAGCAAAATGCGCCACCGGAGTTGATCCGGCAGCGCATTGGAGAACTACCTCCGCGGTTGGAAGGCGCCAGGTGTTTCAGGGTTTACTGGGTAGGTCCGACGTAGCCTGGCAGGTTCTCCGAGGTCCACGCCTGGTAAAGGTTGCCTACGTTGCACGCGGCTGTAACGACGGTGCCGTTGTTATCCTGCAGGCATCGTCCCGTCCGCCGGTCGAAGATGCTCCCGCCGTAGAATTCCCAGTTCTGAAAATTACCTGTGTTGCAGCTATCGGTATAGACGTTGCCGTTGTAATTGCTGTCCAGGCATAGTCCCGTCTGCGCGTCGACGATAGTGTTAACCTTGAACTGCCAATTCTGGGAGCTGCTTCCGGTGCAGGTATCCGTATAGACGTTGCCATTGTTAGCGTTGTAATTGCCGGTGTCCAGACATAGTCCCGTCTTTATGTTAGCTCCGACCCAGGTAGGTTGGTATTGAATTAGTGCTCCCGAGATAGCTGTTCCCCAAGAGCCGTTATCATCACTTAGATCGCGTAAATAATTCCAACCCATAATGCCGCCAAATTGAAAAGGGTAGTCTGCCTGGAGTGTAGATATTACGGTTCGCATATCGTTACCATTGGGGTCATTATCGAGCGGAATGTATCCATCGCCGGTGCAATTGTTGTTGGCGCCTGTCGCACAGGTGGATACGGGTAAGCCCATAACCACTCTTTTGGCCTCTCCCACGACACCTACTATGGACTGATAGTCGGATATCTTCTGCTGTGCAGTGCAATCCGTTGCCGGAGGACCGTCCGTGCAGTTGTTGTAGGTTTGGTTGTTAAACCATGCAATCTCACCAACTGTATTGTAAAAAATCGAGACGTATGGGGGCTGACTGTAGCTGTAATTCTGCAACCAGTAGGGGGTTGCCGGGGCATGGGTGATGATAGGCCACGGTTGCTGCTGTTGCAGTTGATTGTAAAGATTGTTCGTTAGCTGAGTCAGAAAGTCCACGCCATCGTAACCCGCTTGACCCTGAAATGCGCTAGTGTCTTCGAAATCAATGTCAACTCCATCGAAGCCATTGTTCTGCACAATGCCGGCTAGCTGACCCGCCAGACTACTCACCATGCTGGCGCATGCAGCGTATTGCCCGGATCCGGCGTTCCCGAATGAGACCAGAACAGTCTTACCAGCGTCATGTAGCGTTTGGACACTGGCTGCGATATCGCTCTCTAAGTTGCCATTAGATCCCAGATTACAATTTGAATCTGGTACTACAAAGTTCACGATAACATCGGTGTAGGGTGAGGAGGCGAGTGTTTGTAGTTCAGTGGAATCACCATTCCAGTAGATGACATTGTGAGGCGGTGTCGGCCCACCGATCTGGCTATAACAGAGTGGGGTCAACGGCATCAGTGCAAGACCTAAGGCAATGGACCCAGGTTTTAGTAGGTTTTTCATCGTGATGTTTCCTTATTGAATCGCTTCTAACGGGATAAACTGCTGTTGAGGCATCGCTCCGCACTACGAGCAGAGCGCTCAATAGCTTCTATCTCCTCTTTGTTACTGTTCAGCACGGCTTGAATTAACACGTCGAGAATTAACGCCTCGTACGATGACAATTCCGCATCGCGCGCTCCTCCGTGCGGAGTCGTACTAGGAAAATACTGGGCTTCGTCTTGCGACGAAAAGACCGACTGTGATTCCGCCGCGACGTCGGTGTCGCTTTTTCTTTGTTGCATTGCTAATTAGGATCGGTCCCGGCGGTTAGGGCAAATAGAGCGAACCGCTCTGCTTCGAGGCCTTACTTCGCCGGGCTAACGATCGTCCTCCATGCAGAAGGGCGACGTTTTGCGCTTGATCCCACCAGCGTTGCGCGTAACTAGACCGCGCACAACGGACTGCCAAGCAGCTTGTGTGCTTATTCTGGAGTGGTGAGCGCCTTCAGATGTGTGCTGGCCTGCTTCCGGTAGATTGGCCGCGGATCAGATAACAGCGTGTTCTGGCTCTGCCGAAATAAACGTTGTGCCCTTTGCACCCGTCTCGCGGTCGGCGTTTCGTCTACCTACAGGGGATCTTTTGGTCTTTTGATTGCGCGCGACCGGCTCGGTTCGATGTCACTTCTGTCTCCACTCGGCAGCTTTCGCCGGCTTGCCCCATGACGCGTACAGTTGCACGATCCATTCGCGCGCGCGGTCCAGATGATACCAATCTGGGACGTCAATCCTGTTTTTCCGTGCCAGCATTCCCAGATAACCTTCTACCAGCAGTGGTTCGGCTTCGGCGTAGTTCTTCTCTCCGGCCAGGCTCGCGCCGAGCAAGCTCTCGGCGCGAAATCGTTGCCAGTCGTCCGGTGACGTCTTGCGATCAAAGTCAAAGGCCTCGCGCGCAAGCGGCTCACTCTCGGCGAACTTCCGCTGCGAGACGTAAGCCAGTGCCAGGTCGGCCGCCGATGCAATTGTGTTGGCGTCTTCAGAGCCCAGGGCGTGCCGCCGCGCCGCTAGGGTCTGCGCGGCGTACGTCTCCGCAAGCGCGTATTTGCCCTGTCGCTGATACATGAGAGCAAAATCCGAGAGGGCGTCGAGTGTGTTGGGATGCTCAGCTCCTAACACGCGGCGCTCGATCTCCAGTAACTGGATGTGGAGTGCCTCAGCCTGCGCGTACTTTCCCTCGTCCCCGTAAACGTTGGCCAAGGAGTTCACGGAACGCAGCGTGTTGGGATGCTCGGCGCCCAGCACGCGGCGCTCGATCTCCACGGTTTGGTTGTAGAGCACGTCGGCTTGAGCGTACTTGCCCTGCGATTCGTAGACGAGCGCCAGGTTGCTCATGGAAGTCAAAGTGTTGGGATGCTCGGCTCCTAACACGCGACGGTCGATCTGCAAGGTCTGGCCGTAGAGTGCCTCGGCCTGCGCGTACTTGCCTTGGTACCAGTAGGAGGTGGCCAGATTCGTCATGGAAGACAGCGTGTCGGGATGCTCGGGACCCAACACGCGGCGTTGGATGTCCAGTAACTGGCTGTAGAGGGCCTTAGCCTGCGGGTACTTGTCCTGATCGAGGTAGACGAGCCCCAGAGTGTACATAGAACGCAACGTGTCGGGATTCTCTGGGCCCAGCACGCGACGATCGATTTCGAGGATCTCGCTGTGCAGTGCCTCAGCCTGCGCGTACTTGCCCGCTTCCCCGTAGACGGTGGCCAAGTTATTCATGGAACGCAACGTGTCGGGATTTTCTGGGCCCAGCACGCGACGCTGGCCCTCCAACGCCTGGCGGGTTAGCGCTTCAGCCTCGGAATACTTTCCCTGGAGAAGCGCGATACGTCCCAAATAGCTGACCGTCTTCAGGGTGTTTGGATTTTCTATCCCGAGCGCCCTCCGATTCAACTCCAAGGCCCGCTGCAGTTGAACTCGCGCTTTCGGGTATAGCCCCAAATCCATGTAGGCCTGCCCGATGGTGTTCCTAACAGCAGCTTCCACCTCAGGCTGCCGGTCGAACTTTCCCGCGACCCGGACCGCCGCCCGGTCTAAAGCCGTTCGTACCTCGAGGTGCGGATCCGGTTTGGTCCTCGGCCTGGACTGGCTGGCGGCGCTGGCCTGGGCCAGCAGATCGTTCTGCAGGAAGTTGTTGACCGCCTGCGCCATCGCCGCTTCCCTGTTGGCTCTGATGCTCTGCCGGATGCTGACGCCCGCTGCCATAATCAGCACGAACACGAAAGCGCCTGCAGTGAGCAGCGCCGCGAGGTGCCGCCGCGCAAACTTTCGTGCCCGATAACCCCAGCTGTTACTACAGGCGATAACCGGATAACCATTCAGATAAGCGGAGACGTCGGCGGCTAACTCGGCGGCGGAAGAATAGCGCCGTTCCGGCTCTTTTCGCATCGTCATCAACACGATGTGATCTAAGTCGCCCTTTAACTCGCGCACCTCAGAATATGCGCGTTCCGGGCTGCGCACGGCAACTGCGCTTGGGGGACGCGGGTCCACTTCACAGATTTGACGCGCCATTTCAACTGGATTGGCAGTCTGTTCTGCGAAAGGGTGCTCTCCGGCCAGCAGTTCATACAGGAGAACACCCAGCCCATAAACATCGGTAGCGGTAGTGATTGGTTCTCCCGTGAGTTGCTCCGGACTCGCATATTCCGGGGTCATCAGGCGTTCAGTCGGCCGCGTCTTTGGCAGCATCTGCCCTTCGTTATCGGGATCCAGAAGCTTAGCGATGCCGAAGTCGAGAAGCTTCGGAGTGCCCTCCTCATTGACGAGAACGTTGGCCGGCTTAATATCTCTATGAACGACTAAATTTTTATGGGCATACTCCACGGCCAAGCAGACCTTCCGGAATATTTCGAGCTTGGCCTTCGTAGAAGGACTCTTTTGGCGGCAGTACTCGCCTATCGGTGTTCCGTCCACGTACTCCATTACCAAATATGGCGACCCGTCCGATGTCATTCCTCCATCGAGCAGGCGTGCAATATTCGGATGACTCAGATTCGCCAGAATCTGGCGCTCGCGTTGAAAGCGCTGCAACATCGTCTCGCTCTGCCAGAGCGCTGCGTGCATCAGCTTGATGGCGACGAACTGCTGATACTGTTGGTCCGCTCGGGCCGCGAGGAAAACTCTTCCCATGCCTCCTTCGCCCAGAACGCGGAGCAGCACGTAAGATCCGATGCGCCGGCCTATGAATGTAAGCTCACGAGCCGCCTCCTCCACTGGTGTCTTCAACAAGCCGAGTGGCTTATCATCGTGTGCTAGCCATCGTTCCACCGCGTTTCGAAGTTCCAGGTCGTCGCGACACGCTTCGTTTAGAAATGCGGTGCGCTTGGAAGGGTCCACCTCCAGCGATCGCTGAAACAGGCTATCCACCTGCTGCCACCGCTCTGCGCTGGAGTTCCAGCTCATGCTGGACGCGTGGCTGCCGTGAGTTCGCTATAGAGCCACGCCTTAGCTGCCCTTAGTTCGCGGTTAAGGGTCATGGGAGAAATGTCCAGCACGGCCGCACACTCATCGTAGGTCAACCCTCCGAAAAAGAGGAGTTCGACGATCCGGCCTTTACGTACGTCGTATTGCGCAAGTCTTCCGAGCGCCTCATCCAGGTCCAAAAGATCTGGCGCGTCTTCTCCCCCAACTGCAACCTTCTCGTCGAGTGTCACTTTCTTTGGACGGCAACCGCGCTTCAAGCGACTTTGACTCCTCGCGTGATCCACCAGAATGTGCCGCATCGCACGTGCGGCCGCGGCCAGGAACCTGGACTTGTCATGCCATTCCGTATGGCTGGTCGCAAGCTTAAGGTACATCTCATGAACCAGCGCCGTCGGACGCAACGTGTGCCCCGGCCTTTCGTTGAGAAGATAGCGGGAGGCGAGTCTACGGAGCTCCTTGTAGACAGAGGGCATCAACTCGTCTACCGTAAGCTTGCTTTCAGTCGATGAGTCCTGCATTAGTTTTACCTCCGATGAAGAGACCTGGCGCGAACACGTAGCTTCCACAGTGTCCTCCTAGTCTGATGGGGGATGTGGATTATGGAAGCGGATCGGGTCGACTCGCATCCAGCAACTGGTATACCACCGATATTTCGGGCAGAGATATTGGCTATGAGAAAAGATAGGGGGCGTCCGGGGCGCACGATATCCGGATTAGCTATGACGAGCTATCTCTTCGGATAGTGGCTTTACAACTCGATGTCCCTTAAGCTGATCGCCTTCAAACGGATCGACGCGGTTTTTTTAAGTCGGGAAATCCTCAGATCGCCATGATGGAACGGATCGAGCGATCCTGTCGCACGAGAATGACCCCGTAAGGTCAAACAACTCATGCGGCATATTCGTAGAACTTGAGCAACCCGCCGAGGCGCTCGCGACATTTAAGAGCAGAGTCTGGACGTGACGGTCGAGAGCGAGGGGCAGGGAAGAGCAGCATGTTCTCTTTGCCTTGGTGATTGCGCTCGTGATGATAATGCTTTACGAACTCGGCGATGGTTCGCCGTAGAGAGGCCTCACCGAAGAGAATCAGTTTCGCCAAACACTCGCTCTTGATCGAGCGTACCCAGCGCTCCGCAAAAGAGTTGAGATTGGGACTGCGGGCCGGCAACACGATGGGTTGAACTCCGCCGGACCGAAGCACATTTCGGAAGGAATGGCAGAACTTCGTGTCGCGATCATGCAGGACAAAGCGAACTGGGAGCAGAGGGCCGTCGATACCGTCGACGCCATTACGAGCCATCTGCGCCATCCATTCCTCTGTGGGGTGTCGGGTGATTCCGGCGAGCGTGACGGGTCGCGTCTCCAGGTGCAAGAAGAACAAAACGTAGTAGGTGATCAAGTCTCGCCAGGTGAGCACTTCGACCGTGAAGAAGTCGATGCTCGCTTAGACCGCCATGCGGGAGCGAATGAAGTCCGCCCAGTTCATCTGCTCGCGGCGCTTGGGAGCAGGCGCAATACCAAATCGGCATAGGATATTACCCACGGTTTGATCGGAAACGCAATGACCGAGATTATTCAACGCTCCGGCAATGCGATCGTATCGCACCATCATACCGGCCCTCTTTTTCAGCGCGTTCCAATAATTTGACCGTGACGGGCAAGCCAAGCAGTTCGGAAGTCACAACTGCCCAGAAGCAGTGTGATCCATTGCGCGAGGATGAGCCGAAAGTTGAGGGAGAATCCGCACAAAAGTCCTTACACTCAAATGATTCTCAAGGGCATCGGAAGGAAGGAAAGGCTCGTAAGTCTTTGAAAAGATTTGGCTCCTCAGGTAGGATTCGAACCTACAACCCTTCGGTTAACAGCCGAATGCTCTACCATTGAGCTACTGAGGAGCATCTCGCTCCGCTACGCACTGCCCTTACCGCCTGGGCCATCGTGCAAAGTGGGCCAAACCCATTAAAGCACAGCCACTCTCCGCTCTGTCAAACACCTGAAACAACCAAATTCTCCAACGCTGCCGGAAGGGCTCCAAATGCTACGCTGAAATTTTCCATGCAACTTGAAAAAGTCTACGAGCCTCAACGGCTTGAGCCGCACTGGGCTCAATGGTGGATTGAGTCCGGCATCTATCGCGCCGATGCCAAATCTGCCCGGACGGGCCGCGCTTTTTCGATCGTTATCCCGCCTCCGAATGTGACCGGCTCTCTTCACATCGGCCACATGTTCGAACACACCATGATGGACCTCGCTGTCCGCTGGCATCGCATGAAAGGCGAGACAACCTTATGGCTTCCGGGTACGGACCACGCGGGAATAGCCACTCAGATGGTCGTCGAACGCTTTCTCGCCAGCGAAAACATCACGCGCCAGCAGCTTGGCCGTGAAGAGTTTGAGCGGCGCGTCTGGCAATGGAAAGAAGAATACGGCGGCAAAATCAATAATCAGATTCGCCGCGAAGGCGCGAGCGTCGATTGGTCGCGTGAGCGCTTCACCATGGACCCGGGCCTGTCACGGGCTGTGCGAGAGACCTTCGTCCGGCTGTGGGACAAAGGCCTGATTTACCGCGGCGAGTACATGGTGAACTGGTGTCCTCGCTGCCACACCGCCATCTCTGATCTCGAAACCTTGCATGAGGCTGTCGAAGGCCATCTCTGGCATGTCCGCTATCGCATCACCGGTACCGACCAATATCTGACCGTCGCGACCACGCGTCCCGAAACCATGCTGGGCGACACCGCTGTCGTCGTCCACCCGGACGATGAACGGTATCGGCATCTGCATGGCAAAACCGCAACCCTTCCCATCATGAACCGCGAAATCCCAATTCTCGCGGATCCTATGGTCGACCCGAAGTTCGGCACCGGCGTCGTCAAAGTCACTCCGGCACACGATCCGAATGATTTCGAAGCCGCCAAGCGTCACGGTCTTCCGTTCGTCAAGGTCATCGGCGAAGATGCCCGCATGACGGCCGCCGCTGGCCCTTATGCCGGACTCGATCGCTTCCAGGCTCGCAAGCGTATCCTGGCCGCGCTGGAAGAATCGGGCGACCTGGTAAAGACTGAGCCGTATACAGTCAGCATTTCAAAATGCGACCGCTGCAAAACCATCGTGGAACCGCTCGTTTCGACGCAGTGGTTTGTCCACATGAAGCCGCTCGCACAAAAGGCAATGGAAGCCGTCCGCAGCGGGCGCATCCGCTTCGTACCCAATGATCGCGAGGTGCTGTTCTTCCAGTGGATGGAAAATATCCGCGACTGGTGCATCTCGCGGCAGCTTTGGTGGGGTCACCGGATTCCGGCCTGGCACTGCCGCAATTGCCACCAAATCACTATTGCGCGCGAGACGCCGGCCACGTGCCCGCATTGCCACTCCACCGAGATCGAACAGGACTCCGATGTTCTCGATACCTGGTTCAGTTCGGGTCTCTGGCCTTTCTCGACGCTGGGCTGGCCCGACGACACCGAGGATCTCCGCACCTTTTATCCGACTTCGCTCCTCATCACCGGTTTCGACATTCTCTTCTTCTGGGTCTCGCGCATGATCATGCTCGGGATTGAGATGACCGGTGACGTCCCGTTCCGGGAGATTCACATCCATGGACTGGTTCGCGATGCCGACAAACAGAAAATGTCCAAGACGAAGGGCAACGTCATCGACCCGCTCGTCATCATGGACAAATTCGGCACGGACGCGTGCCGTATCGCATTGCTGATTTCCGCCGCCGCCGGATCAGACATCGCGCTCAAGGAGGATCGCATGGAAGCCGGCAGCGCGTTCGCGAACAAAATCTGGAACGCCTCGCGCTGGCTGTTCATGAATATGGAGCGTTCAGGTGTTCAGAACTGGGCACCCTCGACCTCCGCGCTCCCTCCGGCATCCCAGTCAATTGAGGACTGCTGGATTGCCGATCGGCTGAACGATTCCATCGCCGTAGTGGATCGCGCGCTCCAACTCCACCGCTATCATGAGGCCGCGCAGAAGCTCTGGGATTTCGTCTGGCACGAGTTCTGCGACTGGTACCTCGAGGTGAAGAAGCTCCGCTTCCGCGAGGGCTCCGGCATCGACCCGCACTGGCAGGCCACGCTGAGCGTATACGAGACGATGCTGCGCCTGCTCCACCCACTTATGCCGTTCATAACGGAGGAACTCTGGCAGCGTCTGATTCACGGCACGAACGTAGATGCGAATCTCCCGATTTCTATCTCGCTCGCAAACTATCCACAACCGCAGGAAAGTACCGTTCGCCCAGAACCGGTGCGGGCGTTTGAGCTGCTTAAGCAGATCGTGACCGCTGCGCGCGAGCTTCGGGCGGACAACAAACTCGACCCGAAAGAGAGCATTCCCGCAACCCTTTACCTGCACGACTTCACGTTCGCCGAAGAA
>Ga0213872_10000365_pt1 | contig 38169 bp, 29 predicted proteins | sample VelepicomBERX_R2_FD_160071 | JGI IMG/M metagenome (GOLD analysis project Ga0213872, IMG submission 160071) | Rhizosphere microbial communities from Vellozia epidendroides in rupestrian grasslands, the National Park of Serra do Cipo, Brazil - RX_R2 | ecosystem: Host-associated > Plants > Roots >... | reverse complement strand
GCTTCACGTGAAGCGGCGCCCGGGTCGCGAAGCGGTCGATGCGGACGATGCTGCCCGACTCAAAGCGATATTCGGTCGTGACGCTTACCCGAGCATCGGGCTGAGGGCTGCGGCCTCCGAGACGGGCGAGCGCGTCCTGGTGGAAGCTCACTCGGCGCGTGCCGTCGTCTTCGCGCGTCGTGATGTCCTTGATGAAGGCCGTTGGAAGCAATACCGTGCCGTCATCGAGCTCGAGCCGTGGCAGCAGCTGGGCGCGCGCGGCGCCGCTATCGGGTATGCCGGCGACCAAGCCCAGGGCGAACGGCAGCGGATAGTAGGGGCTGTTCGCGTGCTGGCCGGCACCACCATTGACGATCAGCAGGCTGAATAGCTGGCTGCCGTCACGCACGAGCGCCAGCGCGCGGTCGTATTCGCCCTTGGCGAACCAGACCAGATCGAAGCTTGGACGCGTGCGTGCGACCCAGTCCGTGAGGTCGATCGGGGGATCCAAGTCGCGCCAGCCGGCCGAGTTCCAAAGCGCATTGGCGGCGAGGAACTGGTGCAGCAGCGAAAAGTTCTCGCCCAGGATGCGGTGCTCGGCGCGGTATTGATCGGTCCGGCGGCCGCGCGTCCACATGTCGACCGAGTGCAGCGCCGGGTCGAACCAGAAGTTGGCGTACTTGGCGGTGATGCTGCTGACGTAGGCGTAGGCATGGGATTGCTCGTCCGGCGTCAGCACGCCGAGCACCGCCGCGGCTGTGAGGATCTCCAGCGGCGCGGTGTCGCCGTAGGGGCCAAGGCTGCGACCGAACGAGAAACCATCGCCGTGCGGGTTGGCAATATTCAGCGCGATGTCAGCCGAACGGCGCAGCAGTGACTTGAGCTCGTCGGGCACCGGCATCCCGGTTTCCATCAGGCGCTCGCAGATCTCCGCGACGAGAAGAATGCTGTACCGATCGAAACGACCTTCACCATCGGTTTCGTCTGAGAAACCGTAGGCGCCCGAGTACTCGCGGTAATGAGCAAGCAGCCGGTCAAGCAGGCGTTGACTGCCAGTCGCATCTTCCCAGCCGAGCAGGTAGCGCAGCCGCGCGACGCCGAACGCGACGCCGTAATAGTTGGCCGGCAGATCGATCAGCGTGAGGTCGGGGCGCACGAAGTTGCGCCAGTCGAGCTTCTTGCGCAGACCGGTCAGGGTGGCCATGTCGATGGCCTTGCTGAGCAGACCGGCGCGTTCGAGCTTGTGCAGGGCGAGCAGGTAGTAATAGATGCCCCACGTCTTGTCGTCCATGCGGGCCGTCATGGCAGCGACGGCGCGGAAGGTCTCGAGGTCCCGGGCGACGCGCGCCGGCGCCGTGTGCTGATGGACATCGATCAGGTCGCTGATGCCCAGGGCGATCTTGCCGGGCAGGAACTTGTCACCCGCGTCGAGGACCTGAACGCCGTCGAGTCGCATCGCATCGCGCTCGGCGCCGAGATGATCGACGAGGTATTCGAGCTGAGGAACGAGCCGCGTCTCCACCAGTTGGTTCAGCGAAGCCGAGGCCGGCGCTGCGGCTGCGCCCAAGGAAGTAAGAAGCAGCACGCAAAGACCGCGCTTTCGAACAAGACTTGCAAACAACAACATGGACTCCCTTGCAGGACGCTGGCGCTGCTGCGCGCGGCGAAGTGAACAAGACGACTTGACGGTAGGTGCGGCCTCAGGCTGCGCGAGCCTGCGGCCTCGACTCATCGGGCCTGAAAAAATCGACGGCGTTTTGATAGCAAATCTTGCGAACCATGGTGCCGACCAGATCGATGTCCTGCGGCACTTCGCCATTGGCCATCCAGGTGCCGACCATGTCGCACAGGAGTCTGCGGAAATACTCGTGGCGCGAGTAGGACAGCAGGCTGCGCGAGTCGGTGATCATCCCGACGAAGGTGCTCAACAGCCCCAATTGAGACAGCTGCGTGAGATGACGGCGCATGCCGTCAAGCTGATCGTTGAACCACCACGCAGCGCCGAACTGCATCTTTCCGCGTACGTTCCCGCCCTGGAAACAGGCGCACAAGGTGGCGACAACCTCGTTCTGGCTCGGATTGAGGGTGTGGACGACGGTCTTCGGCAACTCGGCGTTCGAGTTCATGGCGTCGAGCAGCCCGGCGAGCGCTTCGGAAATCGGCCGGTCCCTGATCGCATCGAATCCGGTATTGGGCCCGAGCTGCTTCAGCATCGCCGTGTTGTTGTTCAGCTGCGCGCCGATATGCAGTTGCATTACCCAGCCGCGCCTTGCGTACTGTCCTGCGAGCCAAACCTGGATGGCCGTCGCGTACTGTGCGACCTCCTCCTCGCTGATTTGTTGGCCGGCCAGGCGCCGACGCATGATCTGATCGAGCGTGCCCTGCGGCGCGAGCGGCGCGTACCGCAGAACCGGAATCCCGTGATCCGCCGCGAGGCAGCGGTGCGCTGAAAAATGATCGAGCCGTTTCAACAGCGCCTTCTGGAGCGAGTTGAAATCATCGATAACGAATTCGCTGACACTGGCCAACTTCTCGATATACGCGACGAATCCGTCCACCTCGATCTTGACGATGTTGTCTGCACGCCAGCTCGGGCGAACCGTGATATCGCCCATCGATGAATCGGCGGCAATTCGGGCGTGAAACTGCAGCGAGTCGGTTGGGTCGTCCGTCGAGCCAACCATCCGAACGTTGAACTTGCGCAGCAGTCCGCGCGCGCTCATACCGGGCTCGCGCAGCTGACGGCAGGATTCATCCCAGATCGACGTTGCAGTTTGACGGCCGATGACTTGATCGATGCCAAAAGCCGCACGCAGTTCAAGGTGCGACCAGTGGTAGAGCGGATTTCCGAGACAGCTTGAAAGATCGTCGGCCCACGCGTCGAACTTTTCTCGGTCAGTTGCGTCGCCCGTGATCAGCCGTTCATCGTTGCCCAAGGCTCGCATCGCGCGCCACTTGTAGTGATCGCCCTTGAGCCAGATCTCGGTGATGTTGTCGAAGCGCCGATCGTCTGCAATGTCCTTGACACTTAGGTGGCAGTGGTAGTCGAAGATCGGCTCCGATTTCGCGTACTCGTGATACAGCCTGCAAGCGAATTCGCTCGACAACAGGAAGTTGTCGCCCATGAAGCTGTTCATCTTCACTCTCTCAACGTCAATTCAGAAGGCTTGCAAGACGTTTTCGCCTGCGTCGATCGGTTTCGCGCTGCGGCACATGAGCCCACCGATCGCAAGAATGGCGAGTGCGCAGCCAAGGAACAGCAAGTGTCCCCAGAGTGGGTTCGGAATGGCCGCCATCGTGAGGACGCCAGCGCCCATCGCAAGTGTGATCCGGCCGAGCTTGAGACGCTGTTCGCGGTCGAACTCGGACTGCGAGGTATCGCTCACCACCTCCGTGTGGAAGTCGTGATAGAACTTGTCGAGCTGGGCGCGGCGATCGTCCGACGGTTCGCGGTAGAAGAGCTTGGTCAGGAGAAAGAAGCCGCCCGTCAGGAACACGTGCGCGGCGATGGCGAGCATCGTGGTCGCATCGGACAGCTCACCGGCACTCAGACTCACATGGAAGTAGCTAGCGATCACGTCTGCGGTCACGACGTTGCTGGTCAGGTAGGAGACGAAGAGGCCGAACACCACCGTTGCCCATGCCGACCAATCCGGCACCTTGCGGATGACCGCGCCAAGAAACAGCGGAACGAGGATGGGTACCTGGGCCAAGGTGCTGACACGCATCATGAGCTCGAACAGGCTCAGGTGATTCAGCTGGGAGTAGAACTGCGCCGCCAGAATGATCAAAAGACCATTGATGGCATTGACCGCCTTGCCCGCAAGCAGTGCCTCCCTGTCGCTGACCACCTTCCCGCGACGGATGACCGGCTGATAAAAGCTGCGCACGAAAATCCCCGCGTTGTGGTTCAGCGCGCCGTCGGCGGCCGCCATCGTCGCGGAGAAGAGTCCGGCCAATAGCAGGCCGACCGTACCCAGGGGCATCGCACGTTCGGCGAACACGAGGTAGACGGCGTCGCCAGCCTTGGATCCCAGTTGATCCGCGTGGGCGAAGCCGGCATCCGGGAACAGGACGGCCGAGGCCCAGGGAGGAATCATCCAGATCGCCGCGCCAACCACCATCAGCAGCAGGGCGAGCATCGCGCCCTTCTTCGCGTCGAGGGAGTCCTTTGCGCCGAGGAAGCGGTAGGAATCCTTCATGTTGTTGATGGTGAGCAGTTGCTTGACGACCATGAACAGGAACAGGCCCGTCAGGAAGGTCGCGGACTGCGTGTTCGGGCCGTAAAAAAAGCTCGACGGAAACTTGTCGACGATTTCGCCGAAGCCTCCCACCTTGAACAGCGCAACCATCGCGCAGGCCACGGACATGAGCGCGACGACCATGGACTGGACGAAGTCCGACGCGGCCACGCCCCACGCCCCGCCGATCATCGAGAACGACAGGACCGCGAGCCCGGTGATCCACAGCGTGTAGACGAGCTTGATGCCCATCACCGCACTGAAGAAGACCGACAAACTGTTGAGCCATACACCGCCTTGAACGATGGACAGCGGGATGATGGCCCAGGTGAAGAAGTGCTCCGAGGACTCGCCAAAGCGTCGGCGAATGGCCTCGGTGGGGGTGTCGACGCGCATCTGGCGGAATCGCTTTGCGAAGAAAGCCCACGCCAGCAGAAATGCAAGGACGTTGCCGATGAAAACGTAAACCGCTGGGAATCCGTTTCTGAACGCCTCCCCGGCCACCCCCGTGAAGGTCCATGCCGAGAACTGGATCATGAAGGCCGAGCTGCCGACCATCCACCACAGCATTCTTCCGCCACCGCGGAAATAGTCAGTGCTCGACTTCGACGACATGCGCCTGAAAGACAGGTTGGTCACCCCGATCAAGATGAAATAGCCCACTACGACTGCGATGTTGAAATTCACTTGATCGGGCTCCTGGCCGTTGGACAAGTATGACGGTCGTCTGCTTAGAACTTCACGTCCAGGCGCAGGGCACCGTAGCGGAAGGCATCGCGTGCCGGCGTCCAGGTCGACTGCGTCACGTTGACCACCGGGTTCGGGGCCTTGGCACTCCAGTTGCCCAGGCCGCTGAAGCCAGTGTTGGCGTACTGCTGGTCGAAGAGGTTGTTGACGTAAAGGCCCAGCTGATAGCGGCCGTCCTTGGACTTGATGCCCGTGCCGACGTTGATCACGGTGACGGCCGGTGCGGCCAGGGTCGGGTCCTGGTTGATATTGGTGAGCACATCGGAGCGGCGGCGCACCGTGCCAGTAAAGAAGACGTTCACCGGACCGGCCAGCGGCAGGTCGTAGCGGCCCGAGATGCCGAACTTGCGCTTGGGCGCGTTGGGCATCGCGCCGCCCGTCACGTCCTGGGTGTTCTGGCCGCCGTAGGCTGGGTTCTTCAGGATGCAGCTGGCGTTGAAGCCGCCGTTGGGCGAGCCGGCCACGTTGTAGCAGGGGGCGTTGGCCCAGTCCGAGACCTTGGCCGAGGTGAGCGCCAGGTCGAAGTTGACGATGAACTCGGGCGTGACCATGGCCGCGATGTCGGCCTCGAAGCCCTGCGTCTTCACACCGCCAATGCTGTTCAGGCGCGTAACGTAGGTCGTGGTGCCGGGCAGGTAGCCGCCCGAGTTCTGCTGGTAGTTGCGGAACTTGGTGTCGAAGGCCGCGAGGTTGACAGTCACACGGTTGTTCAGGAAATTGCCCTTCATACCGAGCTCCCAGTTGCGCGCCGTTTCCGAAGGCACAGGCTGCTGGGCTGCGGTCTGGGCGTTAAGGCCGCTGGTGATGTCATAGGCCTGGCCCTTGTAGCCGGTCGAGGTCATCACATAGGCCATGAGGCCGGGCGTGAACTGGTGCTGCAGGCTTAGCTTGCCGGTGGTGGAGTTCTCCTTGTTGCCCTGGCTAGAGAAATAGGCCGATTGCACGAAGGCGCCGGGGGGCGGGTTGCCCAGCGACATGGTGTAACCCGAGACCTGCTGGTTGAAGCGCAGGCCGGCCACGGCCGTGGTGCCGGGCAGGAACTCCCAGGTCGCCTGGCCGAAGGCGGCGGTGTTGCGGTTGTAGGTCGTGCCCGTGTAGGCCACCGGCGTGGTCAGCGCGATGCCGTTGTAGCCGCGCACGAAGGTACGGTCGATGTTGTTGCTAGCCCACCAGAGCCCGGTCACCCAGCGCAGCGCACCGCTGTCGGGCGAAGTCAGGCGCAGTTCCTGCGTATAGGACTTGATGTCGTAGGTGCCGTACTGCGTGTAGCCCGCATTGACGCCAGCCGGCTTGCCGTTGGCGAGCGGGAAATAGAGCAGGGTCTGCACATCGGTGAAGTCCTGGTCGCGGTAGTCATTGGCCGTGTAGTGCTGCGCCGAACTGATGGAGCTCAGGGTCATGCCGTTGGGGGCGTACCAGTTGATCTTCATCGCACCGCCCGAGGTCGTCGACTCGATGCCGGTCGGGTAGTCCATGCGCGTGTCGCGGTTGTCTGGGCCGGGCGTGATGCCGGCCAGCAGCTTGCTCGCGGGCAGGGCCGCAATATTGTTGAGCAGGGCGCCCTGGATGGGCGTGAAGCTCGTGAGCACGAAGACGCAGCAGTCGTCGCGTGTCTTGTTGTAGCTCGGCGAGAGCTCGACGTCGATGTCCTCAGTGGGGTGCCAGGCCAGCTTGACCATGGCCGTCTGGCCCTTGTTGCCGTTGACCTTCTTGCCCGTGGCGAGGTTGTTGATATTGCCGTCGAAATGATTGGTGCTGGCCGCCACGCGCAGGCCCAGGTGCGGCGCCACCTCGCCGCTGACCGAGGCGCGCAAGCGCGACTCGCCGTCGTTGGTGATCATGGCGCTGGCCTCGCCGGCCATGGCGCCGCTGATGGGCTTGGTCGTGATCAGCACGGCGCCGGCGATGGCGCTCTTGCCGAACAGCGTGCTCTGTGGCCCCTTGAGCACTTCCACGCGTTGCACGTCGGCCAAATCCTTGAAGGCCTCGAACTGCATGCCCACTGGAATGTCGTCGATGATGACGGAGACGTCCGACTCCACGCCGATGCCGATCGACGAGGTGCCGATGCCGCGCATATTGATGCCGTTGTTGGCGGGCGTGGTGCCGTAGGTAATGGTGAGCGCCGGCGACATCTCGATCACGTCCTCTAGCGTGCGCACATTGTTGCGCTCCAGTCGCTCGCTGGTGAAGACCGAGATGGCCAGGGGCACGTTCTCGAGCTGTTCCACGCGCTTGTTGGCGGTGACCTCCACGCGCTCGAGTTGCGCAGGCGGTGCTTCCTGTGCCGGAGCGGCCTCCTGTGCCTGTGCCTGGGCCGCAAGGGCCAGCATGGCGGCGGCGATGGGCGTGATGCGCTGTGCCAGTTGCTTGTGTTTCATTGTCGTCTCCATCCTTTTGTTGGCGGTTTGTCAGCGGTAGAACAAGGTCCACCGGATTGGTATGGGATCGGCCCTCTGCGCGGCCGGCTGGGTGAACTGCAGATGCGTGCACGGCGGGCCGCTGGTCGAAGCGCGCAGCGCCGGCGGCGGCGGCTCCTCGACTTGGCAGACCTCGAAACCCTCAGTCTCGAAGCGCTGGATTCGGCCCTCGCTGAAGTCAACGGCCCGAGCGTCGGCGCGCGCGCCCGAGGAGAAGCTGCTGAACTCCAGGCTCAGCGCAGTGATGGCGAGCGGCTCGTTGGGGATCAACAGGTCGTGGCGGCTGATACGGCCCGAGCCGAAGCGGATCTCAGTCTTGAGGCTCACGCGCGTGTCCAGCTGCGGCCGATCACCGCCGACGCGGTTGAGGCCCGGCTGCGTGTAGCTCAGTACGTATTCATCGCCTTCTTGCCGGACGGCCAGCTCGCGCGCATAGGACGTCGGCAGCAGCACGCTGCCATCGGCGAGCTGCAGTCGCAACACCAGCTGCGGATGGGCGGGTCCGCTGTCGGGCCGGCCTTCAATCAGGCGCGGCGAGAAAGGGATCGGGTAGTAGGGTGCGTTGTGGTGCAGCCCTGTGCCGCCGCTGATCAGGGGCATGGTGAAGACCAGCCCACGGTCCCGCCGGACCAGCAGGGCGCGGTCGTACTCACCGCGTGCGAACCAGGTCAGGGCGAATGCCGGCTGTGTCTGCTCCAACCATGCACCGAGGTCCTGCGCTGGGGCTTGGTGAGCCAGCCCGGCCCGCTCCCACAGCTCGCAGGTCGAGAGCAGCTGGTGGATGATGGAGAAGTTCTCGCCCAGCATGCGATGGGCGCCGCGATAGCCGTCGGTGCAGCGACCGTTGCGCCAAAGGTTGACCGAATGCAGGGCTGGGTCGTACCAGAAGTCCACGTATTTAGCGGCGGCACGCACGCAGTAGGCATAGGCATGGCGCGCCTGCGCGTCGTCGAGCAGGCCGAGATAGGCGCTGGTGGCCAGGATCTCGATCATGGCCGTGTCTCCGTAGGGGCCGATACTGCGTCCGAATCCGAAGCCGTCTCCGGCCGTGTTCGCGCATTGCAGGGCCAACTTCGCCGAGAGTGCGAGCAACTCCTTCAGGCGCGGCGTGACATCGAGCTCGGTCTCGATGTAGCGTTCGCAGAGCTCGGCCACGAGCAGGATGCTGTAGCGATCGAAGCGGCCTTCACCCTCCGTTTCGTCGGAGAAGCCGAACTCGCCCGAGTAGCGCTCGTAATGGGCCAGCGTCTTTTCGAGCAGCGCCTCGGCCGCGCTGGCGTCTTCCCAGCCCATCAGCATGCGCAGGCGCGCAATGCCGAAGGCCACGCCGTAATAGTTCGTCGGCAGGTCCTTGAGGCGCAGCTCGTCCTCATGCACGAACATCCGCCAGTCCAAGCTCAGGCGCATGCGTGCGAGGCAGGCGGCATCCACGGCAGCCTCCAGCAGGCCGGCCTTGCGCAGGCGATTCAGCGCCATCAGGGCGTAGTAGATGCCCCAACTCTCGTTGGGCAGGGCGCTGACGAGGTTCATCAGGCGCGGGCTGCCGGCCAGATAGCGTGCATGCTCGGCAGTGCCGCGCGGCGTCAGGATCAAGAGGTGCGCGAGCGCGATAGCGATCTTGCCGGGCAGGAACTTGTCGCCCTGTCCGAACACGGGCTCACCGTTGAACTGGGTGGACTCCAGGCCCTGGTCGAGCAGCTCGAAGTAGTGGGCGAGTTGCGGCAGGAGCTGCCCGCGCACCAGCGTCGCGAAGGACAGATGGCCGAGCGGCGGCTCGTAGGTTTTGAACATCACCACGTCAGGACCTTCACTGTAGGAGAATGCGCCGCAATCCGAGCGACGAGCACCGATCCATGTCCGCACCCAAGAGCCCCGCCACCTTGCGCGATGTCGCCGAACTGGCGGGGGTATCGACGGCTGCGGTGTCCAAGTACATCAACGGCAAGCAGCGCTTCACGCCCGCAGTGGAGCAGCGCATCGCAACGGCCATCGAGCAGGTGGACTACCGCTCCAACCTCGCCGCGCGCAGCATGGTCACGGGCCGCTCCGGGGCCGTCGCCGCCCTGGTGTACGGCGTGGAGAACCCGCACACAGCCGCCGTCATCAAAGGCGCCAGCCGCGCCGCCACGGCGCTCGGCTATGACCTGCTCTTCGTCGACCTGCTGCAAAGCGAATCGCCCGAGCGTGAGCTCGCACGCGTGACGGGCATGCAGGTGGATGGCCTCGTGCTGGCCGCGAAGCTGCCGCCGGCGGCCCACAAGATCCTGTCCGGCTACGGCCGTCCCTTCGTGGATGTGAACCGGTCGCACGCGCCTTCGCATGCGCCGGGCAACGAAGAGCAGGCTGCTGCCATGCTGGGCCGCTACCTGCTGAGCCTGGGCCACCGCGAGATCGCCTACGTCGCCTGCGAGGCGCAGCCTGGCAATGCCGAGCGCCTGCTGGGCATGCGGCGTGCGCTGCAGGCAGCCGGCATCGAGCTGGAAGTGCATCAGGTCGCGAGCCCCACCGCCGAGGCCGGCGCGCGCCTGGCGTCCAGCCTGCTGCTCGGCCAACGCCGCCCGCAGGCGGTGGCCACCTGCAACGACCTGATCGCCATGGGTCTGATGAACGAAGCGCGCCATCTGGGTCTCGCCGTGCCGCAGGACGTGTCCATCGCCGGCATCGAGAACATGCCGTTCGCGCGCTTCCTGAGCCCGCCGCTCACCAGCGTGGAGCTGCACGCGGACGCGCTCGGCGAATGGGCGCTGCGCCATCTCGTGGCCAGCATCGACGGCGAGGAAGCCCCGGCGCCGGCTCACGAGCTCACGCCGCGACTCGTCGTACGGGGCTCGACGCGAGCCGCCACATGAGGTGGGGATGGGGTTCATAGGGAGCGTCTTAGCGTCGATTCCCGCACCACCAGCCGCGGCGCGATGACTTCGTCGAAGGGGTGTTCGAGCTCGCCCGCGATCAGCTGCAGGAGGCGTTGCATGGCCACCTCGCCCATCTGCTCGCTGTTCATCGCTACCGAGGTCAGCGTCGGGCTCGTGTAACGGCCGTAGGCGATGTCATCGAAGCTGGCGAGTGACACATCTCCCGGGATGCTGACGCCCAGCGAGCGAGCCTCGTTCATCAGGCCGAGCGCGATCAGGTCGTTGTAGGTCACGATCGCGTCGGGCCGCTGGCCGTCTAGCAGCAGGCGCGAAGCCGCCTCCTCGCCGGCTTCTGGCGTCGGTGCATCGACCTCGAAGACGCGCAGCTTCTGCCCCGCCTCGGCCAGCGCGTCGCCCAGGCCACGGCGTCGCTCGGCATTCCAGCGTGAGCCGGGGAAACCGAGATAGGCCACGCGCCGGTGCTCCAGCGTCATCAGGTGGCGGCCGATCATCAGGCTGGCCAGATAGCCGTCCGCGCCCACGCTGTGCACGCCCTCGTGCCCGTAGCGGCCGAAGAAGACCACCGGCTTGCCCAGGGCCTTCAGCCACTCGATCGATTCATCGGCCAGGCGCGAGCTAACCACGAGGCCGTCCACGCGCCGCGAGAGTGTCTCCACCAGATGCCGCTCGGGCGCCTTGCTCTCGGCTGTGTCCACGAACGCCATGCTGTAGTCGTTGGCCTGGGCCACGCGGCTGGCGCCCTTCACGATGCCAGTGAAGTGGGGGTTGCCGAGGTCCAGCACCACCAGGCCCACCGTTCCGCTGCGGCCCGTCGCAATGGAGCGGGCGAGGTGATTGGTACGGTAGCCCAGCTGCTCGATGGCCGCCTGGATTGCGGCCTCGACGGCCGGCGAGAAACGCTGCGCACCGCTGCAGTACTTGGACACGGCAGCCGTCGAGACGCCTGCGGCAGCGGCCACGTCGCGCAAGGTTGGGGGACGGTGTTTGGTCTTCATTAGTCAAGCGATTAACTGAAATGATAGCGAGGAATTTTTGAAATTGAAGTCCAAACTTCCGATTGGGGCTAGGGTTTACGATGGATATGACCAGTTTTTGGCATTGCGATCACTGATGGTTTCGCCCGATTAGTTAATCGATATACTTCGGCCGTACTGCTTACAATGCCAGTGATCGGGCAACTGGATCCGCAGCGCAAGAGATTGCCGGTCACGGCCTGGCGGGGTGAGCGGCAGCTTTTGGGCGCCCAATCCGGCGCGACAAGTGGCAGCAGTGGGTCGCTGTGCAAAGCTTTGAGTAGCTCAGAGAGTCTTTTGTCTGGCGGACGCGGCGAGCCACCGATGGCCGTCGCGGTGACGCTGGCCCCGCGGCTGGTAGACAAAGGATCCCGTTGGGCTGCACCGCCGCCGTGTTGGTGGCGGCTACTGGCGTTGAATCGGCTGCATCGCTCGAAGCGCCGAATAGGCAAGTCGCCCGAACGTATGCCGAACCACGTAGTGGTAGCCGTTCACCCCTGATGAAGGGCATGCCAGGAGGATGGCAATGTGCTGGGTGAGCCGCCCGGCATGCTCGTTTCGCCGAGTGCGCGAGCCCCACTAGCGCGTCCAGGCGAGCATCATGACGCACGGATGGCAAGCGATGGCTGAGGGGCATCACGTCGGCCTCGGTGGTGCGCGCGGCCGTGGTCGAGGAACGCGCATTGGTGCGGGCGCAATCCCGCGCACGCTGTCTCCCGGCGCGCTGCGTTGGCATACATGTGGCGCAGCGTTTGCAGCGATTAAGGCAGAACGGTACGGGTGCAGCGTCCGAAAAGATCGCAGCCCTGCCGTGTGCAGCTCTTCCGTGACGGCGCGGTGCGATGTGCTGGACAAGCGCCTTTTCGCTGAAGTTCGCGACGAGCTACTGAGCCCCGAGGCGCTGGCGGTGCTGCAACGTGAAGTGTCGGCCCTGCTCGACGACGTGCGGCGCCAAGCAGCAGGAGAGGCAGCCACGGCGCCCCGCCAGCTCAAGGTGACTGAAGCCGAAATCAGCCGCCTGTTGGACGCCGTAGCGGCAGTTGGCATCAACCCCGCATTTCAGGGGCAGCATCGCGAGGCCGAGACAGAGCGCGAACGCCTGGCTCATCTGATTGAGCAGGCCCAGTCCCGCCCCGGCCAGGTCATCGACGCCGTGATGGCGCGCTACCGGCATCAAGTGCTGGATCTGCAGCGGGTGCTCGAAGAAGACACCGACCGCGACCGCGCGCGGCAACTGCTGGCCGACATGAGAAGTCCATCCGTATCCCGATGCGCCGTGTCCGACATCACGGTCAGGAAATGGTGACTACTTAACCTTGTCGTCTTGAGCCAAATCCAGAGAGCATCACCTCACAACCTTGCTGTCGGCAGTGTGAAAGTAATTTCATTTGACTCTCGGCCACTCTGGGTAGCTGCTAGCGGGTGCAGGGTCGGCACGTTCGGCAAAAAATTCGTCCTGCAGGATCATGTGATGCTGCACTCCTCCTGCAGAGAGCCAGCGGTTGACCGATTCCCGGTAGCGAGGACTGACGGAGACCTTGGCGAGAATGCCGTCCACACGACGGATCATGTCTCGCCCCCAAGCCGTGTGCGGACACGCGACTCCTATGAGCACCGGCTCCGCACCCGCAATCGGCAAGGTGACGAGGTTCTTCCCGCCCCCGAGCTCTTTGTAGCGACGGGCCTGATAGTTAATGATGAATTCGTATTCGAGCGTGTAATCCGCCCGACCGTGCATCACCATGCGCAGCACATTCGCACCGGAGTCGGCGGCTAGCACGTTGACCACGCCAGAGTGCTGGCCGCGGTGGCGCAACAGTTCGTCCAACGTAGGTGAATAGCTCCGCTGCGCAATCACGACGCCGTGCAAATCCGATCGTTCAAATAAAGCCTTGGCGATCACCTCTCCACGTTCGTTGAGTGGCAGTTTTTTGACGCCGTCTGCACGTATGACGATTTGAAGTGGCGGCAGGACGTTGGTCAGCGAAAAATACGCAATCTGGGATCTCTCCGGCGTGTAGGCCGCTGTAGCAAAGCACGCTGGCTCGCCTTCGGCAAGAAACACCATCGCACGCGCAGCGTTCACCACTGTGATCTTGTGCGTGTACTCCGGCATCTCTCCCATGATCAATTCCAGCGCCACATCGGAAATGCCATCGGTCGGATGTCCGTTGATGGGTATGGAGCCAGGAGGGAGGTCCAGCATCAGCCAGTGCGCCACCTTTGGCTCTGCGGCGGCACCATTGCACTCTGAGCTCACCCCGAGAATGCAACAAAGGCCTGCAAGGCGTAGCGCAAGCCCAAGGATTGCAGCGGAGCCAAGGTGACCGCTCATGGTTTCTGGAGGCGTTAATTACATCAGTCGAAAGGCTGAAACGACACCAACCAGTTCCTGCGCCTGCCCGCGCAGACTGCTAGCCGCGGCTGCCATCTGCTCCACGAGCGCCGCGTTCTGCTGCGTGGCACGGTCCATCTGAGTAACGGCCTCTCCGACCTGCGATACGCCGCTGCTCTGCTCATGGCTGGCCAGGCTGATATCGTTCATGATGTCAGTAACGCGGCGCACACTGCTCACGATCTCATTCATGGTGCCGCCCGCCTTCTGAACCAGCGCATTGCCCTGCTCTACCCGTTCAACGCTATCGGTGATTAGAGCCTTGATCTCTTTGGCGGCATCCGCACTGCGACGCGCCAAGGTACGCACCTCGCCGGCTACTACTGCAAAGCCACGCCCCTGCTCTCCCGCTCGCGCAGCCTCCACTGCCGCATTGAGCGCCAGGATATTGGTCTGAAAGGCAATGCCATCGATCACATTGATGATGTCTGCGATCTTCTGCGAACTGGCAGTGATGCCCTCCATCGTGGTTACCACCTGGGCGACCACCTCGCCGCCCTGCATCGCCACTTTCGATGCGCGGAGGGCCAGCTCGTTAGCCTCGCGCGCGTTGTCGGCGTTTTGTCGGACCGTCGCACCCAACTCCTCCATGCTCGACGCTGTCTCTTCCAGCGAGCTAGCCTGGTTTTCTGTGCGGGCAGAGAGATCGTTGTTACCCATCGCGATCTCGGCACTGGCCGTTGCCACGCCTTCGGCGCCCTCGCGCACCGAGCGCACGACCTTGACCAGTCCGTCCTGCATCGCGCTCAGTGAATGCAGGAGAAGCGCGACCTCGTCATTGCCGTCCACCGAGATTGACCGACTCAGGTCGCCTTGCGCCACGGCGTCGGCCACTTCCATGGCTTGCTGCAAGGCACGGGTGATGCCGCGCTTGAGGGTCCATCCAAACACCACCGCGAAGACGATTCCGAGAATCAACGCGGCGATGGCCACGGCGCGCAGGTTCCGATAGCGCTGCACCGCATCGTCGTATTCCTGCTTCGCCACCTCGCGCTGCAGATCGGCCAGTTGGACGATGTCGTCCTGGATCTTGGCATAGAGCGGTTGAATCTTGTTTGTCTCGATGCTTCGTGCAGAATCTATATCTCCCGCGCTCAGGGCCTTGAGAGCCGGCACGCCAGCCTCCTCCGTATAGACCTTGCGATCGTTGTTCAGCTGAGTCACGAGCAGCGACTCCTTCTCCGTGAAGGAGGTGCTCATCAACGCGTCCACCGCCTTACCCAGCGCGACCCGGTTGCCAGAAATTAGGTTGAGCATCTCCTTCGCCTGGTCGGGATAGCTGATGGCCCGGACAATGGCAACCCGATTGAGCAGAAGCAGTCGCTCGAGGTTCATCAGGTGATCCAACGCAACCGTGCGGTCCTCGTAAACCGTCTTGAGCGCGGCATTGGATTGGCTGGTGCCATACAAGCCCAGCCCACCCATCATCAGCAACAACAGCGACATGACGCCGGTCATCAAGTTCAGGCGCGTGGAGACTTTGAGTTGGTTCATGGTCGTGCGTATGTGCTTCGCAAATGTTCAGCTTGCGAACTGTGTGGAGGTCCCGGCCTTGGCATCGCGTTCCGCAACATAGAGCTTCAGTCCGCAAAGCAGTACTACGATCTGCGTGCCGATCAGCGTGCCGAAGCCCAACAGGAAGCCCATGCGCGGCGTGCTTGCGCTGGCAATCACGCCGCCCATCAGCATGGGCATAAAGCCCGCCACCAGGCTGCCGACGCCATTGATCACGCCGTAGGCGCTGGCAATGTGCTCCGTCTTGGCAAAGTGCTGGGCCGTGCTTGGAAAGGCCGGGCTCATCAAGCCCCAGAAGAAGTTGGCGGCGATCAGCGCGCCGGTCGCCATATAGGGGCCCACGACCTGGATGGCAATCCAGACTGAGAGCGCCACGCCAAGGCTGCAAAGCACGAACATCAGCGGGACCTTGGCGCGCGGCAGCTTGTCGATGATCACGCCGCCGATCAGCACCGCCGCGACAGTGGCGTACTGTGGCAACGAGGCGAGCCAGCCCATGTCTCGGATGGAAAATCCTCGGGCCACCTTCAAATAGCTAGGCAGCCAGTTGCTGCTGCCCCAAAGATAGGCGAGAAATGCGGCAGTCATCACCGTGATCAGCAGTAGGTGCCGCGTCTGCAGTGCACCGCGGACGATGGTGGTCACTGCAGTACCGCTCGACCAAGCCTGCGAGGCGTTGTTGACGTTGACCGGCATCTTCACGAAAGCCAGCACCAGCGGTATACCCAGCAAGATGTTCAGCGCGCCCAGGGCAAAGAACGAAGAATCCCACCCGTGAACCGCTAGCAGATAGCCGACCAGCGGATAGCCCATAGCCAGACCCAGGCCGGTACCCATGTTCACCAGCGAATTCGGCTTGCCGTTCTCATGGCTGGCGAAATGCGCCTTCACGTAGGCGCCGGCCAGCGCGAACACCGGCCCCTCGGCGACACCCAGCAAGAAGCGTGAAGCCAGCAGCGGTCCGAAGCTGTGGAACAGCGGAGAAATGGAGGTCGCCACACCCCACAGGATCAGTCCCGCCAGCAGGCTTCTTCGCACGCCCAGCACCGTCGCGGCGAACGGCGTCAACACGATGGAGGAGATGCCATATCCAACCATAAAGGCCGTGGCGAGCATGCCCTGGCTGACCCGATCGCCTTTGTCCAGGCCAATGTGATCCAGGAACGAGGGATCCGTAATCAGAACGGCAATGTTGATCCGGTCGACGTAGGAAACGGCCACGATCACGAACAGGGTGATCGCACCCATCCAGCGCATGGTCTTCTGGTGCATGGTGTGCCTCCGAAAAGGGATCGGGTCGGGCGCGTTCGCCCCCAGGGCCCTGGGCCGTCAGAACGAGTGCGTGATGCCGGTCTGGGCACCAGAGGTGGCGCCAACGAGGGGGTCTGTAATGCCGCCCAGGCTGGCCGTTGACCCATTCTTGGTGTCCACGCGAGCCACGGTGGCATACAGCGAAGTCCGCTTGGACAGGCTGTACACGTAACCCATCGAAAGGCGCGAGCTGCTGGGGCTCAAGGCTGCATTCGTTCTATAGGTCGCATAGGCTCCCTTGAAGGTACCAACGCCGACGGGCAACTGGAATCCAAACAAGGCGCCGTGGCCGTGCAGAGGGTGCCCCCCCGCGGCAGGAGTACCGATCGAGTCGCTATAGATCTCGCTCATCAGCTTCAACGAAGACATCGAAGCGTCAAAGGTATAGGACAGCCCCAGGTTGGACTGCATGTAGTCTCCGCTGGCGTACTTCGTAGTTCCGTAAGCCAATGCAGCGTCCAACTTGCCGTCCGTATAGCCAATGCGGCCCCCGGTGTAGTTGCCATCGTTTGAGGTTGGGGTTCCAGCCCCCTGTCCGCCGAAAGCCACCATGAGTTGCCCGTAGATGCCACCGAGCTTCTTGGGAAGGAAGTAGCCAACGCTATTGGAGGCGCGAGTACCCGTTGGCTTGAATCCATTGACCAGGGAATCGAAGTACAGATGGTTTGCACCGATGCCGCCACCGGTGCCAAAGGGATCGAAGAGCGCGGTGCTCCAGAAAGTAGGTGTATGGTCGCGACCCAGGCGCAGTTCGCCCATGCTGCCTTCGAGACTGACGGTTGCGCGGCGCGAGAACGTGCCTGCGACGGGCGCACCGCTATTGGTCGTATTGGTCGTCAGCAGCGTGCCAGCGTTAGTGAACAGCCCCATTTCGAGCCAAAAGCCGGCAGCCATGCCGCTCCCTAGATCTTCAGTCCCACGAAACCCCAAGCGGCTGAACACATTGCCGCTGCTGCCAACGGTATAGAGGCTAGCGGCGCTGGACTTTTCATAGGTCACGTTGGTGTCCATCACGCCAAAGACCGTGACGGACGAATCGGCCGCGGATGCCGTTTGTGCGGCAGTAAGGGCGAGCGGAATCAGCAGAAATTTCTTCATGTAGTGTCGAGCCAGTTGGAAATGAAAGCCTGAATGGGATCTACAGGTCGAGGACCAGATTCGGGCTCTTGCAGCTCGATACGCAGATCATCATGGTCTTGCCGGCATCTCTTTCCTTCTTGGAAAGAACGCCGTCTCGGTGATCGATCAGGCCTTCGATCACCTTGGTTTCGCAGGCGCCGCAGACGCCTTCTTTGCAGCTGTGATCGGGGCTGAGGCCCGCATCGATCAGGCTGTCGAGAATCGATTTACCGGGCGGAACTTCCACCGTCTTGCCGCTGCGCACGCATTGCACGGTGAAGCTCTGTACCGCCGCGGGCGCCTCCACATGGACCGCGGCGAAGCGCTCGATGTGCACGTTCGCGTAGCCCAGCTCCTCGCAGCTCTTCTCGAAGCTTTCGAGCATCGGCGTGGGGCCGCAGCAGTAGTAGTGAGTCGACGCGCCCTTGTGCGCCAGCAGCTCGGTGAGCCTGGGAGGGCCTCCGGTCTGTTCGTCGAAGTGCCAGGACAGCGCGACGCCTCTTTCCTCGCACAGCGCCGCAATCGCTTCGCAGAAGGCGGCCTCGCGGCGATTGCGGGCACAGTAGATCATCTCCACCGACCTGCCCAGCGCGCTCAGCCGCTGGAGCATGCTCCACAGCGGCGTGACACCGATGCCGCCGGCCGCCAGCACCGAGTGGGGCGCCGTCTCGTCGAGCTTGAAATTGTTGCGCGGTGCGGAGATCGGCAGCGTCATGCCGACACGCAGCTGCTGGTGCACGTAGCGGGAACCACCACGGCTCTTGCGATCGTTCAGGACGCCGATCACATAGCGGTTGACTTCGGAATCCGAGTTGCACAGCGAATAGCTGCGCACCAGGCCGTTGGCCAGGTGCAGATCGACATGCGAACCCGCCTCGAAGCGCGGGAACGCGACCTCTGACGTAGCCGGCCGCAGCTCGATACTGACGATGCCTTCGGCCTCGTAGCGAATGGTGTGAACCAGCGCGTTCAACGTGGGTGAGGACATGATGGGGATCTAAATCAGGATGTGCCGATCAGCCGGCCGTCTGCTGGTCAATCTGCTCCTGGGCCGTGCTGCGCAGCAGGCGGCGCAGCCGCACGAGGCCGAGGTCGTGCTGGTAGAGGTTCTCGTGCCGGTTGGCATCGGGCTCCATGTCCTCGAGCATCACGCGGTCCTGTTCCAGCACGGCCCAATGGCGCGCTTCGAGGCGGTTGCGATAGAGAAAGCGCCAGGTATCGCGTTGCCAGCCCGGCGAAAGCTTGCGGCAGCGCCAGAAGAACACCGCGCACACGCCGGGCGAGATCGGCGCATATCCGCTGATGATGATGAAGTTGCCTCCGGGGCCGCCGGTCTTCGGGTACGGGATTTCAAGGCGCACCCAGTGCATACCGGTGTCGCCCCATTCCGACCAGTCGAAGTTGACGTTGCGTTGGCCTTCCTTCTCGAAGAAGAAGCCGCTGTCAGTCGGTCGGACGCTGAACTTGGCACTGGAGTCGCCTTCCGCCATGGAGTGCGACTGCTTGTGGAGAAAGGTCCCGTGCATGGGGTCCATCAGGTTGTCCAGCGCGTAGCGGTAGTCGCCCTTCCACTCGGCATAGCAGAGGAAGTTCGAGTACTCGGCGTCATCGGTGAGTTGCTCGGGCAGCACCAGCGGCGGCGGAGCGTCCACGTCCGAGGCGGAGTTGTAGAGGAACACTGCGCCTGCAGCTTCCTTCACGTGAAAGAAGCGCGTCGCCCTGGATCCTTCCAGCTTGCAGCCGGGGCTGCCTGGCACGCGCACGGTCATGCCGTCGCAGCGCACTTCTACGCCGTGGTAAGGACAGGAAAGACGGTCGCCGAGGATCACGCCCTGCGAGAGTGGAGCGCCACGATGCGGGCAGCGGTCCTCCAGCGCGTGGAGCACGCCGTCGTGATCGCGCCAGAGCGCAAGCTTGCGCCCCAGGCGGCGCAGCGACACCGGCTTCTCCTTGATGAACTCCGACGGGCAGATCGGATACCAGAGGTTCTTGAGGCCGATCTCCAGCAGGTTTTCAACGTCGTCGTGGGTCGAGGTACTCATGATGTGTCCTTGCTATCGATCCAGATCAATCGGCCAGAGCCGCAATCTCCTTGCGGTAGACCTCTTCGGTCCAGGCCTTGCCGCTGGGAGAGGCAAGACCGCTGTCGTTCAGCGCCTGGACCAGGCCGGCCAAGTCGTGAATGCCGGCCGCGAAGGCGCGCTCGATGGCATCGCCAAGCAGGTCTTCGTAGGTCGTCGGCGTGCGCCGGCGCGCTTGATGCGCTTGCAGGTATCGGTCTTGCATGTCGGCCTCCATGAGAGCCAGGGTTGATTGCTTACTTCTTTTCGCTAAGGAACTTGCCTTCAGGGCCAACGACGTTCTTCTGCCGGCGGGTGTGGCCGTCAAGGCCGCCATCGACGGCCCATTCGGCGAACACCGTCGGGCCCGGTTCGAACTCGCGTGGCTGCCATTCGCCGGTCAGTTGGTCCTCGTCGGCGTAGTACTCGATCAGGCCACCGGCTGGGTTCTTGAAGTACCAGAAGTAGGCCGAAGACACGGGATGACGGCCCGGTCCCAACTGGGTTTCCCAGCCGCAGCGTGAGAAATGCAGGCCACCACCGAAGACCTCGTGGATGTCGCGCACCGTGAAGGCCACATGGTTGATGCCGCGCTTACCAGAGGGCAACTGCAGCAGGAAGAGGTCGTGATGGCCACCCTCGGGCGCACAGCGCAGGAACGCGCCGCGACCGGGATAGCGGTCCGAGGCGGCGAAGCCCAGGTGCTCTCGATAAAACGCCTCGCAAGCCTCCACGTCGGCGACGAAGAACACCACGTGGCCCACCTCGATCGGCGTGGCACGGTCGTAGAACGGCGCCGGCTGATTGACGCGTTCGCGCGAGTTCCAGGTATTCATCACCGCGGTGGCAAGCTGTACGTCCTTTTTGAGAGTGACCTGCAGCCGGATAGTCAAGCCGTTGGGGTCCTGGCAGCCTATGCGGCGCACGCCATCGACAACCGTGTCCGAAAAGCCCGGTTGCTGCGCCAATGCGTGGGCATAACGCATTAGCTGAGCTTCATCGCTCACGCCCCAGACCACCTCTCGTAACGTCGGGCCTTCCTCGATGCCAGGCGGCAACCCCGGCGAATCAAGTGCAGCCACGTTGACGCGGCAGCCGTTCAGGCATTCGAAACGAAGCATCCGGGCGGACTCTTGGACGAGCTTCAGGCCCCAGTCGACAAAGAAGCGGTAGCAGGTGCCGAGATCCTCGGCCTGGACCGCGTAGGTGATCTCGTCGATGCCAAGGACGCTCATGCTTGACTCCAGGGCAGAGGCTGTTCGTTCGTACCCCAATACATGCTCTTCTGCTCCATGTACTGCAGGATTCCGGCGCGACCCTTCTCGCGACCCAGACCGCTGTCGCGCCAGCCGCCGAAGGGCGTGGACACCGAGAATTGCTTGTAGGTATTGACCCAAACCGTCCCGGCCTGCACGGCCCGGCCAATGCGCCAGGCTCGCTTGAAGTCGCGACTCCAGACGCCAGCCGCCAAGGCATAGACGCTGTCGTTGGCCTGTTCGATGAGCTCCCGCTCGGAGTCAAACGGCATCGCCACCAGCACCGGGCCGAAGATTTCTTCCTGGGCCGTGCGCGCGCGGTTGGTGAGGCCTTCGATGATGGTAGGCGCGTAAAAGTAGCCCTTGTCGAATTCAACGCTCCGAGGCCGCATGCCACCCGTGCGGATTCGTCCGCCCTCGGACACACCTAGAGCGACATATCGTTCGATGCTTTCGCGATGGCGCGCCGTTATCAACGGCCCCATCTGCGTGTCCTCTGATGCGGGGTCGCCAATGCGTAGTGCCTTGGCACCTTCGGACAGACGTGTAAGGAACTGAGCGTAGATGCTGCGCGCCACGAACAGACGAGATCCGGCGATGCAGGATTCACCTGAGCTGCTGAAGATGCCGTACAGCACGCCGGCCACGGCGTGGTCAATGTCGGCGTCTTCCAGCACCATCGTTGCAGACTTCCCGCCGAGCTCCAGCGAGACGGGCATCATCTTGTCAGCCGCGATGTGGGCGATGTGGCGGCCCGTCGCGGTGCCACCTGTAAACGAGACGCGCTTGACCAATGGATGCTTGGTGATGGCATCGCCGATCACCGAGCCCTTTCCTGGCAGCACGCTGATCATGCCCTTGGGCACGCCCGCCTCCTCGCAGATGCGGGCGAGCTCGAGGGCCATCAGGGGTGTCACCTCGGCGGGCTTGACGACAACCGCGTTGCCGGCGGCGAGGGCGGGCGCCATCTTCTGCGCCTCGCTGGCGATCGGCGAGTTCCACGGTGTGATCGCGGCGACCACGCCCATGGGTTCGTGAACGCTCAAGGTCACGAAGGCGCCACGAGAGGGCGTGATGCTCTCCTCCAGCGTCTCGCAGGCGGCGGCAAAGAACTGGAACGTCGCAGCCGCGCTGGCCACCAGGTTGCGGGTTTCCTTGATCGGTTTGCCGTTGTCCAGGCGCTGCTTCTGGGCCAGCTCCTCGCCGCGCTCGCGGATCAGCTGCGCCGCGCGGTGCAGGACGGTGGCACGCTCATGTGGCAGTCGCTGCGCCCAGCCGCTCGTGCGGAAGGCCCTGTCGGCGCCCTGGATTGCCTCGTCCACATCGGCAAGATCGGCGGCGCGCAACCTGGCGATCACTTCACCGGTGGCGGGATAAAGGCTTTCGTAGACATCGCCGCCGCCCAGGCGCCATTGGCCGGCCACGTTGATGGGGAGCAGTTCGAGCGAACTCATGATCAGCGGATCCTTCAGATGGCCACGGCGGCCACGCGATTGCGCACCGCGCGCACGGCGCTGTAGACGGTCAGGGCCGATGTCTTGGGGTTGCCGGCCAGCGCCTTGTTGCGCATGACTAGCTCGAAGCTGCCGAAGGCACCCTGCGCCTCGACCGTATGAATGTTTTCGCTCACGCCTGGATCGGCAATCAGGCGAACCCGGGTGCCGTCCAGACCCAGGCCGGCGAGCGACACGGTGGCCGCGACGTTGGCGTTCTTCGGGTACTGGGAGGCGGCTTCACGTGCGCTGCCTTCAAAGATCACGACAGGCTCTTTCAGCGCGTCGAGCTGGAAGGCCTGCTCGGCCGGCGTTCCGATCCAGGCGTGCGTGGGCTTGCGGCCGGTGTAGCGCACCATGTCCAGGCCACCGAGCCGGGCCGCGGCGAGAGCGTCGATCGCGCCGATGGCACCGGCGATCAGTTCGACCTGGGTGTGACCGTCCTCCGCAGCCGTTTGTAAACGCTCTGCCAAACCGGGCGCAGACAGTGCGCCGACCGAGGCCACGATGCATGGTGTACCGCGCAGCAGCGCCGGCAATACTTGCTCTTCGATGGCACCATGGCCTGCCGCTTCGATCACGAGGTCAATACCTTCCCTGGGCACGGCGGCGACTACCCGGGCCGAGGGAGCCAGGCGCCCGGCGGCCTCGCAGACCTTGGCGTTGCTGGGCAGAACAATGGCCACTACCTGCAGACCCGGGTCATCATGGACAAGTTCTAGCAACGCACTGCCAATGGCACCACAACCGACGAGAGCCAGGCGCAACGGGGAGATCTTCGACGACATGGAGACCTCGGCTCAGGAGTTGATCGCGGGGATCTGTGTGAGCTTGTTGACCGGCGGGCCCGCGAAACTCGACTTGAATGGGCCGATGGACAGCATGTCGATCTCGAGCATGAAGGGGCCCTGGCGATCTGTCGCGCGAGCCAGCAATGTGGGCAATTCCTCTAGGCTGCTGCAACGCGCATGCGGCAGCGCAATCGACTCGCAGAGTTTGGCGTAGTCCGGCGTGTGCAGCTCGACATAGCATCGGCGGCCACCGTACTGGGCATCCTGGATGTTCTTGATCACGCCATAGCCTTTGTCGTTCATCAGGACGATGACCATGTCGCAGGCCTCCTGAACCATCGTCGCAAGCTCACCGAGGTTCAGGATGAAGCCGCCATCGCCTGCAAGACAGAAAGTCTTGCGGCCGGACTCCGTAACCGCCGCGCCGATGGCCGCACCAATGGCCATCGGCATGCCCTGGCCGATGCCGCCGCCAGTGGCGTGCACGCCTTGGCTGGGCTCAAATACACGCAGCTCGCGATTACCCCAGGTGCTGTTGGAAACCGTCACGTCGCGCACCCAGTTGAAGTTGCGGCCGGCGACCTGCTGCAGGGACTGCACGAGTCGTGCATAGGGGCCGAGTCCGTCCCGCACGGAGTCCACGGCGGCGACGTGCGCCCGGGCCAAGTCAGCCTGCAGCGCCGCATCGGCCTTGTAGCCCCGCGCCTCCAGGCGATCTGCCAATCCATCGAGCGCCAGGCGCGCATCGGCGCAGACGAAACCGTCGCTGCGGTAGCAACGACCCTCGGCGCCCGGATCGGCATCGATTCGCAGCAACGGGCGCGGCAGTTTGAGCTCGTACTTGAGCGTCTCGTTGGAGCGCAGTCGCGAGCCCACAACCAGCATCGCATCGCAGGTCTGATAGAAGGCTTCGACCGGCTTGTGGATGTTGTAGGCACCCAGAGTGGCCGGATCGTCCTCGGGCAGTACCCCACGGCCTTGCACGCTTGTAACCACGCCGAAGCCGAGGTCGCGCAAGCGCTTGACGGCATTAGCGGCGTGACGCGCACCACCGCCGACCCACAGCAAGGGTCGGCGCGCGCAGGCAAGCTTTTCCGCCAGCGCATCGAGCACGGCGGCATCGGGCACCTGGGCACGCAAGGGCAGCGGCGCGAGCTCCGCGTCGTTGGGCATGTCGATCAACGCCGACTGGATGTCGATGGGAATCTCCAGGCTCACCGGGCCGCTTGGGGCCTGAAGAGCGGCCTGCACGGCCTGCTTGAGAACGCCCAGCGCGTTGTCAGCGCTGCGGATGCGGAAGGCCGCCTTGGAGACCGCCTTCAGCATGCTCAACTGATCGGGCGCCTCATGAATGTAGGACATGCCCTTGTCGAGATACGGTGTCTCGATCTGACCGGTAATGTGCAACAGCGGCGCGCCGGCGGTGTAGGCCTCGACCAGGCTGCCGGCGATATTGCCGGCAGCAGGGCCGGTGCTGGTCACGCACACGCCCAGGCGGGCCGTCGAACGTGCATAGGCGTCGGCCATATTGCCTGCACCGGCCTCCCCGCGGGCAGGCACGAAACGGATCACACCGCGTTGGGCGAACGCATCCAGAATCGGCATGTTGTGGATGGAGATGACGCCGAAGGCTGCGCGAACGCCACAACGCTCGAGAAAGGTCGCCACGACGGCGCCGACGGTAACCTGCTGGGACTTGGCGTTAGGCATGACGGGACAGACCTCCGGATATGTCGAGATGCGCGCCGGTGGTGTAGGACGACAGCGGCGACGCGAGGAAAAGAATGGCTCGGGCCGCCTCCTCGGGCAGGCCAAGACGCCTCAGTGGGATTTCCTTGCGAGCCGCGAGTTCGCGGCTCCAGGTGGCCCAGTCCAGGGCTTTGTCTTCGCGGGCCTCGAAGCGGCGGCGCCATTGGCCGGACTCGATCAGGCCAATCAGGATGCCGTTGACGCGCACGCCTTGAGGGGCGAATTCGGTGGCCATCGAGCGCACCAGATTTAGCAGGCCGGCGCGGGCCGCCGAGGTGGCGACCATGTGCGGCTCCGGCTGCCGCGCTAGCAGCGAATTGGCACAAACAACAGCGGCATCACCCCAGACCAATTGCTGAGTTGCCAACTGCGGCAGGAAGGCACGCGTCGGGTTGATGACTGAAAAGAATTTCAGACGCAACTCCTCGGCCCAGGCTTCGTCGCTCGTGTCAGCAAAGGTAGAGATGCGACCTTGGCCCGCGTTGTTAATCAGGATGGAGGCAGCACCAAGAGCCGCATTGCACTTCGCTGCAAAGGCGTGCACCGCGGTGGCATCAAGCACATCGCAAGTCGCTGCAAATAGCTTTGCCTCGGGGCGCGCTTCACGCAGCCCAGTGACCGCCTCATCCAAGCGCTCGGGGTTGCGTCCGCACAGCGCTACCGCGGCGCCGGCATCCAACAGGGCTGCCACGGTGGCCAGGCCAATGCCCGAGGAGCCGCCAGTGACAACGGCAACGCGTCCGGCCAATGCATCGCGAGCGAAAGAGGGGCTGCTGTTCATCTGGAAATCACTCTGCAGCCGCGGGAAACGGCGCATAGTTCAGCAGCCGAGACAGTTCGGCGGCCGCTCGGCGCACGCTCTCGACCATGGCTTGAATTCGGCTCTCGTCGAGCTGGGCATCCTTGAAGCGACCCGAGTTGATCGTCACGCCAAGGGCGGCGACGATGTGGCCGCTGTGGTCGCGAACCGGCGCGGCGATTGAAGAGATGTTGGGCTCGTAGAAGCCCTCTCCCACCACGTAGCCACGCTGCAGATCGTTTTGCAAAAGGGTGCCCAGATCCTTGACCGTCCGGGGCGTATCGGTAGAGTAGCTTTCAAGCTCGGACTCGGGATACAAGGCCGTCAGCTGCGCAGAGCTCAGATCGGCAAGCAGCATGCGGCCCAGCACCGTGGCATGGGCAGGCAGCCGCGTGCCGACGTTGACGGCACTGACAAATGGCGAAGCCGGTGACGGCGGTGACACGCGGGCGATGTAGACGATGGAGCGACCATCGCGCACGACGAGATTGCAGGGATAGGCGATCTCTTCGCTCAGACGACGCAGCACCGGCTGGCCCAGTTCGTTGAGCGGCAGTGAAGCAAGGTATTCAAAACCCAGTCGCAGCACTGCAAGGCCCAGGCGGAACTCGTTGCCGCTGTCCGTGCGCTCGACGAAGCCCATGCTCTCCAAGGTAGTGAGCAGACGAAAAACGGTCGAGCGAGGCAGCTCGAAGCGGCGGGCCAGATCGGGGGGCGTGACGACCTGGGCGTGGCGGCTGAATTCACCCAGGATACGCAGGCCACGCTCGAGTGCGGGCACGTTATAGCGGTCCGAGTTGTTGTTGTCGTTTGTCGTTTCGTCGGTCATGGCTTCGGGCCTCCGGGCTCTTGGAGAGCAGTGCGAAGAAGACTCGCGACGGCATCGGGCTGCTCGACGTAGCAGGCGTGGCCGGCATCGGCGATCAGCTGCAGCTGCGTATGCGCGGCGCGAGCGATGGTCTCGCAGGCCGAGGGTGGCGTGATCTCGTCCAACGCGCCCACCCAGACCTGCAAGGGCACCGCCAAGGGCAGGTGCCGGACCACATCTTCGCTGCACAACAACTCGATGGCTTGGCGATAGCCGCGCTCGTTCAGCTGCGCCATGTTCCAGTGAACCCATTGCCGCGCCGATGCGTTCGCGCCGTCCGACAACAAACGGCTCGACCGCTGGGCAGCCATGGCGGCAATACCTTGAACTTCAAGAGTGGCGAGGCGTTCGCCGCGGACCTTGAGCGCCTGTAGAGGTTGCGCTCCGTAGCCGCGCGCTGGGCTGATGAGGATCACTTGCTCGAAACGCGCAGCACGCTCGCACCATGCAGCCCTCGCCGCGGCGACCGCGACCAGGGCGCCCAGTGAATGTCCGACGAGCGTGCAGCGTGTGATCTCTAGCGCGTCCAGCAGTGCGTGCAGGCGCTCGGCGTACTGTGCTGCCTGCGGCGTGGCGCTCGCCAGCGGCGTCGACGCGCCATAGCCGGGTGCGTCCCAAGCGATCAAGCGGGTGGCGCTTTGCAACCGCTGCGCCAGCGGCTGCCACGACGCTGCGCCCGAGCCGATACCGTGCAGGCAGACGACGGCGGGCCCGTGACCGCACTCGCGCACCGATACGGCCGCACCTTGCCCCACCGCAACCTGGCGCGAGCCAAAGTCCACGTCCAGCCGCCGAAGTTCGGCGGCAGTCGGCAGCGAAGGCAGGCCAGCTTGCGTCATAGCGAATTCTTCAAAGTTCAGCGCTTGATCTTGGCCAGCGGGTGCTCGGGCGGGTAGGTCGGCGTGACAGGCTTCTTCGCGCCCAGCATCACGCACATCAGCGCGTCTTCGTCGCCGATGTTGATTTCCTCGCGGTAAACACCCGGCGGCACGGAAATCAGGTCACGGTCGGAGATGACGGTCTCGAAACGTTCGCCATCCTTCTCCAGAACGACTTTCAGCTTGCCGCGAATCACGAAGAAGATCTCCTCGACATCGGTGTGCAGGTGCGGAGGACCTTCGTGGCCGGCCGGGATCACCATGGTCGAAAAGGTAAAGTGCTCGGACGGCACGGTGTTGTTGTCGGCACTGACGCCGGTGCCGCCGGTGCCCACGTAACGCATCTGTGCGCGGCGGTACTTCGGATCGAAGTCGGCCTGAAACTTCAGCGCATTCCAGTCGTAGGTACGGGTGGCGTAACGAGCCACGCGGCCGCCCATCCAGTCAGCGAAGCTGGCGCCCTCGGGCCGCTCCCAACTAGGGGCCTCGTTCTCAACGTGGTTCCGTTCGGACAAATCGCTCATGGGTTCACTCCGTATCCAACATCAATGCATGACATAGCCGCCGTTGACGGCCAGCAGTTGGCCGGTCACGAAGCGCGACAGGCCGGAAAGTGCATAGAGCACGGCACCGCAGACATCAGCGGCCTGCTGCTCTCGAGGAATGGAACGGCCCTCCAGATACTTCTGGTGGCGGGCCATCGGGACGTATTCGGTGGCCTCCACCAGCGTCAAACCCGGAGCGACTGCATTCACGGTGATGCCATTGGCACCCCATTCGCGAGAGAGTGATCTCGTCATAGAGATCACGGCGCCCTTGCTGGCGACATAGGCCAGCAGATTGGGCGCGCCCCATAGCGCCGTGTCTGACGCCAGATTCACGATGGCGCCACGGCCGCTTGCGGCCAACGCGGAATGGCAGGCTTGGCTCATCAGCCAGGTGCCTCGCACATTGACGCTCATCACCCGGTCCCAGGTCTGTATCTCCAGCTCGTGCGCATCTCGCCCGCCGGAGTTGGTGATGGCGGCGTTGTTCACCAGCCCGTCCAGACCGCCGGCAAGCGCCACAGCGGCTTCGGCGCACGCTGAGATGGAAGCGGGATCGGAGAGATCCACCGGTATTGCATGGACTTGATGGCCGGCTGCGCGTAGCACCCCGACCTCGGTCTGCAACTGATCAACCAATATGTCCGCCATCAGCACGATGCCGCCGGCCTGGGCGATGCATTTTGCAAAGGCCAAGCCCAGCCCACGGGCTGCGCCAGTGACAAGGACACGTCGCCCCGCGAGCATCTGCGGTGGCACCTCGGTCAGCAAGAGCTGGAGGCTTTCGGGGTCCGCGACTGCAGTGATTTCAGACATATCCGCTCCCGGCAGACTGTTCGTTGGTTGTTCAATTGGTGTTTTATTAGTAAAACACTGTTTTCAATATGAAACGGCAAAACAAGTCTAGCGGTGACAGGTCGCATTGATCTAGGTATTTACCCTTTAAAACGAAACTTCAGGCTCAGACTTCTCATGAGGCTGAGCGGACTGGCAACTTCTCCTTGTCTTCGCTGTCGCCCAGGCGAAGCAGGACTGGCTTTCGGTCTGGACGGCCAGCCAGCCAAGAGGCATTGCGCCCTGACGAGCACATCCCTTACAAGCTGTCAGATGTGCGCACTTTTCACGGGGACTCGAAGGTTTCCCAGTGAGTGCCCGAAATTACCTCTGATACCCCATCGCCTCCATCCCCCGCGGCGGGTGAGTCGATCTCGGGAGGCAGTGAGAACTCATCGCCAGAGCATCACGAAAATTCAACAGTGCTTGAACGGATGCAGGGCTCGGCATGACAAGGTCTTCGTCGAACGGCCCGCACCGACCAAGTACGAAGAGGTCTGCGGGACGCCCACTGCGTCAGAGACACGCTTTTCACCGGCAGCCTCACAGGCACGGGCAGAAGGGGCGATTCAGGGTTTACCTCGCCCCGCGAATCGGCTAGCCCACCGCGGGTGATGGTGAGTCAAAACCCCGAAAGCTAATGTTCGGCACGCGTAACGCGACCGTTGATCTGTCTTGCGATTCGGTACCAGCCTCGTCAACTCGAAGGTAGCCGCGAAAGCACGAAATAGTCGCTTTGCGGGTGATGTCCCGAGCCGTGGTGTAAGTTGCTTACCCGAACAGGCTGAGATTCACATGCTCAGCGTGCCACAGCGGGCAGCCGAGTCGGGGCAGTATCGCTGACGGTCTGCAGGCCCTCAAGCTGCATGTACCGCCGGTTCAATGCCCACTCGTCGTTCTGCTCCAGCATCATGGCGCCGACCAAGCGCGTGATGGCCCCGTCGTTGGGGAAGATGCCCACGACGTTCGTGCGCCGCTTGATCTCTGCGTTCAGCCGCTCCAGCGGGTTCGTGCTGTAGATCTGTGCCCAGTGCGCGCGCGGGAATGTCATGAAGGCCAGCACGTCGTTCTCGGCCTCATCCATGCACGCTGCCAGCTTGGGCATCTTGTCCCTGAACTGGTCCGCCACCGCTCGCCATTGCTTCCTCGCCGCCTCGGCACTGTCCTGCACGAAGACCGTACCGATAGCTGCTGACACCATGCGCCGCTGCGTCTTGTTGGCGAAGGCCAGTGCGTTGCGCATGAAGTGCACCCGGCAGCGCTGCCAGGTGGCCTTGAGCACCTTGGATGCCGCCGCCTTGATGCCTTCGTGGCTGTCACTGATCACCAGCTTCACACCTCGCAGGCCGCGACGGTTCAGGCTGCGCAGGAACTCCGTCCAGAACGGCTCTGCCTCGCTAGCCCCCACCTTCACTCCCAGCACCTCTCGCTGCCCCTCGGTGTTCACGCCCACCGCCACTATCACGGCCACGCTCACGATGCGCCCGGCCTCGCGTGTCTTCACGTAGGTTGCATCGATCCACAGGTACGGCCAGTCGCCTTCGAGCGTCCGGTTCAGGAACGCCCCCACTTGCTCGTCGAGCTCAACGCACAGCCGCGAGACCTGGCTCTTGGACACGCCGCTCATGCCCAGCGCCTTCACCAGGTCGTCCACCGAGCGCGTGGAGATGCCCTTGATGTAGGCCTCCTGGATGACCGCCGTCAACGCCTTCTCGGCCGTCCTGCGGGGCTCCAAGAACTCAGGGAAGTAGCTGCCTTGGCGCAGCTTGGGGATCTTCAAATCCACCGTGCCGGCTCGGGTCTCCCAGGTGCGCGCGCGGTAGCCGTTGCGGCTGTTGGTTCGCTCAGTGCTCTTCTCGTCATAGCCGGCGCCGCAGCGCCCCTCAACATCGAGCTCCATGAGCCGTTGCGCCATGAACTGCACCATTTGGCGCAGCACATCAACGTCGGCTCCCTTCTCGGCAAGTTCAGCCAATGCGATAGTAGAGGTGGTCATCGTGTTTCCTTTGGACAGGATTGGTGGGTCGCACCTCAACCTTATCCGGGTCTCATGATGGCCACCCTCTCAGGGCGTCCAACCTCAAGGACTTACACCACCTCCTGGGACATCACCGCTTTGCGTGTGTTTTACCTACCCCCACCAGGGTCTGCTCGCTGAGGTCTAGGGCGTTCATCGAGCCGAAAAATCACTCCAATCTTCTGAAAGTCGGTATGTACAAAAACTTCCCGGTGATTCGCCCGCTAGCAGCCGCTGCGGTTCTGGTCGCGCTTGTCGGCTCCGCTCACGCGCAGGCAACGTTCTACACGTCGCAAGCGTCATTCCTTGCTGCGGTTCAGACACCCGGCGTAGACAACTTCACTGAGCTGAATGCCATGCAAGGGCAGACGCCGACAACGCTTTCGCAAATGGCAGGTTCGGTTGGCTACACCATGTCTTCGTCGACTGGCAGCGGACTCTACGTTTGGGCAAATCAAAGCTCTTCAGCGGTCTCGACCTTTGGCGACAGCTTGGTTCTGAGTGGTTTCACGGGAGGCGCCACCGCCATCGGGCTGCAGCTCGATGCTCCGTATATCGCAGTGCGCGGGATGTCGACCTCGACACCGGCTCCGGCGGTCACGCAAGTGCCGGCCGCGTTGAGCGGCACCATGACGCTCTCGGTGCTCCTGCAGAATGGCCAAACCACGACTGAGACGATCGCCAATCCCTACAGCTCGAACGGGCTCAACCCACTGGGATTCTTTGGCTTTACGGCAAGCAGCCCGATTCAGTCTGTCACTCTGTCGACAACGCCTGGGAGCTCCGGTGCCCCCGGGGACTTCGCAGGAACCACATATCCCATGGTCAGCGAAGTCGACATGAGTACGGCCAATGTTGCTGCCGTGCCGGAGCCCTCGAGCTATGCCCTGCTGCTGGCCGGCCTGGCCGTTGTCGGTGGCATCGCGACCCGCCGCAGCGGACGTACGCAGGCTCGCTGAGATCGCCCTACCCGGTGCACGCACGCGTCGAGCGTGACGTGCACTGTGCGGTCACCTTGCTCAATCACTTTGGGGCGTGGGCGCCTCGCATCTGGAGTTTTATGAAATTCGCACTCAAGCCCCTGGCGAGCGCTGCATCGCTGATCCTGACCGGCCTCTTGACGATGAACGCGGCGCAAGCCGGTAGCCTCAAGTCCAAGCCTGCCGCCATCGACAACGGTCCGGTGAGCGCCACCGACTCGACCGAGGTGGCCCTGGCCCTGAAGGTCAACAACCTGGCCGATCTGCAGGCTTTCGTAGCGTCGACCGTCGATCCGTCCAGCCCCAATTTCCACAAGTTCCTCAAGCCGGAGCAATTCGCCTCGCGTTACGGCCAGAGCAATGCCGTCGTGCACCAGGTGACCAACTACCTGCAGTCCCAGGGCCTGACAGTGACCCGAGTCTTCAGCAACAACCTGGTCGTGATGGTGCGCGGCACGAATGCGCAGATGGCGAGCATGTTCAGCACGCCGATCCACAGCTTCAGCGCAAACGGCGTGAGCTTCCAAAAGCCGGTCGGCAACGTTACTGTGCCCGTTGCACTGCAAGGCGTGGTGCACGCGGTGGCGGGCCTGAGCACCGAGCCGCGCTTCGAAAGCCGCAAGCGCAAGCTGCCGGCCGCGATCGTGCCCACTTCCACCACCGCCCTCATGCCCATGGCTGGCGTGCCCGGTGCCTACACGGTCAAGGACCTGGCCAATCTCTACAACATCAACCCGCTGTATGCCAAGGGTCTCACCGGCGCCGGCAAGACGCTGGGCATCATGACCTTCGCCAGCTTCAATCTGGCCGACGTCAGCACCTACTGGACCGCAATGGGCCAAAGCGGCAGCACCGCACGCATCACGGTCGTCAACACCGTCCCCGGCAGCACCATCAGCACCGACGGCGACGATGAGACCACGCTGGACGTGGAGCAAGCCGGCGGCGTCGCGCCGGGCGCCAATATCGTGGTCTACGAGGCGCCCAACACCGATGCAGGTGCCATTGCCCTATACACCAAGGCAATCACCGACAACATTGCCGACACGCTCTCGATCAGTTGGGGGGCGTCCGAGATCTATTACGACGCGAGCGCCTTCGCGGCCTACGACAACCTGTTCCTGCAGGCTGCCGCCCAGGGCGTACCCATCTTCGCCGCATCGGCCGACTCGGGTGCTTACGACATCGGCAACGCCTACCCCTATCCGCACTACTCCTCGCTGCTGGCAGTCGACTTCCCGGCGAGCAGCCCGATGGTGCTGGCGACGGGTGGAACGACCCTGCCCATGACCATCAATCTCAGGTACGGCTCGGTGACCGTGCCGACCGAACGTCCTTGGGGCTGGGACTACCTGCAGAGCTACATCGCCGTCAACTACGGCATGTCCTATTACTACTCGAACATGTTCCCCTCGGGCGGTGGCGGAGGCGTCAGTGTGCAGTACCCTGTGCCGAGCTACCAGGCCGGGCTGCCCGGCGTGCAGCTCTCGGCCAAGGGCCAGACCCTGTACTGCTTCAGCAACGTGGCCAGCAACCCCTGCACGCCTGGACAGAACCTTGGAAGCCTGCCGGGCGGCTTTGCCGGACGCAATGTGCCGGACGTTTCGCTCAACGGCGACCCTGAATCGGGCTACTCGGTGTACTACCAGGGCAACTGGATCACCGGCTTCGGCGGCACGAGCTTCGTTGCCCCGCAGCTCAATGGCGTCTTCGCGCTGATCAGCCAGCAAGTCGGTGGTCGTGTCGGCTGGCTCCACCCGCAGCTTTATGGCGCCTTCAGGACTCAGGGCTACGGCAGCGGTTCGCCATTCCGGGCCATCACCACGGGCGACAACCTGTATTGGCATGCGTGGAACGGCTTCAACCCGGCCACCGGCCTGGGCTCGCTGGATGTCGCCAACCTTGCAGCGATCTTCAGCCATTGAGCGAAGCGCGACTCCTGACTTTCGCAAGGAAAGAAATGAATACCCAACTCAAGAAACTGGCCCTTGGCCTGATCGCGTCGGCCAGCCTGGTGAGCTACGCCCACGCAGACACGACCCAACCAGTCAATCTGGACCCTGTGGGCGCCACCATGAATCTGTCCGGCAGCTTCACCAACATCCTCAGCGCGGCTGGCGCGTTCACGGATGACTACATCTTCCAGGCTGCGCCTGCGGCGACTCCCGGACTGCTGCAGTTCCTCGCCTCGGCGGGCACCTCGGTGACTTTCAACAACGTGTCCCTGTCCTACTTTGGCAGCGACCCGATTCCGCTGGACAGCTCCTCACTGACCGCCTCCAGCATCAACGCGATCATGCTCAATGCCGGCAGCGGACTGTACGACCTACAAATCTCGGGTGTCGCTCAGAACGCAGGGGCGAACTATTTCGGTGTGATCACGGAGAACTTCGACGGCACCTCGGTCCCTGTGACGCCGGTACCGGAGCCCGATGCCTGGGCCTTGCTGCTGGCCGGACTGGTCGGCTTGGGCGCGGTGCTGCGCCACCGTCGCGCCACTTAAGTGACGCGCTTTGCCGCCAATCTCAAGGAAACAGCTTTCATGCGCACCCCACTGCTATTCACTGCCTCACTTTTCACCGCCAGCCTCGCCCAAGCGGGGACCTACTACCTGCTGCCCGACATGGCGCAGTCCATCAGCAACAACGGTAGCCTCGTTGTTGGCGACGATCAAGGCAAGAACAGAGTCTGGACTTACGTCGATGCGGGAACCTACGGCAACGGCTATCTGACCTCGATCGGGGGTACCGCGGCCGGTAATGGAATTGGCGGTGAAGTGAGTGTGAACGGTGCAGGAACGCTGATCGCTGCGCAGGCATACAACCCCGCCACGGGTCTGCAGCAACCAGTCTACTACTCGACAACGACGGGACGGTGGACTTACCTATCGGGCTTGGGGGGCACGGATGGCAACCCTGCGAGCAGCTCGACGAGCTACAGCAACCCCGCCGGAATCGGATCGACTGGTGCCGCCTACGCAATCAGCGGCAACGGTCAGTTCATCGCCGGTGACTCTTACGCAGTGGGTCCATCCGGAGCGGGCGGCATTGGCCTTTTCCACGCAACCGTCTGGAACACGAGCACCGGGGCGCTGACGGACCTGGGGGTGGGTGCCGGCACCTCGACATACGCGCGCGCAAATGCGATCAGCAGTGACGGTCGAGTGGTCGCCGGCCAAGATGCGAATGGCAACGCCTTGACTTGGGTCGATGCCACCGGCAGCGGCAACTACTCGATGATCAACATTGGACAGGCCACGGGATTCAGGAATCTTGGAGATGCCGAGGGTGTGTCAGGCAACGGGCAATGGGTTATTGGCGGCGACTACCGATACAACGTCCAGACCAACAAGATCCAGTTTCTGGGTCGTTTGTCTGCCAACCCTTTTCAGATGATTGCAATCACCTCAAGCCCGGATGGGTCCGTCATTCTGGGAACGGAGCGCGACGATGGTTCCAACCTTGGGAATGCCCAGGGATTTATCTGGACTGCCAGCGGCGGCATGAAATCCTTGAACAGCTACCTGAGCGGACTCGGCATCAACACCGGCACCTTCAACTTCACGACGCCGATGTCCATGTCGCCGGACGGGCGCTACATCAGCGGCTGGGGCATCGACAACACTACCGGCAGCATCGAGGGCTTTGTCGTCGACACGGTTCCCGAGGCCTCGACAAGTCTGATGATGCTGGCGGGCCTCGGAATGCTCGGATTCGTGTCGCTCCGTCGGCGCGGCATGCGCGCGTGAGTCAACGCCGTTCAAGTGACGCTATTTGAAACCTCGACCTAGCGATTGCCGCGCGAAACATCAATGCGTCAGATTGGCTCGGGATAGACGACGCGGCGCAAGCAAAGATCGGAGGACACCCGGGATCGCGAATGGATGGAGTTTGCTCATCGCCTTGAACCATGCGAGTCATCAATGACTCGCCCATCTGCGCACCGTACCGCTCAGCGAATTCAATCGAATCGAGGTACCTAGAATCGAAGGATGAATTTTTGCGTCGATAGCGTTGAACTCGGCAAATTGGAAGCCGTCGCGTCCGGTTCGAAAGGCGGTACTCGTCTACCTGCCTTGGTGTCGCTGGCCTGGCACCTTCGGCATCGGGACGGACCGCGTGCCCTCGAGTTGATCGAGCAAGCTCAACGGCTGCTTGCAGGCGCCCAGACCGTATATGAGACCAATACGGCCCTGATTGCACGGATGGCACTCACCCGCACCGAGATCGACGCCTTCCTGTCGCGCGTCGAGAGCGCCGAGCAGTGGCTCGTTGAGGCCCGGGCATTGCTGCCTTGCGCGGAAGACCCGATCTTGCCCGGCGATGCGCATCTGGCCGAATCCCTGATCGCCCGTGCCACCAGCGACTACGAGCGCGAATCCCGGGCATGCGCGGCCGCGATGGAGTGTTTCCAGGTCGCGGGTGACAAACGGCGGGCTCGACTCGCCGACGCAATGCTCACGCTCTTGCGCGCCGCGTCACCGTCCGATGGTGCGCCCCCACCCGAAGGTGAGGACGACGACCCGCACTGGAGCGACACCGACGCCGAGGTCGATGCCTATCTGAAGGCGGCACATGCGTTGCGCCTGTTCCAGCGAGAACCCATGCGATCGGTCGGTCTGTTCCTGCAGGCCGGGGAACAAGCGTCCGACATGGGCCTGATCCGGCTAGCGGTAATTTCATACGTGAACGCGGGCACTACGCTGATCAATCAGTCGGACTTCGAGGAAGCGGCCGAACGATTCGAGCAGGCTGAGCAGATCGCCAAGTGCAGCGGATCGCCTGTGTTGATTGCGACCTGCCGAGCCAGAATTGGAGCCCTCTTGCGGGACCTCGGCCATCTGTCCGCGAGTCGCGAAGTTCTCGAATCTGCGCTGGATTCCTTCGGGCTTGCGCCGCCCTGTGTCAACGCCGCCAATGCCTACAGGGAACTGGCGCTCACGCTGATGGCGATGGGGCTCAAGCGGGAGGCGGTCGAGGCGATCGGCCGGGCGATTGGTATCCATCGCAACGGGCGCCACCACGACAACCTCGCCCTCTACCTGATTGCACAGGCACGCATTCTGGCCGCAGCGCAAGCGCCCGACGAGGCCATGGCCGCGGTCGCGGAGGCCGAGGCCCTCATTCGCAAGCACGGCCTTGAGGTCTTGAGCCTGAACGTCGACGAGGCGCTTGCCGAAATTCATGCCCTGCATCAACTGCCCGCGCCGGACAACATGACGCAGCCCACCGCAGTCATCTACCATGCCGAACGCGTGCTGCAGCAAGGTTCGAAGATCGACGGCTGGAGAGCTCCGACCTCCCTATATTCCTTGCTTGCCGAAGCCTGGTCTGAAGCCGGTGGGCTGGCGCAGGCCTATGACTATGCACGCAAGGCGCTCAAGGCCAAGGAGCAAGAATTGGCCCTGATGCCCGGCGATCCTCAGGCTTTACTGCGCCTGTTGCTGCGAAGCAATGGCGAGGACAGACCGGCCCCCTCTTCAATGAAGGAATCCCCGGCGAACAACCCGCTCATTGCCAAGCTGCTGACTCCGAAGGAACGCGACGTCGTACGTTTGCTGGCGAAGAACCAGTCGAACAAGGAGATCGCGCTCCTGCTGGGGATCAGCGGGGAAACCGTCAAATCGCATCTGAGATCTATTTACGCCAAACTGAACGCTGGGTCGCGTAAACGCGCTGTGGAACTGGCGCGGAGTGCAGGCATGCGCGAGTAAACGCCTCGGGCTTGCGGAGCCCCACAGTCAGGCCAACGGTGCGCAGTCTGGTTCGTGCAAACGCGCCGGATGGATGACGCGCATGCTCGGCACGGTAAGTCTGGAGTCGCCATTACTGACGAGGGCACGGGCCTGGCTACTACGCCCATTACTCAGCTGACGCTGCCGTTCGCCGCGGCAGATTGGGCGATGACGAAAAGCTGTCGGGCGCGCGGTCGCGGCACGCTGCGCGTCCGTACGATCCCCAATGCATAGTTCTCAACTATGCGTAGTTAAGTGCCAGAGCACCTCGCCGCGTTGATGCGCGAGCCGCACATAGTCTTGCAGCGTGAGCGTGCGAGCCGAATCTGCCGAGGGGGAACTTGGCACGATGAATCAAGCCTTGACCTGTTGAGAGGGCTGGAAGTCAGCGAGCTAGACCAATGCGACCATGATTGGCCGCCGGCCGAACGTCGGCCCTAAGTGGCGCACTAAACTGAAGTTCCCCGTCCTGGGGAGCGAGTTTCCCTTCTGATTCAAGCGCTTGCGGTGAATCAGCGGGTGGCGTTCTGTCTACAGGTGAATGGCTTGGAT
>Ga0213872_10000364_pt1 | contig 38189 bp, 31 predicted proteins | sample VelepicomBERX_R2_FD_160071 | JGI IMG/M metagenome (GOLD analysis project Ga0213872, IMG submission 160071) | Rhizosphere microbial communities from Vellozia epidendroides in rupestrian grasslands, the National Park of Serra do Cipo, Brazil - RX_R2 | ecosystem: Host-associated > Plants > Roots >... | reverse complement strand
TGGCATGGACACCCGCCGGGGCGGATATGACGGCGGGTATGACGGATCAGGCTATATGGGAGGAACGCTCGGACGAGGCGGCTTGGGAAGCGGACCGCTCCTCGGGATCGCGCAGCACATAGCCGCGGCCCCAGACCGTGTCGATATAGCTGGTATCGCCGATGGCGGTGGTCAGCTTCTTGCGCAATTTGCAGATAAAGACATCGATGATCTTCAGTTCAGGTTCGTCGATGCCGCCATAAAGATGGTTGAGGAACTGTTCCTTGGTCAGCGTCTGCCCCTTGCGGAGCGAGAGCAATTCCAGGATTCCATATTCCTTGCCCGTCAGATGCAGCGGTTCCTCATCCACCTCGACCACGCGCTTGTCGAGATTCACCGCCAATCGGCCGGTGCGGATAATCGATTCGGAATGGCCTTTCGAGCGACGGACGATCGCCTGGATGCGGGCCACCAATTCGGCGCGGTCGAACGGCTTGGTCAGATAATCATCGGCGCCGAAGCCCAACCCCTTCACCTTCTTGTCGGCCTCGGACAGGCCGGACAGAATCAAAACCGGTGTGGTGATGCGCGACGCGCGCAGGCGGCGCAGGACTTCATAGCCATCCATGTCCGGCAAGACGAGGTCGAGAAGAATAATGTCATATTCATAGAGTTTGCCGATTTCGAGGCCGTCTTCGCCAAGGCCGGTGGCGTCGACCACCATCCCCTCGGCTCGCAGAGACATCTCCAGGCTTCTGGAGGTCATCGGATCGTCTTCTACGATGAGGACTCGCATGACGCGTCTTCGGGACTCCGGCAAAAAGTTAACGTCACTGTAGCAACATTTATACCTTAACCAAACCCTAAAGATTAACGAATGGGATGGCCGGGGGTCCGATTCCCCAGTCGCATTAGCTTGTGTTTAACCTCGGCGGGCTAGGCTATGACGAAATAGGGGTCGTCACCGCATGTCGCTTAGTGTTTCCGCTCTTCTTTCCGATGTGGATCGGATCCCGGAGCTGCGCCGTTATGGCCGCATCGATGGGGTGCAGGGCCTGCTGGTCGAAGCGGGCGGCATCGGCAATGTTCTGTCGGTGGGTGATCGCTGCCGCATCGAAGGCCGCACCCGCGAAGTGCTGTCCGAGGTCGTCGGCTTCCGTCAGGGCAAGGCGCTGCTGATGCCCTTCTCCTCGCTGGAAGGTATCGGGCTCGGCTGCCGGGTCGAGGTCGCGGAGGCCTATCCGGTGCTGCACCCCCATCCCGGCTGGCTGGGACGGGTGATCAATTCGCTCGGCCAGCCGGTCGACGGCAAGGGGCCGCTGCCGCAGGGGCCGGTGGCCTATCCGATCCGCAATATTCCGCCGCCGGCCCATTCGCGCCAGCGCGTCTCGGGCAAGCTTGATCTCGGCGTGCGGGCGATGAACGCTTTTCTCACCACCTGCCGTGGCCAGCGCATGGGCATCTTCGCCGGTTCGGGCGTCGGCAAATCCTCGATCCTGTCGATGATGGCGCGCCATACCACGGCCGACATTTCGGTGGTCGGGCTGATCGGCGAGCGTGGCCGCGAAGCGCGCGAATTCATCGAGGACGATCTGGGCGAGGAAGGTCTGGCGCGGTCCGTGGTGATCGTCGCCACCTCGGACGAGTCCGCTCTGCTGCGCCGCCAGGCGGCTTATGTGACCATGACGGTCGCCGAATATTTTCGCGATCTCAATCGCGATGTGCTGTGTCTGATGGATTCGGTGACGCGCTTCGCCATGGCCCAGCGCGAGATCAGCCTGTCGGTCGGCGAGCCGCCGGCCTCGAAGGGCTACACGCCGACCGTCTTCGCCGAATTGCCGCGCCTGCTCGAACGCGCCGGCCCCGGCGGCGAGGGGCAGGGCTCGATCACCGGCCTGTTCACCGTGCTGGTCGATGGCGACGATCACAATGAGCCGATCGCCGATGCGGTGCGCGGAATCTTGGACGGCCATGTGGTGCTGGACCGCGCGATCGCCGAACGCGGCCGCTACCCCGCCATCAATATTCTGCGCAGTGTCTCGCGCACCATGCCGGGCTGCAACACGCCCGAGGAGAATGAGCTGATCGCCCATGCGCGGCGGCTCCTGGCCCTCTATGACGACATGGCTGAACTGATCCGTCTGGGCGCCTATCGCAAGGGAAGCGATCCGGGCGTCGACGAGGCCATTCATTATTTTCCCGCCATCGAAGCCTTCCTGGCGCAGCGCAAGGACGAGAAGACCGATCTCGCCTCATGCTACACCCAGCTGGCGCAGATTTTCGTCGGGTAAGGCGAAATGGCAGGCAAGAAATCACAAGAGATCAAGACGCTGCTGCGGGTCCAGGGCTGGTCGGTCGACGAGCAGCGCCGCATTCTCAACCAGATGCTCGATCGCGAGCAGCAACTGGTCGAGGATGGCGAGCGGATGGACCGGCAATTGTTGCATGAGCAGCAGGTCGCCGCCGCCGATCCCGCATTTGCCGGCCATGCCTATGTCGCCTTCGCCAAGGCCCACCGCGTGAAGCGCGACAATCTCGAGACCGTGCTGACCGCGCTCCGCGTCGAGATCGAACAGCAGCGCGATGTCCTGGCCGAGGCCTATAAGGAACTCAAGGTGCTCGAGCAGGTCCAGAAGAACTGGATCAAGGCGGAAAAGGCGGAAGAGGCGCGCATCGAGCAGGTCAATCTGGACGAGATCGCGCAGAATCTCTTTCAGCGGTCCCGGGCGATGGGGTCTTGATCATCCCGTCCATCTCCAGACGCGCATATTCGGTCTTGGCGGCCGCCACCACCGGCAGATCCGGATCGGCCTCCTTCCAAAGCTCCATCAGAGTCGCATAGGTCTTATCGGCTCCCGTCCTGTCGCCGCTCTGCGCCAGGGCTCTCGCCAAGCCGAGTTGGGCCAGCGCCGTCATCGGATCTCCGGCGGTCAATCCCGGCCGCGCGAGGATTTTTCTGAATTCTGCGGCGGCTTCGGCGCTTCGATGCAGCGCGAGAAACGCCTGCCCGCGACTGAAGACGGAATACATCGTGCCGAAGGATCCCAGGAAGCTGCTCACCGGGGTCCCCAACTCGTAGGCCGCGCTGATTTGAAGATAGTCGATCGCCGCGTCGGCCTCCTTCCGGGACAGGGCGGCGATCGCGCGCAGCGTCGGCAGCGAGTGGAACCGCACCGAGCTGTCTTGCGGATAGCGATCCGCCAGCTTGGTCATGAGGTCGGTCGCCGGCGCCATCTCACCGGCCAGCGCCAGGGCGAGAGCCGCTCCATACAGGGCATCCCTGCCGTTGGAAAGGGCCCGAGCCGCAACGGCGTCGCGGACGGCTTGATCCCGATCCCCGAACAGAGCCTCTCTCACCGCGCCCCCGGCTTGAATACGCGCCGCGGTCTCGGGCCGCCCCAGCTGGATGGCGAGTTCGATCGCTCTCCGCGTCACTTCGCCGGCGCTTTTCAGGCGGCCGGCATGGGCGAGGATCGCGGCGCGCTGGTTCGCCACCAGCACTTCCAGGCCGGCTGAGCGGGTGGCGGCTTCGGCAAGCCGCTCCATCTCCGCCCTGTCGCCTTTCAGGAAAGCCAGCTTGTAGCGGTCGATCAGATAGTGTGGAGTATCCTTAAACGGGGCGGGTGTCTGATCCAGCACCTTTCGGGCCTCGTCCGGCCGTTCCGAGGCGATTTCATCGGCGGCGAGAAGATGATAGCCCAGTGAAAAACCGGGATTTAGCGCCAACGCTTTGCGGATCATGGCGGCGGCCTCTTGATGGCGGCCGAAAACGCGCAGGATGATGCCGCCCCGAAAACCATCCGGCGCGTAGTCGTAAGGATAGATCCTTTCCCATTCGTCGCAGATCTCCAACGCCTTCTCCAGATCGCCCGACACCTGCAGCTGATAGGAAGCTTCGATGAAGAATCGCTCCTTTTCGCTGGCGCGGCCCCGGAGCCTATAGGCTTCGGAGGTGCTCTCGAGCGAGCGCACCTCCTGTCCCACGTCGGAATACATTCTCCCCAGCATCGCGTGCGCCAAGGCAAAATTGGGATCGATCTCCACGGCTCGTTCGAACAAGGGAATGGAGGCGAGGCTTCCTTTCGATAAGGCCAGGGCATTGGCCGCGCTGTAGGCTTGCAACGCATCGAGGGACGGGGTGGTGGCTTCTTCCAGGGGCATGCCCAATTTCGCGATCGACGCCGCCGATTCGCCAAGCCGCGAGCGCAGAGCGCCGGCCATCTTTCCCAGGTCATGCAGGACATTCTCCCGGCGCGCGGCCTGGGTCTGTTCCGCATCGATGACCTGCCCATTGTCGCAGCGGGTCGCGCGCAACCCGATGACATAGTGTGTCCCCAGCCTGTCGATGGAGCCTTCGACGAGGGCGAAGCCGGCAAGGCGCCGGCATAAATCCCGAGCCACCGGCGGGGCAAGCCGGACATCCTGAGGCTGTCCCATAAGGGACAGGGTCGTGCGGATACGGTCGTCCGCCGCGAGACTGAACAGCGGGGATTGTTCCAGCTGTACCTGCACTCCCAGTCGCAAGGTGCCATCGAACACCGGTTCCGAAGTCAGATTGGCGAAATCACCCAATAGAATGAGCTTTTCTTCCCGCGAGGGGGCGAGCCGGAATGCCAGAAGAGCGGACAGGCAAAGAACAGCGGCCAGGACAATAAGAGCGTAGCGGACTCTTCCCGGCGCCGGCCCGGCCTTGCCTCCCCCCGAAGAGGGCTCGGCCAGGGAAACTTCGGCAATGAAGCGGTAGCCGAGTGTCGGCACGGTTTCGATGAAGGTCGGGTGCCGCGGATCGTCACCCAGCTGTTTCCTCAACAGGGCGATGGCACGGGTAAGGCTGCTTTCCTCGACGACGGTTCCGTGCCAGACCGTCTCGAAGATCGCCTCCCGCTTCAGCAATCTTCCCTGGTTTCGGATCAGCAGCAGCAGCAGCCTGAGGGCCTTCGGTTCCAAGGGCACGGGAAGGCCCTGCCGCTTGAGCGTCAGATTTTCCTCATCAAGCTCGAACTGTTCGAAGACATGGAGCATGGCGGGGCTTCCGGAACGGCGCTGTTCCAAGACCCTAACAAATAAATCAGAACAAAATCACTCTCCCCGACACGACAGGACCGAGTGAGCGTCGGCAGAGTGGCCTCCTTGCAACTTTAAGGAGACCAAAGCGATGCGAAAGACCATGCCCAACCTCCGACTGGCCGCGCTCTTGGCGGCGGGTCTGCTCGCCACCGCGGACGCAGCGAGCGCCGCCGACAAGACCGTTTATCAACGTCCGCGCGAGGTGGTCGCCGCAAATCTGCCATTCTCGGAGACGACCGAAGTGGGAAACATTCTCTATATATCCGGCTCCGTCGGCCACCTGCCCGGACAGCCCAAGCTGGTCGAAGGCGGCTTTGCCGCCGAGACCAGTCAGGCAATGGACAATATCGGGGCGACCCTCAAGAGCCGCGGCCTCGGCTTCGACGATCTGTTCAAATGCACGGTCTTCCTAACCGACATCAAGAACTGGGCGGAGTTCAACAAGATCTACATGTCCTATTTCAAGCCCGAGCGCCTGCCCTCGCGCAGCGCCGTCGGAGTCGCGGGATTGGCCCTGAATGCCGCGGTCGAAGTGGAGTGCTGGGCGAACACCGCCCATTGAGGCGCAAAGGCCGCGGCCATCCCCGCGGCCTTTTTTAGGGAGACTCAACAAATGCGAAAGATCATACCCAGCTTCGGCGCAGTGCTCGTCGCCGCGCTGACTCTCTCAGGATGTGTCGGTCAGCCCGACGGCTCGCCGACTTCCCCGAAAGGAACCGTTGTTTCCGAGGTGGTGCATTCCCGATCGCTGGAAGGCAACCTTCTGAACGATACTCCGGACAGGGCCGTGACGATCTACCTGCCCCCCTCCTATGGCAGCGGCAACAGGCGCTATCCCGTCCTGTATCTTCTGCATGGGTTCGGTTCTACGCAGGCCATATGGGGTGGCGAGCTTTCGGCGCCGGGGCCAGGCATGACCCTGGCGGATGTTCCCAAGCTTATGGACAGGCTCGTCGGCTCGATCGGGTTCCAGGAGATGATCGTGGTGATGCCGGACGCGTCCAACCGGTTTGGCGGCTCGTTCTATACGAACTCCGTCACCACGGGGAACTGGGAAGATTTCGTGGTTCATGATCTCGTCGAGTCGATCGACGGCCGGTATCGCACCTTACGCCGGCCGGAGAGCCGGGGAATCGCCGGCCATTCCATGGGTGGCCACGGGGCATTCAAACTGGCCATGAAACATCCGGAGGTCTTCGGCTCGGTCTATGCTCTTAGCGCTTGCTGTCTGGAGTGGGATAATGCCTGGTCTGCCGACAATCCGGCGTGGCAACGGGCATTGGCCGTCCAGACTGTCGAAGACTGGAAGAGGTTACGACATGAGGTTGCCACGGGAGATCGAAAAGCTCCGGAATGGTTTCCCAGCTTCATAGCGACGACAGATTTCGCGATTGCCGCGGCTTTCTCGCCAGATCCCGGCCGTCCACCTTTCTTCGCCGCCCTCCCCATCGAGACCCGCGGCGGCGACCGGGGGCCGAACGGTGCGGTGGAAGCGGAATGGAATGCCAGCCTTCCCATTCCGATGCTCAGCCAATACAGGTCCAACCTGGCGCTTTTGCGCGGGATCGCTTTCGACATCGGCAACCAGGACTTCAATCCTCACCTTCCCGTCCAGGCGCGGGATCTCGACAGAGCGCTCACTCGCAATGCCATCGCCCATGAGTTCGAGGAATATGCGGGCACTCATACGGACAAGATCGCGGAGCGCCTTAGGCTGCGGGTGATTCCCTTCTTTTCGCGGACGCTCAAGGGAGAGGGGTAGGAGTCAATTATCCAGAAAATTCTCCGCCGGCAGTCCGTGCGACTGGTTTGGCGCGGGCCCGATCGGCGGCAGAGTGAGCGAGAGCTGGCTGTGGCGCGAATTGGCCACCAGCTGCGGGCCCGGCACGGCGAAGGTTTCCATGCCCTCCAGGAATACGCCGCAGACATGGCTGTAATCCCGGCCGCTGGCGAAGATGGCGCGATAGGTGCCGTCGGGGATGGCGTTGATGACGGCGTTTTGGCCTTGGGCGGCGAAGAAGGCCAGCAGGGTCCGCCCGCTCTGGGTTTTCAGGCGCACCACCACGTCGCGGCCGGTGTCGTTGGTTACTGAAAGCCGGCTGTCGCCACCCGAGCGGCGCAGCAATATGTCGCCATTCTGCGGCGGCGTGCCCTTTTGTTCGGTGCACCAGCGGTTTTTCTGCGCCTCGCCCGGCCCGCCGAACAGATAGCGCGACTGCACGTAACCGGATACGCCATTCTCGGTGAGGATGCGGGCCCATTCGCCGCTCATTTCAGTGTCGATCACCTGCACGGTCGAGAAACGGTCGAGTAAGGCCGTGACCGGCTGGGCGGCTGACGGGCCTTGCCGCACCTTGAGGATCTCGGTCGCCACATGGCGGGTTTCACCCGGCTGGGCGGGGCGCACAACGATGTCGGCGCTGACATCGTCGGTCTTCGGGTAGAAGATCGCCGCGGCGCCGCCGATAAGAATGGCTAGCGCCAGAGCGGCCAGCGGCAGAGCCTGGATCAGCGAGGCATAGTTCCACGGGTGCCAGCGATTTTTCAGCCGCTTCTTGACCTTGATTCGAGCTCCGGTCCGGTGCAGCAGTCCGGCGATGCGCACCCGCTCATCTTCGTCCTGGGCGAACTCCAGCGCCTGTTCGGCCAAGGCGCGCGCGACGACCCGGTCGCCGCGCCCGAGGAAAGCGCGGGCCTGATGCAGCAGAACCCAGAGATTGTCGGTCGGCGGTTTCTCGCCGCCGCGCAGATTGTTCCAAAGCGCCCGCACCGTCCAATAAGGGCCCGCAAAACCCCACCAACCGAGAATCCAGCTGGTGGTGCTGGCGAGAATTGCCGTGCGGTCGGCGCAGGCCCGGCAAAAAATGCCGCGTACCGTCCCGCGCGAGCAGGACCACAGGAAGCTCTTCACATGCTGGAACAGGATATAGCGCGGCTGAGCGGTAATCTGGCCGCAGCGCGAACAAGTCAGCGGCTGCGGGTTGGGATCGGCCGGGTCGATCATCCCGGCGGGCGCCGGCAGCCGCGCCTGCTGCTCGTAGCGGCCGCGCTGATCGGGGTCGCTCAGAATCTGGTAAGCGTTTGTAACTTCAAGGAATTTTTGCCGCGCCTCCTCGCTCGGATTGCGGTCGGGATGCAACAGCTTGGCCTTGTAGCGAAAGGCCGCCTTGATCTCCGAAGCATCGGCCAAAGGTCCGACGCCCAGCGTACGATAGTAGCCGAGGGGATCGGAAAGAGACCGGCTTTCTTGGTCCAGCATGGTCGTGATGGGGTCCGTTCGGCAGTGACTTGGTTAATCTACACCCGAACAATCAAGCAAAAATTATGCCGTTGGCTTCGGCTGTCAAGGGAAGTGTTGCGACAAAACTTTCATCGGACCGGAAGCCGACCGAGCCCTGCAAGCCGAAATTCACCAGCCCGTTGAGAAACAGCCCATCGATATCCCGCCGCATCTCGCCGGGTAGCGGTCCCTTGGTACGGATGATCAGGTCAAAGCTTTTGTGCTGGCGTTTAACCAGCCCGTCGAACTGCATCGGTCCCAGCCGGCTGAGGTCGAGATCGAGCAGAAAGCGGGTGCCTTTTTCGCGATCGGCTGGCGTGGCGCCGCGGCGCGGCTGGCGCGTGGTCAGCCGGAGCAGACTCATCTGGCCACCCATCATCAGCGGCAGCAGCAAGGTACGCCAATCCCCTTCATCCGGCCCTTGAACTGGCTGGGCGACGCTTTCCCATTGGCGGGAGAGCTGTGCCATGGCTTCGGGGGCGGCATGGCTGAGGGCGGTCACCAGACCGTTACCGAGCCAGCGCGGCAGGCCTTGCGAGGGTTCGGCGGCGGCGATCACCGAAAGAAGCTGTGCCGCCAGCCTGGGGCCGGGGGCGGGAATAGCCCGGCGCACCGCTTCGGCCAGCTTGTCGTTGCCCCCGTCCTGCACCTGTTCGACCAATTGCGTCAGTCGGCGCGGCAGGGCCTTGTCGGGTGGATCGTCGGGTTGCGGCGGCAGGATCGAGGCGGGCGATGGAATTGGCTTGCCGACTACCGCCAGCGTGACATGGGTGCCTGCCGGCGGCGCGCTTTGCGGCGCGACCGACAGGGCCAGCAATCCGATCGGCGTCTTGATCAGCGGCTTGCCGGCATCATTGTTGGGCAGCACTTCGCCGCGGATTTCGGCCGGCGGCGCCGGAGCGGGGGCGGGGGCGGGTGCCGTTGCGAGGGACGGTGCGGCAGGCCCCGCGGCTGCCCTCGGCTGCGGCGCGGCGGTCGACAAGGGAACGGGCGTCGGAACGGGCGCCTCTGTCGGCGTTTGCGCAGCGGACGGCACCGGTGCCGCGGCGGCAGTTGGCGCCGGTGCCGCAGCGGCCGGCATTGGCACTGCGGCAGTGGGTATTGGCGCTGCGGCGGTCGGTACTGGCACAGCAGCAGCTAGCGGCGGTGCCGCTGTCGGGATCGGCGCCGCCGTGGGTGTCGGCGTCGTCGCAGCGGCTATTGCGGTCGGAGCCGGCTGGAGTCGTAGCGTCGGCAAAGGGGCGTTCGCCGCGACCGGTGTCGGCGCTCCTGTCTGAACGGGCGCCGCCGTCCCGGAAGGATTGGCGGCTGGGGTCGGAGCTTGAGCTCGGGGCGCGGTTGCCGGAGCCGAGGATGGCGATGGTGGAGATTGCGACGGTGGCGACGGCGTCGGTGCCTCGGGCTGGGCCGCCGGAAGCGGCTCCGCTTCCACTTGCGGCCGGATTGGCTGCGTCGCTGGTTGCGGCTGCGACGGGGGCGCCAGATTAGTGATGCGGACCAGCAAGATGGTGCCGCTCGGCAGGGTGGGATCGGCGGACTTGACCAGGGTGGCCGGAATGCCCGGCGCCTGGGTTGGCCGCGGCGCAGTGCCAAGCGGGGCCAGAGTCGGCGCGGGAGCGGAGACGGGCAAGGATGGCGCCGCCTTCTCCGGAGGGGGAGGCGCTACTGTGAACGGCATAGGCGGCGCCGGCTTGCCGTCGATCGTGACCACTCGCCATTGCGGTTGCGGTCCGGCCGCGGCTACGGTGATTTCGAGCTTGGCGCCGACCGGAATTTGCACGGCGGCAGGTATGCGCACTTGGGCCGGCCCGTCCGGCGTCGACAGCTGAAGCAGCGTTGTCGGTATGGATGGTTTCGCGGGTGCAGTAGCCGCAGGTGTAGCGGCAGCTGTGGCCTGATCGGGAGCGGCGGCCGGTTGCGGCAAAATCTGCGTGACCAGCGCCGGAATCTGCATGCCGGCCGGCAATTTGGCCAAGGCTTGGCTGATGTCGGCCAGCAGGATCGCCAGCCCCGCCATCCCCGCCGGCGCCGGCTGCGGCAAGCCGGTGCCGGGCAGCGAGGGAGGCAGCGGGTCCATTACCGCTTCAGCAGATGATTGACGATGGCCTCGACGTCGGCAGCGGCTTCGGAATTGGGCGAGCGCGTGAAGAGCGGGGTCTGGTTGCGGATCGCCTCTCGCACCTTCAGGTCGCGGCGGATCACCCCGGCCAGCGGCGGCGAAATCTTCAGAAAGCCCTCGCACGCCTTCAACAGGGTGTAATAGATGCGTTCGCCCTCGCGGGTCGAATTGGCCATGTTGACGACGACCCGGATATCGGTGCCCGGCCGCTCCATATGGGTGACCTTGATGAAGGCGTAGGCGTCGGTCAGCGAGGTTGGCTCGTCGGTGGTGACCACCAGGATGGTGCCGGCCTGGTTGGCCAAGGCCCTGACCGTCTTTTCCACGCCGGCGCCGAGATCGAGCACGACGCGGTCATAGGCGCCGGCCAGCAGGGCCAGATCGTCGGCCAGGATCTGCAGGCGCGACAAGGGAATATTGGCCAGCGAGCCGGAACCCGAGCGACCGGCGATGACGTCGAAACCGCCATCGGCGTAATTCACCGCCGCCTGGTTCAAGGTCAGGCGGCCGGTCACCACGCTGCCGAGATCATGCTTGGGCATCAGGCCCAGCTGGATATCGACATTGGCGAGGCCGAGATCGCCATCGAACAGCAAGGTGCGCTGGCCGACGCGGGCCAGAGCGTGTGTGAGCGAGATCGAGAACCAGGTCTTGCCGACGCCGCCCTTGCCGGAGGCGACCGCGATCACGTTCTTCGCCCGCGGACGGTGGCTGGGTGGACGCGGCGCCAGGGAGGGAACGTTTCCGGTGGTCATCGGTAACTGGCCTCTGCTTTCGGTTGGGCGGATTGCTCTTCACTGGCCGGCGGCGGCAGAATCATGCGGGCCATGATGGTCGGGTTGATGGCGGTTACACCATTGACAACACGCGGGCTGGCGCTGACGTCGCAGAACATCAGGGGCGCGGCTTCGGCGGCGGCCAGGATCGATCCCAGGCGCCGCGTGGTGTCGAGGCGGGTGGCCAAGAGGCGGGTGGCGCCGACGCTGCCGAAGGCCTCGCCGATCTCGGCGGCCTCGGCGGGGTCGCCGCCGGCGGCCAGAACCAGGATCGGCTCGACATTGGCGCTTTCCACCAAGGCGGCCAGATAATCGAGATCCGTTTGCTTGAAGGGGTTGAGGCCGGGGCTGTCGACGAAGACGATGTCGAACTGGCCCTGGCTGTTGGCGATGACGCGCTGCAGGGTTTCCGGACCGCGCGCGGTGATCAGGTCGATTTTCAAAATGCCGGTGAAGGCCGACAGCTGCGAATTGGCGCCGGCCCGCACATTGTCGGCGGAAATGACGCCGACCCGCCGGCCCTTCATGGTCGAGCGGGCCGCCAGCTTGGCCACAGTCATCGATTTGCCGTTGCCGGGCGGGCCGACCAGCAGAAAGGGTCGGGGCGCGCCATGATCGGGCAGCGGCGCGAAAACGAAATGATGTTCGAGCGCGGCGGCGCATGCGGCCTGGGGATCGTCGAGCCCGCTGGAACGGGCGTAAGCCGACAGCGCCTCGACCAGACGCGGCGGCAGGCTGTGATCGACCAGGGCATCGCGCACCACATCGACGACCGGCGTGCCGGCCGGTTGGTCGTCATCGAGCCAGCCGCCCGGCAGCTCGTCGGTGTCGGTCGGTTCCAGGGCTGCGGTGATCCGCACGCCCTTGCCGCCGGCGGCGCGCTGGGTCGAGACGATGATGGCGTCGTCCCCCAGCTCCTGCCGGATCAGCTGCATGGCCTCTGCCATGCTGGGCGCGATGTAGCTTTTCAGCCGCATGGTTGCCGCCTACTCAAATTTTGTTTTTCCGGGCCGCAAGTGCGGCCCCGCGCGCCCGAATCGTCGATCGCAAAGGAGGCGGTTGTTGGCGCGGTAGCCAAGGCCGCCCTAGCGGCCGCCCGGCGCTTGAGGGGCATATTCATATTTGCCCCAGGGTCTTGATCTTGGCCTTCGGATGGATTTCCGACTGGCTCATCACGACGGTGACGGGGCGGAAGCGTTCGACGATCGAGCGCACATAGGGGCGCGCGCTCGGGCTGGTCAGCAGCACCGGGGCCTCGCCCTGCATGGCGAAGCGTTCGAAGGTCTGGCGGGTCTTGGTGATGAAATCCTGCAGCTTGGAGGGCGCCATCACCAGTTGGCGCTCTTCGCCGTTGCCCTGTAGGGAATCCAGGAAAGCCTGTTCCCACTCCGGCGACAGGGTAACCAGCGGGATGAAGCCCTGCGGGCCGGTATTGCTGTCGCTGATCTGGCGGGCGACGCGGGTGCGCACATGCTCGGTGATGATCATGACATTGCGCGAATGGCTGCAGGCTTCGGAAACGCCTTCCAGGATGCTTCCGAGATCGCGGATCGAGACGCGCTCCTGCAGCAGATTCTGAAGGACGCGCTGCAAGCCGCCCAGACTGATCTGCGAGGGGATCATGTCGGCGATCAGCTTCTGATTCTCCTTGTCCATCTCGTCCAAGAGCTTCTGCGTCTCGGCATAGGTCAGGAGATCGGGCATGTAGTCCTTGATCACCTCGGTCAGATGCGTGGTGATGATGGTCGAGGGATCCACCACCGTATAGCCGCGGAACAGGGCTTCCTCGCGCCCGCCCGGTTCGACCCAGACGGCGGGCAGGCCGAAGGTCGGCTCTTTTGTCTTTTCGCCGGGCAGGGTGATGTCCTCGCCGCGCGGGTCCATCACCATCAGCATGTTGGGGCGCAATTCACCGCGGCCGGCTTCCACTTCCTTGACATAGACGATGTAGGAATTGGCCGGCAGCTGCATATTGTCCTGGATGCGCACGCTCGGCATGACGAAGCCCATTTCGCTGGCCAGCGCGCGGCGCAGCGCCTTGATCTGGTCGGTCAGCTTGGGCCCGTGCGGATTGTTGATCATCGGCAGCAGGGCGTAACCCAGCTCCAGGCGCACATTGTCGATCTTCAGCGCGGCCGAGATCGGATCGTCGGCCACCGGGGCCGGCGGCTGGTTCTCGGCCTCGAGCTGCTTGGCGGCCTCTTCGGTCTTCTGCCGCTTATTGACGAAATAGGCGCCGCCGCCGGTGGCCAGCGCCAGGCCGAGGAAGGGGATCATCGGCATGGAGGGCAGCAGCGACACCGCCACCAGGAGGCCCGCCGTCATGCCCAGCACCTTGGGATAGCCGACCAGCTGCGAGGAAAGGGCCTTGTCGGTGGATTCCTTGAGGCCGGCCTTGGTCACCAGCATGCCGGCCGCGGTCGAGACGATCAGCGCCGGAATCTGCGTCACCAGACCATCGCCGACGGTCAGCTTGGTGTAATAATCGGCGGCCTGCGAAAAACTGAGCCCGTTCTGCGCGATGCCGATCAGCATGCCGCCGATGATATTGACGAAAGTGATCATCAGGCCGGCCACGGCGTCGCCGCGCACGAATTTCGAGGCGCCGTCCATCGCGCCGAAGAAGGCGCTTTCGCCTTCCAGTTCGGTGCGGCGCTTCCTGGCGGTCGCTTCGTCGATCAGGCCCGAGGACAAATCGGCGTCGATCGCCATCTGCTTGCCGGGCATGGCGTCCAAGGTGAAGCGCGCCGCCACTTCGGCGATACGGGTCGAGCCCTTGGTGATGACGACGAAATTGACGATGATCAGGATGGCGAAGACGATGATGCCGATGACGAAATTGCCGCTCATTACGAAGCTGGCGAAGGCTTCGATGACGCGGCCCGCGCCCGCAGTGCCTTCATGGCCATGCGCCAGGATCAGGCGGGCCGAGGCCAGGTTCAACGCCAGCCGCATCAGGGTCGAGAGCAGCAGGACGGTCGGGAAGGAGCTGAAATCCACCGGCTTGTCGATGAAGATCGACGTCATCAGGATCATGACCGAAAAGGTCAGGGAGGTGGCCAGCGAGATGTCGAGCAGCCAGGTCGGCATCGGCAGGATCAGCGTGACCAGCAGCACGACCACGCCGAAGGCGAACAGCAGATCGCCGCGCTTGAGGGCCGCGGTGACGCGGCTCAAGGCGGCATTGACGTCGAAGCCTCCGGCGGCGGGACCGGCGGTTTCACCCCCGCCGGCTTCGGCGGGAACAGTGGCGATTTCGCCTTCGGCCAAGATAGGCTCCCCAGCCTAGAGGTTTAGAACGCTGCCCGCTCGGCGTCGCCGGGCGGCGGCACGGCGAAGCCTTCATCGAGATATTGGCGCAGCTTGTTGCGAAGCGTGCGGATCGAAATGCCCAGGATATTGGCCGCATGGGTCCGGTTGCCGAGGCAATGCTGCAGCGTGTCGATGATCAGGTCGCGCTCGACATCGGCCATGGTGCGGCCGACCAGCCCCTGCGTGCTCCCCTGAATGGCCGCCTGAGCCGCCACCGCCGCCGAAGCGGCCAAGGAGGAAGAGGGGTCACTGGCGGTGGGCGCATTGGACAGCAGAATAGCTTCGGTGCCGATCTCCTTGCCGGAGGCCAGCAGCACGGCGCGGTGCATGGTGTTTTCCAGCTCGCGCACATTGCCGCGCCAGATGTGGCTGATGAGCATGCGCTTCGAGGGATCGGCCAGCGGGCGTTCCGGCAGGCCGTTGAGCTCGGAGAATTTCTTGATGAAATGGCCGGCCAGAGCTTCGATGTCCAGCGGACGCTCGCGCAGGGAGGGCAGGCGCAGGGTGACGACATTGAGGCGGAAGAACAGATCCTCGCGGAAGGTCCCTTTACGGACTTCCTCTTCGAGATTGCGGTTGGAGGTGGCGATGATGCGCACATCCACCTTGACCGGGCTGTTGCCGCCGACGCGGTCGATCTCGCGTTCCTGCAGGGCGCGCAGCAATTTGGCCTGCAGGCGGGGATCCATCTCGGAAATTTCGTCGAGCAGCAAGGTGCCGCCATTGGCTTCCTCGAACTTGCCGAGGCGGCGGGCGACGGCGCCGGTGAAGGCGCCCTTCTCATGGCCGAACAGCTCGCTTTCCAGCAGATTTTCGGGAATGGCGGCGCAGTTCACCGCGACGAAGCGCTTGCCCGAGCGGCGGCTTTTGCGATGGACGAAGCGGGCCATCAGCTCCTTGCCGGTGCCCGACTCGCCGGCGATCAGGATCGAGGCGTCGGAGGGTGCCACCTGTTCGGCCATGCGCAGAACATTGCCCATTACCGGATCGCGGAAAATGATCGAATGGCTTTCCTCGGTGACGGCGGCGATGACGGCGGCGATCAGTTCGGCATCTGGCGGCAGGGGGATATATTCCTTGGCCCCGGAGCGGATGGCGCGCACCGCTGCGGTGGTATCGGCGGCGACGCCGCAGGCCACCACAGGCACATGGATGCGTTCGGACAGCAGGCTGTCGACCAAGGCCTTCACATCGGACTTGGCGTCGATCATCACCAGATCGGCGCCCTGCCCGGAGCGCAACACTTCGAGACCGGCCGGAACCGAGTCGACGTGGGACACCTTGGCGCCGCGGGCCATCGCAATCTGGCTCGCCGCGCCAACCTGGCCTTCCAAGGCGCCGATGATCAGTAACTGCATGGTCCCCTCAATTCCTCAATCCGGTCGATTATGACCGGTCAGTCTTAATAATTTCCGTCATGGTCACGCCGAGGCGGTCTTCGACCACCACCACTTCGCCGCGCGCCACCAGACGGTTGTTCACATAGATGTCGATCGCTTCGCCGACCTTGCGGTCCAGCTCGACCACGGCGCCGCGGCCCAGCTTCAAGAGCTGATTGACCTGCATGGTGGCCTTGCCCAGCACGGCCGAGACCTGCACCGGAATGTCATAGACCGCTTCCAGATCGCGGGCCGAGCGCGGCCCGTCGGGCAGCAGATCACCGCCCAGCTCCGACTTCAGCTCATTCAGTTCCAAATCGGCCATAGAAATTACTCCTGATGTTCCTCTGTCCGAGCCGCCAGACTACCTAGCGCCGCCTCGACCGCTTGATCGATCTGCGCCCAGACGCGGCTCTGATCGCGTTCGGCGCCCCCATCGCCCCATTCCACGCGGCAATCCCCCAGATCCAGCGCGGCGTCGCCGACCACGGCCAGCTTACCGTCGAAATGGACCTGGGCCGCCAGCCCCTTGGCCTTTTCCTTGACCGCCTCCAGCAGCGTCGGCGTCACCTTTATGGTGACCTTGGGCAGCCGGTCGAGATGGGTCAGGCAGTCCCGTACCGCGCTCTCGATTTCCTGCACGCCGTAGCGGCGGGCGAACTCCGGATGCAGCTTCCGCACGATCGACACCGCGACCGCGGCGGCCTCCTGCGCCAGCGTCTCGGTTTCGGCCGCCTGCGCCGCGCCGATCGCCTGCAAATGATGCGCGGCGGTCGCCATCGCCATGCCGACCATCTGTTCCAGCGACTGCGCCGCCTCCTGCAAGCCGGTCTGGCGGCCCTGCTCGAAGGCCTGCTCGCGAGCCAGCACCAATTCCTCTTCCGAGAAGGTCGGCGGGGGCGGCGGCGGAGCCTCCTCCTCCTCGACCATCATCTCGTCCTCGACATGGGCGGCCATGTCCACCGGCGCGATCCGCGGAGAGCCGAAGTCGAGGTCGAACAGGTACTTCTGGAGCTTCGCCATTGATTGTTAAACTCAGTAAATCAGTTCGTCTTCTTCGCGGCCTTCCGAGATCACGATCTGGCCGCTGGCCGCCAATTCTTTGGCCATGGTGACGATCGTGCTCTGAGCCTGGTCCACGTCGCGCAGGCGGACCGGGCCCATCGCGTCCATGTCTTCCTTGAGCATCTTGCCGGCCCGTTCGGACATGTTCTTGAAGAACAGATCCTTGACTGTCTCCGACCCGCCCTTGAGCGCGGTCGCCAGCTTGTCCTTCTCGACCGAGCGCAGCAGGGTCTGGATGCCGGCGGTGTCGATGCGGACCAGATCCTCGAAGGTGAACATGAGTGCCTTGATGCGTTCGGCGGCTTCGCGGTTGCGCTCTTCGAGGGCGCTCATGAAGCGGCTCTCGGCATTGCGATCGAGGTTGTTGAAGATGTCGGCCATCAACTCGTGCGCATCGCGGCGCGCCGTGCGGGCGAGGTTCGACATGAATTCGGTTCGGAGCGTCTTTTCGACGCCATCCAACACTTCCTTCTGCACCGCTTCCATGCGCAAGAGGCGCATGATCACTTCCATGGCGAAGTTTTCGGGCAGCAACGACAGCACGCGCGCCGCATGGTCGGGTTTGATCTTGCCCAGCACCACGGCGACGGTCTGCGGATATTCGTTCTTGAGGTAATTGGCCAGCACCGTCTCATTGACGTTGCCCAGCTTGTCCCACATGGTGCGGCCGGCCGGACCACGGATTTCTTCCATGATCATTTCGACGCGGTCTTTGTTCAGCGTCTTCAGGAGCAGGCGTTCCGTGCTCTCGAGCGAGCCGACCAGCGAGCCGGTGGTGGAGATCTGATCGGCGAATTCGACGAACAGACGCTCGACGATCGAGGAATTGACCGTGCCCAGATTGGCCATGGTCTGGGAAATCTCTTTGATTTCCTCGTCATCCATCATGGCGAACAGTTTCGAAGACTGCTCTTCGCCCAGGGACAGCATCAGAATGGCCGCTTTCTGCGGACCGGTTAGACTCCGGTAATCCTCTTTCATGCGAGCCATGCTTAAATGTCCCTCAAGCGCCGGGCGCGGCTTCCAGCCGCTTGGCTACCGCGCCAAGCTATACCGGCTCTGTGACCGCGGCTGTCGGCAGCGCGGGGCCGCCTTGCGGCCCGGGAGTCCGTCGAACGTAAATCGGTGCGGGTCATCATTCCGTATACATCCAGTTGCGGATGATGGAGAGCGCTTCTTCGGGGTGTTTCTCGACGATCTCGCCGATCTTGCGGATGGACGACGCCTTGACGCGGCCCTCCACCTTGTCGATGTCGATCAGCTCGTCGACCGATTCCAACTCTTCCGGCAGCATGCCCAAAGAGGGCGCGGGCGGCATGGCGGGGCCCAGCAGAGCCGGCCCGCCGGCGGCGCCCAGCATGCGGGCATCGGCGGCTGAGGCCTGGGCGGCGAGGCTCTCGACCGCGCGGCTGACCAGCGGGCGCAGCACCAGCAGCAGGAACAGGATGGCGACCAGCGACAGGCCGAGGTTGGAGGCGATCTTCTCGACCAGATCCTTGTCCATGCCGAAGATCTTGCCCGCGCCCTCTTCCGGCTCGGGCTGGTCGTGTCCGGCAAAGGCCATATTGACCACCTCGACCTGGTCGCCGCGCGCCGCATTGAAGCCGATGGCGCCTCTCACCAGGCTGGTGAGCTGGTCCATCTCCTTCTGGTCGCGTGGGATATAGGTCAAGAGCTTCTGGCCTTCGGCGGGCGGTCCATAGCGACCGTCGACCAGCACCGAGGCGGTGATGCGCTTGATGGTGCCGAGCTCCTTGATCTGGCTCTTGGTGGTCTTCGAGATTTCGTAATTGTGGGTTTCCTGGGTGCGCGCCTGCTTGCTCTGGCTGCGCGCGCCGGCCTGATCGCCATTGGCGTCGGGCAGATTCTGCGACACGCTGACCGAGGAATTCTCCTTGTCGAGCGTATCCTCATGCTCTTCGGTGGTGGTGGTCGAGCGTTCGACCTTGCTGTCCGGGTCGTAGGTTTCCTGGGTGGTCTGCGAGTGTTCCAGATCCATTTCGACCGAGACTTCGGCGCGTACCTTGTCGCCGCCGATCGAGCGCTCGATCAGTTCCTCGATGGTGCGCTGCAGACGCTGCTCGGTGGCCAGCTTCATCTCATCGGCTTCGGTGGCCATCGCTTCGATGTCGTTCTCGGCGGATTTGGCCAGCAGGGTGCCCTTGTCGTCGACGATCGAGATACGCGAGGATTTGAGCTTCGGCACCGCGGTGGCGACCAGATGCTGGATCGCCTGCACCTGTTGATGCGAAAGCCGCCCGGCGCCGTCCATCTTCAGGACGATGGTGGCGGAGGGCTCCTGGGTCTCGCGGGAGAAGACTTCGCGCTTGGGCAGCACCAGATGGACGCGGGCGGATTTGACGCCGCTGATCGATTTGATGGTGCGGGCCAGTTCGCCTTCCATGGCGCGCAGAAGGTTGACGTTTTGCACGAAGCTGGTCGAACCCATCATGTCGGACTTGTCGAACAGCTCATAGCCGGTGGCCAGCGATCCGCCGTTCGGCAGCTGGGCTTCGGCCAGCTTCACGCGTTCTTCGTTCTTCTTGTCGGCCGGCACCCAGACTTCGGTGCCGTCATGGCGCAATTCGTAGGGAACCTTGTCGGCCGCCAGGTGGGAGGCGATCTGATTGGCATCGGCGGTTTCCAGTCCGCCAAACAGCAATTCCATCGGCGGCGAGGAGATGCGGGCGACCAGATAGACGAGGAAAACGATCATCGCCAGCCCGCCGCCGATGATCGAGACAAGCCGGGCCGTGCCCAAATTCTTCAGGGTTTGAACAAAGTTGTTCACGCCGGCATTCCCTCCTCCGCCATAAGGGGGAACGCTATACCGTGGAAGGTGAATGACCGGTTAACCCACCCGGCAATATTTACCGAGTGATTTCTAGACGCTTATGTCCAAACCGCCGTTGCTTGCAACGGTGTTGGCGGTCGCCGCCAGCACCTGTTCGTCGATATCGCTATCGGTGGTGTAGGCCGGGGCGTTCGATCCGCTATTGCTGCTTTGGCCGCTATTGCCCTGCCCCTGTTGCTGGTGGGCGAAGGCGCTGCTCTGCTGCTGTTCGCCGCGGAGATGAAAATTCAGCGAATTGCTGTCGGTGTTGAAGCCGGCGCTCTGCAGAGACTGGGTCAATTGGTGCGAATCGCCCTTCAGCAGCGCCAGCGTGTCGGCGCTGTCGGCGCTGATGGTGGCCTTTACCTGCCCGTCCTGCATCTGCAATTTCACTTCAACGGTGCCGAGATCCTCGGGATGCAAGAGGACATTGATGGTGTCCGACCCGTCCTTGAGGCCCTTGGTGAGCTGCACCTTGACCTGCTCGGAGGGGTTGGCGGCCGAAGCCAGCGCCTGGCCGAAACTCGGCTGGCTCGCGCTGCTCGCTGCGCTCGGCTCCTCGGTGTGGACGAAGCCCTGCGTTGCCGCGGCTGTGGCGGCTGATGCCACGTCGCCGGTCAGAACGGCGCTGCCGCCAGTCACCGGGTCGAGGGCGAGGGGTTTTTTGTCCATGCCGGGGGGTGTTGCGGCAACCGCGGAGGCGGATCCAGCTCCCTGCGCAGTAATGGGAACTTGCTGGATCGGCGAATGGTCACCGAGGAGGCCGAGCGCAACCGGAATCTGCGTATCGCCGGAAGCGGACGCGGAATCGGTCTGAGTGGAAGCCGGCGCCGAATGTTCGGCACTGGGGGCCTGTCCGCCGCCGGAAGCCGGAGTGACGGAAACAGTCGGAGCCGGCGGGGCTGCCCCGCCGGGATTTGGATTGGGGTTGGCGCCGTTGCCGCTGTTGTCACCGCCCTGATTGCCGCTTTGGCCGGCGGCGGGAGTCACCGGGGCGGCGGTCTGGGCGCCGATGCCGGCGGCGACGGAGGGCGCCGCGGCCGTGCTGCCGGAACCGCCGGGCGAAGCCTGTGCGGGAGCGGAGGCTGCCAACGTCACCTTGACGCTTCCGGCCGGCGCGCCGGCGGCGGCCTGCGTCAGGATGGCGGCTTGGACAGCCGGTGCCGGAGCGGGTCCGGTCTGCAACGGAGCCGGCTGTGCGGCCGAAACGGGAGGCGAAGCGACGGGCGCAGGGGCGGGCGGGAGCGGTGCCGCGGCAAGGGGCACGGCCCCGCCGGGAGCTGCGGCGGGAGCGCTGGCGGGCTGAGACGGAGCCGGGGCGGGGGCAACGGGCGCGGCGCCACCGGCTGCCGGAGCCGGAGCGGGAGCCGGTACCGGAGCGGCGGGTTGAACCGGTAAAGCGGCGGCAATGTAAACGGACGGATCGACGGACGGCGCGGGCGTGCTGGCGGCGGCTGCAGCGCTGTCGTCGCTGCCGGCCGAGCCGGGTTTGGCTGCGATTTTGGGTAGGGGGAGCGGCGGCGTTGCCGGCATCGGTTGCGGCGTGGCGAGCGTGACGGGAACGCCGGTCGGGATGGTGGTCGGCGTCTGGGCGGCAGCCTCGTCGATCGACGGAGCGGCGGCAATGGCGGACACGGTCTGGCCGCCGCCGCTCTGCGCTGTCGGAGGCTGCTGTTGCGGCTGGGCGTTGGATGGCGCGGGGGCGAAAGCAGGAGCGGGACCGGAGGTCGAGACCGGCGCCGAAGCCGAAGCCGCGAGGACCGAAGCCAGAATCGCCGGAGATTGGCTGGGCGCAGCGGATTGCGGCGGCACGGATGGTGTCGGGGCGGAAGCTTGAGCCGATGCGGCCGGTGACATTGTATTGCTGCCGGCACTGACCCCGGTGGCGGGGGTGTTGCCGACATCCTGCGCGGGGGTAGCGCCCGGGATGGGGGGGCCGCTGTCGCTGCCGCCATTGGCGGCGGCCCCCGTCAGCAGGGACAGGAATGAGCCGCCGCCGGGCGCCGCGGAGGACGCTCCGCCCGATCCGGCCAGCAGCGCACCTGGGGTGCCGCTCTGGGAGGCCGTGCTCGTCAGCGATTCAATATTCATGGGTCACCAAAAACCTTTCCCGCTTGCCACCGGTCCTAACAGCAAATCCCGGGCCAGCTCCGGGACCCTTGGTTTCCTTCGGTTCCCGGCCGATCCTGCCGGGATGGTCGGCAAATTCTGCCGGGTCGGCGGCAAGAAATGACTAATGGACCGGCGCTTTCAGCTGCTCGCTCAACCGTGCCAGGCTGGATGCCACCTGCGTCGAATCCTGGTAGGTCTGCTGCAGGGTCATCAACAGGCCGAGACGGTCGTTGATGTCGATTTCCGACGATTTCTCGCGTCCCAGCTGATCGAGTAACGCCTTGTGATAGGTGAGCTGCGACCGGTTGTTGGCGGCGGCCATATGCACCTGATTGACGATGGCGTCGGCATAATGGGCCAGGCGCCAGCTTCCCTTGGGAAGATCGCCGGCGGCGGCGATGTTCAAGGGATTGCACAAGAGATCGGAGATCTGCCGGATGGTGGCGGCGTTGCCGAGACGCGACGGATCGGCGCGCAGCCAGGGATTGAGCGACAGGGCGCTTGCCGTGCCCGGCACGGCCGAAGTGATGAAGACGCCGATGGCGGCTTTCGGTTCGTAGGCGTCGAACGGATCGGCGACGAACAGATCGTTCAGCCCGAAGAAATTGGCGAGGCCGGGAACGACTTCCTGGGAAGCGGGACAGAGCCCGAGCTGGTCGCGCAGATTGTAGCGGAAATCGAGCTGGCCGGGGGCCGTGCCGGCCGCCGAACCGTCGAAAGCGAGCGGCAATCCGCCGCGATGGCCGAGATCGAGAATTTCGGCGCCGCCGGCACGCAATATCTGGGCGCGCAGCCCCGCTTGCGCCCAAGGCGCCTGTTCCGCATTGAGCTGCTCGGCGATGGCGGTGAATGAACTGCCCGGCGCCACCGGGCAGCGCGGCAGGGCGGCGCCGGCCAGATGGATGCCGAGCTCGCCGCCGGTGGCGGCGAAACCGAAGCGCGGGCTGGTCTGCCAGCCTTCGGCCCAGCCTTCGATCAGGAAGCGGTCGTCCTGGGTCAGGGTGGCGATGCGCAAGGCGGCCTGGTTTCCGGCGCCGACCAGCGCGGCGGTGAGGCGCGGATCCGAGGTGTTGGCCAATCTTTCGACCAGCTGTTCCAGCGTCCAATCGGGCATTACCGTTTGGAAGCCGAGCATCGCGCCATTCGCGCCCCGCAGCAAAAGGCTGCCCTGCAACCCGAGAGGCGCCGCGCGCTGCGGGAAGGGCCGGCTGACCAGATGATTGGCCGGGGCGGCGGTGACCAGATGCACCGCCACATCCTCGCGCTGCTGATCGTCGGCGGGTGCCAGATTGAGCGCCGCCATGGCGCCGTTGGGATCGCCGTCGGGATCGCCGATCAGATCGCTTCCGGCCATCGAGCCGATCAGCAGACGGTTTCCATCCTCCGCGGAAGTCACCGAGGCTGTCAGCCCGTCGAGCCGGGCCAGCTTGCCGGCGGCGCTGTTGAGCGTGTCATTGGGGGTGAAGGTCACTGCGAAGCGGTTGCCCATTCCGTCGCACAAAGCCACGCTGCCGGCCAACCCCAGCGCCTTGTCGGCGGCAAAGGACGCCGATTGCAGCGAGAGCGACCGGCGGTCGCGCAGCACCAGTTGCAAAGGTCGGCCGCGCGGCAGTTCGATGATCATTCTGCCATCCGCCGACAGACTGACCGAATGGGCGCCGGCGTCGGGCAGGAAACGGGCGATCCAGCGGGCGAGCGCGGCAGCCACCTGTCCGATCGGCCAATAGGCGCCGCCTGGCAGGCCGGATTGGCGGCGGTAGCTTTTGACGATGGCGGCGAGGCTTCCGCGCGCCAAAGTGTGGCCTTCGCCTTCCCGCAGAAGAATTTCGGTGTCGCCGCCCCCCAGCCCGATGCGATGGCCGGCGGGGTCGGCGAAGCGCCGGCTGCCATGATAGGCGGCGCGGGCGTCATGACCGGCGATGGCGCGGTTGCTGAGCTGATTGATGCGCGACTGCAGGGTCTGGGCCAGCGTGTCGAGCTGGCTCTGCACGCCGGGCAGGGCGGTGTCGCGGTTATGCAGATAGCCGTGCAGCATGCCGCGCGAGAGTTGTTCGGTGATGTCGGCGCCGCGGATCTTCAATCCCTGCTCGGTGGCCTCCAGCTGGGCGCTGTCGCCCGCCAGCGCCACACCCTGCTTGGTGTAGATGGCGATGCTGCCGTCGCCGCGGCGGAAAGTGACGAAATCGATGATCTTGGCCAGTTCGGCCAGCAGCCCTTTTTGAGTTCCCTCGGCGCTAGCGGTTGACAGGCCGGTGGCGTTGGCGACGGCGATCTGGCGGTTGGCCTCGTCGATCCTGGCCAGCAGCGCATTGACCTGGCCGACCGCGCCGGCCAGCCGCTCGCCCGCCTGTTTGCGCAGATCGGCCAATTGGCGGGTGATCGTCTTCAGCTTGTCGGTGAAACGGTTGATGGCCGCCACCACATCTTCCGGCTGGCCGTCCTTGGCGGCCAGCGCCGAGAAACCATCGACCACCTCCTGCAGCGAACGCCCGACCGTATCGGAGTCGCCGGGACGGCCCATCAGCTTGTGCAGCAGCTCGACGATCTCGTCATCGGCCATCAGCGCATGAAGCGAACCGGTGGCGTCCTGGATGCTTTCCTGCAGGCATTCCTGCACTGCCTCGCGGATCAGCCCGATCGGCAGCAGTTCGCCGGCCGGGGTCATCGCCTCGGTATTGAAGGCGGGTTTCTTATCGGTCTTGACGGTGCGGTTGAGCCGCCCGGCGGCCGGGGCGGCCAAACCCGAAACCAGCGCTTGCTGCGCGGGAATCAGGCCGGGCAAGCTCCCGGAAATGTCGGCGGCGAAACCCATCTTGGACCGATCAGACCGTGTGGTTGTAGGCCAGCGACGTGGTCGAGGCCTGGTGATAGTCGCGGATCACACCGGCCTGCGAATAGGCGACCTCGCGCTTGCGCATCTTGCGCGCCGCGGTGTTGATCACCTCGAACAGCTGCTCGATGGCGCCCATATTGGCTTTGAGCAGAAGCGTGTTCTCCTTCGCCAATTCCTCGAGCGAACGCACCATCGACACCACTTGCGACCGCGTTTCCGGGGTCAGCGCGCGGGTCGCCTCGCTGTCGCCCAGCACGGTGCGGAGACGGTCCTGATAGAGGCGGGTGGCGCCCATCTTGCGGTCGAGCAAGGCGGCGACGGTCTTGGAATCGCCCGAGCGGAGCGCGGCGTTCTCTTCGACCAGCAGCTCTTCATAGATGCGGATCGCTTCCATCATCGACTGCATGGCGGGCGACAGGCCGCGAATGTCGATCAGCGGTACCGGCATGCGGGGCGTCACCGGGACGGCCTGCTGCGGCGGAACCGCAGGCACGGCGGCGGCCGGCGCCGCAGGAGCGACGGGTGCGGCGGGAACGGCTGGCGCAGCCATGGCCGGACGGGCCGGCGGCGGCAACCCCGGAGCAGTCATCGGCGTATGCGCGCCAGGCGCGCGGGGCGGCGGCGCCTTCGGCGGCGGCTTGGGAAGCGGCGGACGTTGGGGCAGGCTCATGATCTCACCTCCTGCTGGGCAATCAGCGCATGCATGATCTTGTCGGTCAGGCCGCCCACATTCTGCTTGGCGGCGGCTTTGCCATATTCGTCGGTCAGCACCGAGCGGAACATTTCCTCGCCCTGCCCGCCGCCGAACATGGTGTCGGTGCCGATGCCCTCGAACATGTGTCCGAACATCTGGGACATGAAGACACCGGTGAATTGCTCGGCGGCCTTGCGAAGTTCGGCGGTGCCCGCGGCGGCTTTCGGGGCGGACAGGGACTGTCCCTGGCTCAGTGCCATATTGGCCTGGGCCGAGAAATTCTGGGCGAAGCTGCTGTTCATTGCGGTCTGCATCACATCACCTCGATTTCGGCCTGCAGCGCGCCGGCCGCCTTGATGTCCTGCAGGATGGTGATCAGGTCGCGCGGGCCGATGCCCAGCGCGTTGAGACCGGTGACCAGCTCCTGGATGGTGACGCCGGCCTGCAGCACGGCGAGCTTCTTGTCGGCGCCCTCGTCGACCTGGATGTCGGTTCGCGGCACGGTGGTGGTGGTGCCGCCGGTGGAGAAGGGGGCGGGCTGCGAGACCTGCGGCGTCTCGGTGATGCGGATGGTCAGATTGCCCTGGGCGATCGCCACCGTGCTGATGCGGACATTCTCGCCCATGACGATGGTGCCGGTGCGGTCATCGATCACCACCTTGGCCAATTGGTCGGGCTGGACCCGCAATTGTTCGATGTCGGTCAAGAGCGCCACCGTGTCGCCCTGGAAGCGGGCGGGAACGGCCAGGCGGACGGCGCTGGGGTCGCTGGGGCGAGCGGCCTCGGTGCCAAGATAGGCGTTGATGGCCTGGGCGACGCGGCGCGCCGTGGTCAGGTCGGGATTGCGCAGCAGGATCTGCACGCTTTCCATCCGGTCCATATTGGCGGCGACTTCGCGCTCGACCACCGCGCCGGCGGCGATGCGGCCGGAGGTGGGAACGCCCTTGGTCACCGAGGCGGCGGCGCCGCCGGCGGTATAGCCCGAGCTGATCTGACCCTGGCCCACGGCATAGACTTCGCCATCGGCGCCGACCAGCGGGGTCACCAGCAGGGTGCCGCCCTGCAGGCTGGAACTGTCGCCCAAAGAACTGACCGTGATGTCGATGCGCGAACCCGAGCGGGTATAGGAGGGGAGGGTGGCGGTGACGATGACGGCGGCGACGTCTTTGGGCTTCAATGTGTCGGTGCCGCCGGTCGGGTTGGTGGTGCCGGATTGGCTCGGGCGGGTGTTGACGCCCAGGCGCTCCAGCATGCCGATCAGGGATTGGCGGGTGAATTCGGCATTGAGCAGCGTGTCGCCGGTGCCGTTCAGGCCGACCACCAGACCGTAGCCGACCAGCATATTGTCGCGCACGCCCTCGAAATCGGCGATGTCCTTGATCCGCGATGCGGCTTCCGCATGGGGCAGGGTCACCGGCAAGAGCGAGAAGATCGCCAGGGCGGCGGCGCAGCGCCGGAAGAATTGCGTCAGGCTGAAAGCCATCATTTTGCTCCAATCCCGAACCGCCTTGTCGACCAGGCGGATCATGTCGGGGTTTCAAGAAGCAAGCGGCGTGCCAGATGCGAGATGGCGGATCGGGAGTCTTTATGACGCCTCGCCTCCGGCTCAGCGAATCCGCCGGACGGCCGGCGCGGCGCCAGTCGGCGCCGTGATCGGTTTACGATTCAAAGGGATCGCAAACCGATCTAGGGTCGCGGGGCGGCGGGGCGGCAAGATCGGCCCGGATTGGGCAAATAGTGCCGGGGGTTTCCTTTTGTTCCTCCGACGGTGTAGAATCCTCTGGATTTCAGACAATTATGCGCAGGCGTCAATGAAACTTACCGGTATCGGGGGGCCAGCAGCCGCGGGACCGGCATCCAAGACCGCCAAGACCAGCAAAAGCGCTGGCGGCGGTTTCGCCGAAAGTCTCGCTTCCCTTGACCAGGCCGAGGAAGAGGTGCAAGGGGTCGACGCCCCGACCACCGTCGGTGGAATTGCCGCCTTGCTCGCGACCCAGGGCGTGGGCGACTCGCTCGAACGCGAAGCCAGGAAGCGGCTGGTCGATTACGGCAATGATCTTCTCGACAAGTTGGAAGAGCTGCGCCACGGGCTGCTGATGGGGGCCATCCCCAAGGAAAAGCTGATCGCGATGGCGCAGATGGTGCGCTCGCGCCGCGACATGCCGTCCGACCCGCAGCTCTCGGAATTGCTGAACGAGATCGAACTTCGCGTCGAAGTCGAGCTGGCGAAACTCTCGGCCCGAGACCCCTAAAAATATTCCCTTCTTGCGGAGCTCTATCCACATCCCTATATTCCCCGCGAAATTTTATTTTCCGTTTGGGGAAGGCATGACCGTTACGCTTCCGCCGGATTATCGTCCCTCAGAGGACGAGCCGTTCATGAACGAGTACCAGACCGAGTTCTTTCGCCAGAAGCTGCTCAAATGGCGCAGCGAATTATGGCAGGAGTCCGGCGAAACGCTGGCCCACCTCCAGGAAGGTCCGTCTCAAGACGCCGATATCGTGGATCGCGCCCAGGCCGAGACCGACCGGTCTCTCGAGCTTCGCACCCGCGACCGGGCCCGCAAGCTGATCGCCAAGATCGACGCGGCGCTGGGCCGCATCGAGGATGGTTCCTACGGTTTTTGCGAGGAGACCCACGAGCCCATCGGCATCCGCCGGCTCGAGGCCCGTCCGATCGCCACCCTGTCGATCGAGGCGCAGGAGCGCCACGAGCGGCTGGAACGCACCCACCGCGACGAGTAATCCCAGTCAGAGTTGCCGAAGATCCTCGGCAACTCTGATCAATGGGCTGCGCCAGTCTCCTGCCTGATCCTGGCGATAGGTTCTGGCGCGCGCGTACCACTTGCCGCGCCAGCGCCAATCGGCCGCGCTGTGCAGCATCACCCACACTTCACGCCCCAGCGCGCCGGCCAGGTGGGCGGCGGCGGTATCGACGCTGACAAGAAGATCGAGCGAGGCGAGGGCACCGGCTAGGTCGTCGAAATCGGCGATCCCGGCGCCCAACGGCGTCAGCCCCGGACAGACATCATTTCCCTCGCGCTGCAACCCGAAGAAGGCGATCTCGGGCAGGGTCGCTATCAGATCTTCGATCAGGGCGAAGGGCACGGCGCGTTTTTTGTCATGACCGTCCGGGTTGCCCGCCCAAACCAGCCCGACCTTCTTTTTTCCATTGGCCGCGCCGATGCGGTCCCGCCATTTCTCCACCCGCGCCGGATCGGCGGCGAGATAGGGGCGGGGCGCCTCGCCGCGGTGGAAAAGGCGGGCCAGGCTGGGCAGCGGCAAGTGAAGATCGAAGGAAGGCAGCGGGGCGCCCCACGCGTAGAGGGCGGCGACTCCCTCGATCCGGCTCAGCGGGCCGGCCAGCGGCGGACGAGTCTCGACGATCACCCGCCCCCCCAAAGCGGCGGCATCGGGGATATAGCGGCAAAATTGCAAGGAATCGCCGAAACCCTGCTCGGCGTGGATCAGCAGGGTCTTGCCGGAGAAAGGCGAGCCGTCCCAGCGGGCTTGGGCAAAATCGCGCTTGGGCGAGGGCGTGCGCCATTCCCATTCGCGGAATCCTTCGGCGAACTGTCCGTCGGCAAGCAAGCCGTGGGCGAGATTGGTGTGATAATCGGCTCGTCCCGGCGACAAGCGGACAGCCCGGCGCAGCGCCGCGACCGCATCGGTCAGCACGCCGAAATTGTTCCAGGCCTCCGCGTGGGAGGGCTGAAGCGCCAGCGCGGCCTTGAAGGCCGCCTGGGCATGGTGATCGTCGCCGGCCGACGAGAAGGTCAGGCCGAGCTGAAAACACGCCGCCGAATCTTCAGGGTTCAGCAGCAGCATCTGCAGATGGGTGGCGATCAGGTAACTGCGCATGGCCGCCTGAACGTCGCCCGCCTGCTCGTGTTTTTTTGCCTGCTCCGCGTAGGCTGCGACCGTCGGCCTGTTTCGTTCGTCCATGAGACGAGTATGACGCAGGCTTCAGGTTGCGCAACCGCCCATGGCGGCGTAGGCCGCCAAACGTACCCCTGGCGGCGTAGGCCGCCAAGCGCACCCATGCGCCTCCGCCTCCGGGAGGAGGCGCATGGGTGCGAGGCGGTATGAACCGATCAGGCCGTGGTTTAGGCGGCCTGGATCAGCTTCAACAGTTCCTGCGGCAGCATCGACGCCTGGGTCAGGGCCGCGATCGAGGACTGGGTCAGCACGTCCTGCGACGAGAGGGTGGCCTTCACCGTGGCGACGTCGGCATCGAGAATCGTCGACGCGGCTGCCTGGGTGTTCTGGACGTTGGTGGCAATGTCCTGGCTGCTGAAACTGAACTGCGACTCATAGGCGCCGATCTTGGCGCGGCTCTGGCTGATCGTGTTGATCGCGGTGCTCAGAGAGCCGATCGCGGTCAAGGCCTTGGCCGAAGTGCTGACGCCGGCCGAGGCGCTCCCCAGCAAGGTGTTGGTATTAACGTTCTTCACCGACACCGTCAGGTTGGTTGTCGACTGAGTGCCGACGAGGAACTTCACATTGGACAGGAAGTTCCCCGACAGCAAGCTCTGGCCGGCATAGGTGGTGCTGTTGACGATCGAGGTGATTTCGCCCTTCAGCTGGGTGTATTCCGTGTTGATGTCCTGGCTGCGCTGGGTGTTGGTCACCTGGCCGGAAGCGGCTTCGGCGGCCAGCGACATCATGCGCTGCAGAACGTTGCTGATCTGGGCCAGAGCGCCGTCGGCCGACTGCAGGATCGAGGTGCCCTGGGCCACGTTGGTCTGATCCTGTTGGAACACCGCGACATTCGCCTGCAGCTGCGTGCCGATGGCGAGGCCGGCCGCGTCGTCCGATGCTTTGACGATACGCGAACCAGAAGCCAGCTTGGAGATCGAAGAGGTCTCTTCGGCCGAGTTCTGGTTCAAGTAATTCAACGCGGAGTTCGCCGCGTTGTTGGTCGAAATAACGGGCATGTTTGACCCCCATTTTCCGGCCCGGGAGCCCCTCCAAAATAGGGGGTCCCGGGCTTTGGTTAAGATACTGCGCAACCCTGTTACGGATGACCGGGCGGAACCGGGCGCTCTTTTTTTCCGAAAAATAAATCGCGCCCGAATCGGGGGTGCGGCGCGTAGGCGTGGCGCTTAACGAGATGGTAAGAGGTGGCCGGTCATAGTGGTCACAATCACTGTGAAATGGCGGTTCTGCGCCGTGCAGGGCGGTTCGGATGCGACTTGGAATAATCGACTACCAATTTCCCCGCGGCGGTGTTGAAAGATTTATTGAAGGTGTACTGAACAATCTCCCCGAAGAAGAGGTGGAGATCGCCGTTTTCAGTACCGGTTACGCCTTCGAAGGCTATAAATCCTTGGCCAAGAGACTGAATCGCCCGGTCACCCTGACCGAGCGCGCGCCTTTGGTGCATCGCATGGCGGCGCAGATCGGCAATTCGACCGAATTCAGCTGGGCGCAAAATTTCGAAGTCTCGGCCGACCATTGGGACGCGATCGACCTGGCCTGGTTCCCGGCCGTGCAGCGCCATGTGATCCGGCGCGATTGCCTGGCCCGCACGGTGGCGACCTTTCACGACGCCAATTGCGTCGAGTTCGGCCAATATATGGCCGATCGCCGCGACCCGGTCGGGCGGGTCGGCCAGCTCTATCTGATGGCGCTCGACGATTATATGACCCGGCGCCTGGTGGGCTCGCTGGCCAAGGTGGTGGTCGATGCCGGGCGCACCCGCAATTATCTTGCCGAGACCTACGGTCCTTTGCCGCGCGAGCCGGAGGTGGTCTATCCCTCGACCAGGCATGTGCTCGATATCGTTCCGGACCCGATCGAAAGACTCGATCTGCCGGAGCGGTTCCTGATCTTTCCGGCCAATCTCTCCCCGCACAAAAATCACGACGCGCTGCTGGTCGCCTTGGCCAAGGTCAAGGCCGAGGCACCCGAGCATTTCCTGCCGCTGGTGCTGTCCGGCAGCGCCACCTTGGGCATCGCGCTGGGCGGCGAGTACCGCTCCGATCGCCTGCGGGCGCTGGTGGCGAATCTCGGACTCGAGATCGGCAAGGATCTCTATCCGCTCGGCACCGTCTCCGACGGGCAATACCGCGCCGTGCTCGGCAAGGCCAGCGGCCTGGTCTTTCCGACCTTGATGGAAGGGTATGGTTTCCCGCCGATCGAAGCGGCTCTGCTGGGGGTGCCGGTGGTCTGTTCCGACATCGAGATCGTCCAGGAGACGCTGGGCCGTCTTAATATTCCCTCGCTTTGGTTCGACGCCACCTCGGTCGACGATATCGCCCGCGCGCTCATCGAGTTCGGCCGCGACTGGCCGGCGCTGGCCAAGCGGGCCCGGGACGCCGCCGGCCATATTCAGGACGACAGCTGGAACGATGTCGGCCGCCGCTACCGCGAAATCTTCCGGGGCCAAGCGGAATTCGCCGCCTTCCATGAGAAATACCGAGGGTGAGATGAAGCTCGGCATCATCGATTATCAATTGCCGCGCGGCGGGGTCGAACGCTTCTTTCTCGGCGTGCTGAGCGCGCTGCCGCCGGACACCGAGATCACCCTTTATAGCGCCTGGGACGCTCTCGAGGGCTATAAGTCCCTGGTCGTCCAGGCGGGCCGGCCGGTCCAGCTGGTCGAAAGGCCCGTGCCGGTCCAGCAGGCGGCGCTGGTCGACGGAGACCAGGCGGCGCTGGCCGGTCCCCGCATCTTCGATCTGCCGGCCGATCTGTGGAACGGCATCGACATCGCCTGGCTCCCCTGGGTCAACCGCCATCTGATTCCGCGCTCCTGCCATATCAAGAGCGTGGCGACCGTGCATGACGTCATCGCCGTCGAGCTCGGCGAGTTCATGGCCGACAAGCGCGAGCCGATCGGCCGCGCCGGCCATTGGTTCGCCATGGGCATGGAGGATCTGCTGGTCAGGAAATTGTGCGGCTCGCTGGCCAAGGTAGTGGTCGATGCCAGGCGCACCCGCGACCATCTGGCGCGCGCCTACGGTCCTCTGCTGCGCGAGCCCTCGGTGATCTATCCGTCGATGGAGCATGTGGCGGCGGTCGCCGCCGAACCGGCCGACGATCTCGGCCTGCCGTCTCGCTACCTGATCTATCCGGCCAGCTATTCCTCGCACAAGAATCATGAGGCGCTGCTGCTGGCCTTGGCCAAGGCCAAGGCTTCGAACCCTGCCGCCTTCCTGCCCTTGGTCCTGACCGGCGGCAATACCCAATCGATTCTCAGCGGCGCCGATTACCGCGGCGCCTATCTCAAGGCGCTGATCGCTCATCTCGGCCTCGAGATTGGGCGCGATCTGTTCATTCCCGGCAATCTCCGCGAAGGACAATTCCGCACCGTGCTGGAGAAGGCGAGCGCCCTGGTGTTCCCGAGCCTTGCCGAAGGGTTCGGTTTTCCGCCGCTGGAGGCCGCCTATCTCGGCGTGCCGGTGGCCTGTTCGGACATCGATATATTGCGCGAGACCTTGGACCGGCTCGGCGCGCCGGCCCTGTGGTTCCGTTCCGACGCGGTCGATCAATTGGCCGCCGTGCTGGCCCAGATCGGCGCGGAAGAATCCGCTCTGCGGGCCCGCGCCGCGCCCTTTGCCGGCAAGCTGCCGGATGGCGGCTGGAGCGATGTCGGACGGGCCTATCTGCAGGCCTTCCAGGAGCAGATGGCGATGGCCGCGATGGTCGGGTCATGACGGTTCTTCATATCATCGATTACAGCTTCGACGATGCGCAGGCCGCCCGCCTGGTCGAGGAGGTGGTCAACCGCCTGCCGGAACCGGAGTATGAGGTCGGGCTGGTTTCCTATGGCGACGCTCTGGTGCGCTTCGGCGCGCTGGCCGGCCGGCTGCAACGGCCGGCCTCGCTGATCGAGACGCCGACGCTCGGCCACCGCTTCGCCGTGGCGCTGGGCCAGGACGCCCAATTCATGGGAAAGACCACCCATGAGGTGCTGGACGACACTTTCCACGCCGCAGATCTGGTGTGGTTTCCCTCCGTCCATCATCACCTGTTCGACAGCCGGCAGATGATCAAGGCGGTGGCCAGCTTCCACGATCCGGCGCCGTTGGAATTGGCCGAATTCCTCGCCGACAAAAGCGGTCCGGCCGAGGCGGCTGGCGCGATCGGCATGGCGGCGCAGGCCGACATGGCCACGCGCCGCCTGATGGGCTCGCTGGCCGGGGTGGCGGCCGGGTCGCAGCGCATCGCCGAGTATCTGGTCTCGGCCTATGCGCCGAAATTTCGCCGGCCGAAAGCGGTGCCGCTGCCGACCCCCAGCCTGCTGGCGGAACGGGGGTTGCCGCTGGCGGTGCCGGCGACGCCTTACATTCTCTATGCGGGCGATATCGGTCCCACCGGCAACCACGAGTCCCTGTTCACCGCGCTGGCGAGCCTGAAACAAGCCGGAACGCCCCTCGTCCTGGCATTGGCCGGTGAGGGGACCGACCGCATCGCCACCGGCACCCCTTATCGCGAAGCCTATTTGCGTGGCCTGATCGAGCATCTGGGCCTCGAAATCGGCACGGATATCCGTCCGCTCGGGCCGCTTGCACCCGGCGCGCTGAAAAGCGCTTTCGCGGGCGCCGCCGGCGCCATCCTGCCGGCTTTGGCCGAAGGGCCTGCCATGCTGGCGGCCGGTCAGGCGCTGGAGCTGGGTCTGCCGCTGGCCGCCGCCGATCTGCCCGCTTTGCGCGCCTATTTCAGCCGGCGCGGCGCGGCGCCGAGCTGGTTCGCGCCCGCTTCGGCCGCCGAGATCGCCAACGCCCTTTTCGATCTTTCCACCGCTAAGCACGAGAAAGCGGGGGCGCTGCCCGACAGCAGCTGGGATGAGGTTGCGGCCCATTATCGGGCCTTGTTCCGCGAACAGGCGATTTTCGCCGCGACGCAAACCGGAGGCCGATGAGCATGGGGGCTTTGCGCGACATCGATCTGGGCGCCATCATCGCCTCCCATGGGGTGCGCTATCTGGTCGAATTCGGCGCCGGAGACGGCGACGACACCGCCCATGCGGCCGATTTCCCCTTCGACCACATCTATTCCATCGAGCCGTTGCACCGTCTGGCCATCCAGGGCGCGTTCCGCCATTCCGCCAACCAGAAGATGACCTTCATCCATGGCAAGGGCGAACGCGGCTGGCGTCAGGCGGCGCCTGAGATTCCCGCCGAACAGCCGGTGCTGTTCCTGCTTGACGGCGCCTCGTTCGAGGCCGATCTGGCGGCGATCCTCCTTCATCGCGACGTTTGGCGCGATGTGTTTCTGGTCGAGGATGGCGATCCGATACTGCTCGACCGGGTGCTGGGCAAGACGCACCGCCAATCCCTGCCGGTCGCCGGCTTGCTGCAAGCCTTCCCGGTGGCCTGAATGCTGGCCGGCCTCGCCCTCGCCGCCAATGGCAAACAGCACCGGCTGACGCTGAAATTCAACACCGGCGCCTTTCGCTCGGACGAGGTGTTTGACTCGGCCAACTGCCCGCCCGCCCGCTATCTGATCGAAATGGGCCGCCGCCTGCTGGAAATCGCCCCTGACGCCAAGCGGCTGATCATCGGCAATCCCTTGCTGCCCTTGTCGCCGGACCAGGTTGCCGGCTGGATTCCGCCGGCGCTGGCCGCGCCGGTGGTGATCGTCGATTCCAAGCAATTCCCGCTGGCCTATTGCCTGCCGCGCTGGCTGGTCGAGGAGGAGGAGCGCTTTCTGCTGCTGCTTTCGACCTGCGATGCCGGCCTCGATGTGCGCCTGCTCGGGCTGATCGCCGGTTGCGAGGCGGGGGCGCTGGCGGTGCCCAAGCTCGATATCGGCGAGTTCCCGATTTCCACCACCACCGGCTGGTTCATGGGGCGCGGCCGCCAGGAAATGCTGCGCCAATGCAGCAGCGCCGCGATTAAGACCATTCAGCGCAACAAGGCATGGCGGAGCCTGCCTTTCGCCGCCTATCTGCCCTATCACGCCGGCTCGCTCCTGATGCTCAATCTGGCGGCCCGCCAGGTGCCGGACGGGTTCTTCGCGAAAGAGATCATCTGCGCCTCCTACCGCGACATCGTCGACTCCTGCCCGAGTCCCTTGGAGATGGTGCCGCTGCGCCTGCCTTGGCTGCCGCGCGACGGATCGGTCGGCGAGCTGGAATATCTCACCCACGCCCTGGAAAGGCTGGGGCCGGAGGTTCGGGATCAGCATTTCTTCGGTTTTCTCCGCTATTCGCGGCTCTACAACCAGACGCCCTTCCATCTGATCGATCAGATGAAATTCGCCCTCGGCCATTCGATGCGCCAGGAGACCGACACGGTGCATGGCGGGCAGCCTTTTGCCAGCGCGCGCGCCGATCTGCCCGCCAAGCCCTTGAAGCTGCTGTTCCATCTGGCCGGCGGCTGGAAATTGAAGAGCTACCGCGCCGACAGGGCCGCTGCCATGTTCATGGTGCTGCGCGGCATGGGGTGCGAAATCTCGGTGATCGACCGGCCCGATCTGGTCCCCTACGGCGCGCGGCTGGTCGTCAGCGACGATACCGCGCTCTTGACGGCGGAAGTGAGGGCGCATCACATTTTTATCGGCGTCGATTCTTTCCCGCATCATTTCGTCCGCCATGCGTTGGGCTGGCCGACGGTGGCCCTGTTCGCCAACACCAAGCCCTGCAATTCTGACGCGGCCGAGCGGTCGGATTACCGGGCTGTCGTCGGGGTCTTGCCCTGCAATCCCTGCGGCGCCGAGAAGGAATGCCCGATGCTGGGCGGCGAGGATTGCGGCAATTTCGCTCCGCCCGATCAGGTGGTGACCGCCATTCTGGAGATGGCCCGCGCGGTCTATGGCTTTACGGAGGGTGCATGACGGTCCGCATTATGGCTTTCTTCGACACGGCCTATCCCGCCAATTGGCAGGCGCTGCGTCAGGCGCGGCCGCAGAGCCGGCGCTATCCCTCGCTGAACTGGCCCTCGAGCTTGGGGACTTACGACACGGCCAAGCCCGAGCAGATGGCGCAGGTGGCCGGTCTGGCGGCGGCGGCCGGCATCGACGGATTTGTCGTTGACCTGATTTTCGAAGGCGGCACCTATCGCAGCGGCGCGGAAACCTTGGCCGGCCTGTGTCGGCCCGGCATTTTCGGGTTGATGTTCCGCTGGCGAAACGATCTTGAAAAGGACTGGTCTCCCGAGCGCGCCAAGGCGCTGATCGCGGCGCTGGCGGCGCATCGCCCGGCCTTTCTCGACGGCAGGCCGGTGCTGATCGTCGAAAAGCCGGCGGCGTTGGGGAATGCCGAACAGACGGTCGCTTTACTGCGGGCCGAAGCGGCGGCGGCCGGCCTGGCCGATTTCTATCTGATCGCCAGCCGCGCCGAACTGCCCGACGGGCGCCGCCAGGGTTTTGACGCCGGCCTCGATCCCGATCCGGCCGATTGGGGCTCCTGCCCGCCCAACAACCGGCCGTCGGGCCTCGACATGCTGGAAATCCAGGCGGGGCTGAAGGATTCGGTCGAGTTGACCGACAAATTCTATCCCTATCAGCTGTTCATCTTCTCGCGGATGATCAACCGCGAGACTCGAGGCAAGGTCTTCCCCCGCGTCTTTCCCGCCTACTTCGACTGGGCCTCCCATCCCGATGGCGGCGCCAGCGTGGTGATCAACGGCCATACCGACAGCGGGGTCGACACCTATATGTTCGGCCTGTTCGTCGAGAACGCCATCGCCTATGCCGACCGCAATTTTCCCGAGGGCGAGCAATTCGTCTTCCTGGATAGCTGGAACCGCTGGCTGGATGGCAGCCAGATCGAACCCAGCATGCTGGACGGCGATCTGGTCTATCAAACGGTGAAGGACGCCATCGACAAGGCGCGTTTCCTTTTGCGCAGCCGGGGCAAATCTCAGGTGCCCCCGCTCGATGAAGAGCTGCGCGCGCGCATCAAGCAGATCTGCGAAGCGGCCTACGCCGCGGTCAAGCCCTGATTTCCCGATTCCCTGTCGTCGGCATCGCGTTGCGGGGAGGCGATCCAGCGAGAACGGTCATGGTCAAAGCCTGGACGGCTTTGACCATGACCGTTTGATGCTGGGCGTCCGCCGCAACGCGACCCCATGGGGCGGGGAAAAAATGGCGACAGGATGCGTTGCCGGACTTGCCAAGCCGGCCAGGCTTGGCTGCATCCGCCGTCTGTCCTGTCGCCTTTTTTTCCTCCGTGCCGACGACAGGGAATCGGGAAATCAGGGCTAACCATAAGTCTGGGCCGCCATCGCCGCGATGGTGGCGGCGACCTTGGCGGCGGGCGGGTAATTGACGCATTCGTCGCGTCCGGTGATCGGGCAGCCCGACTTCGCCAAGCAGGTATTGCAGGGCAGATAGCCGACCATCGCCTCGTAGCCGGGGCTGGTCGGGGCATCGTGATTGATCGGCCGAGTGCTGCCGAACAGGGCGACGGTCGGGCGCCGATGCACCAGGGCGGCGAAATGCAGCGGGAAGCTGTCGACCCCAACGAACAGGTGATGCGCCTCGATCTCGGCCGCCAAGCTCTTGGCGTTGTCGGCCACCACCGATCGCGCGCCGGCCGATTCCAGGTCGGGCCGGTCGATCACCGTCAGGTCGAAGCCGAAGGCCTTGAGCGCCTGGAACAGGGCGCGGGTTTCCTTTTCGGGATAGGTCTTCAGCGCCCAGCCGCCATTGAGATGGAAGAGAATCCGCATCGGTCCCGCCGCCGCGAGGCGAAGCGGCTCCGGCTTCTGCCAATAGAGCGTGTTTTCCTGCCGGTCCATCGGGTCGCCGAGGGTGAAGCGGGCATGGTCATGCAGATGGAAGGGCGT
>Ga0213872_10000363_pt1 | contig 38194 bp, 29 predicted proteins | sample VelepicomBERX_R2_FD_160071 | JGI IMG/M metagenome (GOLD analysis project Ga0213872, IMG submission 160071) | Rhizosphere microbial communities from Vellozia epidendroides in rupestrian grasslands, the National Park of Serra do Cipo, Brazil - RX_R2 | ecosystem: Host-associated > Plants > Roots >... | reverse complement strand
AACGTTATGCAATTATTAATGTTTCCCCAAGCAACCAGGAAGACAGTATAATTGTGCGATGCAGTATGTCTTAACCAAGGGTTGCAAATACATGGATTTATTCAACAAGTCGGGCGTGATGGTATCCGCGGTTCTGTTGCTGGTCGGCGGACTGATCGCCTGCCAGGCGCAAGAGGATGCTATCCCCTCCCCGACCGTGATTGAGGCTGCCGCGACGCACATCGGCCCCAACCCTGACTCTGCCGCCATGCGCCGCCTGCAGGAATGGGCCGAGCAAGGCTCGCCGGTGGCGCAGCGTGAACTGGCGCTGCGCTACCTGGCCAACCCCGCCCGCCGCAACGAAGCCATGCATCTGCTGGAACGCGCCGCCAATGCCGGCGACACCCAGGCTGCCAATGGCCTGGTCTCGATGTACCGCGAATCCAGCGCGCTGAACGGCCCGCACACTGTCAACGAACTGAGCGCCAGCCGCCTGGTCAAGGAAGCCACCACCGCCGCCTACGCCATGCATTGATTGCTGCGCCAGCCGATAAAACCGCCAATGCTTTGCATTCGGCGGTTTTTTTACGTGTATGCTTAGCGGACGTTCACTTTTTCGAAATTGACCATGGACCGTTTGCGCGCAATGGAAGTGTTTGTTGAAGTGGTACGCAAGGACGGCTTTGCCCGCGCGGCCGAGTCATTGGACACCTCGCCGGCCAATGTCACCCGCTACATCAGCGACCTGGAAGCCCATCTCAAGACCCGCCTGCTGAACCGCAGCTCGCGCAAGATGTCGCTGACCTCCAGCGGCGAAGCGCTGTACGAACGCGCCAAATCCATCCTGGATGATGTGGCGGAGGCCGAGGCCATCGTCTCGTCCGCCGCCATGCAGCCACACGGCGTCCTGCGCATCAACGCGCCGCTGAGCTTTGGGCTGCAGCACCTGGCGCCGCTGTGGCCGCGCTTCATGCAGCAATATCCCGACGTGCAGCTGGATGTCGCGCTGATCGACCGCGTGGTCGACATTGTTGATGAAGGCTACGACATGGCCATCCGCATCTCGCGCAGCGGCCCGACCAGCCACGTGGCGCGCAAGCTCACCGCTTCGCAGAACCTGCTGTGCGCCTCGCCCGACTACATCGCCCGCCACGGCATGCCGATGACACCGGCGGACCTGCTGCGCCACCAGTGCATCGGCTACAGCTACGCCGCCACTGCCGACGAGTGGCATATGCTGGATGCGCTGGGCCACCCGCTGTCCGTCAAGGTCAACTGCGTCATGCACACCAATAACGGCGATACCGCCCGCGCCGCCGCGCTGGGCGGACTGGGCGTGATCTGGCAGCCTACCTTCCTGATCGGTGCCGACGTGCGCGCCGGCCGGCTGGTGCGCATCATGCCGGACTATCATATGGCCGACATCGACGTGCTGGCGGTCTACCCCAGCCGCCGCCATCTCAGCGCCAAGGTGCGCGTGATGATCGACTTCCTGGTCGAAGCCTTCCATGGTATTCCGCCCTGGGACCGTGATCCTGTCGCTTGACCGTTCAGCGCTCATTTATATCCGTGTTTTCGATTGATCGGAGTCATACCCGCATCAGGTACGGGGCCGATACTGGAACGTCTTGTTACGCAATCGGGGAACGCGGTGGAGATCAGCTCAGTAAGCAGCTCGGCCAGCCGGCAGGCGCCATTCCTGGATCAATTGCTGTCCTTCAGCCGCCAGCACAAGGCGCCACGCTGGTCTGGCAGCTTTGCCCAGTTCATGGAACAGCTGCTGCCGCTTGCGCCCGCGCTGCACGCCCGTACAGCGCATCAATATCTGTGGGACATGCTGCGCTGGAGCGGCGAAGAAGACCCGCAAGGCCGGCTGCATTGCCGCCTGTTTTCGGACGAGCTGTTCGGCATTGACGAGTCCATCGCCCGCATCGCCGACTACTTCAAGGCTGCGGCAGCGGGATCGGAAGTGGGACGGCGCCTGTTGCTGTTGCTGGGGCCGCCGTCCGGCGGCAAGTCCACGCTGGTGATCCGGCTCAAGCGCGGGCTGCAGGAGTACAGCCATACCGAGGCAGGCGCCCTGTATGCCATCGGCGGCTGCCCGGTGCACGAGTCGCCGCTGCATCTGATCCCGCATGGTATGCGCGGGGAATTGCGCGCGGCCTACGGCATCGAGATCGCCGGCGAGCTCTGCCCGTTCTGCCGCATGCGCCTGGAGTCGCGGCTGGATGGCGACTTTCTCGCCATGCCGGTGGAACGCACCTTCCTGTCGGAAGCGGGCCGCTGCGGCATTGGCACCTATGCCCCACACGATCCCAGCACAGCCGACCTGGCCGACCTGGTGGGTTCGATTGACCTCTCGCGTGTCGCCGAATATGGCGATGAAGGCGACCCGCGCGCCTGGTCCTGGTCCGGCGCCGTGTATGCCGCCAGCCGGGGGGTGCTGGAGATGATCGAAATCCTCAAGGTCAAGCGCGAGTTCCTGTACTTGCTGCTGACCTTGACTCAGGAACGCAACGTCAAGGTGGCGCGCTTTCCGCTCATCTACCTGGATGAAGCCATCCTCGCCCACACCAACCTGGCTGAGTTCCGCAAGTTCCTGCAGGAGAGCGAAAACGAAGCCCTGCTCGACCGCATGGTCATCGTCCAGGTTCCCTACACGCTCAACTATCGCGACGAGGCGCGCATCTATCACAAGCTGATTCATTCCGCAGCGGCCGGGTTCCGCGACGTGCACCTCGATCCGCACGTGCTGCATGCCGCCGCCGTATTTGCCATTCTGAGCCGCATGCAGGAGGCCGACGACAAGGAGGGCGAACTGGTCAAGCGCGTGCGCCTTTACGCAGGCGAGGAGCTGGATGGCGTTTCACCGGGCGAGGCCCGCCGGATACGGGAACGCCAGCGCGCACCGGAAGAAGGCTTGTCCGGCGTGTCGCCGCGCTTCGTCGTCAATGCCCTGTCCAACGCCATCATCCAGTCCCGCCGCGCCAGCCTGACCACCATGGACCTGCTGCTGGCACTGAAAGACGGCATTGAAAATGATGCCCGCATTGAAGCCAAGCGCAAGCGCAAATGGATCGACTACCTGGTGCTGGCCCGCAAGGACTTCTATAACCGCTGGGTCAAGGAAGATGTGCATCGCGCCCTGTTTGTGTCCTTTGAACAGGAGGCCGACCAGTTGCTGGAGAAGTACCTGGATGAGGTGGAGGCCATGCTGGACAACCGCCAGATCAAGGATCCTTTCACCAGCGAAGAGCGGCGGCCCGATGAGCGCTTCCTGCGCGCGGTGGAAGAAAAAATCCAGATCTCGGAATCCGGCAAGCAGTCTTTCCGCCAGGAGGTTGTGCGCAAGGCCATGAGCGCGTACAAGCGCGGTGAACGCTTCAGCCTGTCCAGCCATGTGCTGCTGCACGACGCGATCCAGCAATACCTGTTCGAGCAGCGGCGCGATGTGCTAAGGCTGGTCAGCTCCGCCAGCCGGCCCGATGAAGAGACATCGGCCAAACTCTCGGCGGTGGAACGGCGGCTGGTGGACGACTACGGTTACGACAGCCATAGCGCCCGCGAAGCCCTCAACTACGTCACCACCTTGCTGGCGCAGGAGTGAGCCGCCATGGGCCGCGAGCGCAGCTGGTATGAGCTGTTTTCACGGGGCGCCCGCGACTGGCTGCGGCACAACGAGAAAGTCCGCGCCGCCGTACACGGCCAGCTGCCGCAGATACTCTCCGGCCCGGACCTGATCACCGGCGCCGGACAGCGCACGGTGCAGGTGCCGGTCCGCCTGCTGGAGCATGCGCGTTTTCAACTCGCCGCGCCGCGCAAGTCCTACGGCGCCGGCCAGGGTGACGGCAAGCCGGGCGATGTGCTGCTTGCCCCGCCACTCCCCGGGGAATGTGGCTCCGGCGGCGATGGTGAAGGCGGCATCAGCCTACTGCTGGAATTTTCCATCGAGGACATCCTGGATTGGATCTGGGAGGAATTCCGCCTGCCTGAACTCAAGCCCAGCCACAACGCGCTGCGCGAGCAGCCTGAGCTGATCCGCGAAGGCTGGGACAAGCGCGGCGCCGCCTCGCGCCTGGATCGGCGCCGCACCGTCAAGGAAGCCATCAAGCGGCGCGCAATCCAGCCCGATCCCACCCCGTTCATCAACGACGACCTGCGCTTCCGGCAAATTCACGTCAGGCCCAGGCCCAGCAGCAGCGCGGTGGTGTTTTTTGTACTGGATGCCTCGTCCAGCATGCGCGAGACAGAACGGCGGCTGGCCAAGAACTTCTTCTTTTTTGCCTTGCAGGGTTTGCGCCGCAAGTACCAGCAGGTCGCGGTGCGCTTTATTGGCCATACCACCCAGGCCTGGGAGTTTTCCGAGGAAGATTTTTTTCAGGTGACCGGCAGCGGCGGGACGATCGCTTCCAGCGCCTTCCGCCTGGCCCTCTCCTTGGTCGAACAGGACTACAAGCCCGAGGCATACAGCCGCTACCTGTTCTATGCTTCCGATGGCGAGAACTTTCCAGAGGACCGCAATCCGGCCAGCAAACTGCTCAGCCAGCTCGCGCGCGAATTGAGCTATATGGGCTACGCTGAAACAGCGCCGGGCAACCCACTGGCCCTAGATACTGAAATGCGCCGCCTTTTTTGCGAACTCGAACGGCAGCGGCTGGCTGTCGCCAATACCTTGCTGACCTGCGGGGACGACGTCTGGACAGCCATCCGCAAGTTTTTTACGCATCAGTCCATGGCGGAGCAAGCCGCATGAGTACGGCGCTTCTGCGTGACTACGCCGCCCTTCTGGAACAACTGGCGCTGTCGCAGGGACTGGACTTTTATCCCGTTGAATTCGAACAGGTGCCGCAGAACTTCATGCTGGAGATTGCCGTCTACGGCCTGCCGGTACGCATGCCGCACTGGTCCTTTGGCGCACGCTACCTCCATCAGCTGGCGCAGCAGCAGATGGGCTTGTCGCATATTTTTGAAGTCGTGTTTCCCGGCGACCCCTGCCGCGCCTTCATGATGGAGTCGAACAGTGTGGCCGAAAATACCCTGGTGACTGCTCATGTCATCGGGCATGCCGACTTTGCCAAAAACAACGCGCTGTTCACCCGCCACATGGCCATGGCGGGAGGCGACATCCTGGAGCGCAGCGCGGCGCGCGCGCACCGTCTGCAGCAAGCTGTCATCGCGCACGGCCAGGAACGGGTCGAACAAGTGCTGGATGCCGCGCTGGCGCTGGAACCGCATATCGACATTCAGCAAGCGCTGCATCGCCAGCCCTATGCGCAGCAACCCTGCCCGCCGCATCCGGAGCGTGACCTGCTCTGGTTTATCGCGCACCATGCGCCGGATCTGGCGGACTGGGAACGCGATATCTTCTTGGCCGTCCGCGAAGAAGCCTACTACTTCTACCCATTGCACGCCTGCCAGATCATGAACGAAGGCTGGGCTTCATACTGGCACGCGCGGCTGCTGTGCGAGGCCGACTTTCTCCCGCAGCAGCTGTATTTGCAGGCACTCAAATCGCATTCCGATGTGGTACGTCCAATCGCGGCGGCGCAGCAAGCCGCACTGTCCATCAACCCTTACCATCTTGGCTTTCACATGTGGGAACACATCATTGGCCGCCATGGCCTTGAGGCGGCCAGGCGTATCCGCGCGGAGGAAGATGACTTCGGCTTCATCCGCAATTACCTGGATGCCGAGATTTGCGAGCAACTTCAGCTGTTCGTCTTCGAGGCCGCGCGCGACAGCGATACCCGCCTCGAGACGCGCGACCCGCACGCCATCCGCGAAGCCATCCTGAGGCCGCGATACAACTATGGCGCGCCGGATATCGCTGTCGAAAGCATGCAGGAAGACGGCGGCCTGGTCCTGCGCCACGACCATTTCCGGAATGGCCGCGGCCTCGACCTGGCGCGCGCGGAAAGCGTGCTGGCATATATCGCCAAAGTGTGGCGCAGGCCGGTGTCGCTGCATACCGCCGATAGCCGCGGCGCACCCCGTACGCTGTCGCAAAGCGCTCACTTCCTTTGAGGCGGCTCAACAGCTAAGACGCGCAATCTTCCTACGCTGGCGGATACCGTTCGCACAGGAGCCAGTCATGCCTCATCCTACCCGCCAGGCCTGCAAGCTGATCGCCCTCGTCCTGGTCCTTGCCCTTCCGGCCTGCGGCCGCATGCAAAGCAAGCAGCAGCTCATGGCCGATGCCCGCCAATACCAGGCCAAGGGCGAATTCAAATCGGCAGTCATCCAGCTGAAGAACATCCTGCAACAGGATCCGGCCGACGCCAGCGCTCGCTTTCAGCTCGGTACGGTCTATCTCGATTCCGGCGACATGGCCTCGGCCGAAAAGGAGCTGAAACGCTCGCTCGAACTGGGCCTGGCGGCGCCGTCAGTATGGCCGCATCTGGGTAAAGCCATGCTGGCGCAAGGCCTGTATCAACGCCTGCTGGACGAGCTGGCCACCAATCCGGCCCAGCCGGACACGGAAGTCCTACGCGCCAGCGCTCAGGCTGGGCTGGGCCACGTCGGTCAAGCCCGCGAACTGCTGCAAACCACGCTGGCGCACTATCCCAACCACGCGGCTACCCTGCTCGGCCTGGCGCGCCTCGAAGTGGCAAATGGCAAAATGGATGATGCCGCCGCCCTGGTCAAGCGTGCTCTGGCGGCCAATCCCTCCGACATCGACAGCCAGCGCATGATGGCCGACCTGCTGCGGGTACAAGGCTTGAACGATCAGGCCCTGCACCTGTACGAGGCCGTTCTGCTGCAGCGCCCCGGCCATATTGCCACCATGCTGGACATCGCCAGCCTGCACATCCAGGCCGGGCGCTTTGCGGATGCGCGCACCAGTCTGGCGGCGGCGCGCAAGCTGCTGCCCAACAGCCTGCTGCTGGCCTATACCCAGGCCTTGCTGGACTTCCGCGAAGGCCATCTCAAGTCGGCCCAGGAACAGCTGCAACTGCTGCTGCGCGCAGCGCCGGACCATATGCCCAGCAATCTTCTGATGGGCGCTGTACAGAGCCGCCTGGGTTCCTTGCCGCAGGCGGAAAGCTACCTGCGCAAATTCCTGGAATCCTATCCCGGCCACGTCTATGCCAGCAAGCTGCTGGCAACGGTGCTGCTCAAATCAGGCGCCCCCGCGCAGGCCAGCCATCTGCTGCTTACCCTGCTGCCCGCTCATGAAGACGACCCCGACCTGATCGGGCTACTTGGCGAAGCCAGCATGGCGCAGGGCCAATTTGCTGATGCCGAACGCTACTTCAAGCAAGCCAGCGGCCTCGCGCCACGAGCGCCGCTGCTGCATGCCGCGCTGGCCGTCAGCCGCTTGCAGCAAGGCGAGGACCAGCATGCGCTTGACGAACTGGAGCAAGCCACCCAGCTCGACGCGCAATCGCCCCGCACCGGCATCCTGCTGGCGCTGACCCAACTACGCAATCACAACTATACCGAGGCGCTTAAGACCATCCAGCTACTGGAGGGGCGCCAGGGCCGCAGTCCCTTGCTGCTCAATTTGCGCGGCGGTGTGCAGCTGGTCGGCGGCGACCGCAAAGCCGCACGCGACAGCTTTGTACAGGCCTTGTCGATGGATCCACAGTATTTCCCTGCCCTCGACAATCTCACCCAGCTCGACCTGTACGACAAACAGCCGGAAGCCGCGCGCAAGCGCCTTGAAGCCGCACTCACGCGCGCGCCAAAGAATGCCCAGCTCATGGCGGCGCTGGCCAGGCTGGCGCTGATCCGTGGCGACGCGGACAATGCCCAAGCCTGGCTGGAGCGCGCCGTACGCGAGAATCCCGACGCCTTGCAGCCTTCGCTGGACCTGCTCGACTTGCATCTGCGGCAGCGCCATGGCGAGAAGGCGCTGCTGCTGGCAAGGCAGCTGGAAGCCAGCTATCCCGCTGACGTCAATATCCTGGCCCTGCTGGCCGACGCACAAAGCCAGACGGGTGACTACCAGGGCGCGCTGGAAAGCCTGGAGAAGCTGGCCGCTGCTCAGCCGCAATCGGCAGAAACACAGTACCGCATCGCCAGTGTTCAGATCGCCCTGAAAGACCGCGACGCCATGCGCAGCGCACTCAACAAGGCATTGGCCCTAAGGCCAGACTATCCGCAGGCCCAGGTATTGCTGATCCAGAGCCAGCTTCTGGATGGTGCGCAGGCGGACGCCATGCACGTCGCCCGTCAGGTGCAACAACAGCATCCCGATTCGGCGCTGGGACTCAAGCTGGAGGGCGACATTCTCATGGCAGGGAAACAGCCCGCCAAAGCGGCGGAGGCCTACCAGCGCGCCTTTGATGCGCAACCGGCCGCCAGCCAGCTGATGCCTTGGCATCGCGCGCTCCGCGCATCCGGCCAGGACAAGCTGGCGGCACAGCATATCCTGCAATGGCTGGAAGCGCATCCGGATGATGTGCAGCTGCGGCTTTACTACGGCAGCAGCCTGCTGGATCAAAAGGACTACGCCGCCGCGAACAGCCAGTTCGAAGCAGTGCTCAAACTGAAGCCGGACGATCTCACCGCCTTGAACAATCTGGCCTGGGGCCGGCAGCAGGCTGGCGACAAGCGCGCGCTTTCCACAGTGGAGCGCGCTTTCCAGCTGGCGCCGCATAGTCCGGTGGTGATGGATACCCTGGGCTGGATTCTTGCCGAGCGGGGCGAATGGCCGCGTGCGCTGCGCTTGCTGCAAGCGGCCAGCGAGCAGCCCGGCGCCAGCGATGATGTCCGCTTCCACTACGGCGCCGCCCTGGCCCGTTCGGGCGACAAGGCGGCGGCGCGGGTACAGCTGCAGGCCTTGCTCGCAAAGCATCGCTACGGGCGGCAAGATGAGGTACTGGCGCTGCTGCGGCAGCTGTGAAGATGGCTTGGACGCGCGTGATCCATCGGCTGACCGCGCTGGCGAGTGCGGCCATGCTGGCGTTCGCGCTCTCCATCTATCCGCTGGAAGGAACTGTCCTGCCTGTGGTTCTGCCCGCGTATGCCGCGCTGCTGGTCTGGCGCCCGCAGCTGTGGCTGTTCTTCCTGCCGGCCCTGCTGCCGGTACTCGACCTGGCGCCGCGGACCGGCTGGTTCTTCCTGGAAGAGATCGACCTGCTGCTGCTGATCACCGTCGCCGCATGCTACTGGCGCGGAGCGGACTCGCACGGCGCCGGTCCCTTGCTGCCCGCAGCCTTCAAGCTGGGCCTGGCGCTCCTCCTGCTGTCGCTGGCCGTTGGAATCTGGCGCGGCGCCTGGCCTTTTCCACCCATCGATGCCAATGCCTTTACCAGCTATCTGAGTCCCTATAACGCCCTGCGTGTCGGCAAAGCGTGGCTGTGGTCGCTGCTTTTGCTGCCGCCCTTGTGCCGTACAGCCGGACCGCAATGCGAAGGTCTGAAACGATACCTGATTCCGGGCATGCTGACAGGCTTGGCACTTGTCTGCGCTGCGGAGATCCGCGAGCGCGTGCTGTTTCCCGGGCTGCTGAATTTCTCGGCCGACTACCGCGCCAGCGCGCCATTCTCGGCGATGCATACCGGCGGCGCGGCGCTGGATGGCTACCTGGCCTTGAGCACGCCCTTGATCGCGGCATGGCTGCTGCCGAGGCCATCCATGCTAAAAACTGGTGCCGGGCTGGCACTGCTGGCCTGCGCGGGCTATGCCAGCCTCAGCACCTTTTCGCGCGGCCTCTACCTTGCACTGGCAGTCGCCCTGCTCATCATTTGCAGCAGCCTGCGCTGGCGGATACATCTCAGAGTCCTTCTGCCGGCATTGGCCGGCGGCGCCGCGCTCGACTGGATATTCAGCCACGGCGGCTATCGTCCCATGGCTGTGGCTGTCGTACTGGCCGTGGCCGTCCTCGCCGCCGGGCTGTGGGCCAAACGCCTTTCCCTTGCAGGCGCTGGCGCAGCCCTGGCGGCGCTGCTTGGCTGCGCGCTCATTATCCCTTTTGCCAACAGCGGCTATGCGGCCGAACGGTTTTCAGCCTCGGCCAGCGACTTTGAAGGCCGGCTGGGCCACTGGCAAACGGTGCTTTCCATGATGCCGGACGACGTGGGCACCAGTATTCTCGGCATGGGCTTGGGGCGATATCCCGCCACCTACTTCTGGCACAACCCTGCGAAGGAAACACCCGCCTCCTATCGCTTTGTCGACGAGCGCTATAACCGGTACCTGATGCTGAGCGCACCGGATTATCCGGCGGGCTATGGCGAGCTGCTACGCTTTCTGCAAGCCGTGGAGGTAGCGCCAGACCACCCTTATCTGCTCTCGTTTGATGTGCGCACACGCGGCGAGCAAGCCTTTCTGCACCTGAGCCTCTGTGAGCGGCAATTGCTTTACGCGCGCGCCTGCATTGCTGCGCCGCTGAATCTGGTGCCCGCCACAAACCAGTGGCGCCGCTATCGCTTTGCGCTGCAGTCGGGTCTGCTGGCCACGCCGACCAGCCTGGGCACGCCACCGGTGCAACTGGAAATCGCCGAAGAAGGCCTGCACAGCGCGATCGAGATCGACAACGTCAGCCTGCTGGATCGGATGACCGACCGGGAGCTTATCCGCAACGGTTCTTTTTCAGATGCCAACAGCTATTGGTTCTTCAGCAGCGACCACTATCACCTGCCCTGGCATATCAAAAACCTGCCCCTGAACCTGTACTTTGAGCTTGGCCTGCCTGGCCTGCTGGCTTTCAGCATCCTACTGCTCAGCGCTGTCACGGTCCTGCTGCGGCGCCGTTTGCAAGGCCGGCCGGAAGCAAGCGCCTGGCTGGCCGCAATCGCCGCCTTCCTGTGCGTCGGCCTGTTTGACAGCCTGATCGACGTGCCCCGCATCACCTTGCTGTTCATGCTCATCCTGAGCGCGGCGGCATTAGACTCAAGGAAAACCTCATGAACCCTTGCATCGCCCTGGCCCTGCTGCTGTGCGCCCAAGCGGCGGCAGCTGATCTCTCCCACGTCATTGAAGCCGTCAAGCCTTCGGTGGTCGGCATCGGCAATTTCCAGAAATTGCGCTCGCCTCCGGTTGTTTTTTCCGGCACCGGCTTTGCCGTCGGCGACGGCCTGAGCATCATCACCGCAGCCCACGTCGTGCAAGACATGGTGAACCACGAAGCCGACTTTACCCTCGGTGTGCTTCTGCCTCAGGGCGAGCTGGCCCAATTCCGGCCTGCCACCATCACCGCCTTCGACCAGGCCCACGACCTGGTTCGCCTGCACATCACTGGCACGCCCCTGCCCGCATTGCCGATCGGTGACTCGGACAAAGTGGCGGAAGGCACCGCTCTCGCCTTTACCGGATTCCCGCTCGGCATGGCGCTCGGACTGCATCCGGCAACCCATCGTTGCAGCGTCGCCGCGATTACACCCCTGGCTGGCCCCGCCATCAATGCTACCCGGCTCGATGCAAGGCTGGCCAGCCAGCTGAGCAAGGGCGGCTACACAGTATTTCAACTGGACGGCACCGCTTATCCCGGCAATAGCGGCAGTCCACTGTTTGATGCGGAAACGGGCGAAGTCATCGGGGTGATCAACATGGTCTACGTCAAAGGTCTCAAGGAGGCGGCGATCTCCACGCCCAGTGGCATCAGCTACGCGGTGCCGGCAAAGTATCTGCTTGAGCTGCTGCGGCGCTGACTCAGTTTCGTCCCTGGATCAGGCGCGAGGTGATCCCAGGCTCATCCCAGGTCGGGAAGAAATAAGGATAGAACGAACGCTCATTGGTTTGCTGCTCCATCAGTCCGCCAAATTTGCGGATCTGCTCTCCCATGTAATCCAGCTCCAGCCTCAGCAGAACGGCCGGCGCATTCACCCGTGAGCAGGGACGCTCGCTGCCAAAGTCCTTAAAACCCAGCATGCGTTTGTAGAACATGACGTGGCGCGGATTGACTTCAATCACATAGTCGGTAAATCCATGGATGTTATGGGCGTAAATATAGGAAATGTGGATCAGGGCGGCGAATACCCGCTTGGACATGCCTTTGTCGATCGCCAGCCGCGAGGGCTCGCACAGGCGGCGCCGCTGTTCACGAAGAACATCCAGCTCCGCCTGAAAATTTTCGTCCGCAGGCAGGCCGGATTCGGCATTGTCCAGGCAAAGCGACATGGTGCCCACCGTTTGCCCGCCGGTTTCCGCAAACAGGGTAATCTTGTTCACAGCATGCTGGACTGCGGGATCGATGTCGTAGCCGCGCCAGCCGTACATTTTTTTCAGGAGCAGGCTGGCAGCTTCGCGCCGCCCCTGTGAATTGGCCATGCGGATGTGAAAAATCTGCTGGTCGAAAGAATGATCCAGCTTGGGATCAGTCATATCATCCCCCAAGGCCAGATCCCGTATATTGGTGCTCGCCTCGAAGGATATGATGGTGTCGTCGGTATGCACGATGCCTCCCTGTCAGGTCAATCGGTCAGCCGCCGTGGTACGACGAACTGGGCTCATGACTTGAGACAATACGTGCTGAACCAAAGTTCCTCACTCTTCAATATTTTTTGACCACCGGGCTTGACACCCTCAGAACCAACTTTCCGGAATCACCAGAATATCGCCCGGCATCACCGCCACGTTCGCGGAGATGTCGCCGCCGCGCAGCAAGTCTTCCAGCCGTACCGGCAGCTTTTCCTGCTTGCCATTCACCTTGCGGATAATGTTGGCCTTGTTTCCGGCCGCAAAGTCCGTGATGCCCCCCACCGAGATCAGCACATCCATCAGCGACATGCCCTGGCGGTAAGCCAGCGCCTGTGGCCGCGCCGCCTCGCCAATCACCCGGATCTGCTGTTCATACGGCCCGACAAAACTGGTGACAATCACCGTCACCACCGGCTGCTGGATATATCTGGCCAAGGCCTTTTCCACATCCCGCGCAAGCGCCGTCGAGGTCTTGCCTGCGGCCTGCAAGTCCTCCACCAGCGGCGTGGTGATCTTGCCGTCCGGCCGCACCGGCACGCTCAGCGACACCTCGGGATTTCGCCACACATTGATATTGATCACATCACCCGCGCCGATGATGTAGTCCGTAGCCACCGGCGCCGAAGCCGTCTGCGGTGCAAGGCCCTGGTGGGCGCAGCCGCCCAGCAGGGCCAGTAAACCAAGCCTGACCATCGTTTGTAAGGACATAAGCCACCCTCTGCAATCAAAGCCAGCGTCCATGATTCAGAAAAGGAGACAGCCTCGGCTTGACATGCCTCAACCACGGATCAGGTTCCAATTTTTAGGCCAAAACCGCCTCCTATAATTTGAACTTGCCGCTGTCAATACGAGGAGAGCCGGGGAATGGAGGAGCTGATCAGTCAGTTGCAGTCCAGCCTGAAAGGGATCTGGAAGCATCGCTGGGCCGCCGTCCTGGTGGCCTGGGTCGTGGCCCTGGCCGGCTGGACCAAGGTCGCCACCTTGCCGGACGATTACCAGACCACCGCGCGCGTTTTTGTCGATACGCAAACCATCCTGAAACCCCTGCTGGCGGGCATGACCAGCGTGCCCAATGTGGAACAACAAGTCGCCATCATGAGCCGCACCCTGCTGAGCCGTCCCAACATCGAACGCGTGATGCGCATGGTCGACCTGGACATCCAGGCCAGGTCGCCGCGCGAGCATGAGCAGCAGATCGACGAATTGATGAGCAAGCTCAAGATCAGCAGCACGGGCAATTTCGACATCTACACCATCAGCTACAACAGCCGCAATCCGCGCCAGGTGCGCGACGTGGTGCAAGCCCTGCTGACCATCTTTGTCGAGGGCAGCTTCAAAGGCAAGAAAGGCGAGTCGCAGAAAGCGGTGCAGTTTATTGACGACCAGATCAAGGCCTACGAGGAGAAGCTGGTCGCCGCCGAGAACAAGGTCAAGGAATTCAAGCTCAGGAACAATGGCCTGCTGCCGCGCCAGGGCGCCGACTACAGCGCCCAGCTGCTGAGCTCATCGGACACGCTCAACAGCGCCCGGCTTGAGCTGCTGGAAGCGCAACAGGCCCGCGACGCCATCAAGGGACAGATCAGCGGCGACGAACCGATCCTGGCTGCTGAGCTCAGTCCCGCCATGATCGACAATCCGGAGCTGGATGCGCGCATCGCCGCGCTCAACAAGGATCTGGACAAATTGCGCATGCAATACACCGAGCTGCATCCCGACATCATCGCGGCCAGGCGCCTCATCGGCCAGCTGGAGGCACGCAAGGTTGAAGAAAGCAAGTTGCGCAGCGCCAGTGCCGATCCGGGCAAGAATTACAGCCCGATGCTGCAGCAGCTCAAGGTCGCACTGACGGAAGCGGACGCCAAAGTGGCCGCGGTCAAAGCCCGCGTCCAGGAACTCAGCGCCCGCCACGCCCGCCTGCTGGAGCAAAGCAATGCTGTGCCGGAAGTGGAATCCGAACTGGCTCAGCTCAACCGCGACTATCAGATCAACAAGGAAAATTACGAGAAGCTGATCGGCCGCCGCGAGGCCGCCAAGCTGTCAGGCGATCTCAGTACGACCACCGACATGATGAGCTTCAAGATCATCGATCCGCCGACCGTGCCCATGATGCCGTCCGGCCCCAACCGTCTGCTGCTGTACAGCGGCGTACTGCTGGCCGCGCTGCTGACCGGTGCTGCGGCCGCGCTGCTGATCAGCCAGGTCCGTCCCACGTTCCTCAGTCCGGCCGAACTGCGCGACACCACCCGCTTGCCCTTGCTGGGCACGGTATCGATGAGCTGGACGGCGCCGGAACGCATCAAGCGGCGCCGTGGCCAGCTCGCGCTCGGCACGGCCTTATCGGTGCTGCTGGTCGCTTATGGCGCCACCATGGCCAGTGCCGTCTGGCGCTATTGAGTCCCAGCCATGAACCGCGTTCCCAAAACCGTGGACATCAACCTGGAGCGACTGAGCCAGTTGGGCATGGTGACGCTGGAAGGCGGACGAACCAGCGTGGCGGAAGACTTCCGCGTCATCAAGCGGCCGCTGCTGCGCAACGCACGCGGCGAAGGCCAAGCCGTCATCCGGCATGGCAATCTCATCATCGTCACCAGCGCCCTGCCCGGCGAAGGCAAGACCTACTGCGCCGTCAACCTGGCCATGAGTATCGCCATGGAAATGGATATCACCGTGCTGCTGGTCGATGCCGACGTTGCCCGTCCATCCGTGCTCAAGGTGCTGGGCCTGGGGCCGGAGCCAGGCCTGATGGACGTGCTGCTGAACGAACAGCTCGGGCTGCCCGACGTGATCCTGAAAACCAATGTCGCAACGCTCAGCATCCTGCCCGCCGGTCGCGCCAACAAGCACGCCACCGAACTGCTGGCCAGCCGCAACATGAGCCGGCTGCTGACCGAGATTGCCGAACGCTATGCCGACCGCATCGTCATTTTCGATTCACCGCCACTGCTGATCACCACCGAGGCCAGCGTGCTGGCGGCGAACATGGGCCAGGTTGTCCTCGTGGTGGAAGCCGAAAAGACCAGCCAGCATGCGGTGCGCGAAGCCTTGCGCCAGATCGACCAGTGCGCGCACGTCAACCTGATTTACAACAAGACCACCGATCTTTCCAGCGTTGATTACTATGGTTATTATGATTAGGGTCCATGGCGGGCCAAGGCATTGGCGCCTGCTGGTCGTCATCCTGGCGCTGCCCGCCGGGGTGCGTTCGGCCGACTGGACCATACTACCCAGCCTGCGTCTGCGCGAAAGCTACTCGGACAACGCCCGCCTTGCCCCGCAAAGCCAGGCCGTGGGCGAATGGACGTCTGAAGTATCGCCCGGCATCTTCCTTGTCACGCACGGCCCGCGCCTGGCCCTGACGCTTGACTATACGCTGCAGTCCTTGCACAGCCCCCGGGAGGGGGAACGCCGTAACCAGCAGTTTGCAGCCAGTGCGCAGCTGACGGCGCTGCCCGAGTGGCTGTTCCTGGACGCCAGCGCCGGTATCAGCCAGCAGAATATTTCCGCGTTCGGTCCACAGCAGCTGGATGCCACCCAAGCCAGCACCAACAGCACCACGGTGCGCACCCTGGCATTTTCTCCCTCGTTGCGGCACGATTTTCGCGGACTGGCCAGCCTGCTGGCCCGTTTTGACCGCAACAGCGTCACCAGCAGCCGCCTGCTGCAGGTACACAGCAGTGAAGCCTCGCTGCAACTGACCGGCGAGCGCGCCAGCAACAGCTGGAACTGGGACTTGCGCATCGACCGCCAGCATATCGACGACGCCCGTCTGCCGCCGTCCACACTGGAGGATGCCGCCTTGACGCTGAGCTATCCGCTGCAGCGCACCCTGTCGGTTTCCGCCACCACGGGTTACGAACGGAACGAATATCAGACCTTCGGCGACGAGCCACGCGGCAGCTACTGGAGCACCAGCGTGCACTGGCAACCATCGCCGCGCACCGACGTCTCGGCCAGCGTCGGCCGCCACTATTACGGCGCCACCTATGGCTTGGACGCCTCCTTTCGGCAGCGGCGCATGCTGTGGACGCTCGACTACAGCGAAGCCATCACCAGCACCAACGGCCAGTTTCTCAGCGTGGCGCCGTCCGCCATGTCGGACTTCCTGTTTCAGCTGTGGGAGACGCGCATACCGGATCCCGTCACGCGCCGCGGCGCGATCCAGGCGTTTATCGCGCTATCGCAGCTGCTGGGACCAACCGGCAACGTCAACTATTTCAGCCATCGCTACTACCTGCAAAAGCAATGGCGGCTGGCGACGCTGTATGCGGGGAACAAAGCCACCTGGTCGCTTGGGCTGTCCAGCACCGCCCGTACGGCACAAAGCAGCAGCGCGATCGACAGCGCCCTCCTGATCGGCCCGACCGACATCGCCTTGCAGGACCGCACACGCCAGACTTCGCTGCAGGCAGGCAGCAGCTGGCGCTTAAATGGCCGTAGCCAGCTCAACCTGAGCGCCAGCACCGGCGTGGCCGAATCGCTCAGCAACGGCCGCAAAGACCGCAACAGCGCACTGGTGCTCAGCATGACACGCCAGCTCAGCTCCCGGGTGAATCTGAGCGCAGACCTGCGCCATAGCCAGCACCGCAGCAATGCCGGCGGCAACTACCGCGAAAACGGCGTCAGCACCACCTTGTCCATGCAGTTCTGACTGGAGCATGCCATGCCCTACGATTGTCCGCATCAGCTGCGCCGCATACTTTGCGTGGTGGCCGCCCGCCCCAACCTGATCAAGATGGCGCCGATCATGCGCGCCCTGCGCCAGCTGGATCCGCCGCTTGAACTGCCCATGGTGCACACTGGCCAGCACTACGACGCCGACATGGACGCCGACTTCTTCGATACACTGGACATTCCCGCGCCCGATTTTCGCCTGGAAGTGGGTTCGGCCAGCCACGCGGTGCAGACCGCCGAAGTCCTGCGCCGCGTGGAACCTGTGCTGGACGAAACCGAACCCGGTGCGGTCCTGGTAGTGGGCGACGTCAATTCGACGCTGGCCTGCGCCCTCGCCGCCGCCAAGAAAAATATCGCCGTCATCCACGTCGAGGCGGGGCTGCGCAGCTTCGACCGCAGCATGCCGGAGGAAGTGAACCGGATTCTGACAGACCAGCTGTCGGAGCTGCTCTTCACCAGTGAACCCAGCGGCATGAACAACCTCACGCACGAAGGCATCCCCTCATATCGGGTGCATTTCGTCGGCAACGTCATGATCGACACGCTGACGCAGCAGCTGCCCAGCGCCACACCGGTGCAAGCGCTGCTGCGGAGGCAAAATCTGGTGGGCTTTATCGAACCGGAAGCGCCGTACGCGGTGCTCACCCTGCACCGTCCCGCCAATGTTGACGATCCGCGCCGCCTGCGCACCCTGATCGAGACCATGGTCAGGCTCAGCGCCGATGTGCCGATCGTATTCCCCACTCATCCCCGCACGCGCGCCATGCTGCTGAAGTTCGAACTGGGTGAATTGCTGGACGGCGCCCGCATCGCCTGCCTGCCGCCGCTGGGCTATCTCGACATGCTGGGTTTGATGCATAAGGCCCGCCTGGTACTGACCGACAGCGGCGGCGTTCAGGAGGAGACCTCCGCGCTCGGCGTGCCCTGCCTGACTTTGCGCGAGAACACCGAGCGGCCAATCACCGTGACCCAGGGCAGCAATGCCATTGCCGGCCGCGATCCGGCAGTCATCCTGGCGCTGTGCCGCGACATCCTCCACTTCGGCGGCAAGAAGGGGCGTCTGCCGCAATACTGGGACGGCCACGCGGCGCCCCGCATCGCCGGCGTCGTGGCGGGCTGGATCGCCCAGCGCGAGGAGCGCAAGCAATGACGCCTCCTTGCAACGCCATGACTGTGGACGTGGAAGACTACTTCCAGGTCTCGGCCTTTGAACGCCATATCGACCGCGCCGCCTGGCCACATCTGCCCTGCCGCGTCGAAGCCAACGTTGACCGCGTGCTCTCCTTGCTGGCCGAGGCAGGTGCGAAGGCGACCTTCTTCACGCTGGGCTGGATCGCCGAGCGCTATCCGCTGATGGTCCGCTCCATCGTCGCTGCGGGCCATGAGCTGGCCAGCCATGGCTATGGGCACTGGCGCGCCAGCGCGCAAACCCCGGCCCAGTTCAGCCACGACATCGCCGTCAGCAAAGCGTTGCTGGAACAGATCGCCGGCGCCCCCGTGCGCGGCTACCGCGCCCCCAGCTTTTCCATCGGCGCGAACAACCTTTGGGCGCTGGATATCCTGCGCGAGGCGGGCTACACCTACAGCTCCAGCATCTATCCGATCCGGCACGATCACTATGGCATGCCCGACGCGCCGCGCTTCGCCCACCGTCCGGCAGGACCGGATGGCGTGCTGGAACTGCCACTCAGCACGGCGCGCGTGGCGGCGCGCAACTGGCCAGCCGCAGGTGGCGGCTATTTTCGGCTGCTTCCTTATCAACTGGCGCGCTGGCTGATCCACCGTATCAACCAGCAGGACGGCCAGCCCGCCATCTTTTATTTTCATCCCTGGGAGCTTGACCCCGCCCAGCCACGCCAGCCCGGTCTGGACTGGAAGACCCGCACCCGCCATTACCTTAACCTGCACCACATGGAGCAACGCCTGATCCGCCTGCTGCACGACTTCCACTGGGACCGGATCGATCACATCTTTCTGGAGCCGCCATGCCAGACCTGAGCATCGGCACGCTTCGCCCGGATCAGCGCGCACGCTGGGACGCCTTTGTGCTCCAGTGTCCGCAGGCGAGCTTCTTTCATCGCGCTGCCTGGCAGACGGTGATCGAGCGCGCCTTTCATCACCCGACCTGGTTTCTCTACGCCGAACGCCAGGGCGAGATATGCGGTGTACTGCCGCTGGCCCAGGTGCGCAGCCGCCTGTTCGGCCACACCTTGTGTTCACTGCCCTTCTGTGTCTACGGCGGCATCGCGGCGCAGGATGAAGCCGCAGCCCGCGCGCTGGACCATGCGGCGCAAGAACTGGCGGCCAGCTTGCGCGTCGATCACCTGGAGTATCGCCATCTGCGCGCCCGCCATCCCGACTGGCCGCGCAAGTCGCTGTACTACACCTTCCGCCAATCCCTGCACCCATCGCCCGAGCACAATCTTGCCGCCATCCCGCGCAAGCAGCGCGCCATGATACGCAAGGGAATGGCAGCCGGCCTGGCTAGCACGATGGACGACGACAGCGAGCGTCTCTATGCGGCCTACGCCAACAGTGTCCGCAATCTGGGCTCGCCGGTCTTTCATCGGAATTACTTCCGCATCCTGCGCGAAGAATTCGGCGCGGACTGCGACATCCTCACTGTGGAAAAAAACGGCAAAGCGATTTGCTCGGTGCTGTCATTTCACTTTCGCGGCGAAGTCCTGCCCTACTACGGCGGTGGCGGCGAGCAAGCGCGCCAGCTGGCGGCCAACGACTTCATGTACTGGGAAGTGATGCGGCGCGCCTGTGAGCGCGGTGAAACCAGCTTCGATTTCGGCCGCAGCAAACTTGGAACCGGCGCCTATGCCTTCAAGAAGAACTGGGGATTCACACCGCAGGCGCTGCACTATGAATGCCAGCTTCACCGCGCCAGCGAGGTGGCCGAAGTCAATCCACTCAATCCGCGCTACCAGCTGTTCATCCGCGCCTGGCGCCATCTGCCGCTGCGCCTGGCCAATCTGTGCGGGCCCTACCTGGTGCGCTACCTGGGATGACGCCATGGACGATCTGCTCTATCTGGTGCATCGGATTCCCTATCCACCCAACAAGGGCGACAAGATCCGCGCCTGGCATATATTCGACTTCCTTCGGCAGCACTACCGGGTACATCTGGGCTGCTTTGTCGATGATCCTGGCGACTGCCAGCACGAAGCGCCGCTGCGCGCGCAATGCGCCAGCAGCCATTTCGAACCGCTCCATCCCTTGGCTGCGCGCCTGCGCAGCACGCGGGGGCTGTGGACGGCCGAGGCAATGAGCGTACCGTATTACCGCAGCGCGGGCATGGCCAGGTGGGTCAACGAAACCCTGGCCTGCCATCCGATCAGCACCGCGCTGGCTTTTTCCACACCAATGGCGCAATACCTGCCGCCCAGCTTGCACCGCGTGCTGGACATGGTCGATGTCGATTCGCAGAAGTGGCGCGCGTACAGCGAGACGCAATCCTGGCCCCTGTCCGCGTTCTACCGCAGGGAGGCCGACTGCCTGTTGCGGTATGAACGCGCGATGGCGCAGCAGTTTGACCATGTGACGCTGGTCTCTCCCGCAGAGACGGCGCTGTTTCAGCGTCTGGCCCCCGAATCCCGCGACCGGATCAGCCACTTCAGCAACGGCACTGATTCCGATTATTTTGCGCCGCAGGACACGCTGCCCAATCCCTACCAGCCCGGCCAGACCGCGATCGTCTTCACCGGCGCGATGAACTACTGGCCCAATGTCGACGCCGTACTGTGGTTTGCGCGCGAGGTACTGCCGCCGCTACTGCGCACCTTCCCGAAGTTGCAATTCCACATCGCCGGTGCGCGGCCCGATCAGCGCGTGCTGGCCTTGCAGCAGTCGCCGGCGGTCAAAGTCAGCGGCACCGTACCGGATATCCGCCCCTACCTTCAGCACGCGGACCTCGCTGTTGCGCCATTGCGCATCGCACGCGGCATCCAGAACAAGGTGCTGGAAGCCATGTCGATGCAAAAGGCGGTCGTCGTCACGCCGCAAGCGCTGGAAGGCATCCGCGCCGCGCCGGGGCAGGATCTACTGCTGGCCGAAGATGCCGCACAATACACGGAGCAGATCGAACGACTGCTGAACAGCCAGGAACTCGCCCGCACCATCGGCATATGCGCCCGCGCCAGAATCCTCAGTGACTATCGCTGGCAAGAGAACCTGAAGCACATCGCCAGTCTGCTCCAGCCGCACGGTGCCACGGCAAGGACGGCGCCATGAACCTGCTGCGTTATGGCGATCTCGCGCTCCTCGCAGCCGCCCTGCTGTTGCTGCTGACGGCGTACTGGCCGACTGCATTGTCGATGGCGGAAATCTGGGCGCGCTCGCAAACCTTCGCCCACGGTTTCCTCGTCGTTCCCATGAGCGGATGGCTGATGTGGCGCCAGCGTGGCGCGCTGGCGGGGATTCCCCGCGCGCCCTGGCTTCCGGCGCTGTTCCTGCTGGCCGCCGCCAGCGCCACCTGGCTGACGGCATATCTCGCCAGTGTCCAGGTTCTCCAGCAATACTGCCTGGTCGCCATGCTCATTTGCACAGTGGCCGCACTGCTTGGCGGCGCATTGACACGGACGATGGCCTTTCCGCTGGCGTTTCTGCTGCTGGCCGTGCCCTTTGGCGAAGTATTCATCCCGCCACTGATGGACTTTACGGCTGCATTCGTGACGACGGCCCTGCGCGCAGTCGGCATCCCTGTGTTCAGGGACAACCACGATTTCAGCCTGCCGACGGGGAGCTGGTCGGTGGTGGAAGCCTGCAGCGGCCTGCGCTACATGATCGCCGCACTGGCCCTGGGGCTGGTCTACGTTCATCTCAACTACCAGCGGCTGCGCACACGGCTACGCTTTATGCTGCTGGTACTGACCGTTCCCGTTGTCGCAAACGGTGCGCGCGCCTTCCTGATCGTGTTGATCGGCCACTGGAGCGGCATGCGGCTGGCCACGGGCATCGATCATTTGCTGTATGGCTGGCTGTTTTTTGGCCTGGTCATGGGCCTGCTGTTCTGGATCGGCAGCCGCTGGCGCGAATCCATCGCCTCTGTACCAAGCCGCCATCCCACCGCGACGCATTCAGGACCGATACTGCACTCCCTCGCCGCATTCGGCGTAGTCTGTACTCTCATCATCGCAGGTCCATATGCCGCCGCGCAGTTCAACCCGGCGGCGCCCGGCGCCTGCCAGCAAGCGGGCGACTTGCGCATGCCGCCCGCACCGCCGGGCTGGCGCGTGGCTGGGCTGAACCCAGCCGATTGGCGCCCATTGCATCGCGGCTGCTTCAGCTACGGCGAAGCCCGCTATCTGGACTCCGCCCGCAACGCCACGCTGCATCTCACGCGCTATCGGCTGCAAGCTCAGGGCGCAGATCTGTTATCTGCCGTAACGCGGGAACGGGAAGCTGGCAAGCCGCTCTGGCGGGAAATGCCTGCCACCGCGCACCTGGTCCAGGTTGGCACGGCCAGCCTTTGGGTCCAGCAGTTCTCCATCGAGTCGGAAGGCGGCAAGCTGCTGGCCTGGCGCTGGTATATCCAGTCGGGACATCAAACCACCCGGCCGGAAATGGTGAAGCTGCTGCTCGCGGCCAGCAAGCTGGCGCGCGGCGCGCAGGCAGCCAGCGAGATCGTGCTGACAACTCCTTACGACGAAGACCCCGCCGTAGCCGCCAGCAGCCTGCAGGCGCTGCTCGTGGCTGTCCTCCCCGAACTCCAAACGGAGCTGGCCGATGCTGGACACTGACATCTCCGCATCCGCCGGAGTATCCCCGCTCGCGCCCGCGCCGCTCATCGTTCACCTGATACACCGGCTGGACATCGGCGGCCTGGAAAATGGCCTGGTCAATCTGATCAACCACATGCCGCCGGAGCGCTACCGGCACGCGATCGTCTGCCTCACCGACGCCAACGAGTTCCGGCACCGCATCCGCCGCAGCGACGTCCAGATCATCAGCTTGAACAAGCAAGAGGGCAAAGACCTGCTGCATTATCTGCGGCTCTACCGCGCTATCCGCCAACTGCGGCCGCAGCTGCTGCATACCCGCAATCTGGCCGGCATGGAAGCCCATCTTCTGGCCACCCTGGCCGGCGTGCGTTTCAGGGTCCATGGTGAACACGGGCGCGATATGGCCGACCTGTATGGCCTCAATCCACGTTACCGGCTGCTGCGCAAGCTGCTGCGGCCCCTGATCAGCCACTTCATCGCGGTCAGCAAGGATTTGCAGGCCTGGCTGGTCGCTTCCATCGGCGCGCTGCCCTCCAGGGTCAGCTACATCCGCAATGGCGTCGACAGCGTGCAGTTTCATCCCCGCCTTGGTCCACGCGCCGGTATCGGACCGCAGGGCTTCCTGTGCGACGATGCTTTTGTCATTGGCAGCGTAGGCAGAATGGCGGAGGTGAAGGACCACCTGACCCTGGTGCGGGCCTTTCTGCTGCTGGTGGCTGCTGAAGGCGGCGCCCAATCCAGGCTCCGGCTGATCATCATCGGCGCAGGCCCTTGCCACCAGCCCTGCCTCGACCTGCTGGAAAAAGCCGGCGCATCGCACCTCGCCTGGCTGCCCGGCACGCGCTCGGACATCCCCCAGCTGATGCGGGCAATGGACGTTTTCACCCTGCCATCCCTGGCCGAAGGCATGTCCAACACCATCCTGGAAGCCATGGCCACGGGCCTGCCGGTCGTCGCCACGACAGTCGGAGGAAACCTCGATCTGGTGCATGGCGGCTGGACCGGCAGCTTGGTCCCGCCCCGCGTCCCGGAACTGCTGGCCGACGCGATCGCCGACTACTACCGTATCCCCGGGCTGGCTGAGAAGCACGGCGCGCGGGCCCGCAGCCAGGTTCTGACCGAATACAGCATGATGGCCATGGCGGATGCCTACCTCGCCGTCTATGACGCTGTCACCGCTCCACCTACCGTACAGCGCTAAGCGCGAGGAGGCTCCATGTGCGCCATCACAGGCATCTTCCACTTGCACGATTGCCGCCCCGTCGACCGCACGCTCCTGGAGCGCATGATCGCCAGCCAGCGCCATCGCGGCCCCGATGGCGGCGGCAGCCACTGCGAGCCGGGCCTGGGGCTGGGCCACCGGCGCCTGTCCATTATCGATCGCGAAGGTGGCACGCAGCCGCTGTTCAACGAAGACCATAGCGTGGCAGTGGTCTACAACGGCGAGATCTATAACTTCAAGGAGCTGGGCGAAGAACTCCGGCGCTTCGGCCACATCTTCCGCACCCACTGCGACACGGAGGTCATCGTCCACGCCTGGGAGCAATGGGGAGAACGCTGCATTGAACGCTTTCGCGGCATGTTCGCCTTCGCGCTGTGGGACCGGCGCCAACAGACGCTGTTTCTCGCGCGCGACCGCCTGGGGGTCAAGCCTCTTCACTATGCGCTGCTGGAGGACGGCACCCTCCTGTTCGGCTCCGAACTCAAATCGCTGCCGCTTCATCCGGGTTTTCAACGCACGATCAACCCACAGGCGGTGGAGGACTATTTTGCGTTTGGCTATATCCCCGACCCACGCACCATCTATCGGCAGGCCTTCAAGCTGCCGCCGGGGCATTGCCTGCGTTTGCGCCGTGGCGAGCCGATGTCGGCGCCACGCAGATACTGGGATGTGCCATTCACGCCAACGCAGGTTGACAACTCCACGCACGTCGCCGCCGAACTGATCGAGCGCCTGCGCGAAGCCGTGCGCATTCGCCTGATTTCCGAAGTCCCGCTGGGCGCCTTTCTGTCCGGCGGGGTGGACTCCAGCGCCGTCGTGGCGATGATGGCGCAGTGCATGGAAGAGCCAGTCGACACCTGCTCGATCTCCTTTGGCGACCCAAGCTTCAACGAGGCTGCTTATGCGCGCATGGTGGCGCAGCGCTATCAGACCCGCCACCATGAGCAGCAGGTGGATGAGGACGACTATGGCCTGGTCGAGACCCTGGCCGCGACCTACGACGAACCGTTTGCCGACAGCTCCGCCATGCCCACCTATCGCCTGTGCCAGCTGGCGCGCCAGCGCGTCACCGTCGCGCTGTCGGGTGACGGCGGCGATGAAAATCTGGCGGGCTACCGGCGCTACCGCTGGCATATGCACGAAGAACGCCTGCGCTCCATGCTGCCGCTGGCGCTACGGCAGCACGTCTTCGGCCTGCTGGGCCACGCCTACCCCAAGGCCGACTGGGCGCCCCGGCCCCTGCGTGCCAAGACCACCTTCCAGGCCCTGGCGCGGGATTCGGTGGCGGCGTATTTTCACAGCATCGCGCTGATGAACGATAGCCTGCGCCAGCAGCTGTACAGCGCAGAATTCAAACGCCAGCTGGACGGCTATCACGCGCTGGACGTCTTGCGCGGCCACGCCAGCAGCGCTCCGGCCAAGGACGGCCTGTCCCTGATCCAGTACCTCGATCTCAAAACTTATCTGCCCGGCGACATCCTGACCAAAGTGGACCGCGCCAGCATGGCGCATGGCCTGGAAGTACGGGTTCCGCTGCTGGACCATCAACTGGTGGAGTGGCTGGCCAGCCTGCCGCAGCACCTCAAGCTGCATGGCGGCCATGGCAAGTACATCTTCAAGCGCGCGCTGGAACCGCATTTGCCCAGCCAGATTCTCTACCGCCGCAAGATGGGCTTTTCGGTGCCATTGGCCAGCTGGCTGCGCGGGCCGCTGCGCCAATCGCTGCAAGGCCTGCTCATCGATTCGGCGCTGGCCAGCTGCGGCATGTTCGATACGGCGGCCATTCGTTCCCTGATCGAGCAGCACACGTCGGGCCGCAGGGACCACAGCGCTCCACTCTGGTCCTTGTTGATGTTCAACGCCTTCCTCAGGAACACCCATGCGCATCCTACACATCCTTGACCACTCGGTTCCGCTGCACAGCGGCTATACCTTCCGCACTTTGGCCATCCTGCAGCAGCAGCGCAAGCTTGGCTGGCAAACCGTCCACCTCACCGGTGCCAAACAAGGCCGGCACCAAAGCGGGCCGGAACATGAAGTCGACGGCTGGCACTTCTTCCGCACCATGCCATCGACCCGCTGGTGGAGCCGGCTTCCGGTGCTGCGGCAAGTGTCAGTCGTGACCGGCCTGATACGCCGCCTGCGCCAGGTCGCCCGGCTGGCCAGGCCCAACGTGCTGCACGCGCACTCGCCTTCGCTGAACGCGCTCGCCGCGCTCAGGGTAGGCAAGGCGATGGGCATCCCGGTCGTGTATGAGATCCGGGCTTTCTGGGAAGACGCCGCAGCCGATCATGGCACGGCCCCGGAAAGAGGCATCCGTTATCGCCTCTCTCGCGCGCTGGAAAGCTATGTGCTACGGCGCGTCGATGCCGTCACCACCATCTGCGACGGTTTGCGCAAGGATATTGAGGCACGCGGCATCCCTTCCACCAAGATCACCATCATCCCGAACGCCGTCGACACCACGGAGTTCCAGGCGCCCCAGCCAGGCAATGGCATGCTGGCGCAGCAACTGGGACTGAATGGCTACCTGGTGCTGGGATTTATTGGATCCTTCTACCGCTACGAAGGGCTGGAATTACTGATTCGCGCCATGCCCGCCTTGCTGGCAGCCGTGCCGTCGCTGCAGCTGCTGCTGGTGGGCGGCGGTCCGCAGGAATCCGAGCTGCGCGCACTGGCGCAGCAGCTGGGGCTACACAACAAGGTTCGTTTTGCGGGCCGCGTCCCGCATGGCCAGATCAAGGACTACTACCAGCTGATCGACCTGCTGGTTTATCCGCGCTTGCCGATGCGCCTGACCGAACTGGTGACCCCCTTGAAGCCGCTGGAAGCGATGGCCCAGGGACGTCTGGTCGTCGCCTCCGACGTCGGCGGCCACCGCGAAATGATCGAAGACGGCAAGACCGGCGTGCTGTTCAGGGCGGGCGATCCGGCGTCGCTGAGCGAATGTATCCTTCACTTGATCCGCCACGTGGAAACCTGGCCCGCGCTGCGCCAGCAAGCCCGCCGCTACGTGGAGCGCGAGCGCAACTGGCCCGCCAGCGTCAGTCGCTACGCGGACGTCTACCAGCGTCTCGCGTCCGGGCAAAAGAAATGAAGGCGAACGCCCTGGCCGCATGGAGCGCTCGCGCCTTGTTCCAGCTGCAGGAACATATCAAGGGCCATGACAGTGTACAGCTGCGCCGCCAGCTGGAGCAATCGCAGTGGTGGACACCCGCAATGATCGCAGAGCTGCAGCTGCTGCGCTTGCGCGCCCTGCTGCTGCACGCACAGGAACAAGTGCCCTATTACCAGGAACTGTTTGCGCAATCGGGCTTTAACGCCCGCGCCATCCACGACTTGCGCGATTTGCGCTGCCTGCCCGTGCTGCGCAAGCGCGAGATCAACCGCCACGCGGAACGATTCCGCTCAGCGCAGGCCGGTCCGTTGCAGCGCCTGACGACCGGCGGCTCCAGCGGCGAGTCGCTGGCTTTTTATCTGGGCCGCCGCCGCATCAGCCATGACGTCGCCGCCAAATGGCGCGCGACACGCTGGTGGGATGTCGATATTGGCGACCGTGAAGCCGTCGTCTGGGGATCCCCGATTGAACTGAAGGCGCAGGATCGCTGGCGCAGGCTGCGCGACCGGCTGCTGCGCAGCACTTTGCTGCCAGCCTTCGACCTGTCCGCTCAGCGCATGGACGAATATCTGCGGATACTAAGGCGGGAACGCCCAGCCATGATGTTCGGCTACCCATCCGCGATAAGCCGCATCGCAGGCCACGCGAGGACGCGTGGCCTGCGGCTGGATGATCTGGGCGTGCGGGTTGTCTTTGCCACGGCTGAATGTCTTTATCCGCACCAGCGCAGCGTGATGGAAGAGGTCTTCGCCGGCCCGGTCGCCAATGGCTACGGCGGCCGCGACGCGGGTTTCATCGCGCATGAGTGCCCGGCTGGCGGCATGCACATCAGCGCGGAAGACATCATTGTGGAGATCCTCGACCCGGCCGGGCGGCCGGTGCCGGCGGGCCAACCGGGCGAAATCGTAGTCACCCACCTGGCCACCCAGGAATTCCCTTTTATCCGCTACGGCACCGGCGACATTGGCGCGATCGAACATCGCCAGTGCGCCTGCGGGCGGGGTCTGCCCCTGCTTGGACAGGTTGATGGCCGCAGCACCGACTTCATCGTAACGCAGGACGGCAGCACCATGCATGGCCTCGCGCTGATCTACATCCTGCGCGAGCAAGCGGGCATCAGCGCCTTCAAGATCATCCAGGAGAGCATCCAGCGTACCCGCATCCTGCTGGTGCCCGATCACAGCCTGAACGCGGCGCAGCTGAATGCAATCACGGCCCAATTCAAGGCCCGCCTCGGCCCGGATGTCGAGATCCTGATCGAGCAAGCCGACGCCATTCAGGCCGAGCCGTCGGGCAAACACCGCTACGTTGTCAGCAAGGTTACGCAGGAGGGGCAGCCATGTTATCCAATCTGATCGCCGCCAGTGCCTTGCTGGTGGCGCTGTACATCCTGTACAAGCTCCGCGCGGTCCACATACTGCTTTACCAGGTCCATGACACCGCGCGTACAGAGTCGGCCGCCAGCTTCCGGCAGCTGGAAGCCCTGCTGGGCCTTTATATCGAACTGGATCTGGGCAGCAGCCTTCCAGCCACACGTGGGTGGGCCGCATCGCCGGACTTCCTGCTGGAACTGGCGACACATGCCCTCAGCCGACGTCCTGACAGTATTGTTGAATGCAGCAGCGGCGCGTCCACCCTGGTGCTGGCGCGCTGCGCGCAGCGTAATGGCTGCGGCAAGGTGCTCAGCCTCGAACACGACCCGCATTACGCCGGGCAGACCCGCCAGCAATTGGCACGCCACGGCCTGAGTGCCTGGGCGGAAGTGATCGACGCCCCGCTCCATCCGCATATGCTGGCTGGCGAAGAGTGGCCGTGGTACCGGCATGAGGCGCTGCGGTGGCAGGACGGTATCGACATGCTGGTGATCGACGGCCCACCGCAGGCCACGCGTTCGCAGGCGCGCTATCCCGCAGGCCCGCTGCTGTTCCCACACCTGAACGCAGGCGCCGCCGTCTTTCTGGATGATGCGGCGCGGGCTGGCGAGCTGGCGATTCTGCTGCGCTGGCAAGCGGAGTTTCCCCATCTGACGCAAAGCGCACGCCCATGTGAAAAAGGCTGCACGGTATTAACCAGTGCAGCCCCTTGTCAGCGCAGCTGAAGCTTAGCTGTTAAAGCCCTTGCCTTCGCCGGCCAGCTTGACCAGCAGCGGTGCCGGTTTCCACGCTTCGCCATGATGGCCGCGCGCGTACTTCTCGATCGCTGCCAGCACGTTTGGCAGGCCCACGGTATCGGCGTAGAACATCGGGCCGCCACGGTACAGCGGGAAGCCGTAGCCGGTCAGGTAAACCATGTCGATATCCGAAGCGCGCAACGCAATGCCCTCTTCCAGAATCAGTGCGGCTTCGTTGACCATCGAGTACACCAGGCGCTCAACGATCTCCTGATCGCTGATCTTGCGGCGGGTGACGCCGATGTCCGCCGAGTGCTTGACGATCATGTCGTTCACTTGCTGGTTCGGATAGGCCTTGCGGTCACCTTGTTTGTAGTCGTACCAGCCGGTGCCGGTCTTCTGGCCGAAGCGGCCCATTTCGCACAGCAGGTCGGCGGTCTTCGAATAGGTGATCTCCGGCGATTCGACGTAGCGGCGCTTGCGGATGTACCAGCCGATGTCGTTGCCCGCCAGGTCGCCCATGCGGAACGGGCCCATGGCAAAGCCGAACTTCTCGATGGCCTGATCGACCTGCTCCGGCAGCGCGCCTTCTTCCAGCAGGAAGCCGGCCTGGCGGCTGTACTGCTCGATCATGCGGTTGCCGATAAAGCCGTCGCACACGCCCGACACCACGCCGGTCTTCTTCAGCTTTTTGGATAGCGCCAGCGCCGTCGCCAGTACGTCCTTGCCGGTCTTGGCGCCGCGCACAATCTCCAGCAGCTTCATCACGTTGGCGGGGCTGAAGAAGTGGGTGCCGATGACGTCCTGCGGACGCGCGGTAAAGTCGGCGATCTGGTTCACGTCCAGGGTCGAGGTGTTGCTGGCCAGGATAGCGCCCTGCTTCATCACCTTGTCCAGCTGCTTGAACACAGTCTCTTTGACACCCATGTCTTCGAATACGGCTTCGACTACGATGTCGGCCTGGCCGATTTCGTCATAGGACAACGTGCCCTTCAGCATACCCATGCGCTGATCAAGCTTCTCCTGCGTCAGCTTGCCCTTCTTCAGCGTGTTCTCGTAGTTCTTGCGAATGGTGGCGACGCCTTTGTCCAGCGCCTCCTGTTTGGTCTCCAGCAGGGTCACGGGAATGCCGGCGTTCAGGAAGTTCATGGCGATGCCGCCGCCCATGGTGCCCGCGCCGATCACAGCGGCCGCCTTGATGTCGCGGACTGGCGTATCGGCCGGCACGTCCGGCACTTTTGAGGCGACACGCTCGGCAAAGAAGGCGTGGCGCAGCGACTTCGATTCCGTGGTCTGAATCAGATGCAGGAAGCGTTCGCGCTCGAACTTCAGGCCATCTTCAAATTTTTTGGTCACGGAAGCGGCGACAGTTTCCACGCACTCCAGCGGCGCAGGGAAAGGACCGGACATCGCCTTGACCGTATTGCGGCTGAACTGCAGGAAGGCTTCGTGGTTCGGATAGTCGACCTTGCGGTCGCGCACGCGCGGCAGCGGGCGCGCATCGGCAACCTTCTGTGCAAAGGCGATCGCCGCCGGCAGCAGATCCGTACCTGCCGCAAACACTTCGTCAAACAAGGCCGTACCGGCCAGTTTTTCCGATAGCACCGGGGTGCCGGAGACAATCATGTTCAGCGCCATTTCCAGGCCCACCACGCGCGGCAGACGCTGGGTACCGCCAGCGCCAGGCAGCAGGCCCAGTTTCACTTCCGGCAGCGCGATCTGCGCGCCCGGTACGGCCACACGGTAGTGGCAACCCAGCGCCAGTTCCAGTCCGCCGCCCATGCACACGGTATGAATCGCTGCCACCACCGGCTTGCTGGAACCCTCCGCCGTTGCGATCAGGGTGTGCAGCGAAGGTTCGGCCAGCGCTTTGGGCGAATTGAATTCCTTGATGTCGGCGCCGCCGGAGAAGGCTTTGCCAGCACCGGTGATCACGATGGCCTTGACGGCATCATCCGCCTGCGCCCGCTGGATGCCTGCCACGGCCGCCGTCCGCGTCGCGTGACCCAGGCCATTGACCGGCGGGTTATTCAGCGTAATAACGGCAACGTCGCCGTGCACTTGGTATTCAGCAGTCATGTCTCTTTCCTTGTTCTAGTGAAGACGGATGGAAGGCTTCCACTATACCCCATAAAACGAACGACCGTATTATTTTTCTGCGGCGCGCCTGCGGTAGACGTCCGGCCTTCACTCTGGCGTGTCGCGCAAAATGAACAGCGAAAAATCAAACTATTTAAAACCTCTTGAACTCAAATTAAATAAAGCAAATAATAAAACCGCCGATCTTATTCCCCGCCCCCGAATATCAGATTGAATCTCACCAAATGTCACGACATTATAAAAAATTGTTCAGGACATATTTAAATTCTCTCCAAATATCACAGGGATGAGTATGAACGCGCCTACTAAAATTGTTGAATCCCAAGAACTCGAATTAATCGCCATTATCAGCGCCTTGAACCGGGTACAGGCTGTCATCGAGTTCGATCTCGACGGCACCGTCTTGCATGCCAACGACAATTTTCTGCAGGTGCTGGGATATCGCCTGGATGAGGTGCAAGGCAAGCATCACTCCATGTTTTGCGATCCCGAATATGCCCGCAGCCCCGAGTACAAGCAGTTCTGGGCCCGCCTGGGCAAAGGCGAGTTCGACACGGGCGAGTACAAGCGGTTCGCCAAAGATGGCAAGGAAGTGTGGATCCAGGCTTCCTACAACCCCATCATGGGCACCGACGGCAAGCCCTACAAAGTGGTCAAATTTGCCACGGATGTCACCGCAAGCAAGATGCGCAATGCCGAGTATGAAGGCAAAGTCAGCGCCATCAACAAAGCCCAGGCAGTGATTGAATTCGATATGCAGGGCCACGTTCTCGCTGCCAATGATAACTTCCTCAGCGTCATGGGCTATACCCTCGAAGATATTCTAGGCGAACATCACCGCATATTTTGCGAGACCGAATATACCCACAGCGCGGAATATAAGCGTTTCTGGCAAAAATTGAATCGTGGTGAATTTGACAGCGGCCGTTATAAGCGCTTTGGCAACGACGGCAAGGAAGTCTGGATTCAGGCCACTTACAACCCCATTCTGGACCTGAACGGCAAACCTTACAAAGTTGTCAAGTACGCCAGCGATGTCACCGAACAAGTAGCGCTGGAAAACGCCGTCAAGACCAAGGCCGAGCAGGATGGCATCAAGATCCGCCGCCTGCTGGAATCGGTGGAAAAGGCCGCCCATGGCGACCTGACCAGCCAGATCGCGGTGGACGGCGACGAACCGCTCGACCATCTGGCCGGCGGCATCCGCAAGATGATCGGCGACCTGCGCCAGGTGATCAGCGAAGTGGTCAGCGCCGCCAACGGCCTGGGAGGCGCTTCGACCTCCATCGCCGAGCGTTCCGCCGTGGTGGCCACCGGCACCCAGGCACTGGGCGCTACCGTCGAAGAAATGAATGCTTCCATCGATGGCCTGACCAAGTCCATCGACACCATCGCCAGCAACACCAACAACGCCGACCAGCTGGCCAAGTCGACCCAGCAGGAAGCCGAAGCGGGCGCGAAAGCCGTGGCCAAGTCGATCGAAGCCATGGACCTGATCAACCGCTCGTCCGAAGACATTGGCGAAATCGTCAAAGTGATCAGCGAGATCGCCAGCCAGACCAATATGCTGGCCTTTAACGCCGCCATTGAAGCCGCGCGTGCGGGCGAGCATGGCCTGGGCTTCTCGGTGGTGGCGGACGAAGTGCGCAAGCTGGCAGAGCGCTCCTCGCAGGCGACCAAGGAAATCTCCAAGCTGATTAACGAATCGGTCAAGCGCGCCTCGGCGGGCAGCGATATCTCGCGCCAGGCCGGCGAAGCTTTCGACAAGATCGTGGCCGGCGTGGCCAAGACCACCGATGCCATTTCGGACATCTCCAAAGCCACCAACGAGCAGCTGCTGACGGCGCGCGAAGTTAGTACCGCGATCGGCTATATCGCCGAGGAAGCCGAGAAATCGGCGGCATCCTGCGACAGCATCGCCCGCTCCATCGAAGGCTTGAACAAGCAGGCAGGCGATCTGAATACGACTGTTGCCGGCTTCGTGGTGTAATCATGGACGCCGCCACTGGCCTGAACCAGGCCACCCTGACGGCGCTCATTGCGCTCGTCCGTAAGCACACGGGCATCGCCATGAGCGAACGGAAAAGCACCCTGCTGGAACGCAGGCTGCGCCCACGCATGCAGGCCCTGGCCCTGCATGACTACCACGACTACGTGGCGAAGGTCGAGCAGGACAGCGATGAAGTCCCGCACTTCATCGACCTGGTCACCACCAACGACACGCTGTTCTTCCGCACGCCGCACATCTGGACCTACCTGGAACAGGAATTCCTGCCCGGCTGGTGGGACACCCATGCGGGCAAGCGCCTGGACATCTGGTCGGCCGCCGCCGCCAGCGGCGAAGAGCTGTATTCGCTGGCCATGCTGTGCGAAGAATTCCGCCTGCGCCAGCCCTCCTTCCGCTACCGCATCCTGGGCACGGATATCTCGCGCCAGATCCTGCAGGCGGCCCGCAACGGGCGCTACGCCGGGCGTTCCATCGAGCGCCTGCGTGAGACGCATCCGGACTGGCTGGAGAAATACTTCCAGCCCGCGCAAGGCGGCTGCATGCAGGTCAGCGAACAGCTGCAGAAGAACGTCGAACTGCGCAGCCATAACCTGCTGCAGCCGCTGCGTCCGCAGCAGCAGTTCGATCTGGTCCTGTTGCGCAATGTGCTGATCTACTTCGACGCGCCACACCAGCAAACCGTGCTGCAGCAGGCACGCTTCAGCATGGCGCCGCATGCGGTCATGGTCATTGGCGAGTCGGAGTCGATCAGCAGCCTGAATACGGCCTATCATCTGGACCGCCCGATGATCTATCACATGGAGGCCGCGTAATTATGGAAACCATGATCTCTTACAGCACGCGTCCCCGCGCACCCGGCCCACGCCTGCCGTCGCAGCAGGTGCGCATGGGACAGCTCAAGATTGGCGTACGCACCGACCAGCTGGAAGCCGTCCTCGGCTCCTGCGTCGGCATCGCGCTGATCTGGAAGAAGGCTGGCCGCTGTGGCCTGGCCCATTGCCTGCTGCCGGAAGCGCCGATCGAGGAAGCCAACAAGCTGGAGGCCATCACCAGCGCGCGCTACGTCAGCCTGGCGGTGCCTGCCCTGCTGCGCCTGATGGGCGCACACGAAGCCGACTACCCCGACATCGAGGCTGTGCTGGCCGGCGGCGCCAATATGCTGGACGCACGCTCGCAGCGCCTGCAGGTAGGACAGCAGAACGCCGCGGCGGCGCGCAAGTATCTGCAACAGTGCGGCCTGACTGTGAGCTACTGCTCGCTGGGCGGCACAAACGGCCGCACCATGCATATCGATTGCGCCGCAAACTGCGTCACGGTGCGCGACATCGTCCCTCAACAGCCACACTAAGCGGAGGCCTGCCATGTCAAATCAGGAAAGCGGCGCCACCGAATTGTTTGGTTCCTTTGAACTGGGCGGCGATGAATTCGCCCTGCCCGCCAGCTGCATCCGCGAAGTGGTGAACTTCCCCGACAAGATCAGCGCCCTGCCGCTTTCACCGCCGTTCCTGGAAGGCGTATTCACTTTGCGCGGCAGCGTCATTCCCGTGGTGAACCTGGGCCGCGTGTTCCGGCCCGATGCGCCGGGCGCCGACAAGAGCCACAAGATCGCCATCCTCGACTTCCAGCAAGTCCTGGTCGGCATCCTGTTTCATGCCACCGGCGAAGTGCTGCGTGTACGTCCCGAGCAGCGCAGCACCCTCAGTTACAGCAACGGCAGCACGCAGGGCGTCATCGCCGGCACCATCCTGCTGGACGACGGCAACCGCCTGCTCCAGGTACTCAATCCCGGGGCGCTGATCAGCATCGAGAATGTGCCCCAGGTACTGGCGCTGCAGGCCGCCAACCGCAAGAAAGAGCAGCACAGCTTCCACTCGCAGTCGACGCGGCGGCGCTGCGTCAGCTTCCGGGTCGGCGCGTCTTCGTTTGCTTTCGAGATGAGCGCGATCCAGGAGATCGTCAACGTACCGGAGCTGCACCGCTCTCTGCTCAACAGCAAGCTATGCCTGGGCCGCATCAACTTCCGCGGCAACCAGATCGGCGTGGTGGATTTCGGCCAGCTGCTTCAGACGGAAGACGCGGGCAAACAGGAAAGCGAAGAACGCAGTTTCCTGCCGGACCAGCGCATTGTCGTGGTGCGCATTGAAGACGCCACCGTCGGCTTCCTGATGGATGCGGTCGATAACATCATCCACTTCTTCAGCGACGAAGTGATGCCGATTCCTTTGCTGAGCAAAACGCGCGCGGGCATGTTCAGCGGCTGCATTTCACGTCCCGATCTGGGCGAGGTGATCCTGCTGGACCACAAGCAGATCCTCTCGCAAAGCGAAATCGTCGACATGCGCAAGGGCCACGCCAGCCTGTATCCGGAAGAAGCCAGGCAGGCCGCCACGCTGCCGGATGGCGTCAAGCGCAAGAGCGGCCGCCAGGTCTACATCACCTTTGCGCTCGACAGCACTTACGCGGTGGAGATCAAGCAGGTGCGCGAGATCATCGACTTCTCCGAAGCCATCACACGCCCGCCGGGCATGCCCGAGTTCATGCGCGGCATGCTGAATCTGCGCCAGCAGATGGTCAGCGTGATCGATCTGCGCAGCCTGTACGGCATGCCGCCACTGGATGCTGCGACGCAGTCCAAGATCCTGATCGTGGAACGCGGCGAGGACTGCTACGGCCTGATGGTGGACGGGGTCGAGAACATCATGACCATCCAGGACAGCAAACGCTTTTCCGCGCCAAGGCTGATGCGCAACCCCGATGCGGCGGACGATCTGCGCAGCGAAATGTCCGAGGTGATCGATATCGATGAAGGTCCGGAAGGCAGCCATAAAACGCTCAGCGTATTCGAGTGCGAACGCCTGTTGCAGCGCATCACCCGCGAACTGCCTGCCGCCGCAGTTGCGGGCGCATCCGCTTGAGGCAAGGCGCGGACGATGTGTACAATGAAGCCGCCGATACTACACAACACCCGAGGTCTTCATGTCCATCTTCCGCCGCCCCGCACCCTTTGCCACGCTGCTGCTTTGCCTTGCAGCCGGCAGCGCCTTCGCGCTATCGCTGTCCGACATCAGTAACCAGGACGCCAGCGGCGGCCTGAAAGCCGCGCTGGAAAAAGGCTCGACTGCGGCGGTGTCCAAGCTGGGCACGGAAAACGGCTTCCTCAACAATGACAAGGTGCGCATCCCGCTGCCCAAGATCCTGGAACAGGCCCGGCCCCTGCTCAAGATGACCGGGCACGGCCAGGAACTGGACGACCTCGCCGTCTCCATGAACCGCGCCGCCGAAGCTGCCGTGCCCATGGCCAAGCCGCTGCTGGTCAACGCCATCAAGTCCATGACCGTCACCGATGCCAAGAACATCCTCACCGGCGGCGACACCTCGGTGACCGATTTCTTCCGCGAAAAAACCACACCGCAGCTGACCACGCAATTCCTGCCCGTGGTGAAAAAAGTCACCGACCGCTCCAACCTGGCCGGCAAGTACAACGCAGCCATGGGCCAGGTCGCCAAGCTGGGCCTGAAGGAACAGCCGACCGTGGAAAGCTACGTCACCCAGCGCACGCTGGACGGCCTGTTCACCATGATCGGTGAAGAAGAAAAAGCCATCCGTGCCGACCCCATCGGCAGCGGCAGCAAGCTGATCAGCACAGTATTTGGCGCCCTGCGCTGATTTTTTTGTTGGCGCTGTCCTCAAAATGGTTACTGATTGTAACCACGGCGTTCAGCGCCAATGGCGGCCAATAGAATCCGCTCGTGCGGTAAAATCGCACAAGATCAACGCCCTACGACTGGAACTGCCATTACTGCCGTCACTGCCGCCACCCTCCCGCTGAACCATTCCTTCGCTGCGCTGCCGCCCGAGTTTTATACGCGGCTGATGCCGACGCCGCTGCCGGCGCCCTATCTGGTTGCCACCAGCCCCTCGGCCGCCGAGTTAATCGGCCTGCAGCCAACCCATCTGGCGGAGGAAGAAGCGCTTGCCGTCCTGATCGGCAACGCCGTGCCTCAGCACGCCCAGCCACTGGCGGCCGTATATTCCGGCCATCAGTTTGGCGTCTGGGCCGGCCAGCTGGGTGACGGCCGCGCCATCTTGCTGGGCGAGGCGGAAACCGACCTGGGTCCGATGGAGCTGCAATGGAAAGGCAGCGGCCTGACACCTTACTCGCGCATGGGCGACGGCCGCGCGGTGCTGCGCTCCTCGATCCGCGAATTCCTCTGCTCGGAAGCCATGCACGCGCTCGGTATTCCAACTTCCCGCGCCTTGTCCGTGGCGGGCTCGGACCAGGGCATCGTGCGGGAGACCATTGAAAGCGCCGCCGTGGTGATCCGCATGGCCCCCACTTTTGTGCGCTTCGGCTCCTTCGAGCACTGGTTCTACAATAACAAACACGACCAGCTCAAAGCGCTGGCCGACTATGTGATTGACCGTTTTTATGGCGAGTTGCGGCAGGAAGCCAACCCTTACCAGGCTTTGGTGGCAGAAGTCGCGCGCCGCACGGCACATATGATCGCCCACTGGCAGGCGGTCGGCTTCATGCATGGCGTGATGAATACTGACAATATGTCCATCCTGGGCATCACGCTGGACTACGGTCCCTTCGGCTTCATGGAAGCATTTGATGCCCAGCACATCTGTAACCACACCGACCAGCAAGGCCGCTACTCCTACGCCATGCAGCCGCAGATCGGCCACTGGAATTGCTACGCCCTGGCCCAGGCGCTACTGCCGCTGATCGGCGAGGTCGAAGCGGCGCAAGCGGCATTGGACATCTATCAACCCGCATTTGCCGCCAAAATCGATGAACTCCTGCATGCCAAGCTGGGGCTGAGCGCACAGCCAGAGCTGCAGGAACCGGACCAGGCATTAATCGACGCCATGTTCAGCATCATGCAGG